>Ga0102934_1000004_pt1 | contig 145350 bp, 125 predicted proteins | sample SalPonR2_A_D1_MG_FD_78175 | JGI IMG/M metagenome (GOLD analysis project Ga0102934, IMG submission 78175) | Salt pond soil microbial communities from South San Francisco under conditions of wetland restoration - Salt Pond MetaG R2_A_D1_MG | ecosystem: Environmental > Aquatic > Marine >... | reverse complement strand
GACAACGGGATAGGCATTCCCGAGGACCATAAGGACCGGGTATTTGAACGTTTTTACCGAATAGATAAAGCCCGCAGCCGTGATATGGGCGGCACAGGTCTGGGCTTGGCCATTGTAAAACATATTGTCAGGGCCCACAACGGCAGTATAACCCTTTCAAGCAGAGAAAATGAGGGCAGTCTATTCATCTTAAGCTTTCCCGCCCCATAACATAATCCCATAAATAGGCACAGGAATTCTAATTTTGGAAGCCTTATGACTTCCAAAATTAGAATAACCTCAAAAATTTTAAGCTAATTTACTTATCTTAAACAAAATGTGAGCATTCTAACTTTGAAAATTTTAATAAAATTTTCAAAGTTAGAATTGCTGAAATAGGCATCCTTTACCTTGCTGTTTTTTAATATTTGTATTAAATTTCCGTGAGTTTTATTAAAACCTTTCTACAAGCACGGAGTCAAATGATACTACAAGTGTTGGAAGCTATTGGAAGCTTAGGGCTATTCCTCTATGGAATGCGCACCATGAGCGACGGCATACAGAAAGCGGCCGGCGATAAACTTCAGTCAATTCTAAAGTTTATGACAGGAAACCGCTTCGCCGGTGTTGCTACAGGATTTGGTATAACCTCCATAATTCAATCTTCTTCCGCAACTACCGTAATGGTTGTCAGTTTTGTAAACGCCGGTTTGCTCTCCTTGGTACAGGCAATCGGTGTTATTATGGGTGCAAACATCGGTACCACCGTAACCGGATGGATAGTAGCCATTTTCGGCTTCAAGTTTGACATCTCCGCAATTGCCCTCCCGGCAATCGGTATAGGCTTACCCCTTATATTTTGGAAGAGAATCAACAAAAGTGAGTGGGGAGAAGCGTTAGTCGGTTTCGGACTTCTTTTTCTCGGGCTTTCCTTTCTAAAAGCTTCCGTACCTGAAATCGATGCGCACCCCGAGTCCCTGCGTTTTGTAGCTGACCTTACGGGATACGGAATTTTCTCCCGGTTTCTTTTTATTCTGATAGGCGCGGGTTTAACAGTTATTCTTCAGTCTTCCAGCGCTTCTATGGCTATTACATTAACAATGGCCTTCTCCGGCTGGATCGACTTTCCCCATGCCGCGGCTATGGTATTAGGTGAAAACATAGGAACAACCATTACCGCAATGATTGCTTCAATTGGGACCGACGTTCATGCACGTCGTGCTGCTATGGCACATATGATGTTTAATGTGATCGGTATTGTCTGGATACAAATTCTATTCTTTCCAATAATATCCTTAGTTGATACATTAGTGCCCGGTTCAATTGACTCTCAAGCCGGTATTACAGCCCATTTGGCAATGTTTCACACGACCTTCAATATAATAAACACCCTGTTTTTCATCAATTTTGTCAACTGGCTGGAACGGATAGTGAAGTTTTTCATCCCCCTTCCCCCGGCAGAAAAGGCAATGCCCCGGGAATACCGTCTAGATTATATCACCTACTCGATGCAGGATACACCAGAACTAAATCTTTTGACTGCAAAAGCTGAAATACGGAAGATGGCCTTGATAACAGAACAAATGTACGACTCTTTTCTCTACGTTTTTAACCATCCCGATGAAAAACTGAAAAATGAAGTAAAAGAACTCGCCTCTAAAGAAGAACTTACGGACCGTATGCAGGAAGAACTATCCGATTTTCTTGCCCATCTTTCAATGGAAAATCTCAAAGCCAGGAGCGCTGAGAATGTAAACCAGCTTATGAGAATTGTGCACGAATTGGAGAGTGTTGGAGACAGCTGTTTTAATCTTCTCATACTATCTAAGCGAAGGTATGATAAAGAGCTCACTATACCACAGAAGGGGCTTGATGATTTACGCCCCTATCTTGAAACAGTACAGAGCTATCTTGGTTTCATCATAAAGCACATGAACCAGCATCTAAGCACTGAGGAGATGGATCAAGCCATATCACTGGAAGAAAGGGTTGACCACTTTCGCAACACCCTTCAAAAAGCAGCCCGACGAAGAATCAAGTCGGGCTCCGATGTAAAGGCGGAACTCCTCTATATGGATATGGTCCGTCACATTGAAAAAATTGGTGATCATCTTTTGAATATTGCCCAGGCCTTACGGGCAATACAATAAATCCATATGACTATAGGGGCATCAGCGTTTTCTTATGTTCACAGACAGAGGTGGAGAATCAGAACCGGTGTATAAGGACACATGAGGAAAGGGAATTTCGATCCCTTCCTGATCAAACCTGTATTTTATGTCCTCAAAGACACTGTTCTTCACTCTTACATAATCGCTTTTCTCAAACCATACTGCAAAAAGAATATCGATTCCGGATGAACCAAACTCATTATACAGGAAAAAAGGTTCCGGTTCATCGAGACAAAGAGGATTTGACCGGGCAACTTCATATAAAACCTCTTTCACCCGAGACAAGCTTTCCTTATATGCTACATGAAGTTGAAAATCCAATCTTCGTATCGGAAATCGTGTAATATTGGTAATCTCTGTTGAGATGATTGAATCATTTGGAATTCTGATCAATGTATTGTTAAATGTTCTAAGCTTTACAGATAATAAATCCAAGGAATGCACCACTCCAGTAACGGTCCCGACACTAATTACATCTCCTACCTCAAATGTTTTGTCGGACATTAAAAAAAAGCCGCTTATAATATTACCTAAACTTTTTTGAGAAGCGATACCGACAGCAATACCGACAACACCTGCTGCACCAAGCAAGGCGGACAAGCGAACACCAAGTTCGCTTAAAATTAGTATGCTTATGAAACCCCATCCGGAATATAAAACGATTTTATGAAAAATTGCCTTTGCCTGTTCAGATGCATTTCGAGTTATAGTGCGCTTTATAATAACATCCAGTACCCGCACAAGAAGGTACCCTGCACCGGCATAGAGTACAATTCGAATTAAATGAAAGAGGGTATCATAATTGAGATAGCGTGAAATTAAATCCATATTAATTAAATCCATTACTATCTCCTTTTACATATCAGTAAGTGCTTTTATGAAATAGAAACTTTTCTTTAATATGTTTTTAGTAGGTCGCTCACGGGACGTATTGATTTTAGTGATGTTTCCGCTCCATTTCGGAGCACGGGAGGAGTATTTTATCTGACTAATTTGATCAACCCCGTTAAACTTTACATATACTTCATTTGTATAAAGTGAGTGTCCATCTGTAAAAAGGGATAAATACTCAACATGCACGGCCATACGCTGAAAATCCAACAAAAACTGCGACCCGTTTTCAATATTTAAGGTACATACGGCAGAAAATGGAGACATAGCAACCGCCGGTCTACTTTCCAATAAGTCCCTCTCCAAAGCATAGCATAGCTCCCCGTTTTGCATCTCTCCAAACCAAGTTGATGAGAGCACTTGGCTTGGAAACTGAAATATCAAATTACTTTTATCCCCACTGCCGGTGTAAAGCTGTATCCATACCGGAACAAAAAAGAGAAGCTTGGTCTTGCATCCAGGTAGTATATGACGCTTCACCCTAGGCTTTAACACTAATGGACGGTCCGGCATAGCCGGGAGAAGGGTAATCTCTCTGTCTTTACCGCCGGCGTACCAATCCCACGTAATGGTGTCGTCGGTTAGGTCCACAGATTCTACGGGTAGTGTTGACCATTCTAATGGAGAACCCTTTGCACCGACATTATTACGTTGTCCGAGTAAGAGCTCCCCCCTTTCTTCATTTTTTAAAAAAAGTTCAAATGTATCTGTGCAGAGATTATACCATGTATCAAATTTTATTTTTTGAACACCCCAAAAAATTGGTTTTTTTTTGTCCATTTTACCTTACTTATTGCTTATCGGAAGTTTTATAACTACACGGGCACCGTTAGTTATTTTTGGATCCTCAAAATACATGTTTCCACCATGCCCTCGTATTATCTCTCTTGCTATTGAAAGACCTAATCCGGAACCACCGGTCTTGCGGTTTCGATCGTGCTGCACACGATAAAAACGTTCAAATACTTTTTCCCTTTCTTCCTTTTTAACTCCAACCCCGTTATCTTCAACCGCACATACAATCAATTCATCAGAGTTTTTATAAAGCACTACATCTATAACACCACCTTCCGGTGAATAATGAACCGCATTTTGCATTACATTGATGATAACCTGCTTAAGTCTATCCTGGTCCGCATCCATTTCTACTGTATATTCGGGCAATGTCAACTGTAAATCAATAGATTTTTCAGCAGCTCTGGTTCTAAAATTTTCAATAGTTGTGTTCAAAAGTGCTTTTACATCAACAGTTTTTAGATCGTATGAAGCAAAACCCGACTCAGCATGTGCTAAATCCTGAAGTTCTTCTACTAATCTTTTTAAAAGTAAAATTTCGCTGTGTAGTCCCTGTATACGCTCTCGATTTATTGGATAAATTCCTTCCAGCATCATCTCTAGGTTACCCTGTAGTACACTTACGGGTGTTCTTAATTCATGGGCTGAATCTGCTATCAGCTTTTTTTTCCATTCATCCGCCGCAGCTAATTCGCCGGTCATTTGCTGGAAATTTTGTGCTAATTCACCTATTTCATCGGTCCTTCGATTCTGCATTGAAACACTGTAGTCTCCTCTAGCTATCCTATGAGTCGCCTCTGTAAGTTCTTTAAGAGGATAGGTTATATGACGGCGCATCAGAAATACGGCTATAATTGGAAGAAGTAAGCCAACTATCAACGAAGCAAAAAGTATTGAACGATATACGCTCGTTAAAAATGCCCTCTGAAATGGTCCGAAGGCCGTCTCAACCATAGACCCTACAAAAACAAAGCCGATCTTCTCGCCATCATTGTAGAGTGCTATCCCCTCCTCAATTACATGGCGTCCTAACTGATCTGTTGGAACTTCTTCAAAGGTATGGGCAATTACCCGCCCTTGTTCATCCGTAAGCAACACTCGAAAAAGAGAACGACCTTCAGGACCCCTTTGGAAACGGGACCCCATCGGACCCATATTTCTCATTTGATTCATTCCACCATGGTCCTGCATTATTCTAAAGGGATTTTCGAGTAGTTCCTCGATACCTTCCCATGTTCCAAATTGATCATAATACGCTTCCAAGCTTCGGGCTATGCTGCGCGCAGTTTGGATATCATTTTCACGGACCAGTTTCATAAAGGCACTGCGGGTATTAAAACTGATAATAACGGCGGAAATGAGGGCGCTTAAAATCACCGTAGTTACCATTATCATACCGAGCTTGTGGGATAATTTTAGCCTCATATCAAATCCGCTTCTTCAGCCAGTTTGTATCCCACCCCCCACACAGTAAGAATATACCTAGGTTTGGAAGGATTCGGCTCAAGGGCTTTTCTAATATTTTTTATATGCACATCAATAGTCCGCTCATATCCTTCAAAGGCGTCTTCCTGTATGCTTTCTAATAGTTGCATTCGGCTGAATACTTTACCGGGATACTTCATCATACGGGTCAGCAAATCAAACTGTACACCGGTTAATTCAATCCTCCTGCCGGAGAATGTTACAGTACGTTTTTCAAGGTCAATTTCAATGGAACCGTGGTTAATTTTGTTTTTTACATTATCCTTTTCAGTAGGTTCAGAGGGTTGAACGCGCCTCAACACAGCCCTGATTCTTGCGGCCAGCTCCTTCATGCTGAAGGGCTTTGTAATATAGTCGTCCGCCCCCAGCTCCAGTCCAATAAGTTTATCCTGCTCGGAGGCACGGGCGGTCAGCAATATCACTGGAATATTTGTTTCAGAGCGGACCTTTCTTACCACATCGAGCCCGTCAAGCCCCGGCATCATAATGTCCAAAACCAGCAAGTTTGGTGGATTATCCTGAATACTTACTAAAGCCGCTTTACCGTCAAAGGCGGTTTCTACTTCAAAGCCCACCGCATCAAGATAGTCACGGACCATATCCACTATTTTACGTTCATCGTCAACTACCAATACACGCTGTGTTGAAGTCACCCTTCGGCCCTTTTTTAGTCTTTAAAAAGATCATTGAATGCTTGCAATTGTGAATCAGAAGTATCTGAATTTGATTTCGACTCTGTTTTTCCCGTGTTTTTTGTGGAGACTCTGAAATAATCGCAGAAATTGGCCCTATCTTTATCTTTTACCGGTTCCGGAATTGTTTCGTGACAATCCCAATGACTTCCCGGTGAATAGAACTCACAATTGAGACAAATTTTTAATTCTTTTCCACATTGAGCACATACGCTTCGGCGGAATACGGGGGGTTCAATAGGTGCACCACAATAATAACAATTACCCATCATGCAAATACGTTTATATTCCTTCCTCGGTATTCCTCAGGTTGTGCATCCCGCTCCCGCTCTTGTTCTTCTGAACGCTGGGACCGTTCCCATGCGTTCCTTTCCTCTTCAATACGTTGCGCTTCACGGGCGCGTTCACGTTCACGCTCGATTTCCGCCGCTTCACGTCGACGGACTTCCTCTTGACGACGTGCTGCTTCTGAAGATTCGATGTGCTCTATATCACTCATAGCACCACCTCCTCACTTTAAAAATACACAATCACAAGCCTTGTCGTCCAGGTTAGCATTTCTGAAATTGAAAAATTTCTAAAGTTTTTAATGTTCCGTCATTCTATCCTGAAATTCAATATCATCGGCATCCCATGGATAACAGACCCAGATATCTTCCAACTCTTTTCCCGCAAAGTAATGATCAATATCTTTTGGAATATTTCCATGTTTTTCCTTCCGCTTGTTGTGCAAAACCGCTACTGCTATCTCTGCAGGCTCATGTTTCAAAAGTTCCCTTAGGCAATATTCCAGGGTTGCCCGCGAATCATCGACTTCATCTACGAGCAGGATTTTCTTACCTTGGAGTTTTTTTTCAACTTCATCTATCCATTGTATCTTTTGAGGTGAATCCTTCGGCTTATTTTCATGATCGTAATAGGATATTCCTACCGTATAAATAGGCTTATCCAGAAATGTTTTGAGAATTCTGGCGGGAATAAAACCACCTGTACCAATCGCAACCATGAACTGTGGGTCATATCCGGATTTCTTAATCTTTGAAGCCAAAGTTTTAACTGTTTTATGAATATCGTTGTAAGAGAAGTAAAGTTTCGCCGGTTCTGCCATAGTGCCCCCTTTCTGGGAAATAGTACTTTAAGAGCCCATTATATTCAACAGCAGAAAACAGAGTTCATCTTTTTATTTTTTAAGTTATTTTTGAAGAACCCCGTCTTTTAACAGTGTAATTGAAGATCCGTCACCATATTCAGCCAGGATTGTCGGCTTTTTCATAAGACAATCCAAATGTATAAGGGCGGGGGCGTCATTGTCATAATTTGAACCAATAGCTATATGACATGTTTCATAGGCCTTTTCATCTTCAAGCATATGTCCTGTTATTGTTCCCGAAGGATTAAGCCCTATACCAATTTCACCTAGACTTCGTGCATTTCTTTTATACACCTGACCCATTCCCTCAGACAGCTTCCCCTGTTGTTCAAAGAGGAGTGCTTTTTCTTCTCCGGAGGTAATAGTCTGCTGTAATAGACGGGCCTCTTCTCCGCCGCTTATATCAGCCACAAAGCCTTCTTTCACCTTAACCACCACCGGCTCAGCTACAATTTTATCCCCTTTATGAAGCGATACACTTCCATCAAACACAATAACCCCCTGGGCTGTACCAAGTTCAGGGCTTATAAAGGTTTCTCCCGCAGGCAAATTTCCTCCGGCACCCTTGAAGGTAAGATTTCCGTCGTCCTTCATTGCGGTTCTTCCTGAGGTTCCTATCGTTACATCAGTACCTCCGGGGGATGTAATGCGTACCCTTTCTGCTTTGTCCAGCACGTCCTTCACTAATTGTACTTCATACACAAGACGGCTATAATCAATAGGTACTGTTCGTATAAACATGTCCTCCGTTGCCATTGGCGACCAAAAGGCCCTAAGCTTTTGCGCAGCCATAAGGTAATGAAACACATGGTCGTAAGTTTTGCCGTCTACTTTATAGGGATGAGAAATGGCGAAACGATCTTTGCCTAGTTTTTGAGCGCTCATGGAGATAAACACATCAGGCACCGATGCAATAGCTTGAATAACCGCATCATCGGCAAAATCAAGCTGAGTTTTTACCGGCTGCACCAGCAAAATCGGAATCCCCCCTGCATCTTGTACGGCATTGTGCAGGGCCATTGCGATTCGTAGTGTCTCTTTGGGTGGATTTGTAACAATCAGGACTCGTTCGCCCGTTTTTACGTCCAACGCATGGGTAACAGCAACTTTTGCTGCCTCAGAAAGTTGTTCCAAATTTTCAGTGTATATTTTACTCATATCCCAATAGTATGGGATCAGAAGGCTGTGGTCAATCCTACCCTATTCCGTCCAGCTCACGCTGCATCTCTCCCTGTAAAGTTCGATAGATAAAGGTAGATATCTTCTGCTTAGCGTCTGTTGAAATATATTTATTAAAGAGAATTACATAAAGCTTCTGACCCTGTTCATCATCCCTTTTACCGGCTACTATACCGCCGACCATAACAATTCTACTACGCAGCTTTAACTGTATTTGAGAAAGTTCCGTCTTTGGAGAAAGATCTACGCTTTTTTTAAAATAACATGCCATTCCCGCCGAACTAATATCTTTTATATGCCCTTCATACATCGCCCCCAACACCTGCACATTGAACTCGGTTACTATATTTTTTGGGCACGCCGCCCGTACAAAACGGCGTTTGCCCCGGGCCTCATTTGCCATCAGAGTTTTTAAAATTATTTTAGTACTCTCTTTTAAGCCAAGTTTTAATTGAATATAGCCACCCTGGATCATAAGCTCCATGAGATATTTTCGTGCAAGCTCTTTATCTTCGTTATAGGTGAGAATTCCAATCTGAACACCACTGGTTTCCTCTTTGTTCATAATTGTACGTATATACTCTTCCCATTCCTTCTCTTTTAACCTCTCATCGATGTTAATAAAGAGTATTGAATTGTTATATTTTCTCAATAAGGGCAATAGGTTGCGGTGGTCATTGATGAGATATACCTCAAATTCATTCTGGATAATGTGGTTTATTAGTTCTTCCTGGATAACACTGTGAGGATAGAGAAAGAATACTTTTTTTCCAAACTCATTTGTATTCTGGTTACTCATGCAATCTTCTCCGATCGTTTCCCTCTAGAAATTATACAAATTCAGTTTCATAATTGAAACTGCTTACCGTTTTTTCATTTTTTTGGGCATTACGGTAATCGAAAAACTCGTCAAACCCCTCCAACTTGGGTAAATTTAATACTTCATATGGAAAGATATAAGACAAATGGTCTATTCCGGAGTAGTGGGTATAAAATTTCCGTCCCCGGGGATCGGTTATTTCACCTTCTACGCCTACCTTTGCTCTTGTAGCAAGTAAAAACGGCCTTCCATACCGGTACAATTCTACAGGAAGAGGGGAACACTGCTGCAAACTCAAAAACCCTTCCTTATCTAATTCTACCCAAGCTTGCACCTTTTTTACACCCCGGCTTTGCAATTCCCCGGCCCCTTGTGCATTAGTAACCGGAAGGGGGTAACCCGTAACTATGTCCAGTCCTTCATACTCTCCCAACAGTATCAGTTGATACAAATCACTTACTCGAAATCGTCGTATCCCTGTCTCAACTGCATGGGCAATCTTCTCTTTTATGATATCAAGGACCCCTTCAGGACAAAAGTGGGGCAATTCTACTTCCTGGGTCTGTTTCGAATAAGAGTATAAGCTCTCTACAGAAATCTCATTTTTACCAGATTTTCTTGAACCCCCTCCGGCAACACTCACCTCAGAAGCATCTTTTTTAGGCTTTCCGATGTTTATTTTAGATTTAATGTGTTCAAGCTCTTGCTCTTCTATCCTTTCAAAATCGGTATGCAGTAACTTTGGACCAACATCATTCCAAAACTCCCGCCGCAACTGCTTTAAGCGGCTCGGCGGCATGAAAAGATCGGGGTCACACTCAACTTTTACCTCGTGCACTACCACATTATTATCGCCGGTAGCCGCGAATACCCTTTTAACCTCCCGGGTGGAAATTCCATGCTTCCTGGCCCCCTCCAGTTCTAGGGGAGTAGTCCACTCTATATTCCCAGTGTCCCCCTCATTGACGTGCACTGTAATTAAATTTTGTTGTATGCGGACAGACAGGTTTACATGCGGGAAGGACTGATATAGCGGGAGTGAATCAGGGTCCGGCCAGTTATGTTTAGAGCTCCGAGACACCTTGTAGACCTTAGCCCCCGGGGAAACATCTCGATCGAAGGGTATGAACACCACACCTTTTACCGCACTTGGTACTCTACCACTCCCTTGGTCCATAGTACGTACTGTATATCCGGAGCTCTCTTCTCCTCCGGCCCCTTGAAAACGAATTCTGTCGCCGATATGCAGTTTCCTTTGCAGTTCTACCTTCACACGCCCATTTTGAACACCCAGCACACTACCGATCAGCACACCACTGACCCCTACATTTTCCGGCTGTAAAACCGTGTGCATATCTTCGACGGCGGCAAAACCATGGGACCATTTACGCCCGTATGCATTTGAAAGGACCCGTTTTGCCCGACCAATGACTTTAGAATATTCATCATCACCGGCATCTAATACCATTCTGTAAGCCTCTACAACACTCTGTATATGACTTGGTTTTTTCAGTCGTCCCTCAATTTTTAGGGAAGCAACCCCTATCCTCTTTAACTCAGGAATAAGATCAAGGGTATACAAATCCTGAGTGGAAAAAAAGAATCCCCCCTTTTTCTCCCCCCTCTCCTGTGAATAGTATCTTCTTCGACAGGGCTGCTTACATCTCCCGCGATTACCGCTCCAACCGCCTATCCATGAAGAAAAAAGACACTTTCCCGAAAGGGAACAGCATAAAGCGCCATGAACAAAAACTTCGATCTCAATATCAGATTTCTCTACTATCCTTTCAAGCTCTTCCAGGGTAACTTGTCGCTCAAGGATCACCCTCTCCATTCCCATATCACCGGCCAGGGCTACTCCGGCGCTGTTATGAATGCCCATCTGTGTGGAAGCGTGTATAGCCATTGAAGGGAAATATTCCCTCAACATCCTGGCTATTCCTAGGTCCTGGACTATTACTCCGTCGGGATACAACTGGGACATTTTAAAAAGTTCTTCCGCCGCCTCTTCTAGTTCGTTTTGCTTCAGTAGAGTATTGAAGGTCAGATAAAACTTCTTATTGTGTTTTTTTGAATATGCCGAAACTTTAGACATGTCCTCAATGCTAAAATTGTCCGCCCCTTCCCTGGCATTATACTTGCCCAGACCGCAATATACCGCATCGGCACCACTTACATACGCAGCAAGGGCCGTTTCTAAATTTCCGGCAGGAGCAAGCAGTTCCGGTGTGTGTGTGATGTGTGTACTCATTACACTATAGTGTAAGATCTTTTTAATTTCTTTTCTACAATATTTGCTATATGGGTGTTTTTATTTTTTAAGGTTCAAAAATCGAAAAAAATTGGTTTTTTTCAAAAAAAATCTAAAGGTATATAAAGTTTATGCCGGGGGCATGTCGAAAGGTATAAATATGGAGAGGGTCTCCGCGGTAAAAATTTAAAGGACCTCTTCTATTCTATTTGTAATATCGGTCGTAATAGAGACCGGTTTAGAAAAATTTTGCCTGAAAAGGCAAAAAAATAAGGGCAAGGATGCCCTTCTACACTTCAAGGAGGAGATTGTATGATTATTAATCACAACATGAGCGCGATGTTCGCGCAAAATCAACTGAAGCACACCAATGGTACTCTTAACAAGAACATTGAAAAGCTGTCTTCAGGTCTTCGTATTAACCGTGCCGGTGATGATGCATCCGGTTTGGCGGTCAGTGAAAAAATGCGGGCACAGATCCGTGGTTTGAACCAGGCTTCCCGAAACGCTGAAAACGGCATCTCTTTTATCCAAACAACTGAAGGATATCTGCAGGAATCACAGGATATTTTGCACAGAATGCGCGAACTTGCGGTCCAGTCGGCAAACGGTATTTATACCGACGAAGACAGGATGCAGATTCAGGTTGAAATCAGTCAGCTTGTTGACGAAATCGATCGTATTGCCAGCCATGCCCAGTTTAATGGCATGAACATGCTGACAGGACGTTTCGCTGCGGAAAATGGCGAAAATACCGTTACCGCTTCAATGTGGTTCCACATAGGTGCGAACATGGATCAGCGCGAACGTGTATATATCGGGACCATGACCTCAAATGCCCTCGGCATGCGACAGGAAGGTACCGGCAATGTACTGACAATGGAATCTCCCGAGGATGCAAACCGTTCTATAGGTTCAATTGACTCTGCCCTCAAAACAATTAACAAACAACGGGCCGATCTTGGTGCGTATCAGAACCGCCTTGAACACGCAGTGCGGGGTATCGACGTAGGGGCCGAAAACCTTCAGGCTGCAGAATCTCGAATAAGAGATGTTGATATGGCAAAAGAGATGGTTGATTACACCAAGAACCAAATTTTGCAACAGGCTGGTACTGCTATGCTTGCTCAGGCTAACACAAAAACACAATCGGTCTTGCAACTTCTGGGATAGCGAGTTATATTTAAAGCTGAGGTACAATCGTTCTTTGAAAACGTACCCTCCTATAAATGATGTTAACTTAATGTGATGGGCCGGCCGCTTTAGGCCGGCTACATCTCTTTAACATGTGGGGATCAGTCCGGAAGGGGCGCACAAGAGGCCTTCCCTGTTCCTTACGGTTGATATCATGAAAGGCAAGGAAAGCCTTTACATAATGTAATCAAGGAGGGTTATATGATTATTAATCACAACATGAGCGCCTTGTATGCAAATCGTCAACTTGGCCAAGCTAACCAATCAGTCAAAAACAACATTGAAAAGCTAAGTTCAGGCATGCGCATCAATCGTGCATCCGATGATGCATCCGGACTCGCCGTAAGTGAAAAAATGCGAGCTCAGATACGAGGTCTCAATCAAGCGGAACGCAACATCGAAAACGGAGTTTCTTTTATTCAGACAACAGAGGGCTATTTACAAGAGTCCCAGGATATTCTTCACCGCTTACGGGAACTCTCAGTACAGTCAGCCAACGGGGTATACACCGAGGAAGATCGAATGCAGATTCAGGTTGAGGTTTCTCAGCTTGTTGATGAAATCAATCGGATTGCATCCCACGCACAGTTTAACGGTATGAATATGCTTACCGGTGGTTTTGCCGAAAATTCTGAAAATGTAATGCAGTTTCAGATCGGAGCTAACATGGACCAAAATGAGCGTGTGTACATCGGCACGATGACCGCTCAGGCGCTCGGCCTGCAAGGAGAACAGGGTGGAAACGAAATGATCACTATTTCGAACCCTGAAGCGGCAAATATGGCTATCGGCTCTATAGACAATGCCCTGCAGCAGGTATCCCGGCAGCGCGCCGATCTCGGTGCGTATCAGAACCGGTTTGAAAAAGCTGCTGATGGTATTGCTATTGCTGCAGAGAACCTCACTGCTGCTGAATCACAGATTCGAGACGTAGATATGGCTGGAGAAATGGTCAATTACATGAAAAACCAGATCTTGACCCAGTCTTCTACGGCAATGCTCGCGCAGGCGAATACAAAGACACAGTCGGTATTGCAACTACTGTAAGACACCTAGTGTTACAATTCACTTAGATGAGATTTCTGGACGTTTTCTCATCTTAATATTTAGGGGGAGGCCCGGCGCCCCTCCTCCTTCTTTATAATAGGTGGTAGTTATGGAACTACATTTTAATAACGATGTAAGTAAGGTTCAAAAGAACAGGAATGTCGCTTCGACATCCTCTGATAGAAGGGAATTTCAAGTTCACGACTCACAACAAGCAGCACGTATGCGTCAAGCTGCGGCAGCTAAAGCCCAAGCCCAAGCCCAGGCCCAGAAAAAAAAGACAGTTGACCCTGAAATATACCTGAAAGATATTCTCACTATCACCAGCATCTTTAACAGAAAACTCAGATTTAGTATAAATAGAGAATCAAATCAGGTAGTCGTCAAGGTCATTGACGGCGAAACCGATAAAGTAATTAAGGAGATTCCCCCGGAAGCACTGCAGCGTCTGCACTCGAGAATGCGTGAGACTATCGGTCTTCTAATTGATGAAGAAATTTAAGTACAATTATTCCCGGGGGACCAGGTAGAGAGACATGTCCGATATCAGTATCCCCGGGGTATCCAGTAAATATAACACAGATAAAATGATAGACGCCATCATGAAAGCGGAACGAACACCGCTCAACAGGATGGAGAACCGTAAAGAGACTTTCAACGAACAAAAGAAAGTATGGAATCAGGTAAATCGAAAGCTAAGCACTTTACAAAATAATGTAAAAACCCTTTACAGCTTCGACAACCCCTTCAAACAATTCATAGCCGACTCTACCGACCCTGAAATACTTGGAGCCAGTGCAAGTCGTAATGCCTCACCCGGGGTTGAGGAAATTCGTGTTCAGCAAGTAGCAGATAATGATTCTTTTCGTTCAAAGCCTCTAGACTCTAATTTCACCATTGAATCCGGTGAGTACGCCTTTAAGGTTGGTGAACAGGAAGTAGAGTTCTCCTTCGACGGGGGTGAACTTGATGATTTTGTTCGTCGTATAAATCGCCGTGGAAAGGGTATTGTAGAGGCAAAAATCGTAAAGAACACTCCCGACACAAATATTCTGGTCATCGAGAGCACCAAAACCGGCGCGGATAACCGTCTTTCTTTTCTAAAGGACGCCCAAGGGATGGGTGAAAAAACCGGTATTCTTACACGAATAGCCACAGGGGAAAGGGATGTACCAATTAGCCAAGAAACCGCCTCAGCTATTGAATCATCAAGCTTAACCGGCAGTTTTGAGCTCCAGGAAGGAAAGCTTCTTGTCCCTCCCACGACTTCCGCCCAAATTGAGGTAACTCCACCGGTACAGCCCGGCAAAAACCTTCAACTTGAACTTGAAGTACGTGTAAAAGATCTTCCTAAAGAGGAATATACCACCCCCACACCTCCCCCGGGCCCACAAGTTCCTTCAGCCGGTGGTGTTGAACTTGAGGGTATAGAAATCCAAAATGCTCCCGGGGAAGTAGAAACGCCCCCCTGGGAACCACCACCACAACCTAAGAATGTTGAAACACTTCAGGTCCTGTCTTTAAATGAAACTCACCAGTTGGGGGAACTACAAAACACCGAAGAGCCGCAAAAGGTCTCCATTCCTCTTTCAGATATTGGGGCCCCTTTGCAGTCTATAGATGTAGAGAACAAAAACACCTCCCGCAGCATCACCATTGCCCAGGCCCGTATAGTCAATCCTGAGGCTCGCGGCAATTATGAACCCCAGTTTCCTGTTTCAACCGCCCAGAACGCCCAACTTTCTGTGAATGGAATACCAGTAGAACGGACTAATAACAACATTGATGATGTTATAGCAGGAGTGACCCTTACACCTAAAATGGCCTCCAACAGACCTGTTGAAATAGATGTAGAACCGGACAAGGAAGCCATAAAAAATGGACTTATTCAATTTTTGGGCAGTTATAACCAGGCCCTTACGGAAATAAATATTCTTACCAGCAATCGAGAAAGCGTGATCGAGGAAATCGGCTATTTCGAAGATGAAGATCGTGAAGCGGCCCGTGAAAAATTGGGTATGTTTAGCGGTGATACCACCTTCATGCAGCTAAAAAACCGTCTCCAGAGAATTGCGAGTGCCTCTTATGAGACCTCAGCCGGTCGTGATTTGAACATGCTCAGTCAAATGGGAATCTCCACAAACGCCGCAGGGAGCACCGGCTCTGTGAGCCGATCTAAACTTCGTGGATATCTTGAAGTAGATGAATCCCAACTGGATTCTGCTATAGAAAACAACTTAACAGCAATTCAAGAGCTTTTTGGCAGGGATACCGACGGCGATCTTGTAACCGATTCCGGTTTAGCCGTCGAAATGAACAATTTTCTCAATTATTACACTCGGACCGGAGGTTTGATTGATACACGAACGGCTAGTATTGAACGACAAATCGACGAAACCGATGATAAAATTACCAGTTTTGAGAGACGTTTAGATGATAAAGAAACCGATTTAAAAAGGAAATATGGGAGGATGGAAAGCTCTCTCAATGAGATGGAGGACAACAGAAAATCTATTGAAAGTTTCAGTCAGCGGAATTCCCAGTAGTATAGAGGTATAAGGAGCCATAAATTGGAAATCAGTATCAACGAACAAGCAATCGATTTTACTTTGGAAAATGAAAAAAATCTTGGTGAGGTATTACACGGTATAGATACATGGCTTGAAAACTCGGGGTATCAGATTTTTTCTATAGATTTTGATGGAACAACAATTTTCCCCGGGGGTGAGGAGAATGACAATTGGAAAGAACAACTGATTGAAAATATTCAGAAACTTGATATTACCGTTCTTTCTGCTACCGAGCAATACGGACAGGACTTACACACTTTGTACCAGTATATTTCGCTCTTTCAAAGAGCACTCTCCGCCGGCAACAATGAGCTTGTGAAGGATTTGCAAAATGAACTTCCCTATATAGTAAACAGCATCGACCGAGTGCTGGGGACACACAATGAATACGGCCGGGTTTTAGAGCAGCTTGTTGAGAATGCCGGTCTTAATTCCGGAGAAATCAAGCCGACGGTTCAGCAGCTCCTCAGTTACTTTAAAAATTTACTAATAATTTTACAGTCCCGAATAAGCGAGGTAACCCAGCCTCTCATAGAACTAAAATCAACCGCAGAAAAACTACGTGGTCTTATCCCTCAACTTCTTGATGTCTCAGTCCATCTGCAAACAGGAAAAGACAAAGAGGCTATGGGCTGTATAATTGAGTTTACTGAAATTTCCGAAAAATTGATTCGCCTGTATAGGCTCCTTCAGAATCAGGGAATTGCTGATTTCTCGGATACAAAAATTGAAGGACAGGACTTTTCTTCCTTTTACACAGAATTGAATGAGATATTTCATGAATTAGAGGACGCCTTCAATTCAAGAGATTCCGTACTTATCGGTGATTTATTGGAATATGAAGTTGCCCCCCGTACTGAACGGCTCATGGAATTCATTCTGAGCATTGAAAATCGCACGGTAAAAAGCAAGGAGTAAAGGGTGGATACTTTTGTTCTCCAAAATTTTACTCTCCAGGTCATGCCTACTCTGCAGCAGAGCGACACTACCTCCACAATTATTGCAATTGCAGTTTTTGCTTTTTTTATTCTTTTTTTGGTGGTAGCTGGGATGAGCAGCGGTGGAAACAGCCGCTCCGGTAGTGGAGGAACCGGTAAAAAACCTTCCAAATTCAGTAAACGTAAGTTTAGACGTTACGCCTCAAGTAGGGGGCTGTCCCGGGGGGAAACACAAATACTGGAGGGTATAATCCGCCGCAACAGGGTACATAGCCCCTACTCTCTCCTTAACAATACCCCAGTGTTGGACAATAATCTCCGCAAAACTCTTACTGAAATTGATGAAAGTGCAATGGACCCTGATGAAAGGGAAGCCCAAAAGTTGACCCTCTACCGAATTAAACAAAAAATCGAACGCAGCACAAAGGGAGTAAAGGCCCCTTCATCTTCACGACAATTAAAACTCGGTCAGGCGGTCTCTCTATCTGTGAACGATGTACGGTATCAAAGTAAAATAACCTCCAACCTAGAAAAAAGCTTTGGCGTAGAGGTTCCTAAAGATAAAACAGACACAGAAATTCGCTGGAGAAAATGGACAAAGGCTCAGATTTTTTTCTGGCGTTCAAACGGACAGAGCTTTTCCTTCGACACCAAGATACTCGGGTATAATGTGATTCGTGGAATTTCAAGCGTGTTCCTACAGCATAGCACCTCAATTAAAGAGGCCCAACAACGCAGGTATCGAAGAAAACCTATTGAGCGGCCGGCTTACTTTTATCCTATCCGTGTAATTACATCGGGGTTTGGAAAAAATGCCGCCCGTAAAGCAATAGTGGACAAAAACCGGGGAACCCTCGCCACATTGATAGATATTTCTGCAGGGGGATGTGCCATGCGAAGCTCTTACCCCCTCGGACGGGGAGAACTCCTTAAAATGGAATTCGAAACCGAAAAACGTCAAAAAATAACTGTGTACGGTAAGGTAATGGGAATGACCAAGATATATCCTACCGGCGGCATAATGCATATTATGTTTACCAGGGTATCCCGAGCCCATATGAACCGAATCAATAGTTTCATTTACAGCTTTGAACAAACCCGTGAACGCCGCTACCCGCGTTTATAAAAATAATAACTCCTCAGCAATACGCAATGTGAAAATTTTTGGAAAATTTTCACATTGCGAATGCTCACATTTTTTTTAAGATAAGTAACTTATCTTAAAGATGTTGGGGGTATTCGCATTTTGGAAGTCATAAGACTTACAAAATGCGAATACCTTAAACTCCTGTATTGACCTGGACGGACTTTTGACCTACATTTTTAAATATGAAAGTAGTTGAAATTAAAGATATTACTAAGAAGAACATCCCCCTGCACTATCGGAATGATTTCAAAGGCTCCGCAGTGTTTGAATATGTACCTCAAAAAAAAGAAGAAAGCCCCGTTGAGTTCTCTTTGGAGCATTCTGCCACAGGTGATATTGATATCTCTGTTAAAATTCTCAACAAAATTAACTATCCCCTTCTCCCGGCAATAAAATCTTTGAAAGCGTATATTCTTCAACTTGAAAAAAAGGGCAAACTTAAATAATGCAAAAATTCCACACAAAATCGGCTGATGAGACCATCCGCTTAGGTGGAACTATTGGTGATGTTTTAGAATCAGGTAATATTGTTGCCCTTCAGGGGCCCCTTGGGTGCGGAAAAACCACTATTGTAAAGGGTATTGCAAAATCATTAGAAATTACTGAAGAGATTACAAGTCCAAGTTACACTCTAATATCAGAGTATGATGGAAGTATCCCATTGTACCACATGGATTTATATCGTATAGACAGCATCGAGGAATTTGAATTGCTTGGAGCTGAGGAGTTTTTTTACAGTACCGGCGTTTCACTCATTGAATGGGCTGAAAAAATTGAAAATCTTTTACCGGATAATACTATTTTTATTTCCTTTGAAATAACTTCCGGTGATGCACGTGAGGTCATTATTGAAGGTATTCAAAAGGAGCTTTCATTTTGAATGTACTAGCTATTGATACTTCAACTTCCCTCTTGGGAATAGGTTTACGTACCGGAAACAACTATTTTGAGTTTAACCAGAATGTTGGACTTCATCACACGGAAAATTTACTTACTGAAGTGTACACACTCCTTACTAAAGGCACTACATCGGTCCAAGAGCTTGATTTGATTGTAGTCTCTAAAGGCCCTGGTTCCTTCACAGGACTTCGTATCGGCTTATCTACAGCAAAGGGCATATCCTTTGGTTCTAAAGTACCCCTAGTCTCTATTCCGACTCTGGATATGTACGCTTTTGGCCTCTCTTTTTATACTTATTGGATCTGTCCTGTAATGGATGCCAGAAAAAACAGGGTCTATTCCGCGTTTTATAAAGGCGGCTATAAGGAAGGCGAGATATACGATATTACACCGGAGGATCTTGTTGAAAAGTGTAACAGCCATGTTCCGATAATTTTGACCGGGCCCTTTGCCGGGAGCCTTCACAAATTATTTCGAGACGATCCGGAGTACATTGACCCAGAGAAGAAAAACCCGGCGAAGGTTGTGTTGGATCCCCTTTATGCTGCCCCTAAAACCTTTTCGCTATTAGAAAAGGGAGTACAGCATTTCCTACAGAACGGTGCTGACTCTCCGAAGGAAGGACCTTTATATATTCGTGCAAGTGAGGCAGAAATATCCCTTATGAAAGGAGGTATTTCTCATGTCCACAATGAGTGATGAGTTTGAAGAATTAGAAACACTTGAAGAAATAGAAGAAGATGAGGAACTCCTGAACGAAGCAGGTAGTGTTGACCGGAAGGAACTCCTGAGTCATCCGATAGTTCTACCCCTGACAAAAACAATGGATAATTACAGCTTTCCCTCTGTCCTTCTGAGTCCCCGTTTATATATAATTTATGAAAACGACCGCTATTTTCAGCTTTTTAGTACTCCCGAAGGACAAATCCCACGGAGCTTTGCCCAGGATTTTCCCCACGATCTTAGTACCGAGAAAATAGGAACAATCTACACATCCCTGCACAGTAAAACTGAAGGGTACAGTTTTAGAGGGAGGCTCCAGGCGATCCATCATCACATGATCAATCAGATTTTTAATGTAAATATTTCTCCAATTTTTGGAGAAGACAGTGAAAATCCTCTAGTCTATCAGGCATTCCTTGACAATGTAACATTAGAACAGAATAACCTTCTGCATAATACTTTTCTGAGTCTGCTTGAGGCTTCTAAACTTAAAGATAACGACACGGGCAACCATATCCAACGGGTGGGTGAATATTCAAAAATTCTTTCCCAATACCTTTTTGAACATAAGCTTTCTTCTGATATTACTCCAGAATTTATTCACAATATTCAGTTCCTCGCTCAGATGCACGACGTTGGAAAGATCGGCACCCCCGACGACATACTCAACAAAGAAGGGCCCCTTGAAGATCATGAATGGGAAATAATGCGTGAACATACTATAAACGGTGCGTATATTATGAGTACTTACCCCCACTCGATGGCCCGGGAAATTGCACTTTTTCACCATGAACACTGGGATGGAAAGGGCTACCCCTATAAATTAGCCGGCGACATGATCCCAATTTCCTCTAGAATAGTGGCAATTGCGGATGTATACGACGCCCTCCGTATGAAGCGCAGTTACAAAACCGCCTTTAACCATAAGAAAGCTTTGGAAATAATTCTTGAACAAAAGGGCAGCCATTTTGATCCTCAGTTAATCAGCGCGTTTTTAAAAGTACATGAACAATTTGATAATTTATATGAAGAGCTTAAAGATTAGTTTTTTTATTAGAACTATTAGTTGCCGTGTCCCGTTGTGTTAACAGGTCAAGCTCAGGAAGCTGGGTTCCCGTTTTAGCTGCCGCTTGGTTTTCCCTTTGAATTGCAGTGAATACTTCCTGTCTGTAGACCTTAATATCTCGGGGAGCTTTTATTCCCAGTTTTATTTGATCGCCCTTAATATCTACAACAGAAACTTCTATATCCTCGCCGATCATTATGCTTTCATCTTTTTTACGTGAAAGGATTAGCATGCCGAGTTCCCTACTTGTGATAACTCTTCCATAATTTTATGACGAGTTTTCCAGTTTTCATTTTCAGTTATACACTGTCTACCTAAATGCGAATCCCTATTGATTATAATCGGTCCCTGTAAATTGGCGGTCATTTCTCGTTGTTCCTCCGGGATAGTGACTATTGTCAATACAAGCATCTTTTCTTCTAAGCCCTCTTCCAGCTGTATTTGTTCAAGCTCGGTCACCGAAACATCGGGGGTGTAATCAGGGCGAAAAATATAAGGTTCTATCAATACAAAGGCTATTTCCTGTATATCCATCGACTGGAGCCAGTAAAAGGGCTGTTGTAAGGCATCCAACAACACGTAATCCCTTAAGTTTTCAAAACCTAATATCCCCGACGGGAAATGTATTTTTTGCCTTTCATCTACATCAATTAAACCATAGGGCTTTGTATTCACCTTCATTTTTTTTACCAGTCCTTATCTTAGAAAATCAAGAAGTGTCGGCTGCATCATCCGTCCTGCCGCCCCTAATGCTGCCTGATGGGCCTGTTCAAGTCGTTTTAATTCGGTAATCGCCTTTGTTACATCTAAATCAACTTCTTTAGAGTTTTGCTCCTGCAATTCGGGTATTTCACTGTTGATTCTCCTCATCGCTACCTGTAATCGCTCATCCTGGGCGCCCAATTCCGAGATACTCGACACCAGTTTGTCCTGGGCCATATCAATACCCTTGAGGGCCGAACCACCAATATCAATAGTATCCCCCGCGTACAACCTGTCGCGCAGGTGAATTACCATATCAAAAAGAGACCCTCCAGATGCCTTGGCATCCTCGGCTATATTGAAAGGAGGTTTGCCGATCTCCGTAATTACCCCAAGGTCCTGCAATACATTTCCGCCTTGCCCGTCTTCTAAAAACATTTGATGGGGTGATGTGGTGCGTAATGTCAAGGAGTTGTTCACCGGATCGAGGCCGGCCTTTACCTGGGCATTTGAGTCGTTTATCTTTGCGATAATATTGTGAATATTGTCTCCACTGTTTAGCTGGATCTCTTCTCCATCGATTTGTATCGAAGTGTCATTGGCAACAACATAATTTTGTGCATTGGTACCTGAAAAGACCTGTTGCTCCTCGGCCCAAAACACCTCATTTCCGGCAAAATGTTTTTTTACATAGTTACCTTCACCTATTTCAACAACCGAAGGCTTTATTGATCCCCGATATTCAACTTCCGTTATTACATGTCCATCAGCATTCGGCACATTTCCACTCAACACCCTATAGGGAGTTGTAGCTGTGTTGTCTCCACCAAACATGGTGGTTCCATCCGGATTCCGCGCGTTTCCTATTTCCACAAGCTCGTTTAGGAGTTGATTTATCTCCTGGCCCATTGCCTGTTTATCGGATTTTGTATAGGTATCGTTTCCACCCTGCACTGCCAGCTCTCTTATTCTATGAAGGACGCTGTTGGCGCTCTGCATATACCCCTCGGCCACCCGATGTTCGCTTTTTACCCTTTCTGCGTTCTTTGTGTATCGCTCTAGGTGTGTTATTTTTGATAAATACCGTGTAGAGTGGGCTGCAGCTAAGGGATCGTCCCGCAGGTTAGATATTTTGCTCTGGGTCGACATCTTATTGTTCAGTTCGTACATGCTTTTGTTTCTTTTTTCAAGCTGGTATTGCATGTCGTTAATGTTCATATTGCTGCTGATCCGTTCCATTTTATTATACTCCCATCCTATTGATAATGGTGTCCAGCATTTTATTTACCTCTGAAATATAACGGGAAGCAGCGGCATATCCATGCTGAAACTTTATCATCTGTGAAAGTTCTTCGTCGATGTTTACCCCTGAAATTGAATCTTTCATTGTCTCCAGCTCTTGCATAATCTCTTTTTCCGTTTCATAGGCCCTTTCTGCTGCCTCCCCCTTGAGTCCGACCTTTGCAACCGCCTGAGAAAAATAGTCGCTAAAGCCCTTGTACTTTCCTACCATCACATCTCCATTACGAAGTTGCGCGATAGCTAATGCTGCATCTCCATTACCGGGTTCTGCTGTTTCACCATTTTTTCCCAAACCGGCGGCAATACTTGCCGGATCTTCGGCTATGGCGGGGTTTAATTCCGTCCAGCCCGCTGGATGTGAAAGCGGGGCAACCGAATAATCTACTCCCTCACCCCTCAACGCTGTCACCGCATCCGCCTGCCCCCAATCATAGGCTCCTGCCTCACCCGGTTCTGTAAGAACTCCAGAATACCCGGCTAAAAATTGGCCGGAATCTTCCACATGTCTAATAACAAAGTCAGGATTATCTACGTCGGCGGCGGGAGAAGCCTTTAGATTTAAGCGGCCGTTTCTATCAAGACGGGCAGTAACCTCCGCACCGGAGGTATTGATTCTATGTATAACCTCCTCTACGGTATCCGTCGCGTTATAATCTATTTGAACGTTCTGCTGTCGCCCCGACAGCGATATAGTCCCTTCAAGACCAATCTGCTGCTGCGGGTCTAAACTATTATTTCCGGTTATTCTAAAAAGATAAGTAGAATCGAACTCACCATCACCGCTTCGATCATAATTACCGCTTACGTTATTTACAAAGGGCCATTCAGTAAAGAAATCCTGTCCTGTTTTTCCATTTTTTCCGTACCCGTCGCGATGGATACTGTTGACCATATCTGTAAAGTTAATGGTCATCATATCAAGCCCCTGTATTTCTTCCCGAACATCGCCGTCACGAAGCTCTAAATACCCGGCAAGCTCTCCCCCCTGGGGAATAAACCCTTCTCCACTTTCCCGCCATACTACATCCGAATACCCTTCGTTCTGTGTATTCGGTTCGGCCGAAAGGTAATGAGCTACACGCCCCTGGAGGAGATGCATCCCCGCAGTGTGAATGGTAAACTCGTCGGGATCTCTTCCGCTTACGGTTATATTCACCAGAGAAGAAAGCTCCTTTACTAAACGGTCCCTCTGATCAAGCAGATCATTCGGATTGTCACCCATGGCCTCTATCTTAACTATTTGTTCGTTTATTCCTGATACTTCAGTTAATATAGAATTTACCCGTTGAACAGTTCCCTGTATATCCTGCTCCAGCATATCACGAATATCAGACAGGCCTTCGTAGCGTCTATGGATTCCATTAATGAGGCTTTTTCCACGTTCAAGAACCGCATGTCGTGCGGAGGTTTGCTCCGGATACATGGAAAGCTCCTGCCATGAATCCCAAAACTGATCCATTAGTCCGCGGACCGATGTTTCATCAGGCTCATTATATACCTGCTCCATCATCAATATGTATTTATCACGGCTTTTCCAGTAGCCTTCCCCATTCCCCTGCTTTATGATTCTTCCTTCGAGTATTTCATCATGAACACGCTCAATACTTGAGGTAGTGACACCCTGACCCAGTTGTCCCGCAGTCTCTGCACGGTTTAATCCCGGCATATAGATGGGATCGAAAGCCTTCATTTCTATGCGTTGCCGATTGTATCCATCGACAGCCGCGTTTCCAAGGTTATGTCCAATTGTGGACATGCCCTGAGTATGGGCCATAATGCTTCTTTTACCAATTTCAATACCCGTAAAGGTTGAGTTCATCCGGATCCTCCTTACCGATCAGAGCTGATGGTTTACCACTAACGGATCATTTCCGGTTTTACGCTTTTTGCCGCTTTTAGAGTACATTGTTCCCCGTTTATGCGGAAAAATTTCCTGCAAAATATCGTATATCGTTGTTGAAATACTGCGGGTATATGCGTCGATCGACCAAATTACCCCCTGCAACTGGAGTACTTGACTTTTCAGCTGACGAAACAGGGTTGAGACCGAATCCTGCTCATCCTTCGGAAGTCGCACCACAACGGTGTAAAAACCTGCCGAGGGTTCCGCCTGCACTTCATTCCTCAGCTTCTCAAATACATGTACCCTTTCCTTTTCCAAAGCAGTCAGGTATCCGGATATTCGCTCCATTTTTTCAAGCGAATCGGTGAGTTGTTTCCAATCGTGTCGAAAGATGCTAGAACGAATATTCTCAGCGCGTTCAATGGCTGAGTTGAAGCCTTCAACTTCCTGCTGTAAAATACTTGATAGATGTTCCGCCGTTTTCATCCTTTTATACTCCTGTTTCTATTATCGGCCTTAAAAAATTATAGTTTAGGAAAAGTAACTTTCGGACTGTTTAGGGCTGTTTAATAAAGGGTTTATACACCGTATTACATTGTAAGACTAATGACTTGATTCTAAATAAAACTATTCTTATATTAGATCTATACAAACACTATATCAGATTTTCATTGGTTAAAAATTTTAAGGAGGATACGAATGCAAGTTGATAAGGACCTGATCATAATCGGCGGAGGAGCTGCCGGTCTTAGCGCTGCTCAATACGCAGCAAGGGCCAATTTGGATGTACTGGTAATTGAGGAAATGGCCGCCGGCGGGCAGTGCCTTATTATTGGAGATTTAGAGAACTACCCAGGTTTCGCCGAACCCATCAATGGAGCTGAGTTTGCCCAGCTTTTAGAAAATCAGGCAAAAAATTTTGGTGCCGAATTTCTCATCGGTACCGCCAAGGCAATTAAAAAAGAGGGAGAGATCTACACTGTAGAAACAAGCAAAGGAACTTATACTACCTACGCCGTAATCCTTACCACCGGCGCCCAGCATAGAAAACTTGACGTCCCCGGTGAAAAAGAATTTGCCGGACGCGGAGTTTCCTACTGTGCAACCTGTGACGGCCCCTTCTTTAAGAATAAAAAAATGCTTGTAGTCGGCGGGGGTGATGCAGCCTGTGATGAAGCAAGCTTTCTTGCTAATTTAACCGACAAGGTGGTGATGATTCATAGAAGGGATAAATTTCGGGCCCAACGCTCCCTGGCGGAACGGGTAATGAAAAACCCCAATATCGAGGTACGCTTTAACACCGAAATTCGGGAAATACAAGGCGGCATGAAGGTTGAGGGAGTGGTATTGGAGAATAATCAGACCGGAGAGAAATATGAAGAAGAAATGGATGCAATCTTTGTATTTGTCGGTTCGATCCCCCAGACTTCACTGGTTCCTGATGTAAAAAAGGACGAAGCTGGATATATAATTACCGACCAAAACATGGAAACGGAAACGGCCGGTTTGTTTGCCGCCGGTGATGTACGTTCTTCACCCTTTCGACAGCTTGTAGTAGCCGCAGGAGAGGGGGCGGTTGCAACCCATTGCGCGTCACAGCGAATCGATGCTATAAAAGGGGAAGCATACGAATAAACTCTTTTTTAGCAGGCGTACATGGTGCAGGCAGCATCTTTAATAAAACGTTTTTTTCTTACATTTATAATTTATACAACAATAGGGGGAACCGGCCTTTTATGGTCGGTTCCGCATTTTTTTTCAGAATCACCCTACAAAACCGGTGAAGTTACTGCTGTTAAATCCCATGCGGAGGATATGCTCAACTCAATGAGCGACACTGAATTGCTGGGTCAGGTTTTTATTTTAGGCTACTTTGGCCGGAACCCTTCTCCGGAAATTTTAGATTGGATAAAAAACAAGCATATCGGGGGCGTGAAAATTTTCGGATGGAATGCTGAAAACCTCCGAGCGTTGGGACGCAGTGTTGAAATAATGCAAACCGCCGCCACTGAAAGCAGGCTAAAAATTCCTCTTTTTGTGGCCACTGATCAAGAGGGAGGATGGGTCCGGCACGTAAAAGGAGATACTTCAATAACCCCGGGAAACCTTGCCATTGGTGCTACGCGCCTGCCCTATGACGCCTATTATACCGGATTCTACATAGGAAAAGAGCTAAGAAGCCTCGGCATCAATATGAACTTTGCCCCAACGGTTGACATTTATGCAAATGAAAATGCCCACGTCATTGGTCCCCGCGCTTTTGCTGAAGATCCTCTTACAACTGCCCAGCTTGGGGTAGCGTACTATCACGGGATGGAAGACAGCGGCATTATCTGCACTGCAAAACATTTTCCCGGTCACGGCAGGGCAACTGAGGACTCCCACGGTACCCTGCCTGTCATTCCCGGTGATTTTTCCACCCTCTGGGAAGAAGACCTTCTGCCCTATCGCTTTCTATTTCGAGAGGGGCTTCCTGCTCTCATGAGTGCTCACCTTTCTTTTCCCGATATAATTGATGAAAACCTCCCGGCTTCTCTTTCACCTTATTTTCTAGAAGATATAGCGCGAAAGAGGATGGGCTTTGAAGGAATAATTATTACCGACGATATCCGAATGCACGGGGCCCTTCAAAATGGAAATAGTATAGCTGAAACAACCCTCTCAGCCTTAAAAGCCGGCAACGATATGATCATGATTTCCCATGATTTTGAGATATATCAAAGATCCTGGGACCTGCTCTACAAAGAACTCCAGGAGAATCCGGAATTTAAGGAACAAATCAAATCTTCGGTCCGCAGGATTCTCATTACAAAGCTGCGTTTTCTCAATAGCCGTAATGCAGTTCCCCTAAAACCGGACCAACAAAAAATTGACCACTCCATTCCCTATGAAGGAAGCGAAGAGTTTTTCTTTAACCAGGCTTGTCGCAGTGTTTCTCTCATTCACGACGGTAATATACCCTTATCAGGGAAAAACCAGAATATTTTATTGGCCGGACAACTAAATACCTTCCTGAATATAGGGAGCGACTATTACCCTGAAGCAGATACCTACTATTTTCCTTACTCCCCCTTTTATAGGGCTGAAGAGAAATATATATCAGAACTTCGAGCTCGTGCTCAGCACTACGACACACTAATTTATTGTCTTGCAAACCCTAATAGTGCCGAAGTACTCCGAGAATTAGAGGGAATCGATACCAAGGTAATTGTTCTTTCCGTTCTTACACCGGTATATCTGCGCTATATTCCTTGGATACAGACAGGATTAGCCATTTACGGCACTGGCCCCGACTCATTTACAGCAGGTTTTGCCGCACTAAAAGGGATGATCCCCGCCGATGGACGAGTACCAATCCGTATTCACGGCAAAGAGGACGAAAGGCCTTGAATTGGCAGCGGGTTACACAGCACAATTTTTCCGACTTGCTACGTTTTATTATTCCCCTTGAACATCTGTGTGTAAATTTTACTTCCCGTATTCTTGTAAGAAACCGACCTGAACTACCAACTGCTAAGGAAGCAGTACTTTTTATGTGTGAAGATACCAAAAATCTTGTTGCCGGGGGATTTTCTCAATCTTCTCGACGGGGTTCTGTGGTCCGGGCGGCGGTCCTGGTTACTTCCAAGGGCCTCTTGATTCCCGTGCATGAAGAAAACCTTGAACTTTCAAAAACTCAGCTCAAACCCTTAATTGAGCAAGTATATAGATATGTTCGAAAAGTTTACTGTGTAATAGGAATCGAACATACGGTACAACAATACGAAGGACTACTGAAAAATCCTATAGACGCACGACGATATCACTACCTAATGATCCGACCGAAACAGAGGGCACTCGGTCCTATTTCTATTCCACCAAAAATAGAAATCCATACTCTCACCGACAAACAGGTCAAACAGATATTCCCCCTGGAAAAGGCCTATCAATATGAAGAAGTTGTTGTACACCCGGAGCGCTTTAACCCGGCAGCCTATTTTTTACATTTTAGAAAGGTATTAAAAAATCAAAAAATTCTGTTTGCCACCTTTGACGGTATCCCTGTTTCTAAAGCCGGTACAAACGCAATCGGAATGAGTTACACACAAATAGGCGGTGTTTTTACCGCCCCCGAACACAGGGGCAAGGGCATTGCACGGGTCCTCATGCACCGTCTTGTTGAAGAGATTCGAATTTCAGGGCGCACGGCAGTCTTGTTTGTGAGAACCGACAATAAATCTGCGATACAACTATACCGGCGATTAAATTTTGACATAGTGGGTCGTTATCAGATATCCTATACTAGAATGTAATAAGCGGGGTTATTATGAAAATATGTATGATTGCAAGCGAAGCCGTTCCATTCGCAAAAACCGGCGGTTTAGCGGATATTGTAGGTTCCTTATCAAAAAAATTATCCTTGCTCGAACACGACGTACGAGTAGTAATGCCGAGGTACGCCTCTATTTCTACAGAAAACCTTCAGTGCCTTATTAAAGACCTGTCGGTGCCTATCCGTTTTGAGCAGGAGAAATGTGATGTGTTATACGGTTATTTTCCAAACACCGAAATTCCTGTCTACTTTATTGAACACCCCGCTTTTTCCAAGCGACCGGGCTTATACGGCAGCGACGGGAATCACCCCTACCGCGATAATCACTACCGCTTTGCCCTTTTAAGCAGGGCTGTTTTTCCACTCTGCCGCTCTATTGAATGGATCCCTGATATCTTACATAGTCACGACTGGCAAACTGCACTTGTAAACGGGTACCTTAGAGAATATGAACTCGCCACCGAGTTTACGCATACCAAAGCTGTATTCACTATTCACAATATTGGATACCAGGGAATTTTCTCTAAACATGATCTTCACACTACACAACTCAGCTGGGAAACATGCAGCCCGGAAAATCCAAAAAAGATAGATATCCCCCTCAATTTCATGAAATGCGGTATTCTAAATGCCGACGCAATAACCACGGTCTCTCCCACATATGCCAAAGAGATACAGACTGAAGAGTTTGGCCACGGGATGGAGCAGCTTTTACGTGAACGGGGGGCAATGCTGTATGGAATATTGAATGGAGTTGACTATGGCGAATGGGACCCAGCACATGACCCACATATACCCCAGCCATATACCATAGAGGACTTGTCCGGGAAAAGGAAGGCGAAAACCCACCTTCAGAAAAAACTTGGGCTTCCGGTGAACGAAAAAGTACCGATCATCGGGCTGGTAAGCCGTCTGGCTGCACAGAAAGGCTTTTACGAGTTGTGCGATCCCCATCGGGGAGCTTTAAAACGCATTTGCAATGAACTGTCGGTCCAAGTGGTAGTGCTCGGTACCGGTGAAGGATGGATTGAGGAGGAGATGCTTAATCTCCAGGAACAAATTTCAAACTTTAAGGTAAAAACAACCTTCAGCGATTCCCTTGCCCATCAAATAGAGGCCGGCTCGGACCTGTTTCTCATGCCGAGCCGTTATGAGCCCTGCGGACTAAATCAGATTTATTCGCTGCGCTACGGAACCCTTCCCATTGTTCGTGCTACCGGGGGATTGGCGGATACGGTAGAAAATTACGACAGCAAAACCGGAGAAGGTACCGGTTTTATGTTTGATGTTCTTTCTCCGGAAAGTATTTTTCATACCACCGAATGGGCCGTATCGGTCTGGTTTGATCATCCTGATAATTTTCGACAAATGCAAAAACGGGCGATGGAGTGCCATTTTTCCTGGAAAGATTCAGCCGCCCACTATGTAGATCTATACAAAAAAATATCGAAATCGTAAATCAGGGCTTTTCACATAAAGAATGTACAGCCACTAGTGGTGCATACTCAGGTTAAAACCGCCTCTCAAGGGGATTCAATTTTACGCTGAAGTCGGTTTCGCCGGTAGTGTAATTCCTTTAACCGGGCTTCCGACACTAGAGCACGCCGTTGGATCAGCGGTTGTATCAGATCCATCGCCGCTTTCGGGTCTTTATCAATATGTTCTAGGAGTTTTGCAGTTTCAACAATTTGGAAATACCCCGGTCGCAGGGCCGTCATTTTGTTAAGAACACCCCTCAACTCCGGTATGCGTTTTTTTCGCTTATAGATAGGCACCAATATTCTTCCGGCATCTTCATTCCCCTCCGAAAGTTCTTTTTCAAGGATTTTTAGCCCCCGGGGATCTCCCAGGGAAGCCAGCATTCGGCCAAGGCCTACTCCGGCATTGCTGTCGATGAGTAAGTGCGGTTCGGAGGCTACCTTCTCTATATGAAACAGAAGTTGCGCAAGTGATTTTATATCCTGCACATGATGGGCCACAACCATCTGCATGCACCCCTCTTCACGGGTTCTTAAGAATTTTTGGTAACACTCCGGAATAAGGGCTCCGGGGATATCTAGAACTCTTGTCACTTTTAACACATGTGCTTCAATACTTCCCAGATTGCAGCGCTCCAGTGACTTTCCCCATATTTTACGTGTTGGATACAGCAGATCAAGCTGCCTTCGCATATCAGCGTTCCGGTAGCCGTGTATTCTCAGGCGGTTCAAAAGCACATGCCGGTCAAAGCCCTTTCCGTTGTAGGAAACAAATATATTTTTATCCGACAGGTAGCGAGAAATTTCCCGGATAAATTCGGCTTCCCCGGGATAATCTGCAAGCATTAGCTGATCTATACTCATAGACTTTCCATCAAACCTACCGAAACCGGCCAAGAACACCAGTGTCCCTGCACCCCCCGAAAGCCCCGTCGTCTCAAAGTCATAAAAAACTAGGTAATTGAGTATATCGGCTGATTCTATTAATACGCCCCCGATATACCGGGTTTCCTTTGGATATGCTACCTCTATAGTTCTTTTCCAGACATAGGGGGAGAGCTCGGTCCATCCCTCCCAGGGTAAAGGCCTCGACAGCACTTCCGGATTTTTTTCCTCTGCTTTTTTTCCTTCCGTGTTTTCTCCTGCCGCCTTCTCATCCCTCGCTTCTCTCATTTTTCTTAGTTGCTGCAATCTACCGGCCAGTTTTGCCACTACCTTTTGCACCTCCTATTTTCCGGGTATCCATTCCTTTTCAATCCACGTGTTAAGAAAACTGATAACAGCCTTTTTTTTATTATCTTCGGTTTTCCCCTCGTCAGGGCCGATACAACTTGGACAACCGTATTCACAACCGCAATGAACAACTAAATCATAGGCCCCTTTCAGGATCTCTATTCTCTTTTCGGAAAAGCCCTCCGATAATCCTATACCACCCGGTGCCGTATCGTATAGATAAATAGTGGGAAACTCCGTAAAGGGATCTTTGATTCGCTCCACTATGCCAATATCATGTCGTTCACATAGCAAAAAAATTGGAGCAACATTCTTTATTAAGGTGCCTATATGTGCAATTACGTGTTCCCGAATTTCCGGATTTATCCCCTCAATCCCGCGACCGGCACTTGTGTCTGTTTCAAAGGACATTAGAACAGCCCTGGTATGGATCTCCTCTTCCGGGAGATGGATATCCCCATATCCGAGGTTTTCATGGGTGCCGAATTTCAGCTTTTTGTACTTTGCAACCTGACTTCGGACAAGCACATCCCCGGTAATAACCCGGCAATCCGGGGCGATGTCGGAACTGTCGACTTCCAGGACTTTAATATCGGTTTTTACCACCGAATCGGTATAATAATTGAGTTGAGACTCCTTTACATAGCATTTCAGGTTCTCAATATCGAGTTCGAGGGAAAGAAATTGGTTTCCTCGATGCAGATATACCGCATTTGGGAATAGCAGCTCCTTTGCCGAAGGTACATCCATCTCTCCTATTACTTCATTTATGCCGCCGGTTGTGTTGATAATCACAACGCTTCGCGGCGATGTAGTTCTCAGACTTACCTCTTCCGCAGGATACCCCTTCCCCGACCAGTACCATCGCCCTGCACTTTTTCGGACCGTTCCGGCTTCTTCCAAATAGGCCAGAACATCCTCCAGCTCATCTCTTTCCATGGTTTTTCCGAAGCTGTCCGCCTCTTTAAAAGGCAACTCAAAAACCGCACATTTTAGATGATCGATCAACACATACAGGTTGTCCGGATTAATCCAGGCGGATTCGGGACTCCTTCCAAAAAAATAGTCCGGATGCTGAACCAGAAATTGGTCCGTCGGTGCTGCAGATGCAATGAGGACCGCTATAGAGACGTTTTCCCTTCGTCCCGCCCGGCCTGCCTGCTGTAGAATAGATGCAATTGAGGCGGGCATACCGGCCAGAACCGCCGCATCCAAAGCCCCAATATCAATCCCCAATTCAAGTGCATTGGTTGATACTACTCCATGGATACTTCCTTCACGAAGCCCCTTTTCTATCTCCCGCCGTTCATTAGGAAGGTATCCTCCCCTATACGACTCTATACGCAGGCGCTCATTTTCGGTATACATATTTTTCACGGCCCTTTTGAGATATGAGGATATAAGTTCGGTCCTCAACCGTGAACGCGCAAATACTATGGTCTTAATTCGACGCCGCAAAAATGTAAGAGCGATATTTTTCGCCTCCAACACTACTCCACGTCGTATTCCCTGGACCGGATCAACTAATGGCGGATTGTAAAGCACCACATGTTTTTCCCCTGAAGGGGCGCCGTTTCTATCAACAAGGGTAACCTCTTCTTCAATAATCTGTTCGGCCAGCTCCTTGGGATTCCCGATAGTTGCGGAACAGAGGATAAACTGGGGGGAACTTCCATAAAACTCTGCAACTCGCTTGAGCCGTCGAATCAGGTTGGTCATGTGTGATCCAAAAATCCCCCTATAGGTATGCACTTCATCAATAATCACGTATTTGAGATTGCTTAAGAATTTGATCCACTTTGGATGGTTCGGCAAAACTCCAGCGTGCATCATATCAGGGTTGGAAATAACGATTCTTCCGCTCTCCCTGGCGGAAACCCGCAGGGATTTTGGGGTATCCCCGTCATAGGTGGCAACTTTCAAGGGGAGCGACCCGCCCAGTACGATTTCATTTAACTCGGATTGCTGATCCTGACTTAAGGCCTTAGTCGGAAACATATAGAGGGCCCGCATTTCAGGGTTTTCAAGCAAAGTTTGCACAACAGGTAAATTGTAAGAAAGGGTCTTACCGCTTGCCGTCGGAGTTACCACCACCACATTTTCACCCCGCCGTGCGGCTTTGTACACCTCAATCTGGTGGCTGTAAAGCCGATCTACCCCTCTTGCCTTCAACAAATCCTTCAGTTCTGGAAAAAGGTCCTCCGGAGGAAGTAGGTATGAGGCTTTACGGGGAGGTATGGTATGCCATCGGCTTACCTGGGGGGAAAAGTGTGAATCCGTTTTCAGTTTTTTTAGAAAAGTCTCCATAGTATCCATGGAAACCAATAGTATCACTTTTTTTCTGTAACCTGAAGATTCTTCGCTTGTTTTATCTTAAAAGGAGTTACTTAATTCCGATTACAAATCAAAGAGGGAGTAGAACATGAACAAACAAACCATTTCCATCGCAATGTGCGTTATCCTGCTGTTTGCAGGTACCGCACTGGCAGTTGCAGACACTTCAGTATTTTCAGCGAATTTTTCCTACGGAATGTCGGATTATGGAGAATTCGGCGGCTGGAAAGTGCGCAGCAACCGCCTCTATCAGCAGGATACCCAGGAACATCTTGCAAAGATCAATTTTAAAGCACCCCAAAGCGGCCTGATGGAATATACCTTTGATGTCCGCTACGAAGCGGGGGGCCTTTCCGACCGCATGGCTGGGTTCGGAGTTCAGGTTTTTGTCGACGATGCCCATAACGGCAAATCATGGGGTAACGGTGAGTCTTACCTGCTGTGGCTTAACTATGACGAAAGCCCTTCTTATGGAAAAGCTGGTTTTCGGGGACAGGTATACCGAAGTTACGGACATTCCAGGATGGAATTAATTGAGGGATACGATGTAGCTCTTAATCCTAAAGTTCTTACTAAAGAAAACATGGAACTGAAAGTTCCAGTTAAAATTCAGGTTGACGGTGATACGGGTCTTGTAAAAATCTGGGATCCCTCCCGACCTGGTACCTATGTACGTTTTTACCTCGACGATTCACCGGGAAGAGGCAGTTACATGTCCTTGCGCACCAATAGTCTTGCGGCCAGTTTCGACAACCTTGAGGTAAGCAGGGTAAGATAACTTTTACCGTTTTATAAAATTTATAAAGGGCAATCTTGTGTAGAACAGGTTGCCCTTCTTTTTGCCTTTGTTTTTTTTCAATTTTAACTTATAATTTGAACCTTGATGGAAACGAAAAAAAACACGGACCTTCACACACTGTACGCCCAACTCACTCAATATGTGCAGAAATTTCTGCGCTTTGTACATCTGTTTTGGAAAGAACTGGATAACGATAACTGTGTGCTCCGGGCAAGTAGTCTTGCATTTTCAACTCTCCTAGCCCTAGTCCCGCTCACTGCTTTTATTTTCTCACTTTTGACCGGTTTTGGAGCATTTGATTCAGTGAGAAATCAGTTGCAGGAGTTCCTGTTCCGCTTTATTATCCCTACCCGTACGGATGAAGCCTTACACTATATTGAACAATTTATTGAAAACAGCCGGGCCCTTGGAGTTGTAGGCTTACTGATTTTTGCCCTCACTTCGATCTTTCTTCTCAATGGGATAAGCAATAATATCAATGCAATTTGGGCAAGTACTTCGAGGATGGGTTTTATCCGAAAGTTTATGATGTACCTTGCTGTTATTGTAATTGGCTCTCTTTTGGTCGGGGCAAGCTTTACCTTCAGCATTACTCTTCATAATTTTGCGGTGGGGTATCCTGATTTTTCCGCCTTTATAAAGCTTCTATTAGAAGTTGCTCCAACATTGTTTATATTTATAGCTATTTGGCTTATGGTTTTCGCAGTACCCTCGGCAAAGGTGTCCTTTAGAAGCAGTGTGCTTGGTGCTGCCGCAGGAACCCTTTTATGGGAGGTTGCCCGGTTTCTGTTTATTGACGGGACCAACTATGTTATTCGTATCTCCATAATCTACGGCTCCCTCGCCGCTATTCCCATATTTCTTGTGTGGCTCTCATTGAACTGGTTTATTATTTTTGTTGCTGCCGAAATAACCTTCGTACATCAGCATCGTGATAATTTTACCCATGACCTCTACTGTAAAGACATTTCACCGCAGCAGGAACTTCTTACCGGATTACGATTGTATCTTTATATTGCGCAAAAATTTTACCGGGGAGAAAAGCCTACAAGACTTCAGGATTTAGCTAAGCACTTTTCTATACCCATAAAGTCGCTGGAAAAGTATCTTCGCCGGCTTGAACATCATAATTTAATTTTTAGGGACCACACAACAAACCCGCATATCCTCCCCCGCAAAGAGTTATCCAACACTTCCTTGTCGGAAGTTCTCTCGTCCCTGTGGGGCCGGGATCTAACCTTATCCTATCGAACCAAAGATTCGCTCGAATCGTTGATTATCCAAAGATTCTCTCAAAATGCATTTTCCAATTTTGAGGACAATTCTATTCTTGAACTTCTTCACTCGGAGGATAAAAAAGCAACAGATGCAACGTAAAGCCTTACTTACACTGATTATAGTGCTTTTTGCTACTACGTTTTCCTCATGTTCCAGTGAAAATGTAACCCCGGCTATTATCTTGGATTTTGAGACTGAACATAACAGCGACTTTTCCGCTCTCAGTGAAAACTACCCCCTTCCTGAAGAAATTGCGGTATTCTATTCCGATCTCCCCACAGACACTCCTGAAGATACCTATGAACTTCTCGCTCGTATTACCCTTACCTCAAAAAAAACCATGGCCCCCTCTGTACAGCTCTCACAAAATTCCTTTCTGTTGAACTCGAGATACTACGTGCCGGCGGTACCCTTTTGGGACCCTCGAAATAATGTGAAAAGGGAGCATATAAGCGAAACACAACTACTGCCTCTTGAAGAACTTGCATTGCCGAACAAAGCACTTTCCGTGGACGGTAATACTATCGAATCACCGGACTACCCCCTCATTTCAAAAGAGTTTGTCGAATTAGTGTGGAACGAAGCAGTCGTAACCCAAGGGGATAAGGATTCTATTGTCGAATCAGTCGCCGCGCTCTCACATTGGTTTGAGAAAGTGAAAGAACACTTTCAAACAACCCCTTCTTCTCCGCCGAAGATAGTTTGGATCGGCGCTGTAGGCGACATCATGGTCCAACGGGGTGTGCAGGAAATACTTATCCGTCAGGGGGAGAAGGGGCTGCGAAGGGTGTTCCAGAATACCCTTCCGATTTTACAATCCCAGGATCTGATGATAGGTAATTTAGAAGGCGCTGTAACCCGGAGAGGGGCTCCTGTACCAAAATCCTACAATTTTCGTTTTTCTCCGGAGGTGTTACCCCCTCTTTCAGATGCCGGTTTTGATTATTTCTCTATTACCAACAACCATTGTTATGACTACGGGGGCCAAGGTTTTGTCGATACCCTTGTTCACCTGAAGGAGCATGGACTTTTAACATCCGGGGCGGGAGAAGATCCAGCGTCCGCCTATGCCCCTGTAAAAGTCACAATAAAGAATACAGCGGTTTCAGTTTTATCGGTGGGTGCATACGGGAGAGAAAAAAACGGCTTCGATGGGCGACGTCAGGCCCAGGTTACGGATAACAGACCAGGCATTATTTTTTCAGGCCCCCGCGTTCTCGATACTATACAACGGACCTCAAACCCGAATGCTATTGATGTAATTGTTGCCCATGGGGGTGAGGAGTGGACCTCCAAGCCGAGGGCTGACCAGAAGAGCTTTTACCGCAGTTGCATTGATGCCGGCGCCGATATTGTTTTTGCCCACCACCCCCATGTGCTTCAGGGCATGGAAGCCTATGGGGGCGGGTTAATCGCCTACTCCCTGGGAAACTTCATTTTCCCGGGGATGTACGTGATGCAGCATGCAGAAGAATCGCTGATTCTTTCCGCCGGTTTCCACGACAGCCGCATAGTATATATTAAACCGTATCCGGTAAGAATTGATAACCGAGTGATTGCCCTCGATGATCCCGAAGGTCCTATACTACCCCGTTTCCTTGAGCTCACAAAGCAGCTTAACTGAAAAGAATAAGCAGGTAAGGTCTAGGCACTCCAAAAGAAAGCCCCATCGTTTTTGCGATAGGGCTTTTTCTCTTATATAAGAGTTTCGATACAGCGATTTTCGATTTAGAGCGATGCCAGTGCTTCTTCTGCTTTACCGTGTTTTATGGTCGCATTACACTGTTTGCAGACCATGATCTTTTTTTCGTTTACTTCATGTTCATACATCAGCTTGATGCCGGATCGTTTGCAAATAGGGCATGTGCCACGCCCCTGACTTATCATTTCTCTTATTCCGCTTCCTCTGTGCGATTTGGACATAATTTCTCCTTGAAGGTCATGTGAAAATGTGGGTGAAATAATACTTCCTGAGCCCAAAAAAGTCAAGTTACCGACGGATATCACCAACGGATATCAGATATTACTTGGAAGGGGTCTTTCACAGACTCGAAAGGAAGGTCTCACATATATCGGCATAGCTCAATGAAAACATGTCCACTACTTCACGAAAGCTTTGTAACTGCCCCTTGTGCCGGCTGCTCTGGGACTCAACACGGGGGATATCAGAAACCATGCGCACTACCGCTGTTGGCACACGGTTCACCCTCCCCGCCAAAACCACACTGCTGCTTTCCATATCCACTATTTCTCCATGGAATTTCTCCTGTAACCTACTTCTTTCACCGGCGCTCTTTTTCAGTGAAAAAACCGTATCTCCGCTTAAAAAGCGTCCCCTGCACACTCTGTTTTTGCGCCCGCATTTTTGGCAATAGCTTATTAGTGTTTTTTCAAGTAGCCCGCTCAAATTTGCATCAGTTTCTAAAGCGAACCAATAGCTACCGTCAGGACGTCGGCCGGGAAACACCCCTTCACCACCCCCTACAGCAGAGGTATCTATATCCCATTGAACAGCATCTTTGGCAATAACAAAATCACCAATATCAAGGTTTGAGGTGAGGGCCCCTCCAATGCCTCCAAAAAGAATCAAATCCGGCTGAAACCGGCTGCAAATATACTGCGTTGTTAATGCAGATTGGGCAATCCCAGCCCCGGTCCATGTACTCACTATATTTCGATCTGCAATTTTACCTGTTGTGATTTGCATTCCCGCCCAGTCGGAAAAACTTGGTTCTTCTATTCTTTTGTGCACATGATAGAGTTCCGCCTGCAGGGCACTGAGAAGGGCTATCAATTGGTTTTCTCTCGTGAATCGAACCATTTGTTCACCGCTTGGGCAAATCCGCCATCGCCGCAGGGAGCCACTTCAGAAAACCTGCCTCGCAAACCCTCCGGCGCATTTGCTACCACAAATCCCGCTCCGCTCCATTCAAGCATATGCATATCGTTAAAATCATTTCCCACCGCCATGGTGTCCTTTCTGTTGATGCCTAGACTCTCCGCCAGCCAGGCAATGCCGCTTCCCTTGTGTGCCCCCAAAGGAAACAGCTCGATCCATAAAGAACTACCGTCCAGGGGAGAACTGCTCCATATCACCGAATATTGGGTCTCAAACTCAGACTTCACCCTTTTCAACAGCCCCTCGTCCGCAGGTGTAATGAGCACAAACTGGGTGGCCTCAAGCCACCGGACCTGTCGCCATTCAAAGGGAAGTGCATAGTCCCTGTAAAGCTCTATTCGCCTGAGAAAATCGCCGCGGCTTCCCTCGCCGCGGCTGCTTAAGCGACCACTTTCCCCATCACGACTGTCCCTGTCCTTACTTTCATTATCCCGGCTTCCTTCGCTCTTGTAGTAGTGAAAATAGTGGTTATCAGGTATCGGATGGTGTACCATAAAATCAATTTTTAATTCAATTAATCGCTCACTAAGCCTTATGGTCTGCTCGGTAGAAAAAACGGTCCTCTTCAGAAGCTGTTTCTTTTTAAGATCATACACTCCCGCCCCTGAAGAAAAAACAACATAATCAACAGGAAAGTCGGAATTTATTGCTCTGTAAAGAGACTCAAGAGAACGTCCGGTCGCTAGAACTCTAAGATAGCCCCATTTTTTTAAGTTATTCAGCATCTCTATATCTTGCCCATGAAATCCGCCGGCCTTATCATAGAGGGTCCCGTCGAAATCACTGATTACCATTCCCTTAAAACTCAAAAACTACTCCAGAACCTGATAATAGCTGCTCGTCAGTGGGGCAGAGAGGCTCCCCAAAACCCGCTCAAACAGGACCCCATCACGATGGGGAACCTGATGTCCAAAGGTAGCCCTTATAGAAATGGAAACAAACTGTACCGCCCGTTCAATTGCAATTGGTAAATTATCTCCCTGAAGAAGGCTTCCCGCCAAAACGCCGGCAAACAAATCACCGGTTCCCGGATAGAAGGCTGGTACATAATCACAGTCAACCTTCCAGAAACGACCGTCCTTTCTATCGTATGCTACTACCGTAGAAATATCCGGCTTTCCGTCTGTTTTAACGCTGGTCATAACCACCATGCGCGGCCCCATTTCGCTCAATGCGAGCAGTTGTTCTTTTATCTGTGTGTGGGACACTGTCTCACCCAGAGGAGCGTCCAGCAAAAAGCTTGCCTCTGTGATATTTGGAGTAATTACATCGGCCTTTTCAACCAGCCTTCGCATCTCCTCTACCATTGAATTATCAAAGGGCCCGTATAATTCGCCATCATCACCCAATACCGGGTCCACCATAACCAGTTGGTCCTCATCGTTTTTTCGAAAATCGTCGATAAATCGCCGTACTATATCAACCTGCGCACTGGACCCCAAAAAGCCCGAATAGATTGCATCAAAATCAACCTGGAGCTTTTTCCAGTGATCTGCTATAGGCTTCATGTGTTCGGTAAGGTCTAAAAAATAATAATCTTCAAATCCACCAGTGTGGGTTGAGAGAAGCGCCGTTGGCAAGGGACATACCTGCACGCCCATAGTGGACAGTACAGGCAGAATAATTGTAAGAGAAGACCTGCCGAATCCTGACAAGTCATGTATTGCTGCCGCCCTGGGGACCGGTTTTCTCATATCGTCTCTCCGTATAACAGTATCCGTTGTGTACTCCTTAATCGTATATCAAATGTAAGAAAATGCACAGCACTTTACCGTGGGAACCCTGTCCGGGGGTAATGAATTGTAATCACTGTGGTGACACGGCAGCCGACCTTATGGTACAAAATAGTATGAACTATTACGAACCTGAACACGACCCATTTTCAGATTATATACCAACCTTTGGGGAATTAACCGATGCTGAAAAACCTTTGATTCTATCAGCCTCCGGCTGGAGGAAAATTTTTGCCCCGGAGGGTGATGAAGAAAGTACCACTCCAGATATAAGTGCGGCTGACAAGGTACTTGCTGGAGCGGCCGCTTTATGCTTTGTGGAGTTTCTTCGGTCACAAGAAATTCAGCACCCCCTGGTTTGGATTGCCTGCGACAGCAGGCCTACCGGTCCAGGGGTGCTCGATATAATGCTGAGGGTTTTTATTTCTTTGGATGTTAAAGTAAAGGCAACTTTTATTACCGCCGCCCCCGAACTTATGTCTGCGGTTAAACTCGATAATGAAGCCCATGGATTTGCCTACATAACCGCCAGTCACAACCCAGTCGGACACAACGGATTGAAGTTCGGTGGTTCAAATGGTGCGGTATACGGTGGCGCCTATTCCGCTGAGCTGATATCCCGTTATAAAGCTTTGCTTAAAAGCCCAGCAATCATTGAAAGGGTCACGGAGCTTTGCCGAAAAACCGATGTAGATACCTACCGTTCTATACTTGAATCAGTGCCGACTTTTAAGAAGCGTGCAGCTCAGAAGTATTCAGGCTTTACCCGGCAAGTCGTATCCGGCAGCGAGGAACCGGCGAAACAGGCTGCCTTTTTTGAGGGTTTAAAAGAATCTCTCAAAAATACACCGACCGGTGTGTTAGGAGAGCTGAACGGCAGCGCCCGCAGCACTTCGATTGACCGACACTTTTTGGAGGAAGCCGGATTCCTGGTCGAGATGCATAACGACACTCCCCAGGAAATAGTCCACCCTATTGTACCTGAAGGAAAAAATCTTGATCTGTGCAGAGATTTACTTTTAAAGGCCAACGAGAAGAACTCTGCCTTTACCCTGGGTTATGTCCCCGACAACGACGGGGATCGCGGAAATCTTGTGTTTATAAACAGATCCTCTCGGGACGGGTGCAACGCGCCGGCCCCCAGGGTAATTGAAGCCCAGGAAGTGTTCGGCCTGGTAGTGCTTGCCGAATTAGCGTATCAGGAATATCTTTCCAGGGGCACCGGTCTTAAGGAACCATCAGCGGTGGTGGTCAACGGCCCTACTTCCATGAGAATAGAAGGAATAGCCCGGGCTTTTGGGGCTGAAGTATTTAGAGCTGAAGTTGGTGAAGCCAATGCGGTAAACCTGGCGGAGGAGCTCAGGACAAAGGGATACCAGGTGAGAATATTGGGTGAAGGATCCAACGGGGGAAATATAACCCACCCCTCAACTGTGAGAGACCCCTTGGATACGGTCTTTTCACTTTCTAAACTTATTGCCTTTCGGGGAAAACAGGAACAGAACCGAATGTCCGATTTCAACCCCTACGCCCAATGGTGCCGGAGCGGTGAAACCTCCGCTGTGTATACACCGGATTTTAATCTGTCCCAGGTACTTGAATCTCTTCCTCCGTTTACAACTACCAGTGCCTACGAGGCTGAAGCTAAGATGCACATAAAAACCCGTGACCATGCTGCTTTAAAGCGTCATTGGGAAGAAGTATTTCTTGAGGAATGGGAGCATAACAAAGAATTTCTTCGTTCATCCTACGGCATTGTGAGTTGGCGTGAAGTCAATTATGAAGGTACTACCGCCAGGACCGGATTTGGTCATGAATATAGAAGCGGCAGTGAAAAAGGCGGCCTGAAGATAATTTTTTCCAATGAGGCCGGTGAAGATACTGATTTTATTTGGATGCGAGGCTCGGGTACAGAGCCGGTGTTTAGGGTATTAGCCGACTCTTACGGTCGGGACCCCAAGAGACACGAATGGCTTTTACAGTGGCACCGTTCTATGATTACATCAGCAGACAGTGTCTAAGATTATATATTTAACATATATGTGAGGAGGAAAAGGAATGAGTATTCATATTGGAGCAAAAGAGGGAGATATTGCAGATGTAGTTCTTCTGCCCGGCGATCCCCTTAGGGCACAATTTATCGCAGAAAACTATCTTACTAATCCGGTACAGTACAACAAAGTCAGGGGTATGTACGGTTTTACCGGTACCTATAAGGGAAGTAAAGTGTCCGTACAAGGATCCGGCATGGGAATCCCCTCAATCTCAATTTATACCCATGAACTAATCAATAATTTTGGTGTAAAGAGACTTATGCGGATAGGATCATGCGGCTCGATGCAGGAGCATGTTAAAATCAGGGATATTGTATTCGGCATGGCCTCTTCACACGATTCCGGAATTAACGACCGTCGTTTTCCTGATATGACCTATGCTCCTATTGCCGATTACACTTTACTGGAAACTGCGGTGAATGCCGCCCGGAAGAAGGGCTATAATTTTCATGTAGGTAATATTCTCTCTACCGATACTTTCTACAATGATGATGCGGATTTGTGGAAGCAGTGGGCCGCCTTCGGCGTACTAGCTGTAGAGATGGAGGGGGCGGCACTTTACACTTTAGCGTCAAAATTCGGCGCGCAGGCCCTTACCATGCTTACCGTGAGCGATCATCTTGTGACCGGCGATCAGACTACCAGTGAAGAAAGAGAGAAAACCTTCACACAAATGATGGAGGTTGCCCTGGAAACCGCCGTCTCTTAATATCTATCCTATACGGTAAGTTTCATTTTCAGCGGCGATAAAACCTTCACGCTCAAGCTCGGCAAGACAGGAGAGGACCCGTTCATCTTCAAAGGAATCCATTTTTACACAGATTTCTCCCTTTGTAAGCGGTCCTGCTCCGTTCATTACACGGAGCAAGGCCCCGCGTATTTGCCGGTTTGAATTTTCAAAGGGACTTTGACGTCGGTAATGGGCGCTGCGACGGTTTGGATTTGGAATTGCGTATTTCAGGTACACCCCGTAATCCATCAAGGCATAATACCAATGTCTGGGATTTGAGGTGTCAAGGACCTGAGATACTACTTCCATTATCCGTGTATCCCGAACGCACTCTTCTTCAGCAAAAAAATGATGCAGTATTACCCGTCGAATATTAGTCTCTATAAAAGATACCGGTTTCTGAAATACAAAGGCCTGCAAAGAACCTGCAGTGGCCGCCCCTATCATCGGAAAACTCTGCAAAATTTCCGGGTCATCGGGCAGTGTGTCGGAATACGAGGTATGCACAAGTTCGGCAATGCGTTTTAAGCCCAGGGCACGTCGGTTATAACCAAGCCCCTGCCATAGTGCAAGGACTTCTCCCAGCTCGGCATGTGCCAAAGCGGCATAGTCTGGAAACCGATCTAAGAAGGGCCCGTACTTCTTAAGAACACGCTCAGTTTGTGTCTGCTGAAGCATAAGTTCCGATACGAGAATCTCATAGGGATCGTCGGTATCTCGCCAGGGAAAGGGCCTCCCGTATTCCCGGTAATAATTCCATATTCTTGTTCTGAAGTTATATACGGTATCCGGAGTAATGTTCATTTAAGAAGATGCTTTCTCTCGCCGCTTTTGCGCCTTTTCCGCCCCCCTGCTAATCCGGTTCCATACTCCTGTCAAACCCATCGCCTTTTTCATAGCAACAAGGGTAGCCTTCGCCTCTTCTCGCGCGACATTTGTACCCTCAAAAATAACCTCTTCAACCAATCCGGTTTTTTCCTGATACGCCTGACGTTTATCCCGCAGGGGATCCAAAAAGTTATTTAGAGCCTTCGCCAGTTTACTTTTTACCTCGACATCACCAACTTTACCTGTACGGTACCGCTCTTTTAAATCCTCAACCTCTTCTTTATTGGGATTAAAAATATCGTGATAAATAAATACCGGGTTACCCTCAACTTTTCCGGGTACATCGGCCCTCACGCGGTTCGGGTCCGTGTACATGCTCCGAACTTTCTTTTCAACCGTTTTTGCATCATCGGAAATAAAAATAGCGTTGTTTAAAGACTTCGACATTTTCGCGCTTCCGTCAGTACCCACCAGGGTCGGTACTTCCCCAATTTTTACATCGGGTATTGGAAAAACCTCTCCATACAGAGAATTGAACCTTCTTGCTATTTCTCGGGTAAGCTCCACATGGGATTCATTATCTTTACCAACGGGCACTAAATTTGCCCGCGGCATTAGTATATCCGCGGCCTGTAACACAGGATATCCAAGTAAACCAAAGGGTATCTCATTCAGATTAGCCGAATTTGCCATATCCTTTATACTTGGAAGCCTTTGCAGCCGAGGTACCGATACAAGCATTTCAAAAATAAGGTTCATCTCGTATACTTCGTGCACGGCAGACTGCAAATATATCTTTGATACCTCCGGGTTGATGCCGCAGGCCAGATAATCGAGGACCATCTCCTTCGAATTCGCGGTGATATTCTCAATATCTTCTTTACTCGGCTTAGTAGTAAGCATGTGCAAGTCGGCTATTATAAAAAAGCAGTCATATTTTTCTTGGTACTTTACACGGTTGAAAATAGATCCAACATAGTGGCCTAGGTGTAACTTACCTGTAGGCCGGTCTCCGGTCAGTATGCGCGGTTTGTCCATCATAGTTCTCCATTTCCTATAGATCTTCAGCTACTATAACGCGGCTTGGGAAAAGAGACAACGGTATACATGCCGGATTTCTCATTTTACACATAGCCAGTTACAGGTGCAGCTAGAAGTGAGATTTATTAATTCGGTATTTTATCAATTCTGGGGGGCGTTTCAATCGGTTTCACATGTCCACTTTCCATCATCACGGCAATAGGTCGTAGGGCAGGAATATTTTCACATGTAATTTGTATTACTACAGTTATGGGGACCGATAGAAACATGCCCACAACCCCCCAAATCCATCCCCAGAAAATAAGAGAAAAAAGAATAAGAAGGGGACTTATGTTAAGACGACGTCCCTGGAGACGAGGATCGAGGAAATTTCCAATGGTTACCTGGGTAGCTATCATTGCAATCGCAACTGCTGCTATTTTCCCCATATTCGGATAAAACTGCACAACCCCCATGGTGATAGTAATTACAATTAGAATAAACGAACCGATAGAAGGAATAAAATTAAGCAGAAATGCCAGGACTCCCCACACCAGGGGAAAATCAACACCTATAACGAGGAGAAAGAACCATACGAGGATACCTGTTGCCAAACTAATAAAAAATTTAAGGTTAATATATCGTCCAACCTGCTGATTTATATGTTCAATAATCCGGCCGATCTGTCTACCCGTCTCTTCATCAAAAGCCCGTGCCAGTTTGTGTTTGAAAAGCGGTTTTTCCAACAGCAGAAAAATTAAGAAAATAATAATCAAGATTAGAGAACTAAAAAAATTTAGTAGAGAACTTGAAAAACTTACCAGATAATCCCGCAGTGCCCCCTGCCAGTTTATGTCTGTAGAGAAATCAAAGGAGACATCAAACCTCTCTAATACCATAGCCTCGATTTGTGAACTAATCTCCGTATACCGGGCGGCATATTTTGGATACTCTTTAATAAAGGAATTTACACTCGTCTGCAAAAATAAAAACACAAGAAACATAGCCCCAAAAAGTACCAGCAACACCATAATTAAAGCTAAAATGCGGGGGATATGAAGTTTATCAAGTAAATTAACAAGAGGGGCAATTATAAATGATAGAAAAATAGCTATAAAGAGGGGCAACAATATGGAGGAGGCCATTTTTAAGACCGCCCCCATCATTATTAAAGCGATTACTCCCAGCAGTCCAGTAGATACGGCTGTTACTCTCATGGTAAAAACAAGTGTAGCATCTTTTCTTTCATAATTCTACAGTCTCAGGTGCGCATACAAATGCCGGTACGCCTGATGTTACTGTTGATTCTGCAGCTTCGGTCCACACATCAGCTCCCCCTTCCGAAGATCCTTGAAAAAAAGTGTTGCCGCTCTTCCTGTTCCTCGTAGTAGGGGCCCATTGATAACAAGCGCTGAGATCGTTCTTTCAGCAATTGGGGGACTTTTTTATTTATCAAAATAGGCAACTGCTGTGCCAAGGCTTCTTGAATATAACGGGCGGTATTTTCGACATCCTTATGTGCGCCGCCCTCTCCCTCTGAAATAATTCCGTGAATAGCTCCAAGCCCCAGAAGATCGCGGGCAGTCATCTTCATAAGTTCCGCAGCCAAATTCGCCTTTGAAGCATCTCTAAGCAAAATTGAAGCACAGCCCTCGGGGGATATAACCGAATATACGGAGTTTTCAAGCATGAATATCCTATCTCCGACGCCGATTCCCAAAGCACCCCCTGAACCGCCTTCACCAATTACAATTGAAATTACAGGGACCTGCAACCGTGAAAACTCCTTGAGGTTTCGGGCGATGGCCTCACCTATACCCTTTTCTTCCGCGGAAATTCCCGGGTATGCCCCCTGGGTATCTATAAAAGTTATTACCGGTCGGCCAAAGGTTTCAGCCTCATGGGCAAGTCTGAGGGCTTTGCGATATCCCTCGGGTTGGGCCATCCCGTAATTACGGTAAATGCTGTCCTTTAGATTTCTTCCCTTCTGATGTGCAATAACCGTAACAGGAATTCCCTCAAAAAAGGCTATACCGCCGATTAAAGCGGCGTCGTCTCCCCCAAGCCGGTCGCCGTGGAGCTCAAAAAAATTATCAAACACGCGTTCAATATAATCGAGGGCGGTGGGCCGTTCCGGATGACGTACGAGGGTAACCTTCTCCCAGGCTGAGGTGCTACCTTTACCGCCGAACAGCTTGTGCTCGATTTTTGAAAGGTCCTCATATACCTGCATGTGTTCTTCGGAGGCCATTTTTTTTAATTCTTTGAGTTTCTTATGAAAATTTATCTCAGGCATGAGTTAACGCACCTCCCTTCTTGGAACATGGGTATCGATTAGAAACGAAAGGGTGGATTTCATCTGTTTTCGGTCGACAACGGCATCAACGAATCCCTTCTCCTGTTGAAACTCGGACCGCTGAAACCCTTCCGGAAGTTTTTGCTTAATTGTAGATTCAATGACCCTGGGTCCGGCAAAACCTATCAGAGCACCGGGTTCCGCCAGTATCACATTTCCAAGCATTGCAAAGGACGCGGTGACTCCACCGGTAGTAGGATGGGTGAGTACCACAAAAAAGGGCAACCGCTGCTCTTGAAGCAGGGCAATGGCGTGACTCGTTTTGGCCATTTGCATCAAAGATAGTATCCCCTCCTGCATTCGAGCACCGCCTGAGGCAGCAAAAAGTACTACAGGAAGATTTTTTTCCGCCCCCTTCAACAACAACCGGCTCACCTTCTCACCTACGGCAACCCCCATACTTCCCCCCATAAAGGCGAAGGACATTGCACCTAAGGCGGCTGATCGCCCTTCAATGAGACAGGTACCGATTGTAACGGCTTCATTCTGTCCGGATTTTTGCTTTGCCTTCTCGAGTTTTTCTTTGTACCCGGGAAACTCAATCGGATCGACGGAGCGAATACTTGCATCGAACTCTTTAAAAGTGCCCGGGTCTGCAATTGACGATATACGCTCTTTTAAGGCCAATTGAAAATGATGGTTACAACCGGGACACACATACATATTTTCTTTCAATATTTTATCGTCAATATGCCGATGGCATATCGGGCATGCATGTTTTTCTTCTATATAGGCCAGTTCGTTCTTCTTCTGACCGGTACGACCCTTTTTAGGGCCTGTACTTCTCCATCTTACACGACTCTCCTTTTGAGGCCGTCTTGAGTGTTTTTTTAACTTATCGAATATTCCCATATGCTACTCCTCAAGGATTCGGGAGAGCCCAAAGGTACCGAAGGTCCCCTGTTGAAACAAGGTGCTATTGAGAATCTTCTTCTGTACCTCAATATTGGTTTCAATTCCTTCAATAATGTATTCATCAAGGGCCCTTTTCATTCGTGCAATTGCACTACGGCGATCACGTCCATAGGTAATTAGTTTTGCCACCAGGGCATCGTAAAAGGGTGATACCGTGTATCCCTGGTATAAAAATGAATCTACCCGAACATTTCTCCCCCCCGGTTGTAAATACCGAGTGATACGTCCGGGGGTAGCGGCATTGATTCGGCACTCGATTGAAGCTCCTTCCAGGCGTACATCCTCTTGACGAATATCCATCGGCTCTCCGCTACAACCGCGGATTTGTTCCTTGATGATATCCACATTGCTAATGTATTCCGATACCGGATGCTCCACCTGTACGCGGGCGTTGACTTCCATAAAATAATAATTATCCCCATCAAACAGAAACTCAATAGTACCGGCACCTTTGTACCCGATTTTTTTGAACAGATTTACCGCGTCGGAACACATCCTCTCACGTATCTCGGGATCTATACCGGGAGAGGGGCTTTCTTCCAACACTTTCTGATGATTCTTCTGCAAAGAGCAATCGCGTTCACCGAGATGAATTACATTTCCATAGGTATCCGCCAAAATCTGTACTTCGATATGGCGGGGGTTCTCAAGATACTTTTCCATATAAATAGTACCATCTGAAAATGAAGTCTCTGCTTCATGGGTTGCAATCCGCATTGCAGATTCCAGTTCGGACTTTTCCCGCACAATCCGCATTCCCTTACCTCCACCTCCGGAGGCTGCTTTTATTATAATGGGATACCCCGCCTCTTCGGCAAAGGCGGTTGCTGTTTTTAGGTCTGAAACTGGACCATCGCTTCCCGGTGTAACCGGCAAGTTCGCGTCGGCAGCGGTTTTTTTTGCCTGGACCTTATCTCCTAAGAAAGAAATTGTCTCCGACTCCGGCCCGATAAATACGAGCCCCGCATCTTTTACCTGTTGAGCAAACAGAGCGCTCTCTGATAGAAAACCCACACCTGGATGAACAGCATCACAGCCGGCAAAGAGCGCGGCGGATATAAGATTCGCGCTATGCAAATAGCTTTTCTTTGCCTCGGCTGGTCCTATACATACGGCCTTGTCTGCCAATTCTACTGCTAAAGACTCTCGGTCGGCTTCGGAATAACCAACTACCGACTCTATCTCCATCTCTTTAAGAGTACGGAGAATCCTCACGGCTATTTCACCGCGATTTGCTATAAATACCGATTTGACCATAACTATAGCTTCTCTACCTCAAACAGGGGAGTTCCATATTCGATCATCTGCTGATTTTCAACTAACACACGCTTTATCCGGCAGTCAAACTCAGCTTCAAGCTCATTCATAATTTTCATGGCTTCAATTATACAAAGGGTATCTCCTTCTTTTAATTCATCCCCCTCATCGGCATAGGGAGGCGAATCCGGCGAAGGAGACCGATAAAAGGTCCCTACTATCGGTGCTGTTATTATCTCATTTTGTTCTCCGCTCTCTGAAGCAGGAACAGCACTGGGTACTGTTTGAGGTTCAACCTCCGGTGGCGCGGAATGGGGCGCTGCTACCTGCTGAACAACCGCTCCGGCTTTTTTGAGACTCAGTTCAAATTCACCATCTTTTATATACATCTCTGCAAGAGAACTAGTGTCGATTTTTTCTATCAGTTCAATTATTTCACTCTTTTTCATTCGTACCTCCAGATTTCAAGACCGTAATATTGCAAATTTCAGCGAAAGCTATCATAGTACTATTCGGCCGTCAACCGAAATGTAACTCTTTTTCGATTTTTTTTCCACCCTCTACAAAAAATTGGAGTTATTCTGACTATGAAGGAATTTACTACTTGCAAACAGACATAAGGAAGGGCTCATCTTTTTCCTCCCCTTGACGAATTGGAAAAAGTATGTAGTTCTTTGTATCTTTGAGTATGAACATGTAATGAGGAGGATTTATGAGTGTATATATTCGATCTATCGGTGCATATGTACCTGAGAAACGAATGACCAATGATGAACTGGCACAGATTGTTGATACTTCCGATGAGTGGATTCAGTCTCATACCGGTATTCAGGCTCGACACCTGTGTGACGAGAAGGAATCCACCAGCGATCTAGCGGTAAAAGCCGCCACCCTTGCTATGGAAAGGGCCGGCGTCACACCGGATGATATTGATCTGGTAATTTTAGCTACCGCTACACCGGATTTTATCGGGTTTCCTTCTACTTCTTCTATTGTTCAGGATAAACTAGGCCTGAATAAATCCGGTGCCTTTGATCTTGTCGCCGGATGCACCGGATTCGTATATGGATTAGAAACTGCAAGAGCAATGATCAGTGCAGGGAGTGCCCGAAATATTCTGCTTATAGGGGCTGAAACCCTCTCGCGAATTACCAACTGGAAAGATCGCAACACTTGTGTGTTATTCGGAGACGGTTCCGGAGCTGCGGTTCTTTCCGAATCTCCAAACCCGGAACGGGGCATATTAGACTCTATCCTAGGTTCGGAGGGCAAGGGTGCGGAACATCTAGTACGTCGGGCAGGGGGATCCCGGGAACCCTTTGCTGAAGGAAAGACTCCGGAGGAGGACCTCTACATTCAGATGAACGGACGACAGGTCTACAATTTTGCTGTTCGAGTAAATACTGAAATTATTAAATCCCTCCTTGAGAGAAACAAGAGAGGGGTTGAACAATTACAATGGATAGTCCCCCACCAGGCAAATATTCGAATTATTCAGGCGGCGGCGAACCGTCTTAAAATGCCGATCGATAAATTTTACACCAATATTCATGAGTACGCGAATACCTCCGCCGCATCAATTCCAATTGCACTTAACGAGATGTATGAAAACGATAAGTTAGCCGAGGGCGACTACATTTTACTCACAGGCTTCGGGGCCGGCCTTACCTATGGAGGTAATTTGTTACGTTGGTAATGTTTTTCGGTGGTGGTGACCACGGCTTATACGACACAGAGAGGGCATTTTTTTTTGCCTCTAATTCGGCCGTTGACCGATATTATCTTATTCGATAAGGTAATAACACACATATCAAGGAGGAAGAATATGCAGCTCTGCTTTCTTTATCCCGGTCAGGGAGCCCAGTATCCCGGTATGGGAAAAGATCTATTTGAAGCATGCCCAGCGGTAAAAGAACTATTTGAACTCGCCTCTGACGCCTGTGGGCGCAATACTCGAGCGCTTCTTTTCGAATCCGACGAAAATGAACTTAAAGAAACCCAAAATACACAAATTGCTATAACCTTAATGAATCTTGCTGTAAGGCGGTATTTAATTGAGCATCATGTAGAATCCGATGGGGCCGCCGGCTTTAGTCTGGGCGAATGGTCCGCGTATGTTGATGCCGGGGTCCTTTCCGAAGGAGATGTATTTCCCGTTGTTATGGAACGTGGACGGATAATGGCGGAAGCCTCGGTGGAACTTCAAAGGGCAGGCTCTCATAGCGGCATGGCCGCAGTTATCGGTCTCCCCTCGGAAAAGGTTGAAGGAATTATGGCCGGCATTGAAGGGGCCTTTCCGGCAAACTACAACTCTTTAGAGCAGACCGTCATATCTGGAGAATCCAATGCCATAAAAACAGCTTCATTACATTTGAAAGAGGCAGGGGCACGGAGGGTTATTCCGCTTAAAGTCTCTGGTCCCTTTCACACTCCCCTTCTATTGCAAGCGGGCAGCCGCTTCGAAAACTATCTGCACGATTATACATTGCGTGATCCAGTAAAACCTCTCTATTCCAATGTGACCGGCGGCGCATTAAAGAGCGCAACCGACGTGCGAACAAATGCAGTTTTGCAAATTTCCTCACCGGTGCAATGGGTCCGGGAAGAGTCGGAAATCGGCAGAGGACGGTACGACCTGTGCATTGAGACGGGGCCGGGAAAAGTGCTGACTGGTCTGTGGAAAAAGTCGGAACAAAAAATTGAATGCAAACCGACGGACAGCCGGGAAAAACTTGATGAGTTGATAGGAGAATTAGTATGAACTTTGCAGGAAAAACAGTGGTAATTACCGGCGGCTCCCGCGGTATCGGAGAAGCAATCGCCGAATCATTCCTCCAAACAGGAGCCCAGGTCCATGCATTAAGCCGAACTGAAAGCACCAGATCCGCCGAGTTGCAGGAAAAGGCGGCAAAGGCAGGAGGCAGCTATAGATGGCATGCCGCCGATATTACCGAGCGTTCCGCCCTGGAAGAAGTTATAGATTCAATATTAAAAAGTGAAAACGGGATTGATGTACTGGTCAATAATGCCGGTATAACCCGGGACGGGCTTTTGATGCGAATGAAAGACGAAGATTGGGATGCGGTCATTCAGACAAATCTTTCCTCAGTGTATACCGCCTGCAAAAAAGTAGTACGTCCAATGCTGAAAGCCCGGACCGGAACAATAATAAACGTCTCTTCAGTAGTAGGCATTATGGGAAATGCCGGTCAAACTAACTACAGCGCCTCAAAAGCAGGCCTTATTGGTTTCACTAAAAGTTTAGCACGGGAGGTCGCTTCCAGAGGAATCCGAGTAAATGCGGTCGCCCCCGGATATATCGATACATCGATGACTGAAAAACTGAATGAAGAAGCCCGCACAACGCTTACCAGCCAAATACCGCTCGGTCGTACCGGAAAACCGGAGGAGGTAGCTTCAACAGTGATCTTCCTTGCCTCTGATGAGGCCGGTTATATTACGGGACAAACCCTTGTTGTAGATGGCGGACTTGCAATGTAAGATTGCAATATAAGATAGATAGAATAGATGAGTTTGAGGAGTGAGCATATGAATAGAAGAGTAGTAATTACCGGAATTGGGGTGGTGAGCCCCCTGGGCAATAATATAGAAGAGTTTTGGAGTAAGATTAAAACCGGTACATCCGGAATCGGGCCGATAACTCACCTTGATCCTGAGGAGTATCCCTCCAAAATCGCCGGTGAAGTAAGGGATTTTAATCCAAGTGATTTTGTCGATAAAAAGGATGCACGTAAAATGGCCCTTTTTAGTCAATATGCAATTTCCGGAGCTGTTCAGGCCATGCAGCAGGCCGGGATAGATGCCGAAAAGATTGACTCTGAAAAAGCAGGGGTTATCCTCGGCAATGGTATTGGCGGTTTTGAAATAATCGAGGAAGGCCATCGCACCCTTTTCGACAAGGGGCCTCGACGGGTACCGCCTATGACAATCCCTAAAATTATTAGCAATGAAGGGCCGGGCCATATAGCAATTAAGTACGGTTTCCACGGCCCCTGCTATACCGTCACAACAGCATGCGCCTCGGGAACAGATGCAATCGGCCAGGCATTTAGAGCTATTCAGCATGGTCAATCCGATGTAATGATCACAGGCGGAACCGAAGGCTGCATAACCGGCCTTGGTGTCTCCGGGTTTTGCGCCCTCAAGGCGCTTTCTACTGAGTATAATGACACCCCCGAGCTTGCCAGCCGCCCCTTCGACAAAAACCGGGACGGCTTTGTTATCGCCGAAGGTGCCGGTATTCTTGTGCTTGAAGAGCTTGAACATGCACAGCGCCGCGGCGCCCCTATACTTGCCGAAGTTGCAGGGTACGGAATGACCTGTGATGCCTATCATCTTACAGCGCCGGACCCAGAGGGAAACGGCGCCGCGAGGGCTATGAAGATAGCATTAGAGGATGCCGGTATGCGGCCGGAGGATATTGATTACATTAACGCCCATGGAACCAGCACCCCAACCAACGACCCGATAGAAACAGCTGCTATTAAAAAGACCTTTGGAAACTATGCATATAAGGTAAAGGTCTCCTCCACAAAATCTATGACCGGTCATATGATCGGAGCCGCCGGCGGGGTCGAAGCGATTATCGGCCTTTTATCTATACGGGACAACTTTGTACCTGCTACTATAAACCTCGAGGAACCGGATGAAAAATGTGACCTCGACTATGTTCCAAATCGCGGCATAGAAACAGAGGTCCGTGCGGTAATTTCCAACTCCCTTGGATTCGGCGGCCATAACGGGGTAGTATTGATTAAGGAGTTTTCCGAATGAGTGACCCTACACAGAGTATAGAAAAGCTGCTTCCCCATCGTGATCCCTTTCTGTTTGTAGATTCCTTGGAATCCTATAGCGATGAAGGCATTGTTGGAAAAAAACGTTTCAATGAGGAGATGTTCTTCTTTGCCGGTCATTTTCCCGGATACCCTGTTGTACCGGGGGTTTTACTCATTGAATCAATGGCCCAGTGCGGCGGTGCAGGCATAAATGCACAGGGAACCCTCGGGGATGCCCTTTTTTTTCTTGCTACAGTCGAAAAAGCCAAATTCAGACGCCAGGTAAAACCGGGAGAGGAAGTTCGATTTGAGATTGAAAACCTCAGAGTCACCGGCAGAACTTTAAAACAAAAGGGAAAGGCCTTTGTTGGTGACGAACTTGCCGCAGAGGCCGAATGGCTCTGCCTGGTGGACACTTCACAACAAAAGTAAAAGGAAGGAAAAATGATAAGACCTAAAATACGCGGGGGCATTTGCATGAACGCCCATCCCGCTGGATGTGCAATGGAAGTACAGCTTCAAAAACAATTTGTTGAGAAAATGAATTTTACTGCTACCCCGGGGCAGGGCACTCCACTAGGTTCTGATACAGCCCCCCCTTCACCAGACCTGAAAGGCGAAAGCGCAGTGGATAGTGCCGAACAGAAAAAGCCTGTATCAGGCGGGAACGGGCGTGGGCCTAAAACCGTACTTATAATCGGCGGTTCAACCGGATATGGGTTGGCATCTCGCCTTGTGGGAGGGTTCGGGTACGGAGCGGAGACCATTAGTGTATCCTTTGAAAGAGAACCTTCAGAGAAACGTCCCGCGACCCCGGGCTGGTACAACACCCGCGCCTTTGATAGCCTTGCGGCGCACGCTGGACTTACTTCTTTCAGTTACAATTCCGACGCCTTTTCCCATGAAACCAGAGCCAAGATCGGTTCACTGCTGAAAGAACGCGGACGGAAGGTAGACCTTCTTGTATACAGCCTTGCATCAGGAGTTCGGCCCGACCCGGATACCGGCGAAATGCACCGTTCATCACTTAAGCCCATTGGATCTACCTACACCACCCGTTCAGTAGATTTTATGAAAGATACTATCTCAGAGGTAAGTCTTGAGCCCGCAACTCAGGAAGAGATTGAGGCCACGGTAAAAGTTATGGGGGGAGAAGACTGGCAACTATGGGTAGATTATCTTCAGAATAACGATCTCCTCGACGAAGGCTTTCAGACTGTTGCCTTCTCTTATATCGGCCCTGAGATCACCCACCCCATTTACCGTTCCGGTACAATTGGAAGGGCGAAGGAGCATCTTGAGTCAACCGCCCACAATATGAACTCCCAGCTTGAGCCATTGAAGGGTGCTGCCTACGTTTCTATCAATAAAGCGGTGGTTACACGGGCCAGTGCGGTGATACCGGCGGTACCGCTTTACATTTCCTTGCTTTTTTCCGTCATGAAAGAACAAAATCTTCACGAAGGCTGCATTGAACAAATGGTCCGCCTTTATCGCAACCGCTTATATACGGGGTCTGCTGTTCCAACCGACTCTGATGGGAGAATTCGCCTTGACGATTTTGAGATGAGGCCGGAGATTCAGCAGGAAGTCGCCCGACGTTGGGAGACTGTGACCGAAGAAACACTGTCTGAGCTCGGTGATATGGAAGGTTTTAGGAGCGATTTTTTACGTATCCATGGTTTTGATGTTCCCGGAATTAACTATGAGAAGGATATACCCTACTCCGACATTCCCTCTTAATAACAAGCTGTAATAGAACTCTTCTTGTACACCCCAGGAAGCCCTTATATGCTTTAGCCCAGCTAAGGACTAAGGGCTTCTAACCTTGTTTATTAAATCGAACAATCATGTGAAGAATTGCCGGCTTCTCCGACCTATTGTAGATTGCGTGTTTCACATCGCAGTGGTAATTGATAAAATCTCCTGTATGCAACTCCGTACTGTGGGTACCGGCATCTACTTCAACTGTTCCATCAATGATAGTGAGAAACTCCTCGGTTTGGGGAAAATGTGGTTCTGATTCCAACTTTCCACCGCTGTCAAAGGTAAGTAAGTACATCTCGAGGTCTTCCACCATTGAAAAGGGCGATAAAACCCGGATATGAACTTTTCCCTCTTCAGCATCTATTGTAGTTATTTCATCTTTTCGACTTACATTGAACTTTTTTTCGATCTCTTCGCTTCCTTTTAGAAGCACATCGATATCAACGTTCAGTCCATTTGCTATTTTCCACAATGTCACGACGGTAGGATTTACCTTGTCGGTTTCTATTTGTGAAAGCATTGCCTTTGAAACACCGCTACGAGCTGAGAGGTGCCCGAGTGTCATATTCAGTTTTCGTCGGATTTCTTGAATATTGCGCCCAATTTGAAATGGGGCCTGTTCAATCATATCGCTTCTGTATTTTACACTTCCATCCATTTGACAGATACAATCTCGTTCAATATAATAAACAACCTTATTCATTGTACCCTTTAGAGAGAAGTAATGTCAAGAAAAATGGAACTGGAATTACAACGCTTTCAGGTTATCCTGGTGGGTCCACAGACATCCGGCAATGTCGGCTCCGTATGCAGGGCTATGAAAACAATGGGCTTTACGCGGCTCATTATTGTAGGCCGCACCCGTGAATATTTTGATCTCGATCAAATAAAAACTTTCGCCCTCCACGCGCGGGACCTTTTTGAAAATGCTGTATTTTACCCTTCCCTTTCAGAAGCATTAGCAGGAAGCATTTTAGCCGCAGGTATTACACGCAGACGCGGCAAATATAGAAAATATTTTTCGCTTTTACCGGAACAGTTGACAGAGCATCTCGCGACTATGGGCAGCGGTCCTGTTTCTCTTGTATTTGGTCGTGAATCCGACGGCCTCACCGATGAAGAGTTAGCCCTCTGTAATGTTGCCGTACGTATACCGACTTCTGAAAGTTTTCCCTCATTGAACCTTTCTCATGCCGTACAAGTTATTGCATACACCCTTTCCCGTGAATACCGTCCGCCGATGCAGGCCTTTAAGGCAATAGATCAACACCGTCTTCTTGAACTTAGCCACACAGTAACCGATTCTTTTGATCAAATAGGTTTCTTTAAACAGAACGAGAAAGAGGAAGTGGGAAGGTTCTTCACAGATATATTCAGCCGTTCAGGGCTTTCTGAAAATGAAGCAGCACGATTGATAAAGATGTTTCGAAAAATGGCCGGCCTTAAGATACATCGGCCTCACTAAGCTCAGTAAGTTCGGCGGCTTTCTGTTGAAATTCTATAATACAGGCTCGAATTGCGTAAAAAACCATTGGAAAAATAAAGTTATAAAAATAGGTTCGTTGATATACCCGTTTTTCTCGATAGGTGTTCTCGTATTCCATCCACTCACGAATACTTTCCATATGCTGTTTATACGAGCTAAAATCAAAATCCGGCCTTTCGGGCAGTTGATCAACCTTTACGGTATCCTGCACTCTGCCCAGCAGTTCAAATAAACTGTAGAGGCTATAGTCATTTTCGATAGCCCCATGGGCCTTTTCGGTGTCCCCGTTATTCTCGTTGAGCACTCGCTCATACATACTTGGCAGAATCAATTTTAGAAGTTCCTGCTTTCGCACATAGATGCCCCGCCTCTTAAAAACCGATTCAAGACCGTTTATGACAAACCTGTTCCCCCGGTAGTACTTAAGCATATCAAGTATTCGTTGTGCCCCTTCCTGCCCCTTATTTATCAGCAAATCAACCTGATTCATGATAGCTTCCGGAAGCCCGGGGTTTACTTGTATACTGTAGGTGTTAAACATCGCGTTACGTTTATCTTTAAGGGTTACCTTTCCAAACTTGAACAACTCATCCATAGTAATATGCTTAAAACTTCCGAACAAAGCCTCAGCTTCACGCTTAAACCTCTTATAGTATTCATCTACAGTACCATTGGATTTTAATACGTTATAAAACTCTTCTGAAATCCGAAAGCCTCCCACCGGTGCGGTAGATTCCATGCGTTTTGCCTTTATTACGGGAACCCCTATAATATCCCACTGCTTCGCACCCTCAGGGCCAAAATTGCCAACGGTCACTTCTCCAATGTTTGCTCCGATTCTTACACGAATCTGAAAAAATGCGTTTATTGACGGAGAGAGCTCATTGCTTGTACGTAGAGTTCGTATGATTTCATAAGCCCTTGATATTGATTCACGAGTCCCCGGCTCCTCATTGTACAGAAACCGGTCGTTGGCTTGATTAAATAAAAAGGCCACACGCTGCATTTCTACACAGGTATAAAAAAGCTCACGGGCGATATAACGCTCCTGCTGTTCCCGATCTAAATCATGTACATTCGGATCAAGGGTACCTCCAAAGTGAAACATAAGGCTGTCCCCTTCAATTTTATTGAGGTATCCGCCATGTCGGTTTAATACAAAATTAAAAGCAGCATAAAGACCATTTAATACGGCCTGGTTTTCGTTGGGACTTAAGAACTTAGAAAGAAATGTATAGTCGGCGATATCAATAAAACCTATCCCGACAAACTGTTCTGCGGTGGTTGTAGGAATCTCTCCCTTTTCAATAATTGCATTTACCAGCTGCTTCGGTAAATAGAACTCCTCTATTCGTTTTCGAAAACTGATTTCTTCAGAAGCACGTTGCAGTTCGAGGGCTGCATCCCGCTCTTCAACAAAATTACGAATACGCTGAAGCTCATCAGATTGCTCTCCCCGATCCACCCGGTTTTCATTCTCTTCAATGATCTTTTTTAATTCGACGGCTTTTTCATTTTCTGATTCCAGTAAGCCGTTGTTTCTTAAAAGCTCACGAACATACAGGGATACATATTCCGGTGCTTCCCGGTATTTTCTTGCTACCTCAAGACTGTGTTCGTAAATTACATCCAAGGGCAACTGACTCTCAAGAGAAGCTTCATTTAACCGCATCAACAATACTCCCTACACTCTCTTGTTGTTTAATAATAACACAGAGAAATCAAATATTACAGTACAAGTGAAAATCTTTCTTTACTGTACAGATCCTTCAATTAATGGTACATAATTAGTATGTCCATGACAATAGCAATTGCCTCAGGAAAAGGGGGCGTTGGAAAAACAACTACTGCCACAAACCTTGCATTGTTCGCCGCCCGAACACAACAGAAAGTCGCGCTTATCGATCTTGACCCTCTGTCTGATATTTCAGAAATTCTTTCTATACCTAAAAAAGAACTGGACACACTACCTGCTTCAATTTCAGTTGATCTTCCCTATTCGAAATTTACCATTGAGGTATTCAGCAATCTGGACCTTCTCTTTCCAGCATCAAAACTTGGACCCACCGCTGTAATGGAGCTTTACACTGCTTTGACCGAAAAATACCTCGAACAGCTACAGAAGGAGTACGACCTCATTGTAATGGACCTGCCCGCGGGGGCCGATGAATCGGAAAATCTCCAGTATCTTAAACTTGCAGATAAAATTGTAATTGTAACTAATCCCCAGCCTGCTGCCCATATTGCGGCGGTTACTTATCTTCGATTTGCCCATGAATACACCAACGGAAACAGATTTTACTTGTGGCATAACCGTTATCGGACCTTCAATGCAGCTCACTTTAATCCAACAGATATTATTGGCAACTACAACCGTAACATGCCTGAGGAAGAACAGGTCGACCCCAAAAGTTTTCAATTGTCCCACTGCGCATACATACCTGAAGACCCGAGTCTCGACCTTCTACAAGGTGAACCCGCCGTGATTCTTCAACTTGTCCGTAATCTGCGGTCAACCATTGAAGCGGTATACGATTTGTTGTTGCGAAGTATTCCCCTTAACCTCGATCTTTCCCCCTATCTGACCCAGCTGCTCCACTCTTTTATCCGCAGCTTACCCGGTGATTTTGTAGCCGATACTGCGCTTGAAGATTTTGGTAATAATCTGCACTCTATTTTAGAGCAGCAATTCTCAAAAGATGATAACTCATCACCTGAAAAGACTTTGACGAAGGACAAGCAGTTATTTACTCCGGAACAGAAGAAGAGTTTAAAGGAGTATCTTACCGTCTGCCGAGAAAACCGCACACGCCGCCAAATAATTAAGACTCTTGCGCTGTTAGAATCAAAAGAAGCTGTTGAGGAAAACCGCGGGAGTTCCTTTTCTGGTGACGCCATTCATGCGCGGGATCCTGGACATGCACTTGACCGAGAAGTGAGCGCACTTCTTATGTTTCTCGAAGAAGAAACCCATAATTACAGGGCCTTAAAAAATATGTCGGCACTGCTGCTTTTTTACTTCGCCCTTTACAAATTGTTTCAGTCGGATAAAATCATTAACACACTTACCGAATTTGTTCCAAAAACAAAGGACTCCCGGGGTCAAACTATTCGCGACCGCCATACTCAGCTGGCTAGTATTATCAATCATTCTCAGTCCTATAGAAAAAGGTACTTAGCCCTGATAAAACGTTTATTCCCCCTGGTTATGCGACAAATTCAAGTTGTAGCTTCTACCTTCGAACTCGAAAATTTGATAATCCACAGCCGGAATAATAAAAACAACACCCTTGTAGCCAGGGATATCTACGCCAGACTTACAAGTAATTTTGTACATGAAGCGGTAAATAGCGGCTTAGGGGTGCTTGTGAGTTTTCAGCATAGGCCGGCATCTGCCGCATTTCAGCGTGCCGCCCATTCCCTACTTACCACCAAAAACCCACAAGCTTAATAACAGAACATATTCTACTGTGAATCTGCAATCCTTTCTGATTTTTCCATAAGAATTTCAAGCATAGTTTTATCGGCATTTGTAAGCCCCTTATTCTGAAGCTTCCGCATAAACTGAAAACTATCCGGAAGATCAGATCCTACAATACCGTCACTTTCGGGTATTTCAACTCCCTCCATAGCTAAAAAAGCCGCCTCTACCCCAAAACGTGCACTTGTTGCGGCTTTTAAGGCGCATCCATGCTTTGCTCCGTCACATAAAATGCCGGCAATATTTCCTAAGACCAGGTTTACAGCACCGGTCATCTGGTGGGGTGTCCCCCCCATCGCAAAAACAAGTGAAGCTGCAATAGCAGGAGCTGCGCTTACAGTGACACCGCAGGTAGGTGTTAGTAAGCCGGTATACACCTTTATATACCGTACCAGCAGCAGCCCCATAGCAATGGTGCGCTCTAAGCTCATCTTCATCTCCGATTTATACTCCCGGTAGGCTAATCCAGCCCCAAGGAAAAAAGCAATCCCATGGTTTCCGGAACCACCGCAGCCCTTTATCGGGACCATCATCCCACTCATTCGGCTATCAGCAGCAGCGGCTACATACTTTTCGACCTTTGTCGCTAATGAATCTCCGAGGACACCCTTTTTGGTTAAAATATCAATACCGGCTCCTAAGGCCATTCCAGGTGAGTTTTTTAGTCCAAACTCCGCCGCGGCCACATTGATATCGATCGCCCCGGAAAGAAATGAAAGTTGATCTTCGGGAATTTCATTTATAGCCTCAACCAGCGTTTCCATTGATAGGCCTTCTAATTCTCCGGGGTCTAAGGCTATTTTCTTTTCTTCAGCCTCTGTTGCTCCAGGTGCTTCTTTCTGCCCCACCCCATTAAGCTGCTGAGCTCCGTTTACCACTAGAGATGTAAGATTATCATGGGTACCAACTATTTCTGCTTCTGCAGTACCTTTATCAGTTGTTACCCTTGTTTTAATATATATTTTTTCGGGCACCTCCGCTAGGGAAACCGGAATAAACTCGGAAGAAGCAAGTTTTCCGGCTTCCTCTAAATGTTCCGGCTTTACGCCCTCAAACAAGCGTAGTTTTTTATGCCAATCCCCCGCTACCAATCCTAAGGCAACAGCAAACTGTATTCCCTTTTTATCGGACCCCGGGATACCAACCGCCATTGCATTCTTAAATACATTCACACTTATTGAAACCTCAACAAGTTCTACCTTCCCTCCAAGATGCTGGTATGCAGTTGTTGCTGCATAGGCTATTGCAACCGGCTCGGTACAGCCAATGGTATCGAACACATTGTTGCGTACAAACTCAAGCGCATTTTTTCCAGTAAGCATATGAATCTTATCCTTTCTATTGAAATATTGTTGTATTTTGTTGCTGTTATCTTACCACAGAATATCTGCGCAAGATACCCCACTTAGAAAAAGCAATTCGCAATATGATTGGAAGTCATAAGACTTTTAAATTGAGAATACCGGGCATAGAAAAATAAAACTTGTCAATATAAGGGAGCTCTGATACTATTTAAGTAAAGATTGTTTGCTTTTTCTATCGATAAAATTATAGGTGAAAGGGATAAAAAGAATTGAATAGTATACCTCTTCCTTCATTACGGAGACTGCCGCGATATTTAAACATACTTGAAACTTTTCAGATAAAAGGAAAAACCACTGTTTCGGCCACCGATATAGCCGAAGAACTTGATCTCAAACCTATTCAAATTCGCAAAGATATGGCTTTCACAGGAATTGTAGGTAAACCTAAGGTTGGATACGATATCCATGATCTTATTACCTCAATTCGCTCATTCATCGGATGGCACGAAAATACTGCTGCCATTCTTGTAGGGGCCGGATCATTAGGGACCGCCCTTATGGGATACGAGGGTTTCCTTACCCGAGGCTTAAAAATTGAAGCCGCATTTGATTCTGATACGAGCAAGCACGGCACCGTAATCTATAACACACCGGTGCATCCTATGAGAGAACTCCCTAAAATCGCCCGTCGAAGGGATATAAAATTAGCAGTTATCACTGTGCCCGCCCCCGGCGCTCAGCAGGTGACCGATGTTTTAATTGATTCAGGTATAACTGGTATTTGGAATTTTAGTCCCGCTGAAATTCAGGTGCCAAAGCACGTGGTAGTAAAAAGGGAAGATCTTTCAGAGGGTCTGGCCGTTTTATTTGTTGAGATGCAGGAACTGCAACGGGGCACTCAGTAAAAGACAAGATTTCCCCGTTGCGTACTGGTATTTTCTACTTTACAGGTACAGTTTCTGCGGTTTCTCGTTTGTATTCATCGACAAATGTATCGTAATAATCTGCATCTTCGGGAGCAGTAAAATGGTTCACGATCCAAATCATCAATGCATTCGCTATAAAACCGGGTACAATCTCATACATATATGCATTCAACCCTAAACGCTCCCAGACAATAAGCACAAGTGTTCCGGTAATCATTCCGGAAAGGGCGGATTTCCAGTTTGTTTTTGAAGAAAAAAGCGACGCTATTATTACTGGACCAAAGGCCGCTCCGAAACCGCCCCATGCATATGAAACCAAGCCGAGTATACTGTTGTTTGGATTAAGGGCCAGAAGCATGGCAACTAATGAAATAAGAAGCACACTAATCCGTCCAATTACAATGAGTTCCTTCTCTCCGGCATCCTTCTTTATAAGCTTTTTATAAAAATCTTCTGTCAAAGCCGATGATGAAACCAGTAACTGACTGTCGATGGTAGACATTATTGCCGATAAAATAGCAGCCAAAAGGATCCCGCCGAACCATGGATTAAATAGAGCCCTCACCATATAAATAAACACCTTTTCACTGTCTCCACCGCTTACTTCCGGAAACATCGGAATACCAACTAAGCCTACAAATACTGCAAAGGTTAGTGAAAAAGCTACCCATATAATCGCAATTGTAGCTGCTTTAGGTAGTTCCTTTACCGATTTTATACTCATAAATCGCGAAAGAATATGGGGCTGGCCAAAATATCCTAAACCCCATGCTGCGGCGGAAATTATTGCCAAAATCGGCATTGGTCCTTCCGGAATAAGTGAAGTTGAAATATTTTTTTCCATCATTGCCGTACTGATTCCTTCAAATCCCCCATGGGTGAAAAATGCAAGCACCGGTACCACAATAATTGCCACAAACATGAGACTTCCCTGAAAAAGGTCCGTCCAGCACACCGCTAAAAAGCCGCCTAAAAATGTATAAAGTATAATAACAATGCCGCCTATAATTACCGCGAGGGTGTAATCTATAGTAAACATAGATTCAAAGAGTTTTCCCGCACCCACCAGTCCACTGGAGGCGTAAATAGTAAAAAACAGCAATGTAATAATTGCAGAAACTATTCTCAAAAGACCAGTGGGGTCCTTGAAACGATCTTCAAAAAAAGATGCAATTGTTAACGAGTTGGTTTTACCGGTGTATACCCTCAAACGTGGCGCAATCAGCAGCCAGTTTACTACCGTTCCAAAAAATAGTCCTATGGCAATCCAACTTTGATTAACTCCCAATAGAAAAATAGCACCGGGCAAGCCCATAAGCAGCCATCCGCTCATATCGCTCGCCTGCGCTGAAAGGGCCGTAACCCAGCGCCCCATTTTTCTGCCACCAAGGAGGTAATCCTCGATGTGAATTGTTTTTTTGTAGAAGAACCACCCCACACCCATAAGTGCAACAAAGTACACGACAAATGTAATGAGCTCAGCTATGTTGATCATAGTGCCTCCAATGCATATTTATGCAAATATTTAGAAATTTTTACAATAATATACTTAAATTGGAGGCATGTCAAAATAAAAAAACGCCCCTGATTCGGTAAAAACCTGCGGGGCGTCTTACATAAGTCTAATTCACTTAAGGGGCTTGCACTTAACCTCTAATTTTGATCTTCCTTGGTTTTACTTCTTCTTTGAATTGCAGGGTAATAGTCAGAACCCCTTCTACCAAGGAAGCATCGATAGAATTTCTATCTATTGAATTATCAATTGTAAACACTTTTTCAAAGTCTGCGCAGTTTCTTTCACGAACAATGTAATTACCCTGCACTTCCTCTTCGTGTCGTGGCGCATTAATTCTCAATTGATTGTCTTCAATACTGACATTTACATTGTCCTTTTTAACTCCCGGCATCTCCATTTGCAAGTACACCTTTCCACCTTCTTCGTGGATTCTACTTAAAGGACTTACACATCGTCGTTCCATTTTTTTCCTCCTTTTATCTAAATTAGCTCACTTTCACATCAATTTGCCTTGGCTTAACTTCTTCACGTTTTCCAATAACAAGCTCAAGTACACCATCTCTTAAAGATGCTTCCACCTTTTCTGGGTCCACACTATCGGGAAGGGAAATTGTTCTTTGAAAGATTCCGCTCCAGGTCTCATTACGGTAGTTCTTTGATTCATTCTCATGATCTTCAGACTCTTTTTCGCCCTTTATAGTAAGTATGTTGCGGGCGAGTGAAAGATCCAGATTATCCTTTTTGACCCCAGGCATATCACACCGGACAACTACTGAATCATCCTTTTCGATGACATCTACCGCCGGCGAAGCAGTACGGTCAAAGATTCCACTGCTTTGATAGTCAAGATTGAAGAGTTTGTTAATTTCCTCTTGTAACCGATCGAATTCATCCATCGGATTTAAGTTTCCCCTTTGGTTCCATCTTACCAAATCCATTTGTATGCCTCCTTATACCTTTTCTACTAATATATAAGCAATTTTTGTGCCAACTTATTATATCTTGCTTAGTTATTTCTATGTATAGAATTACATCTACCCTGATTTTTCTTATAAAAGGAGAAAACTCTTTTACTGGGTCAAAGTATTACAAGAAGATACGGTACTATTTTTACGAATGTATCCTTTTGACACAACTATGCACTGACATGAGAGTTATTTTGGACCATTTTATTTCTGATAAACGGTTCTGTACAGATTCTTAATTTTATAATAATATACTATTTCAATGAATGAGAATGGGACATACCTACGATGCCGCAATTGCGGTAAATATATTCTACAAGAAGAGGCTTACAAGCAATATTTTTGCAGCTCTTCCTGCAGCAGAAAATATGCCCATTGTAAAAACTGTGGTACCTTTTTTCAAAAAAGCGAATCCCCCTACGCCGAGTTCTGCTCAAAGGAGTGTGCGACAAGCTGGGACAATGCTTTGAGGGAAGTACCCCATTACCACGATGATGAAGGAGCAATTATATGAACCTTATATTCCTTGGACCTCCAGGGGCCGGTAAAGGAACAATTGCAGTACGTGTAAAAGAGCATTACCGTATTCCCCACATATCCACCGGAGATTTGTTTCGGGCCCATATTCAAAATCAGACTGACCTAGGTAAAGAAGTAAAGGCTATTCTTGATTCAGGAGAACTTGTACCAGATGAATTAACTATTGAAATGGTACGACAACGTTTGCAAGAGGGAGATACGGACAAGGGCTTTATTTTAGACGGTTTTCCAAGAACAATTCCTCAGGCCGAAGCCCTTAGCAACTTTTCCAAGATCGATGCAGTTCTCAATTTTGAGTTAAGTAAGGAAAGTATCATAAAACGACTTTCCGGTAGAAGAATTGCGAAACAATCCGGAAAAGTGTACCACATGCTCTACAATCCTCCGAAAGTAGAGGGTAAATGCGACGAAAGCGGTGAAACTTTAATTCAACGCCCCGACGACAAACCGGAAGCTATTGAAAATAGGTTGTCCGTATATGAACGCCAAACAGCTCCTCTAATAGATTACTATGAACAGAAAGGCGCTCTTATTGCTATTGATGCTGAACCCTCGGCAGATGAGGTTTTCAGTCAAGTAATAGAGAAACTCGACCCGATAGACTAGATTATCTACAATAGGATCACTACACTATACCCAAAACAGAGTTTTAAGCCGGAGTGCCGTGGGGCAAGGGCATCCGGCTTCTGACTTCACTTTGAGATTCACTTTTGGTTTCACTCTGGGGCTCGCTTTGAGTTTCACTTTCGGTTTCACTCTGGGTTTCATTTTGTTTCTTTTGCTCTGCCCTTTCAGTCACTGCTTCAATTAATTCAAATTGCCTGAGCAGGTCCTCCAAATCATACAGAAGATCAAAATTTTCCCTCTCTTCCACATACATATATAAATCCGAAAGTCTATCCGTATCGCTAAACCCCTCTTCAAGGGCTGATGTGAGGGCTGTATACGCTTCCTCGGTCTCCTCCAGTTTCTCAAGCAGCAGTCGGGCCTGTTCAAATAAAAACTTTGCCCCTTTATTTTCCTCTGCATTTCTACTCAATCTTCTATATACATCCAAGGCTTCTGTAAAATCTTCCTCTTCTTTAAGTGCTGCAGCCAGCTCAGTTAATATCTTTTCATTTTGAGGTTTCTTCTCAGCTGCTTTCTCGAACCAAGCGGCCCCGCTCCCCCATTCCAGTTTTTGCTCAATTAAGCCGATTTCCAATAGAACCTCGGCATCGGCATTGTCGAAATGTACACATTCCAGCAATATCGAATACGCTTCGGCGTATTCTTCTCTATCGACAAGTAAAAGAGCCAAGTTATACCGGACATTACAGTTTGCCGGGTCCCGCTCCAGGAGAGACCGATACATCACTTCGGCCTGTTGGGTCAGTCCCCTGTGTAATTTCGACCAGGCAAGGGTCTCAAGAAAAATAATGTTCTCCGGGTCCTTCTCCAGTAGTTTTTCTAATACCCTCTCGGCGTCTGAATAATTGCCGCTATAAATATGCACCTTTGCCAGATTATACTCGGCTCGGTACATATCTGGTTCTATTTCAAGGGAACGTGCATAGGCTGTCTCAGCCTTCTCCCATTGTTCAAGTTCAATATAGGCGTTTCCCAAATTGTAATAGGTTTCAGCAAGTTCTCTTAGCTCCGGTTTTGTCTGACACCCATTTAATAAAAAAAGCACTACTACAAGCACTACTACAATCAATAGATTCACTGTTAACGGACCTATTACAATCTTAGATTTCATTATGTACGCCCCAGGACCGTCTCTTCAATTTTTCGCACCTGTGCACGGTAGAGAGCGGCAATGTTGGATCCGTAATCCGCTATTAGTTGAATAATATTACGGGGATAATCTTCAACATCAGGACCGTTCAATCGATCGCCGGCATCCCCCAAGCCTGGAAGAATATATGCATCCTCATTGAGGACCGGGTCCATCCAGAGAGTATACACATCGGCTTGCTCAAGGGCTCTTACGATTCTCACTGACCCCTTAAGCGCTGATATGACATTAAGGCATTTGATGGACTTTGGTTTAACCCCCTGCTCCAATAAGTATTTTACTATTGTAACAAAACTACCGCCGGTGGCATTCATCGGATCTGCAAATATGAGGTCCTTTCCATGAAGTTCTTCCAAACTGAAAAATGATTTATCAAGATTGAGAATATATTCCATATTGTACTCTTTTTTTGAATCATCCCTTTGTATTTTAAACAGAGCAAAGGGAGTAACATAATTTGAAGAAGAGTATTCCTGGATTTCCTTCCCCATAATCATAGAAGGAAGCAAGGAACCCCTCAACATAACACACATCACCGTGTTCTCAATATCGACATCCACATCGGGAATTTTGTGTACTGCAAAATTTTGAACAGGATTTGTAACCGGGGTGTCCGTTATCAGATAATTCTTTTTGTGGGTTGCATTTTCTGTAAAGGCAAGATTAAAAAGAAGCTCGTAGGCCCTTTGAATATAGTATACAAACTCCTGGTGCTGGGTTTTTGTGTTTCTAAGTTTAGAGATCAATCGGGAAGCTTCTCCGTGTATTTCCTTCGGAGTATCGAAGGAATACACATGGATCCTCGGTTCCTGTCGTACGATATCCTGCATTTGCTTTCCCATTAAATCATATATCTTTATTAGATCCTTTTTTGCTTCCGTGAGGCGCCGCTCGTTTGAGGTTTTCGATAACACATCAAAAATACCCATAGCCTTGCTGTAAAGCTCGTTCATCTCTTCTATTTGTTTATGATCGTCATCAGTCAAGTATCCGTCCAAATCTGTAGCTCTTAATATAATCGAATTGTTGGTATTCGCCATTTTCCTCTCCTTTTACTCGTTGTTTTAATGTAGCGGGAAGATTTTCTCAGGTCAAGCCGCCTTTCTATTAGTTATATAGGCCTCTTATAGTCCCACCATTTATTTTCCATTAATTCACCCATTCTAAGAACTATTACCTTGTAATTGAAATAATTATTTATTAATCTAATTAGCAAATAATATATATAAGGAGAACTAAAGAAATGAAAAAAATCGTCATGGTTTCTCTCGTTCTTTTCTTAACAGGCACACTTTTTGTCTCAGCCCAGTCACTTAAGGGAATGTCCCTTAATGGATCAACCGGCCTTGTGAGCATTCCAAGCGGCAGAATAGGCTGGGAACGTACTTCAGATTTTGGTTTTGACCTTGGATACCATGCAATTATGGCTGATAGCGCTACCTCCCACATTCCGAAGGTCTCCGTAAGCCTTTTCCGGGCATTGGAGCTTTCCTTTGCCTATGATACTCAAGATGATTCTGATAATTCAGATATGATAATCGGAGGAAAAATACAGCTGCCTATTAAACGCGCCTCGGCTATTGCCGTCGGAGGAAACGTTCAACTGCTTAAACAGGGAGGGAACGAACAGAATACACAACAACTGTACCTTACCGCCACCTATCCAGGAGATTTCTTCAATATGCCTGCGGAAACCACCGTTACCGTTGGAAAGAGTTTTGGAGAATCGGTCCCAAACGAAGAAATTGATTTTGGAATGGGTTTCGACCTTCTTCTCTTTCCAGACACATTTCAGGGCTATGTTCACTGGATCAACGATTTTGCCAACTTTTCCTATAGCCGACAGGCCTTCGGAGCGGACGCGCGTGGCCGAGGGGTTTTTAATTCTGGTATACGTATAGATTTGGGCGCTGCAGATGCCTTTTCAGGCTATAAGTTTGTAATTGATGCAATCGTTACCGATGCTTTAGACGACAATCGGGCTTTCGCCTTGGGCCTCGCCTTTGGTGCGCCCCTTAATTAATCACTCATATCATTATTAAAACGGCGGGCCTAGGCCCGCCGCCTGCTTTTATACTCCCTGTTTTTTCATTGCATCTGCTCGATCTTATTTTTATACTCTAGTATATGGCTGATTTTGAAGAAACTGATAATGAATTGTATTTAATTTTCTCCGCCGGTTCCAACAAGTATGCGATACCTGCTTTAGATGTTCGGGAGATGCTGCCCCCACAGCAGGTAGTCCATATTCCCGAAGCGCCTCCCTGGGTACGAGGTGTGGTGAATGTGAGGAAGGCTACATTTACCACCATCGACTTCCGTAAAAGGGTGGGACAAAGGAGTATCAAGGAAGAAAACGAAGATCTGTTTAATCAGCTGACAAAGCGTAAAAAAGAGCATATCCAGTGGATAGACCAGCTTGAACATTCTGTAACGGATAATGTTCCCTTTCAGGGAGAAATCGATCCGCACAGATGTAAATTCGGAAGGTGGTATGACAACTTTGTTTCTCCGAATGCTGCGATAGAACTACATCTTAAAAAATTCGATATGCCCCACAAAGCAATACACGATACCGCCCAGGAGGTTCTTAGGCTAAAAAATGCCGATGCCAATGAGGAGGCGATGGATCTCATAAACTCCCGACGGAACAGAGAGTTGGCCCAGCTGATAGCTTTGTTTGATTCCTTAAAAAACCAAATTAGTACTAGTTATAAAGAGGTTATTATACTAGTTGAAAACGAGAAGAACAAATACGCCCTTGCTGTAGACGCGGTAGAATCTGTAGAATCTCTAAATGCGGAGAATAATGCCGGTTTGGAGGGCTTTCAAAACTCTGAAAGCAGTTTTGCGCGACACTCTTCTGTTTCTCAGCGAATTGATAGTCAGGAGATAGTCTATATCGTTGACACTGATTGGATTTACCGCGGCGGCGAAGATATAAAGACTTAAAAAGCACCCTTTGTGTGCCCTATTCGCTGGATAAAAAAAGGCCGCTTAAGATTATTCCTAAGCGACCTAAAAAGGCATCTCCTGGGGGAGTCGAACCCCCGTTGCCGGGATGAAAACCCGGTGTCCTAACCACTAGACGAAGGAGACGTAATAAAAGCGATACTATAAAAGTATCGATTGTATGTCAATACACGATACTATGAGCCGCACAGGGTTCGAACCTGTGACCCACGCCTTAAAAGGGCGTTGCTCTACCAACTGAGCTAGCGGCCCGTGTGCTGAATGCTCGGGAAATATACCAACTTGCCGAAAAAATGTCAAGCTACCCTGACTCTAAACTTTAGGCTGGAACTCAATATTCATGCCCTAAACTCCACCCCTATTTGCAGGTTGTAGACTGGGGCTATACCCGGTTCTGTTGAGCGTTCAGTACCAAACATAGAGGCATTTAACTGAAAATGATGGAGATCTAAACCGATACCGGCAGCGGGCAATCCCTCGGATAATCCCATTCTAAAATCTAATATTTCCATCAACGTAACTTCCGCCCCAAGTCCTATATGCAGGACAGGGTTATTCGCCCTTTCCGGATAAAGCCAAAAATCAAAAATATCAACGTAATCTAACAAAATCTTAAGTTCACTTATTGAATAACGGCTGAGATCTTTTTGCATAACATACATAATCCCCACATCAAATTGAAAGGGCATAGTATCATATTGGTTTTTGTCAATTGGGTCCTCACCATCGAGAAAATCATTGATATGGGTATAGTCGGTAGTGAGGGTGGGTGTATACACATCCCGTCCAACAGCACCTACTATCAATGCATTTTTCCAACTGTAGCGAAGTCCTATATCCGCCCCTATAAAGGAAGTGAAACTGAAGGGCTCCTCTATCAATGTATCATAATTTAAGTCCATAATATCTAGCACCGAGATTGTTCCGTCAATTTTCCCCCGGAAACCGCCCTTCAACATAATACCGGTATCTACACTGTGGATATCACCTGAAAAGGGTAATCTATAGGAGTATCCTCCGGTTAAGACAACATCATCCCACGTATCGATGTTTGCAGTGAGGGTATTGTCACTGCTCAGGACCAGGCTGCTTTGGTTGTAGATACCGAAACCAAGGCCGTTTCCCACATAGCCAAAGGAGAGGGGACCTAATAAATCTAAACCCGTATAGATACCGTTTATTAAATTCGAAAGCTGGGACATTTCTTCGCTGGTTATCACATCCGCCAGGGAGAATACCGGCCCCTTTAAGCCGATTGTTAATTCCGTTATAGACACTTGTTCCGGTGCGGTATAGTAACCTGCAGGATTATTCACAAGGGATGAAAAAGAATCTGATAGTGCGGCATGTCGGCCACCGAGGGCCGCATCCCGAGGTGATATGAGGTATACGGGGTCCTGATAACTAAACAACGGCAGCACCGTGATTAAAAACAAGGTACTCAGAAGTAAAAGGGCTTTCCTGTTTCGCGTCATGTGATCTCCCTAGTTATTTAAGTTTAGCAATGAATCAAGATCATCCGTCTCATAACCTGATTCCTGTATAAAGAAGGCAGTCTGTTCTTGCCAATCATCCGGATTATTTTGAGGCCCTTCATCACCATAAGAATCAGGGTTGAGGGAGGTCTCGTAATCAACTTGTTCACTATCACCCAAATCACTTACGGTACCGTCGCTTACCTTGGATATTACAACAGCTGCGGCTACCGTTACATACTGCTCCGGCGTCACATTCTCCGCTGTTTCCGGATCTTCAAGGGCAGCGGTCATACTCTCAACCGCATTATTCAACATATCCGTATCAATGGTACTCAGATAATCTTCAATATTATTATCTCCGGAATCAATAGAATCGAGGTCCTCTATTGCATTTTCAACAGCCTCATTCAAGCCGGAGGCCCCTATTGCTAATTCGGATGCCAGGAGTTGTACTTCCGGGTCCTGATTGTCCTTTATCGCCTCGTAGGCTTCACTCATAGACTCTTGATCACCGCTTCCAAGCACACTTTGGGCATAGGAAACTTTTTGTTCTTTTGAAAGATTAGAAGGGTCCCTCTGTGCCCAGGAAAATACACTGTAGGTAAAAACCTGTTCACAGGAAGTTAAAATCAACGGAAGGAGTAGAAAAAACAGCATACCCTTAATTGTCTTACCGACGCTACTGTTATTTTTTCTTCTTTGTTTCATTACTTCCCTCCTGTTTCTATTTCGGCGCTCCAGCCTATACTCTTGAACGCTGGGTCGATTATTCGCCTTACAGATACTCTCTATCTAGTATACATCAGGCGCTCCAAAAAATCGATTCAGTGGAATGATTCGGCGGTTTAATTTTTGAAAGCCCCGGGTTCTTAAAAACGAATTGCCGCTTCCATGGTAAAGCCTTCTTCCAGTTTTACCCAGGCATCTCTACCCGCACTGCGGGTAGAAAAGGATGCATTCAGATCTAAAAAAAGAATTTTCATCCCAAGACCGTAGGTACTGTACCCCTGATTTATCCCTGCCCTGAGCTTTATAAAATTTAGAACCTCTACTTCCATTCCCATATGGAGTCCTGACCAGAAGGGGTCCTGGTTTATTTCTTCCGCATTTATTTCTTCATCTTGGCAGTAGGTTTTCCGATACTCAGCGTGGAATATAGGGTCAAATACCCATGCCGGAAAAAGCATTCCCTCCGGATCATAGCCTATGCCATAGCTTGTCACCATTGGAATAGAATAGGTAGAATCAACGGCCTCACCCTTTTCATTAAAAGTGAATAGATTGCCGATGTCCCTGGTAGTAGATTTTGTATAACCGAGGAGTGTACCTCCAATATCACGAGCCGAAAAACCTAAAGACCAATTGCGGTATTCCAGAATCGCACCAAAATCAAATCCGAGCCCTGAACCTGAGTATACAGGAAAGGCTTCTCCCTTCTCTGAACTGTCGGTGAATGAGTTAAAATCAATTATTCCTATATCCTTGGCTTCTGTCCGCATCATGTAGCGGAGGTCTCCACCAACATATGCTTTTACCGGTCCTAGGCTAATAGGGAAAGCCAAGCCGCCGATAAAAGCCCAATCATATACCGCATCTATATATTCACGTTCATATTCACGTTCATATTCACGTTCGTAGAAATTGATATTTCCAACAATGCCGAGCCCCAATCCCCGGCCAACCAACCCGGTTCCCACATTTGCTTCAGAGCCGATGCCCTTACCGGTAATCAGAGTCTCAATATCCGAGGCAGTCGTAGATAATAGAGTAAAGCTACCGCCCTTTCGGGCAAACCCCGCCGGATTTGTAAATAAAGAGTTATATCCATGGGCTACAGCGGTAAAAGAACCGCCCTGTCCTATGAGTTCAGGGGTCTCAGGTGCAAACACATGACTGTCGTTGAGATCCTCTGCGGCTACCAAGCCTGAATAGCCAATGATGAATAATACTAGAAAAAGTAGTTTGTTTCTCATCCTGTGTTCTCTCTACACCCCTTCCGATGTCATTTATTAAGACAATAAATATTTTAGACATATTATGCACATTATAACACTTTGAGTGTAGAAAAACAATTTTTCAAGATCATATTGGGAGTTTATTTTAACTTTATATACCCATCAGTCCTCCATGGGGTGACCTATAATCATATCCTCGCCAATCGATACTATTTGTGCTGAAACAATTTCTCCACGGGAATGGGGACTGTGAGAGGCTTTTTCCAATACGGATAAAGGAATATTAATGCGCAGATAGTTTTCTGAAAGCCCGCTCAGATATTCGCACCCGTGTAGACTCTTCTGCTCTTCTATCAGTACATTTACCCTGCGGCCTATCCAACGCTTTTCATACCTTCTTTTAAGCCCATCCGCAAGTTCACGCAGCTTTCCAGCCCGCTCTCCGGCGATTCGCTCAGGTACTGGACTCTTTGCATGATACAACTCCGTACCTGGACGTGGAGAAAAAGTAAAGATATGCAGCGCCGCAAATTCGCACTCTTGAAGCAAATTATACGTGGCCATAAAATCTTCATCACTTTCACCGGGCAAGCCCACAATAACGTCGGCAGCTAGGAAGGGGTCATCCTTAGACCTTCTCAGCCCCTCCACCCCTTCTCGGATACGGTCGGCAGTATATGGCCGGTATACCGATTTAAGGATACGGTCGGAACCGCTCTGCACGGGAATATGAAAATGAGGACATACCCTAGGAGGGGAAACCGATTTGAGCAAGTCTGAACGGATCATCTCCGGCTCTAAACTCGACAAACGGATACGATAGTTTTCAGGACCTTTGTTAAGCTCGTCTATCAATTGAGGCAATTTAAAGTACCTGTTCTTTGGGTCCCGGTATTCGGTTATATTTACTCCGGTAAGGACTATTTCCTGGTACCCATGTTGGCACAATTGTGCAGCCCGTCGGGCTACTACCTCTGGGCCTATACTTACCGAGGACCCGCGGGATAGGCGGACCCGGCAATAGGCACATTTGTGATCACAGCCCTCCTGAATTTTCAGAAAAGCCCGGGAATGAAAACTGTAGGTATCTGCGGCGAAACGAAAGATACCTTCACGATCAACCCCCTCGGAATTAAATGTATTTATGCATTGATTAACTGCTTCTTTCACTGCTTCTGCTGAAGCCTGAATCGAGCAGGAATCCGACTTTTCTAAGCATTCTGCCAGATCAAGCAACTGATATTTTCTATCATGCCCCCACACTACTATATTCGGCATCAGGTCCTGCAAATACTCATGGTCCAGTTGGGCGTAACAACCGGTCACAATTATCACTGCCCCCGGATTGTCCCGGGAAAGTCGGCGTATTATTCTTCGGGCTTTTTGCTCGGCTTTACTGGTAACTGTGCAGGTGTTTACAATAAATATATCCGCCCCGTCCTGGGGAGGGGCAATAAAAAAGCCCCGGCTCTTAAAGGTAGACGCCAGGGCCTCACTTTCACTCTGGTTTAACTTGCACCCCAGAGTATAAAACGCAACCCTCATTCGGTTTTCATTTTCTCCTGTACTCTGCTCTTTCCACGCTCGGCATCCTGGAACCCCGGCTTCAAGCGCAGTGCCTCATTATAGGCCTCAAGGGCATAGGGATAATCCTCTGCCCGCTCCCGGGAATATCCTAGTCGGGACCACCATTGGGCGACACTTGATGTGTGATACAATGCCGTAGTTATGGCTATATCGGCGTGATGAAACTCACCTAATCGAATAAAAATTTCACCCATTAAATAATACACCGTATCGATTCGCGGTCCGGTGGGTGCCAACACTGTGTACTCTTCAAACCATTCCAAGGCTTGCAGATTACGCCCTTCGTAATAATGAACTTCCCCAACAATTTCAACCATTCGTGGATCGTAGCGGGCTATCTCCATACCTTGCTGCGCATAATCCAGCGCCTCATCGTATCGTCCTAAGCGTACAAGGCTCCAGCAAAGTACCGCATAGGAGTCCATACTTGTGGGCATCTCTTCCAACTCTTGCAGGCATACTTCAACAGCCTCGGAATACCGACCATTGTTGTAAAGTTTTAAGGCGTCCGGCAGTTCCTGGGCACTTATCATAAAGCTCGGAAAAAGAATTAACCCTAGCACTAACAGGAAAACAAACCTACTACCCTTGCGCATTCCCTGTCTCCCTATTTTTAGAATCTCTTCTGCTGAGTTCTGTTTGCGGAGCTTCCATTTTACAGATTCCGTTAAACTTACATCCGCTCTCCATTATCACATCAGGGGCGGTTATATCACCATCGACCATTGATGTTGCAAACAACTCTACACGGGTATGGGCAAACACATCGCCTTTTATAGTGCCCTTTAAGGATACAATATTGGCCTCGACCCGGGCTTCAACCACCGCATCTCGGTCAACATACAGGTTTCCTATAGCTCGTATATCGCCTTTAAATTTTCCCTTTATCATAAGGCTGTCGTCAAAGCTTAATTTACCATCAAAACTAATATCATCTGCGAGAATAGTAACTATATCACTTTCATCTACTTCACGTATTTGTACTTCCGACATCTTATCCCCCGTATTATATCAGCAATCCTACTCAGGGATATTCTACCTGTCAAGACTCATCAGGTTCGAGTAAATTAAGTGTATGCTGAAATGATTGATATACAGCATTTCTCATTTCTCCTGTATAGGGATTGTAACCCTGCAAATCATAGAAAAGCTGTATCGGATCATTGCAGGTTTGTTCAATAATCTCCAGTAACTTTCTATAACCCATTGTGGCGATTCGACTTTCAGATAAGTGTAAATCCTGCAGGACCCGTCCGATAAAGTGGGTGACCCCCTGGGTATAAGCGGCCTGATGATCGTGTTCATCGGGGCTCATCTGAATAACCTGCATTCCATAACTTAAAAAAACAGATTTCCAGTATTCGAATACATGTACATTCGCTGTGATGGAAGACATCACCATTGGAAGCCCTTCTGTACCGTTTTTACCTGAATCAGGCCCGAACATCGGATGAGAGGCAATTGAGCTTACATGTTCCGGCAGAACCTTCCGCATTACTTGAGCAGGATGCACTTTTACAGAACAGGTATCAAAAAGCACTATTTCCTCTTTGAGTAGCGGAGCGATATCCCGTAACACCGACTCAAAGGCGGAAATACTTACACACATAAACAGTACGTCCACCTGTGCAATATCCTCCTTACCGACTTGTTCTATTTCCGCCGGCAAATCAGGTTTCGGAGAACGGCTGTACCCCAGTACCTTGAATTTTTGTGCCAGTAAAGATGCCCAGTATGTTCCAAAGCGTCCTAGTCCATATACGCCAACAGTCATGGGGGGATGGTAATTGATTTTTCTCAGAAGGACAATATCGTGCATAAATATTATGGATATTTCGACACTTCTCTGCTATCCTGTATGCATTCTTATATAAAAATATTGAGTTTTAGGAGTTGATATGAAATTTTCAGAGAAAATGAAACAGAAAGCAAAAAAAATGCAAAAAAAGCTGGTGCTACCCGAATCGCTCGAACCGAGAACCCTCCAAGCGGCCCGTCTTATTGTAGATGAAGGCCTGGCATCGGAAGTGTATTTGATTGGAAAACAGGAAGAGATATCAAAAGCCGCACAGTCTTCGGGGACCGATCTTACCGGCGTAAAAATCAGCACCCCTGAAGAGAGCGATCTTTTGAATGATTTTAGTAATGAGTTTTTCGAATTGCGCAAGCATAAGGGTATTAGTATTGAAGATGCGCGTAATAAAATTGTTGATCCCTTAAATTGGGCTGCAATGATGGTCCGAAAGGGAATTGCCGACGCTATGGTTGCGGGAGCTGAAAATGCCACCGCCACAGTGCTCCGGGCCGCTATGACTATTATTAAAACCAAACCGGGGACAAAGTACGCCTCTTCCTGCTTTGTAATGGCCCTAGACGACAATTCATGGGGAGTTGAGGGTAATTTTATCTTCGCCGACTGTGCTACCATACCCGAACCTACCGCTGAACAGCTCGCGGAAATTGCCATTGCCTCTTCTGATTCATGTAAAACCTTTCTTGAGGCTGAACCCGTCACCGCCATGCTCTCCTTCTCTACTAAGGGCTCCGCTCAGCATCCACTGGTAGACAAGGTAAGCCAAGCACTTCAGTACGCCCAGAATAAACGGCCCGATTTAATGATTGACGGTGAGCTTCAACTTGATGCGGCGGTGGTAGAAAAAGTCGGCGCAAAGAAAGCTCCGAACTCGAAGGTTGCAGGCAAGGCAAATACTTTAATATTCCCTGACCTTCAATCCGGAAACATCGGGTATAAACTTGTGCAGCGTTTAGCCGGTGCCGAAGCGTATGGTCCTATTCTCCAGGGATTTGCGAAACCGGTGAGTGACCTCTCTCGGGGCTGTAGTGTAGAAGATATTGTCACAACCTCCGCTATTACCCTGGCCCAGGTCCAATAGACGAAAAAAAAAACGGCTGCCCTTTTCACAGACTGGCTTACAGACTTTTGTCACAGCCTGTGCATCACCATCGGCAGCCGTTTTTTTCGAACTTAATTTTCGGCCTGTATTTTCTCTATCGCCCCTCCAGCCTCACGCTGAATAGAACCTTCCCAGTAGTTTGATATTGTAATAAGGGTCAGCTCTTCCAAACCGGCCAAATGCCCCACATTACCCAAAGCTTGTATAAGGGCACGCACTACCCTGTAGGAGTCGGGAGGGGTAACCTCTCTGCGCTCATTGTAATAAGCAGTCAGTTCTGCAAGCGGGCGAGCTACTTCTTCTCCAGTATACGTCCCCATTGCTTCAAGAAGGGTAATCATTTCGTCCTCTTGGTATACCCTGTCGACCCGATACGAACGCAGCATTTTTTCCATGTTTTCAATCAGTTCTTCCCTTTGGGGAGAACTTTCAAGCTCAGGATACTTTTTCAGCATTCGAAGGGCGTTAAGTCGGATGGTTTTCAGCATCCGTTTTTCCAGCTGATTTTTCGGGGAATAGATAAGCCCTTCATCAAGGCCCGCCGCAGCCACCAAAGCTTTTCCGGTTTCAGGGGCGGATGATTTTTCCTCCGCGCGAAGGGCGGCCAACTTTAGTTCATAATCCGTATTGTTTCGAAGAATACCCAGCAATTGCTCCGTCGGATCATCGACCATCTGCTGCAGTACCGTTTCCGCTTTTTCTTTCACCCGACTACGTCCGGAATACCATCCCTGGGAAGCAAAAAACACAGGGGCATACCCTACATCGGTTTTCAGCCTTCCAAGTGCTGTAACTAAGGCATAAGCAATTATTTCGTTCTTGCGCTGGTTTTGAATCTCATCATAATTAAAATTGATATTTCGAAGCATCATCGCAAGATCTTCGGCGTACTGACGTGCCCCGCTGTTGCCGAGGGCCACTATTGCCTCACCCTTTACTAGTGGATCTTCGACTATCTGTACGGTTTCCCATAACACAGGGATCGCTTCACGGGCCTTGAGTCGTCCTAATTCCTGTGCAACCATACTCATTAATTCAATCTTCTTCGTTTTCTCGGTTATATTTTCGGTATTTCGAAAAGTACGTACCTCTTCGTCCAGAGCATCAGTCAGCACCGGTACTAAATCACGGCTATGCTGCTCAACAATGTTTACCATTATCCTCTGCTTCTGATCTAAAGTGTCGGCACGTTCATAAAGTCTTGTCCATATGGCCGCTACTTCATTCGCCGGGGCAAACTGAATTCCCATCACAACCAACAGTAAGATCATAAGCATTTTTCGCGTTGTTCTTTGCATAATATCCCTATACTACCTCTTATTACTACTCAGCCGGCTCGTAAGAAACCTTTGTTCGATTGATATATTCATATGTCACCTGTTCCTGAATATTTTCTCCCGCATCCATATAGACAACCTCTACAGGATTTCCACTGCTATTATTTGAATAGATAATATGACGTTTTACTGATCCGTTCGCCCTGAATAACGTTTCTTTTTTCAGTGCTCCTTCTTCGTATTCATATACCCTGCTCTCTACAATTTGGTCGTCACTATCGTACCAAGTGCGTTTTATCGGGTTTCTCCCCGTGTTGTACTCTAGGATAAAATAGTCTAGCAGATTCCCCGAGGCGCTGAAATTTTCAATTTTTGTATTTAAGCCATCCTCATACTCATAGATACTGTAACTGAGCAATGCTCCTTCACCGTTGGATACACTCCATTTGATCTTTTTGCCCTCTGAATTATATTCAAATTCCTGTAAAGTTTGAGTTTCTCCTTTAGGGTTTACTAATTTGTCTTCCAGTAAAAACCCGTTCTCGTCATATGCATACTGATGTATTCTCTGAAGATCACCTTTTCCGTTATAGTTTTGTTTTTCTATAAGCTTTCCGTCCTCATAACTGTAGGTAATTCTCTCTTCCACCTCATCATCCGAGTTGTACATAACCTCCTCTCTTTGTTCGGTTCCCTCTTCTGCATAGGTATACACACGATAGGAAGCCAATACACCATCGGAATAGTAGGAGCTTCGCTTAGAGACAAGTTGCACTTCTTCAACCACTTTTTTCATTTCAGGTTCCGCCGGTTCGGTATCTTTTGCCTCTTCTTTCACTGCAGGAGCCTGTTCCTTATCTACAGCTTCCGGTTGACCGGCACATCCGGACCACACAAGAATAAGCGCCCCTGCCAGCAAAAATAATATCAAGCTTTTACGCATATGTTTCTCCTTAGGATTTGCTTTTCCAAAGTATAATGGACAGTAAATTTCAAGTCAAACCGATAATCTCGCCTTATCTAGATAAATGCGAGCATTTCGGCAAAATGAACAATAGTATCAACACTTAGTTCTTCACCCCTCCTGCCGGAGTCAATTTCACTTTTCTCAAGGGCAGTAAATACCTGTTCCCGGCCGTACCTGGATACAAGAGGACTTTTTTCAAGATTGTTACGGATAGTCTTTCGCCGTGAAGCAAATAAAGCCTTTGTAATTGCACTTACCAGGGGCAAAAACTTAAAATCAAACCTTCCATGGGGCATCATTACTACAATTGCAGAGTCTATATGTGGTTGGGGATAAAATGCCCCCGGTGAAATAGTTCCACCATCTTTTATAGTACATGCAAATTGGCAAATAACCGAAAAGGCCGAATAATCCCGCGTTCCCGGTACCGCCCTCATTCGCTGGGCTACCTCTTTTTGAAGGGTAAACACCATCCGCGGCGCCACACACGCGGCTTCTATCAAATGAGCGATGATAATAGAGGCGGTATTATAGGGCAAATTGCCCATTATCCTGTGGGGCATACCCTCTTCTTGATATACCGAGAACCAGGTTTTTACTACATCCCCCGGTACTATTCTTACATTGGAGAAATCGGAGTAAAGGGAGTTTAAAAACTCAATAAATCTATTGTCGATCTCAAACAGTGTAAGTTCAGAGCTGCTTTCTATCAACATCTCTGTCATTGCTCCCAAGCCGGGTCCAATTTCCCATATACGCTCGTTCCTATGCGGCTCAAGCAGCCCTATTATTTTCTCGCGTATCGCCTGGGAAATGAGAAAGTTCTGTCCAAACCGGCGGGTTGGCGCCATCCCATTCTCCCGAAGAAACAGGGCTATCGATTTGGGAGAGTTGTAGTTTAATTCTCCTTCCATAGCGGCCAGCATACTGACAGAGGGAGAAGAGCGTCAATACACTTGCTGAAATAAGTGCCGTGGTCGGCCATTTTTCTGGAGAAACCTCTATCGGTCTAAAGCGCCCCCACCACCTCACCGCCACTACTGTATAAAGGGCGGACTGCTCCAAATAGAGTCGAAATAGACGGTCCCCCATTACAAAGAGAGGAGCCGAGATCCTGCTCAAAAGGGCGGACCATGCCATATATCCGAGCCCTCCCCACATCCACAGGGTCACTAGGGGGGTTAATACAAGCGGCGCTAATAACCCTCCCGGATATAAAACTCCAAAGCTCTTCACCAGAATGAAAGCGCTGCAGCACTGCGCCGCACTCGTTGCGGCGAAGGCATCCCTGGCGAGGGGCGGTATAAGGGCTGGAATACAGCGGGCTACGGCTCGGGTCCATAAGCATATTCCCATCAGAGCTATATATGAGAGTTGAAATCCTAGACTATACGCATCCTGTGGGGATACTAGCGATTGAATCACAAAAGTCACGCATAGCAGGTGAAAAGGATCCGGCTTTGCACCAATAAAAAGAAAGCCCATGGAACCAACTGCATACATAATGACCGCCCGCAGCATTGAAGGACGAACCCCTACTAAAAAAAGATAAAAAACAAGGATTGATAGGGAAAGTACAACAGCCCCTCTTCGTCCGAACAAAGGCACAAAACACACCAATACCCCCAGAGATAACACCCCTAAATGCATTCCCGACAATGCAAGTAAATGGGCACACCCTGCCCTGCGAAACAGAGTGCAAAGGCGGTGGGAGTTTTCATTTTTATATCCCAACAAGAGTGCCTCCAGCAATGGAGGCGACTCACTGCCTATACTTTTGAGCTTGGCCTTCATCTTAGAAAGGACTTCGGCCCGCGCTTGTAACAGAGGCGATGAAAAGCCCACCACCCCAGGAGGCCTGTAGGATGTCCCAAAATGATAATCATTTTTCTTTGTATCGTCGGAGGTAGAGGAACTCTGAAAAAGGTGTACGGGTACGCTTAGTTTTTGCCCCTGATAAATTTTGATTGAATCTGAAGAAAAGATCGTCAGTTGCCCTTGTGACTCTACCAGCGTCCCAAATCTATCCTCAGCCCGGTTAAGTGAAAGGGTGATTTTACTCCCCCCTCCTTTGTGAGGGCGGCTATCATCCACTGCCTTTCCAAACACTCGAGTTACCTGTTCAGGGGGCATACCCCAGTACTGATTCGCCTCTTGCAGCGCAAAGGGTATATGGATACAGAGTGCACATATACAGGAGGTTAAAAATACAAATTTTGAAGCTCCTCTGATCCGTAGTGAGGGGGCCCCGGAACAAATAATTGCCCCGGAGGAAAAGGTGAAAACCGATACTACCAGCGCTGTTTTTATAAGTGTTAGATCAATCGAAGTACATGCCCACAAGGTGCATATCACCGGTATGATTTCCAGTTCTATTAGTTTTTCATATCGGTGGTAAAGAAAATTACTGCTTGAACTCACTTAATACCTCCCGAGCAGCCTGTTTGACTGAACGGGGGTAATCAAGATACATAGTATAAAGTAGATGATCGAAGGCCGTTTCATCTCCTAAAATGCCGAGGTTATTAATCACCGCTAATGCTACCTGTTCGTCAACCCGCTGCCCATTTTCTTTGTAAGTGTTTAACACTTCTAGATACAGGCTAAGTCGCACCGCTGCTTCACGGGTACCCATTGCACCTAAGCATGCAATTGCTTCAAGAAGGGTTGACTGGGAGGTAATACCCCGATCAACTTCGACATTTGTTCTATCAAAATTCTCAATCACCAATTGAGTAGCTTCGGACCATTTAAGTTCAGTGAGATACCGGATTGCTTCGTACCTGAGGTCCCTCAGTTCGTTCTGCCGTGACTGGTTACCGAGTCTTTTCAGCCCCTCTGAGAGAGCTTTTTGCGCAATTCTTCCCTTTTCATCCTTCGACAGACTCTCCTGGTCCATTGCCCATTGTAAGGCCGGTAATTTTTCCTTTGGAAAGCCCTGTTCCAAAACTTCCATTACCATGCGACCTGTGTCACCCTCCAATGAACCTAAAGCCTCGGCAGCTATTTCTTCAATTTGTTGAGGGTAACCTATATGTGCCGCCGCAAATAATTCAGGAAAAGCTTCGGTACTGCCGATGCGGGCTAAGGCGTTGATTGTTTCGGCAACTACCTGTAATTGAACATCCTGTCCTTCACGGAACTTATCATTTTGTACTTTAAGATATTCAATTAGGGATCCCGTCATTTGATCTTCCGGGGTAATCAGTCTTCCTAAGCTCTGAACAGCCGCAACTTTAATACCGATATCTCCGCTCTGTTGAAAAAGCTGCCACAACTCCGAGGCAGCTGGAGCGTATTGTGCTTCCCCCGCCAAACGGGAAGCTAATTTAACCAATTCTACAGCAGTCGGATCTTCCCGGAGGGTCGAAAAATTATCAAGATAAAAACGAATCGCCTGCATATAGAGCTTTCCCATTCCCGTTCTTTCCTGGGAAGCGGCATCCTGTAAAACCTGAATTTTCGTAGAAAGGCTCCCCCTTGCAAAATTTCGTTGATAGGCAAAAAGCATTTTATTATCAGGCTCACCTTGATCATTGCTTTCATTTTGCTGGGCACAAACAGCTGAAATTGAAATCACCATGAGAACTATCAAATGTAGGTATAAAAACTTCTTCATATTAACTCCCGGTCTACCTGTCACGCTCACCGAATAAATTGTAAACATACATCAGTATTCTGTTCTTGATAACTGGAGACGGTGGTATTGCCTGAATATGAAGGAGCGACTGATGTTTTGGCTGGTTGTAATTTACTCCCCTTGCTACTCCGTTCATAACAATTTGAGAATTCCCCAATTTGAACTGGAGTTTTACTACCATACCAACTTTTCCACGCCCCCCAATTAAGAGCGCTGCACCATCCTCAGACAAATCCCTCACCCTGCAGCGAAGCCCTCGTCCCTGCTCATACTCTTCGGTAACGGTTTCTATTGATCGCATCGGAAAAATGGTGCCTGGAATATTAGTATCTACCCGCACGGAATTACGTTTTTGACTTCGAACAAGGGAGTCGGAATGTGCAATATGGAGAATCGGATAACGCCGGTCGAGATAATCTTCTAAAACCCGGGATTCAAAGACATAGCCGGCATCGTCGGCACGCCAGAAGTATACATTTATCCTATGGCCTTTCCAAATAAATCCCGGCGGCAATTTTGGTCCCTCGGGGTAAGAAATTGCCATATAACGGCGAAGGTTTTCTACAACTTGGGACCTATATGTACCTAAACCTGGTACATTGATCATGATACGCTGTCGCTGGGGAAGCTTGCGAGTGGACTTTATACCCAACTTATATTTAGGCAGATCCATTTCAACGCTTTTCCGAAAATCGAACAATTTAGAAAGAAAATTTATATTTTCATTGTTTCCTATGCTGTTTTCAGCCCGGAATTTTGTTATCATACCCTTTATAGAACGATCGAGTTGACCTATAGACCAAAAAAGTGCGGTAGGATTTTTCAATTTATTTTCAACAGCCACTTTCCGTAGAAGATTTACTTCCTTAAAAGTGAACCCGGACTCCTTTCCCTTCGCATAGAAATGAAGCCACGGAAAGTTCCCCCCGCCGGCTTTTCGCAGAGCGCCGTAACCTACAATGAGTAATACAAAAAAACTGCCTAAAAGTACCCAAATAATCATTTTCTATCTATCACATTAACTATACAATATTTACCATATCAGATAAGGTCTTATGGAATGAATTCTAATAACCTTACACCATTTTTTCCAAAAAATCACGAAGAAAAAAGGCCTTTTATTGAAGCGATCCTCCTTTTCTCTGTCTTTTTCCTGCCCGGATACTTTCAACAGGGTGCCGGTTTCAATATTGAAAATATGTTGAACCCGGCTTTTCATTTTTTTACCCTGGTTTTCAGCCTTCCGCAAATGCTGTTACTTCTCTATATTCTCTACATTCGGGTAGGCCCACACCTTAGAACTTATGGAATCGTACCACTACACGAGACCCGGGTGTTTCACGTGCTTCTTAGTTACATTCTCATTCTCTGCATCACTTTTTCTATAGGAATTGTAGACCAGATACTTCATAGTGACAACACACTTTTAAATAGCCCAGGTATAGAAATCCCTCAAAACTTCTATACCCGGTTGTTTGAAATGCCGATTATGATCCTGTTGATAGCGCTCACCTGCATCCTTGTAGGTTATTTTGAAGAACTTTTCTTTCGTGTGTACTTAATTCGTGAATTTGCTGTAAATTCCCTTACATCTCATGTAACTGTTGTCATTGGTAGTTTCTTATTTGCCGCAGGACATATATATCAAGGGTTTACCGCTGCCGCCGGCACCTTTTTTATCGGAATGCTCCTCGGATACCGCTACCTTGCCCACTCTTCTTGGCACGAAATTGCATTAGCCCATGCACTGTACAATTTTACGGCTATTATACTCATGCCTGCGGTAGGTAGATAGATAGACGGATACCTAGGATTGTCAAAATTTTTCACTTGCCTTTACAAGTTCCATATATTAGTTTTTTTATATGAAAATCGAGAAAACCTTGAAACAGTCTTTTGTTATGCTGGTGTTTCTGCTTATGACTTTTACTTTGTCTGCGCAGGAAGAGATGGATCTAAGTAAGGCGGAGAAACTTCTGTATAACTCCGGTTTTGGAGTTTTGAAAGAAACTACCCCCGCCCCCGATTTTACTATTCAAACGCTTGATGGTGAAAGCGTGAGCCTTTCCGATTATCAGGGCAAGGTAGTACTTCTGAATTTATGGGCCACATGGTGTCCGCCCTGCCGTGAAGAGATGCCTTCGATGCAGGACTTGTATGAGGATCTCACCAATGAGGGTTTCACCATTTTGGCGGTGGCAGCACCGAATCCTCCCCGGGAAACATTAGAAAAAATCGAAACCCACATAGCTGACAACAATTTCACCTTTCCAGTACTTATAGATTCGGAATATAAGGCAAACAAAATCTACGGGACAGGAAGCATTCCAACCAGCTGGGTTATTGATACTGAGGGAAATTTAGTAGCCCGTTTAGTTGGTGCTACCGACTGGTCTGGAGACCCTATTGTTTCGGCCTTTAAAGAGTTGCTGCCGTAAGTAAAATGAAAACACCGTGGAAAAAAAGTACGATCATTGTTCTTCTAAGTGTAGTGCTTGTACTACCGCCTGCGTACGCTCAGTTAGACAATCTGGAGTTGATGGAGTCTTCAAATCCAGACAACGGGGCTTCCGGCAGTTCTGTCGATAGTGCGGCTAATGGGCCGGCTAATGGGCCGGCCGAAAATATAAAAACACCGAGAGCAAAAGTTCTACCCCAATCTAAGTCCTTAAAACTGGGGAACAACGGTAATGGTAGTTTTACTATTACTTTTTTCTTCCCCGATGGGTATCACCAGACTAAGCAGAAAGATTTCTTCACCGTCACCGCCCCGGATGCTTCCCCTTTAGAGGTCCAAGCTATTGAATATCCGGAGGGAGTTGAAGAGGACGGTGTGATAAACTACTACAAAAGCGTAAATCTTCGGCTTCAAGTAAGACTCACTGAAGATATTACCGCCGGTGAATACCGTATCCCCTTCACCGCCTCATATCAATTATGCGACGAGGCGGGGACCTGCTTTTTCCCTCAGGACGAAACGGTCTTCATCACTTTGACTGCCCCCGAGGATATAGAGGCCGAAGGGGTAACTGGTGTTCAGACCGACAGGGGTGCTCCTGAATCGGCTGCAACAGGCTCAGCATTCACAACAAGCTCCTCCACATCGATATGGAGAGTGCTTCAATATCTTCTGTTTGCCCTAATCGGCGGATTGCTTCTTAATGTAATGCCCTGCGTATTACCGGTCCTGTCTATCAGAGCCCTACATTTGGTAAAACAGAGCACCAACAGCCGCTCTGAAATCTTTAAGGGCTCTCTTTTTTACACCCTCGGAGTACTTCTCTCACTTCTTATATTGGCGGCTACGGTAATCATTCTTAAAATTTCCGGAGAAATGGTCGGGTGGGGTTTCCAATTTCAGAACCCCGGTTTTGTCGTCTTTCTTATTGTTGTGGTTTTTGTGTTTGCCCTTTCACTTTTTGATGTATTTGTAGTACAAGCCCCGAGGATGAACGGCGCACTTCAAAGGGCCGGAAGTAAAGGCTACGTGGGGTCCTTCTTCAACGGCATTATTGCCGTTTTGCTGGCTACTCCCTGTACAGCCCCATTACTCGGGACTGCTCTTGGCTTTGCATTTTCACAGCCGCCCCATATTATTATTCTTATTTTTTCTATGGTAGGCCTTGGATTTTCCCTTCCCTTTTTGTTGATCGGCATTAAACCCGCACTTATTCACAAGCTGCCGAAACCTGGCCCCTGGATGAACACATTTAAGGAGCTCATGGGTTTCGTACTTCTTGCCACTGCACTTTATTTGCTAGGTATTTTGAGGCACCAGATAAGCCCTGCAGAAATGATTCAAGTACTCTTATTTCTGCTTATCCTCGGATTCCTGTTGTGGAGCTATGGAAAAACAGCTTCTCCCACCGCCGAAGGTAAAAGGAAGTGGATTATTCTTGGAATCTTTATTATACTGTCCGTATCGGCCGCGGGCCGCCTTTTAGTGTTTGAAAACGGCCCGAACACACAACAAACGGCAACTATCAGGGAAGGATGGGAAGAATTTTCCGAAGAAAAACTGAAAAATTACCGGCAGGCTGATGAGCCGGTACTGGTGGTATTCTCAGCAAAATGGTGCACTGTCTGTAAATTGAACGAACAAACCGTGCTTCATACGGAGCAGGCGGACAGGCTTTTCCATTCTGAGAATGTGAATATTCTCTACGGAGACTATACCAATAAGGACCCTATAATAGAAAAGTGGATTCGTTCCTATGGACGGGCCGGGGTTCCTGTGTATGCGTATTATCCCGCAGGTGGAGAATACACATTACTGCCGGAGGTACTTACCTTTCAGATTCTGAAGAATCAAATTACTTCATCCTTCTAACGGATATTAAGGAGGGCTTTTATAATGCAAGGACTTGATACTGTCCCTAAAAGAATCCGCTCGACCGTCGGGCGACATCCCGATCTCACCGCACTTATGTACAAAGACACCCAGGGAGAGTTCACCTCAATTACTTATAAGGGGTTGTATGAAGAGGTAAAACGGTGTGCCGCCGGGCTTAATTCCATTGGCATATCAAGGGGAGACCATGTAGGTATTATTTCAGACAACAGAAAAGAGTGGATCATTACCGATCTAGCCTTACTTGGTCTTGGAGCTGTAGACGTCCCCCGAGGGTCCGATTCTATGGCGGATGAAATAGGATATATTTTGGAGCATGCCGAGTGCTCCATCAGCTTTGCTGAAAATGGAGCTCAGGCGGAAAAGATTTTATCAAAGAAAGAAGAACTGCCCAATTTACATACACTGATCCTCTACGACAGTTCTAAACCGGTTAAATCTCCATATAAAGATCAAGTAAAAATTCTCACCTTTGAGGATGTCCTACACGCAGGGGCGGAAGACTTTCAGAAGGATTCCGACTTCTACGATCGAGAGGTAGACAAGGGGGCCTCGGATGACCTTGCTACCCTCATCTACACCTCGGGCACCACCGGCGAGCCAAAGGGAGTAATGCTCACCCACCGCAGTTTTACCTTCCAAATTGAGCGGATATACGAACATTTGCACATACAGCCGGGTCATGCCTTTCTCAGTGTATTGCCTATCTGGCACTCCTTTGAACGGGCCGTTGAGTATATTGTACTGAACATCGGTGCCTCCATCGCTTATTCAAAACCTATAGGCTCCATAATGCTGCCGGATATGCAGAAGATCCAGCCCCACTGGCTTACTTCGGTACCCCGTATCTGGGAGGGTATCCGCAGTGCTATATACCGTAGTATGAAAAAAGAGGGCGGTTTCAAATGGGTAATGTTTCGCTTCTTTGTTGCGGTAGGAGAAATGTACGCAACATTTTTCAATATGTTTACGGGACGCCTACCCGATTTCACCCCCCGCTACCATATACTCGACAAGGTTATCGCGGTAATCCCCCTTCTGCTTCTTGCACCTTTCAAGGCACTTGGCTATATGCTTGTGTTTAGAAAAATCCAAGTAAAACTGGGCAGCCGCTTTATCGCAGGAATATCGGGGGGAGGCGCCCTTCCCTCTCATGTAGACCGTTTCTTTTACGGTGCGGGTATTAGTTTACTTGAAGGTTACGGTTTAACCGAAACCGGTCCGGTGCTTGCGGTTCGTAAACAAAAGCATCCGGTTTTCGGTACTGTAGGTCCGCTTCTTAAGGATATTGAACACCGTGTAATTGATTCGGAGGGTGTTATTCTGCCGGAGGGGCGAAAGGGGACACTGTATGTAAAAAGTGCTCAAATCATGCAGGGTTACTATAAACAGCCGGAGAAAACCAAGGAAGTGCTGGAAGACGGCTGGCTCAACACCGGAGATATTGCCATTTTTACCCACAGCGGAGAGTTTAAGATACTTGGCCGCTCTAAGGAGACTATTGTACTTCTCGGTGGAGAAAATATCGAACCAGTCCCGATAGAAGATAAACTCAACGCTTCGGAGGCTATACAACAGTCAATGGTGGTAGGACAGGACCAGAAGTTTCTTGCCGCTCTGATTGTCCCTGAAATGAGTAAACTGGAAGAGTTTGCCCAGGAAAACGGGATTACCTATGTGGAAAAGGAAGAACTGCCTTCAAATCCTGAAATTCAAGAGTACATCCATAACGAGATACAAAAACAGGTTAACACAAAAAACGGGTTTCGACATTTCGAATGTATTTTCCGCTTTAAACTACTTACCCAGACCTTTGAGATTGGGAAAGAGCTTACCCACACACTAAAAATTCGCCGGGACGTAGTGTATCATGAATACCAACATGAGATAGATGAGCTATTTAAATAACCTTTTGATAGGGATAACTTATGGGGGGCGCTTTAAGGGGCGCCCCGATTTTTATTCCACTATAACAACATCACCACAATAATTGCAGCCGCGGCTGTTCCTAAAATGAAAACGATCAAAAGCGGCAACCAGAGCGACTGGTTCTTACTTTTCTTGGGATGCCCCTCCAAGCCCTCAGGGTTCAGCAATTCGTAAGAGTCGGCGGGGGCCGCTTTGTATCCACACTGGGGACATCCCCTTACAAACTGCCGCGCCTTCCCGTTGAAACCGCAGCGGGGACATCGCACCCCGTAAAAGGGCATACCGCAATTGGGACATTCATCCTCGTAAGCACCAACTTTATGTCCACAGGTTTCACAGTAAAACGATGGCTCCTCACTGACTGTGTTTTCTCTACTTTTTTCCCTTACTCTCTTTTTCGGCTGCGTCATTTCTTTTTGATACCCAACACCGTTAAATCGTCGTACTGTTCATCTTCCTTTATATGAGAAAATCGTATATATTCTTCCTGATCAGCCTGTACTTCCAGGGGATGATGAAAGTAGGTTTCGTATTGCACAAAGTGTTCTTTCAGAAAATCGGCAATTTGACGATCTACAACCACTACATCCTGATCTCCGGCGGAGGGATCGGGATACATTCGAAAGACCTTTTCTATTGCTACCAACGCTATAACTACTTCCTGAATAGTACCTTGACAAGAGGAAAAATCAAATGCCAACTCCTCATTTTCCACAGGATTATGGTATTTATACAAGCTGTACCTTCTTCGGGCCATTAAAGAGTTTACCAACTCATACAGCCGTGGTATGCCGAACTCTTCGTTATCCATACCAACGGAATGAGTACCGTGCTCCTGCCCCTCCTCAAGTCCGGGTTCCCTGCATTCAATCGGCTCGAAGTTTTCGTTTCTGAATTTCCTCTGCGCCTCTTCCAGACCGTCGGTGAAGAGCAAAAGCATATCACCTGTTTTTAACATGTGGGGAATTCTCTTGAACCCCGACTGCATCTCTACCAAATCGTTTGGAAACACCCCCGCCGCCGGAGCTTCAGGCAGCGTTTTTGTCTCCATCGCCTCTGTTTCACTATTGAAAAAATGCACCAAATTATCTCCGGCATTGCACATTACTGTTTTACCGTTTCGTATATCAAGCAGCACCACAATCAATGCAGCAAAACGCCCTTTGAAACCGCGCTCCTGCACCAGACGGTTGATTGCGTATACCAGCTCTTGAATATTCGGGTCCTCTTCCTGCCTCTTTACCCCCTTTCCGGCGGCAATTGCATCTTTACGCTGCTGCGAGCTTAGCCATTCGTTAAAGTAGTTTCTAAAAATCGTAGCCACCTCTACCATAATCAGCGAAGCGGCAACTCCCTTGCCGGCGACATCACACTTTACAATTGCATATTTCCCCGTTGTGAGTTCCATATAATCAAAATAGTCCCCCGACACACCCTTTGCACCTTCGTAATAGCCGAAAAAGTTGGCCTGATCAGTATGCATATCTGCGGTGGTGAGTTTACGGCCCCGTTTATCCTCCTGGAGGGGAATAAACATTTTCTGAATCTCTTTACCTATAATCAGGTCTTTATTGGCTATGGCCGCATTTACCAACCCCTTTGTCATCTGATTGACCGTATCGGCAAGGGTAGCTATTTCATCGCGGCTTTTCACCTCTATCTCGTGCCCCTTTAGCTTTTCCTTATCATCAGTATCCCTTATCTGAGCTACACCTTTTACAAGCCTTCGTATCGGAATAATAATTATTGTTGCTAATAAAAGTGCGCCGAGAATACCGAGGCCGATGGCAATGAAGGCAATTATTGCGGTTTGCCTGATTAGTGTGTCCCGGGAACTTTTAATTTCTTTCACAATTCGTTCGGTTGAAATACCGAGTCGCACCATACCGTGATAATACACCCCCTCTCTGTCGGAATCCTGGTAGACAATCGGTCGATAGAAAGTATAATTTTCAGGTCCGGTTAACACGTTCTCCGGATTAAACTCAGGAACACTTCCCATTCTATCGCTTATCTCACTAAGCTCTTCTTCGATCCGTGTGTTGATCTCTGATATTTGGTCCTGAAGTTCCGTAAGCAATTGCGCGGTATCTTGATCGCTCCCGGTCATCAGCCTCTGAGCAGCCTCCCGAGCCTGCTGCTGGAGTTCACTAAGCCGCTCAACAAGTCGTCCTACCTTTTCCTCGGCCTGACTGTTTATCTCCCGCTTCAGCTCCGAAATACGCGTGCTTACAGAGTCTTCAACTTTTACTGTACCCCTTTCGTAAGTGAATTCTCCTGCCTGTACCGCCTCTTCTTCATCAGGAACAATTACCTTTTCCTCAATCGACGGATCATTTGTTGCCCACAGGTAATCATAAAAATCACTTTCAAGATTATCAGCAGAACTCAATTTCGGGCCGGTTATAGTAATAAAACGGGCGTCCTCCGCCGCTTTCATCTGCCGGGGCAAACGACCTAATTCAATCGTACTTTCTTCAGGTAAAAACTTCTCTGCACCGGAGTTTATGCTTTCAATCAACACCCGGGTACTCTCCTGCAGACCGGCGGTCAGATTTTTCTGCTGGGTTTTTATCATGTAATTGCTCAGTGGAAGGGCTACCATTAAAACAATAATGAGAACCAGAAAAGTGGTAAGCAGAGCAAATTTTATTCTTAATCCCATCCCGCGTTTTTTCATAGTTGCCAGTTTCTCCTTCTTCTTTTCGTAAGAGAGTTGACGATTTTCGAATAAAGCCTGGACCTCTCCCTTCAAATGAACACCCTCTTTTACGATGCTGGTCAACTTCCACACCGCAAAAACCAGCATTACAGCTAATAATATCATCGCCAGTACAAAGGGGAGCTCGCTTCCATATATTGCAATCTCACGAAAGGCCTTTAAGGCGGGCTTGTCCGCGGCTATCAGGGTAAAATCACCAAATTTAACTGCACCGGTAGTCTCAAATTCAAGTGTATATCGGGTAAAGTACGTCCCTCGCTCAGGGTGTATTAAACCGACCCGATACTCCCCTTTATCAATATCTTCGATGAAGGGTCCCTGTATGACACGATCGTTTCGCACATCATAAAGACCGGTTTGCTTTTCATACTCATAATCATATGGCGGCTCACCATCACGGTCGAGCATCACCTGCTGTATTTCACCGCCTACAGAAAATCCGCGACCAACTATTTGAAGTTCATAGCGATTCAGCTGATCCTTTTCCACACCAACTCTAGTGATATAAGTGACGGGGATATATTTATTCAGTTGAAAATATACAGACCTTGCCGGCCCCCGATTTCCAACCGTATCAATCGGAACAACAGTCAACGCCCATGTACCATTATCAAGATTGTAGAAGGAATACTCCGGGCTGCGCGTACGGATTCCCGCTGCCGGAGCATTGATGGTAAAATTGCTGAACTCACCCTCATAGCTCGGTCCGGTAAGATATTGCAGCCGATAGCTGTACCCCGCAATATCTTCGTCCTCCGGAGGTTCCCAGGTTATCTTACTGGTGTTCGACTTTAAGTATCCCTCTTCATCTTTCTCAAGTTCAGTGAACTCAACATTTGAAGGGGGCGTGGTATCCCGATAAAAGCGAAGGCTACTCGGCTGCGACCAGTTTCCTGCATAATCCCGGGCGTTTACGTGAAAATACCACCATCCATCTTCATCTACTTCCACTTCCGCCCTGCGGTTTTCCCTTCGCAGGATATTCATTACCTTGTTAGGACTGCCGTCCTCCTTTTGATCAATAGTATAGTTAAAACCGGCAATCCCCGAAGAGTCATCGGGAATATTCCATTCAATAACATAGTTATCCTGATTAAATCGTTCTCCCCCGCGAAAGTTTACAGGTATAATATTTGGAGGGCGTACACTTTGATCGGGCTCCAACAAAACTACCCGCGACCTTTCAGCGAGTTTATTTTCCCACACCACATTTAATTTATTGTTCCGAACGAAAAACTCACCGTACATGCTCGAACCCGGCATAATACTCAGATCAGTATTCTGCCAGCTGATTCCCTGACGATAACCAATAAAAATCCGGTTCTCCCCCTTTCGATCGTCGAACCACAGCAGATACGGCGTACCATCATCCACTATCACCTGGGGACTGCGGCTATTGTAATTTCCACTGGTAACTCTTTCAGGGTCTTTGACAAAGTTTCCTTCCCCGTCAAGCAAACCATAATAAATTTGAGGAGAGGTTGATATCGCAAACCTCCTCTCCCACGCTAAATGTAAACCCTCTTGGCCACCCTCAATAAAGGGGCGTTGGTTGTCAAAATTATTTACGTCGGCATCTTCAATTCCAAGAGAATCTCTAAAGTTTGTAAGACGACGGGCTCTTCCCCATGAATACCCACCATCCGAGCTGGAAACCATAAAGAGCTGATAATATCTGCTTTCAGAAGGAGATGCCTGAAACACAATATAGTCACGATTCCTATAATTCCCATAGGAAGGCAGATATATGTAAGATAGGTTTGTATCATTTACCAGGGGGCTAAAAGTAGTCCAGTCTTCTGCATTCTCACTGACGGAATAGTTGATACCCAAGGATTCGCTTCCGACCCCCTCTTCTGTATCTTCTACCGTAAGAGGCTGTGTTGCGCATAACAGAAACCCTCCGTCCCTCTTATAAAAGAGCTTTGGGGCAACGCTGACACCCTCACCACCTCCCCCGCCTAGGGTATTCAACTGCGTAATCTGCTTTTTCGGGCTCTCTATAGCATAAATTTCTATCCTTCTACCTGTAGATGCAGCGGCAATTACAACCCTGCCGTCGCGGTCTACCGCAAGCGACGCAAAGGGTACTTCATTCCCTATAAAGGGAAAAGGCCCAATTACATCTCTCCGAAGGTCCCACTCGCCGCTTCCTTCGCGCAGCATAATCGAGATGCTCATATTAACCGGCTCTTGACCCTCATAATTGTATTCATGCCACATTATCACTGTGGTCCCGCCATTTTGGTCCACCCGGGGAAAACGACCGTTCTCCGGCACGAGCACTGAGGGTTCTTCCCAATAAAGCTGTTGTGAATACAGGGAGGCTGCAGGAAAAAGAGCACAGAGTAAAAATCCAAGCAGTATCTTTTGTATGCCCTTTATGACACTAAATCTCACACTTCCTCCGGTAGCACTCTAAAGCTGATTCTCTATACGGCGCCGTAATTCTACTAATTTCGGGTTACTGCGGTTTTCCGCCTTCTCCCACAATTGGTTGACTATAACACTTGCTTCAAAATAACGTCCATCTATGAACAAGTTTTCAGCTTGACGTAATTTTTGCTGGTCCACGCTGGACAAGACCACCGATACCTGACCTCCCTGTCCGGTCTGTATACGGTCCTTCAATACTATCGCCTCCCGATAATCGGGATCAAGATTTATTGCCTCATTCAGATATGTAAGGGCAATTGGAAACTGAGCACGTACATCCTCTTCTACAATTTCCTGAGCCTGATCATATAAGTCGCGGGCCCGGGCCAGCTTTTGCGGATCCGGTGGAGGCTGTCGAATTCCAGTTGCTATTTCCGCCCGGTAAATGGCGTCACCTAAACCGTTGTAATCTGGTTTAATTTCCCGCAATACCTGGAGCTCCCTATACGCTTCCTCGGGGGCCGTATCAATTTTAGCTCTGGCCTGTCTAAAACGACTTCTGTACACCGAATCAAACTCATCCGGTTGAGTATACTGTAAAATTCTAAGATAAAGTACACCGGAGGCCTGGTTGTTCGGAAAGGGCTCTTTAATGTACTGTATGTTCTTTTCGGCTTCGGCAAAAGCCTCCATGGCAGCACTGCTCCGACCCTGTTCATAGAGCTCTTTTCCCCGTTGAAACTCTTCCTTTGCAAGATTCAGTACCTGCATCATATCACCATACAGGGGATCACTTTCTTCAATAGTAACACCACTGGTAGCTTCCAAGGCCCTTTGAACCCGGTTCAGCCAGAGGGTAATTTCCGGATCATCCTCCGGATGTGTCTGCCTCCACCTCGATTGGGCCCGGGCAAGTACCTGTTCCGCCTCAAGAAACTTTTCCTGAAAGAAGAGCTCCCGACCGCGATTTATGAGTCCACGCACTTCACGTACAATAGCCTGGTTTTGTTCAAACAAAATTTGATCGGCCAATTCCGGGATTTGTTCATCAATAATTGCCCGAACCTCCGGATCTTCCCGAAATGTAAGGGACTGTGAATATGCCGATCCTGCTTGTTCAAGTTTATTCCGTGCCAGTTCAAAGCGCTCATCGTCCATCTCATCCCTTGTCTGCTGAAGGCGAATATCACCTTCCGATAGCGCAAGATTCGCCTTTCGGTTTAGGTCCTCCGCTTTTGTTAAAATCTGAGACCTTCTTGTGCCCACCATATCTATTCTGCTCAGCAGATCACGCCCCTCCTGCTGTAATGCACTAATCGGACCCTGCTCCAGGATATACTCTTTCTCTCTGTTAAGCTGTGCCAATACGGATTCTACAGTCACCCGGGCTTCATTGACCTCCTCCTGGGCGGTATTTACCAGTTCAATACTGCGATTCGGATAACGTACTTCAATAGCATCTGATTCCTCGCTTATTTTACGCTCAACCCCTTCTACAAAGTCCTCCGCCTCGGAGACCGCTTCTTCGGCCTCCCTCACCAGGGATTGTGCCGGTGCATACCGTAACTCCGCTATCCTTTCGACAAAACTCCCCTCTATTGTTCTTGTCCGTGCAACCCGAGTAGTATAGGCATTTTCAAGTTCTTCCAATACCTCAACTGAACGCTCAACCCTCACCCCTTCCTGCTGATATCCCCCATACTCTGTCTTTGTCTCCTGAATATCTTCAGCCGAACTCATAAAATTATTTAAGAGCGCCACAAGGTCTTCCCGCACCGTTTGTATTTCCAGCACCTCTTCGGCCGGCAAACCGACGGTTTCCAGCTGATTTAACTGTTTAATCCATTCTGCAAGTTGGTTGTAGTTCCGGCCGGCGTATTCAACGGCCTGAACATATAATCGATCTGATTGGGTTTCAACAGGGGAAGGCCCGATTTTACGCTGAACTTCCAGCTCTCTCCTTAAAGCGGACATCCGCTCCCACAACTCTAAAGAGGGATAGACCCTTTCGACAAGCTCCAAGGCTGGATCAAACAACTGCTCGCCCTCATTTTCCGCTGAGCCTAGTTCCCCACTACTAAACAGATCCAGGGAAGATGAAAAGGCCTCACCCATTCTCTCCCTTTCCCGGGTAGTTACGGCTACCATAGATTCAACCAAGGGGCGTTCTATAGCACCGGAGATTCCATTGGGCAACTCGCTTGCCGGACGTCCCCGTGAAAGCACACGCAGGGTCGATAGAAAGGGAATATCGCTTGTTCCGGCACCTAGTATCGACAACCTGATTTCTTCGATAGCATTGGCGTTTTGTACTATTTGATTCCATAGTTCGAGCATTTGCATTTGAACATCCAAAATTTCTTCCCTCTCATCTTCGGTATCTTCCTCTACCGAAATATATGATTGGTGTGCCCGACTAAACAGGGAAGACAAATTTGGATACTGCCGCGACAATTGTCGAATTTCATTTCTTCGAGAATCAACCTGGTCTTCAATTACTTGACCGTATTCATCTTCTTCAAAAAGTTCCTCGTGCAAAGAAAAACCGGTGAGATATTCTTCAACCGCATCGGTGTAACGTTCTTCATCTAAATACCCTCCAGCGGTCTCCATTATGGTTTGGAACCGCTGGTTGTTCACAGTAAAAACAATTGACCGACGCGCCTGGGCGAAGGCCTCAACCGCAGCTTTATTAGGATCTGCATCCAACTCTTCCAGTTGCTGTATAATATCATACGCTTCCTGCTCGTTAAGCTGCTCCCCCTCCTGCACATCTAGAATCTCAATAAGCTCCTGATAGGTCTTGTTGTAATTTTCACGCGCCACTCGCACTTCATTCAAAAGCTTTTCTGCTTCATCAAATTGTTTTGGATTGCTTTTCATTACCTGGGTTATAATTAAAATGGCATCATTGTAACGCTGTTGTTCAATAAGAGTGCGAGCCTCATCGAGGCGGTCTTCCTGCTGACCCCGGGCACACAGCTCTCCCGAAACGCTTATACACAGCATGAGGAGGAGAAGAATTGAGAATGCGAGAGGCCAACCAGTTCTAACCACGATGTTACATACCTACTGTATCACAATTATCGGCAAAAAGAATCTTCCTTCTAAATTTGTCCGTATATCTTTACGAGAGTAGAAAAAAGGGAAAAAAGAGGTTATATTAATAGTGATGATGAAAAGACTTTTGATGTTCACCATTCTTGTTCTGTATCTCCCCTTCTCCGCCGTCGCGAGTGATGTATCGGATTTCTATTACGGCTACAGCGAGTTCGCCAACACATCCCTGTTTACAGACCCTAACACCGGCCGCACACTTTTTCCAACGCTTTTAGTCCCCATGGGAGGGATGTACGAGGGCCTCGGGACCGCATATACCGCTGTCGCCCAGGGCTCCGGTTTTCTAGAAGCTAACCCGGCGGGGAGTTCACAATTAAAATATACCGAACTCTCTTTCCACCACAACAATTGGATCGCCGATTCCAGCATTGAAGGGGTGGTATACAGCATCCGAAAAAACAACTTTGGTATGGGGGTCGGCGGAAAATTTCTATATCTTCCTTTTACAGAATTTAACAGCTGGGGTGAACGTGATTCCCGTGGATATGTATCAGAAACAGTTGCCACTTTTAATGCCTCCTACAATTTTTTTTCAAGTTACTATTTTCATGGTATATCCCTAGGAACAAACGTAAAATTTGCATACCGTCATATTCCTGCATCAATTTATCCAGGCCAATCGATAATCACCGGTCTTGCCGATTTCGGTTTCCTCACACGGTTCAATCTTTTCAAATTCTACTCCTCTCGAGAACGGAATTTCTCCGTAGGCGGGGTAATAAAAAACCTCGGCATGCCCTACGAGAATGAACCTATGCCGACCCTTGCTACAGGGGGGATCGCATATTCTCCTTTCCGTCCTGTACTATTTTCATTTGATTTCAATTATCCTATTGCCTTTGGTTTGCCCCCCGAAGAATGGGAAAAGTGGTATCTTGCCGGTGGTTTTAAGGTACAATTTACCAACTTTTTTTCAATGCACAGCGGTTTTACCCATCGTGGAGCAAATCCACGATTTACTTTAGGCAGCAATATAAATCTTGATTACATTGACCTTATTCTCAATTATACACTTGATATGACAACCCAGGTAAATACGGTTGATCGCTTCAGTGTTGAAGCAAAAATGAACCTTGGAGACCGGGGAAGAGCGGAATTGAGACAACAGGTTGATGAATATTATATCGAAGGCTTAGAGGCCTACGCGCAAGGTGAATTAGAAAGAGCTATCGATTATTGGGAAGCGGCACTCACACTTGACCCGACCTTTCAACCTGCCACCGAAAATATTCTAGTAGCCCGTAAAGCTCTTAGTTTGCAGCAGGATATGGAATCTCTCAATATAGTTGAGTAAACTCAAAATTGGTATTGTTAATGAACATGGGCTTTCCGTTTCAAATTCCGGTATGTCACAAACAGTGACAAATCAATTTTTCCCCGTTCCGCTAAAGCCCTCAATGCATCAATACGGCGATTATTTCCACCGCTTGCAACATAACGATCCATCATTTTTTCCTGGCGCCGGTACACCTTACTAGAGAAACGCATTTCAAGATATCCCAATAGCTGATGTGCGTCCTTTACTTCTCCCTCCGAAAATTTTTCCTCATCCTGGACATACATGGACTGTAACAATTTATCCCTACTTACAGATTCATAACGGTGTAAAACCTCTTCAACCTCCTTTACAAACTCATCTTCCTGAAATTCAATATGGTCCATCTTCCATCGTAATTTTTTCCGTAACTGTTCCGCCTGGGGCATGGCACGAGATTTTTTCAAACGGTAAAAATATATTGCAACTGCCCCGCCGACGGCTATAAGAAGTTCGTCGACCATTGGAAGTGGATCGCGCACACTAAAAGTAAAAAGAAAATAGAGCACCAAAAACCCGAAAGAGGCCCACAGAAAGTTTGGAATAAACTTTTTTTCCTGGATCCAACTTTTTACCGCCCCATCAACTGCCCTATACAGGTCCTTTCGGAACAAGGTGATATATTCAACTTGAGGCTCTTGACCGTATTTTCCATGTATTTTTGTACTCTCGTCCAGGCTAAGTAAAAACTCAGCATCATCAAAGGGATGCAAGAACAATGCAGTACCGTCTTTTCGAAGGAGATGAAAAATAGTGATCGTCGAGTCACCCTTCATCTTCATGTTATTCACCTCAAATCTTTTCAAACCCAAAAATTATTGCTGCTCTAGTTGCTGTGTCATAGATTTATTGTACAGCATCTTTATCATGCATTCAACGACAAAGTACTGAGAGCAGCAATTCTCATTTTGGAAATTTAGAATCGGTGAATTAGAGCCGGGATTTCTCATTCAAAGATAGAATAGCTGTAGCTATAACACCTGTCTTACTACAGTACTCCCAGTTTTTGCTTGCCGGGTAAGCGGAAATAATCGGAACACATTCAGCTGCAGCGCACCCCATTCATCCTCTACTTTTCCTTCCAAGACAAAGGCTACTCCCTTTTCAAGCTGCTCCAACATCTGATTGTAGACTGTGGGAAATAAAACCGTCTCAAATACTCCGTATTGATCCTCAAAGGAGACAAAACTCATCACCTGTCTTTTCGTAGTCCGTACCTCCTTCTCCGCCACTAAAAAACCGGCGATTCGTACCACCTTTTCAATGTTTTCTGAGAAGGCGAGGGAGTTCACCAAGGGTATGGCATCTGTGTGGTAATAGTAATTAATTCGCGGCCGAAACACCTCCAAGGGGTGCAGTCTGAAAATGAGGCCGGAAGACTGGTATTCGTCCAACAATTTTCTGCTATCGGGGTAATCGCCAATGCACTCAGGCGCTGAAGGGGCCTCAAACAACCCCGCCGGCCCTTCAAAATGGTAGTACAACCAGAATAGTGCAGGTCGAGTATAGCCGTGGGCTATTGAATCCAGACAACCGATTTGTACCAGTGATCGAAATGAGGCAATATCGGGTTTTACCCTGAGTATAAAATCGGAGATACTTAAAAACCGGTCACGCCTTCGCCGATCGGATAGAATAAGGTCAAGGAGTTCTGTAGAAAGCCCCCGTACCTGCCGGAGTCCTATCCGAAGTCCCTGGGCTCGCCCCTTGTTCTTGGTTTTTCGAACTTCGATTGTATATTCGCGGGCACTCAAGTTTATATCAGGCCCGAGAATGGAAAAGCCCAAACGCCGAACTTCATTTAAATACACCTGGCGGGTATAAAAGCCGCCGCCGTTGTTTATTACCGCGGTATAAAACTCAAGAGGGAAAAACCGCTTCATCCATGCCAGACGATACGAAAGCAGTGCATAGGAAGCACTGTGGGCCTTGCAAAAAGAGTATCCGTCGAAAGAAAGAACGGCCTCCCACAACTCATACAAAACCGCCTTTGAAAAACCCCGTCGAAGCCCTCCGCTGATAAACTCTTCACGGAACAGGGGAATCCTCTTATCGCGGTCTTTTTTTGAAAGTACCCTTCGAAGCCCGTCCGCCCGGGCCGCATCGAACCCCGCCACTGCAATTGCAATCCGCGAAACATCCTCCTGATACACCATAATCCCGTAGGTCTCATCCAGAGTAGAGCCTATCGGATCAGGCAAACGTCGATACGCCCCGCCCCGAAGGCGACGCACAAATTCGTTTATATAACGGTTTGCCGCCGGCCTGATGATGGAACTGGCTATTACAAGGTGCTCATAGTCGCCACGGCCCATTTTTTTTAGCAATTGACGGGTCGCCGGAGATTCAACATAAAACACCCCAAGTGTTTTTCCCTCGGCTATCATCTCACGGGTAGCACGATTTTTCAGGGGCGAAAAGCGCTCCCAATCAATTGATGTGTTATGTCGGCTATTTACCAAATTGATTGAATCACGCAGTACCCCCAGTGAACGATTTCCCAGAAGGTCTATCTTTACCAAGCCGGCATCTTCCGCCGCATCTTTTTCCCATGCAATTACCGGTCGCCCTAGGGGTGACCTCTGTACGTGAGTATAATTGGTAATCGGCCCAGGAGTAATAACCACCCCCCCGGGATGGGTTCCCAGGTTGCGGGGCATCCTGTATAAGCGAGGGGCGATGCTCCGAAGCTCCTGAGGCAAATCGTTAATGCGACCCCTCCGCCAGAGCCCCGAGAGGCGATCGAGCTGCTCTTTTTCGTATCCCAGCACACGGGCCGGTTCCCGAATAGCCGACCGAAGGGCAAATGTAATATGGTCGGCTACCATTGCGGCGGAATCACCGTAGGTGTGGAACACGTACTCTAAAGTGTGATCTCGTTCATCCCAGGGAAAATCAACATCAATATCAGGAGGATCTTTACGCCCCATGTTAAGAAAGCGTTCAAAAAAAAGGTTGTACTGCAGGGGATCGACGTGGGTAATACCCAGCAAAAAGGTTACAATGCCGGCCGCGGAGCTTCCGCGGCCGCAGGTGCGCGGGACTCTCTGAACAATATCATGAACAACCAGAAAATAGGCGGAAAAACCCTTGTAACGAATTATCTTCAGTTCGTGCTCCAGTCGGCGATACACCCTTCGCATAAAAGGGGCATGTCGATGACCGCTGCTGCCGTAGCGCCGCCGAATACCCTCTCTACACAAAGCCCGTAGACGGGAAAAAGCTTCAGCTTCCGATAATCCACCGAAGGATGGAAAAAAGAAACTCTCCGGTAACTGGTACCCCTCGGCCTCCCTGGCGAAATTTTCGGCTGCCTGAAGGGCCTCCGGGACGGCTGAAAAAAACCGGTGCATCTCTTGCGTGCCGACAAAGCGCTGGGCCTCCGTCAAACCTCCCTCGCGGGGGATTGAGCTTACCATCTGATTACGACCGATAGCCCGTACTATCCGATAAAAGCTTACATCTTCTTTTTTACGGTACACCCCATCGTTATAGGCTAATAATTTGATTCCCCGAAACACCGCCCAGCGACGCAGCTGAGAAAAGGCTTTACCGTACATCAACCCGGCGTATAGCCCCGTGGTGCTGCGCTTCTGCAAGCGATCCAATATATCGGTTCGAGGGCTTACAACCCACAGCCCCCGCCAGCCGTTGTATACGAGGTCTTCGACGGGATCATACGGCGGCTGAGCAGGCCCTCCCGCCAACGGGGCCCTGTTCTGGGCGTCGATAGTATGGGCGCCAATATTCTGGGCGTCGATGTGTCGACTGAGAATCTCGTTTGCCCTGGCAAATCCCTTTGAATTCAGACAAAGTAATGTGCAGAGATACTCCTCTCCGTTGTACAGAGCGGTACTGTACAATGCCTTGAGCCCCCGGCTGCGGGCAGCGCCGGCGAACCGGATAAGCCCGTAAAACCCGTTTACATCGGCAATCCCAACCGCCTGCGCCGATTGGGATACAGCAAAATCGACTACCTGCTCGGGCGAGAAGACCCCCCGCAAAAAGGAATAATGAGTTCTGCAGTGAATTGGTGTATAGGTCATTGTACTTTCCATAACTACTTAACATATGTTTAGCATTAATACTCAAAAAGCACAACTCTTTTTTGTCCCGCTACATTGTCCCGCTACATTGTCCCGCTACATTGTCCCGCACCTCTCAAGGAGGAACAGTAAATATGTCTTCAGACGAAAAAAAAGCGCCGGCCGCTTTTATCATAAAAGCGGCCGGCGATTATCGTTTTAATTCACAAATCGAATAAGTTTCTTGTTCTTCTAAAATCTACTCGAATACGGCCCCGGTATGGGCGGAAGTAACCAGTTTCCGGTATCGTGCCAGATAGCTGCGTGGTTCAACCTCCCCCGGATTTGGCTTCCAGGACTCCCTGCGTTTTGCCAATTCCTCTTCACTCACTCTTAGTTCAAGGTTCCTGTTTGTGATATCTACATTTATACTATCACCCTCTTTTACGAGTCCAATAACTCCGCCTGCAAGGGCTTCGGGGGATACATGACCAATACAAGGGCCCCTTGTTCCACCGGAAAACCGGCCGTCGGTTATCAGCGCAACCGATTTTGACAGACCCATACCGGCAATAGCTGAGGTAGGACTGAGCATTTCCCTCATTCCAGGCCCTCCCTTTGGACCCTCGTAGCGAATCACCACCACATCCCCGGCGTTTATTTGTCCCCCCGTAATAGCTGAGTAGGCATCTTCCTCGGAATCGTACACCCGGGCCGGGCCTTCATGCTGCATCATTTCAGACTCAACTGCCGACTGTTTCACCACCGCACCCTCGGGGGCGAGGTTTCCGTACAGCACCGCAATTCCTCCCTCCTTCATATAGGGGTCATCAACCTTTCGAATTACCTTCGGATTCAAAATAGCGGATTTTTCGATATTCTCTTTGAGAGTCTTTCCAGTCACGGTTATCGGACTGCCGTCCATCAGGTTGTGACTCATCAATTCTTTCATTACCGCTGAAAGTCCGCCGGCATCATCCAGGTCCTGCATACTGTGAACCCCCGCCGGACTTATTTTTGTCAGATTTGGAATAGTGCGACTGATTTCATCAAATGTTTTTAGACTAATATCAACATGGGCTTCACGGGCAATTGCAAGCAGATGAAGAGCCGTGTTTGTTGACCCTCCGATCGCCATATCGAGGGCAATAGCATTTCTAAATGCGGTTTCACTCATAATATCACGGGCTTTTATCTCACGACGAATCATTTCCATAATCTGATGTCCAGCCCGGCGGGCCAATTGTTTTCTCCGTCCGAAGGGAGCGGGAATAGTACCATTGCCCGGAAGAGCAATTCCGAGGGATTCGGCTAAACTGTTGAGGGTATTTGCCGTAAAAAGCCCCGCACAACTACCACAACTCGGACAAGCCCGCATAGCTATCTCTTCAAGTTCCTCCTCATCCATTTGTCCTGCGACAAATTTACCAACCGATTCAAAGGACCCGCTTATTAGATCAATAGTATCGCCCTGGTAAGTACCACTGAGCATCGGACCGCCGCTTATATACACAGCCGGAAGATTAAGCCTGGCGGCACCCATCAGCATACCGGGTACAATTTTATCGCAGTTTCCCACTAAAACTAGGCCGTCAAACTTCTGTCCAGTAGCCACCGATTCGATAGAATCTGCAATCAGCTCTCGAGTCGCCAAGGGATAGCGCATACCACTGTGGTTCATTGCAATCCCGTCACAAATTCCTATCGAGGGAAATTCCATCGGCGTTCCACCCGCAGCTGCAACTCCCATCTTCACTGCCTGTACAATTTCATTTAAATGGAAATGACCGGGAATGATTTCATTATGTGCATTTACTATACCGATAAGAGGTTTCTCTAAATCCTCGGGCAAATACCCCATTGCATACATCAGCGAACGGTGGGGAGCACGGTTCGGACCTTTTGTTACTTCATCACTACGCATTGGATCCTCCTTTTCGGTATTTTTCCACACCAATTAAAAGGGTACAAGTAGTCATGCGTCGAAAATAGAAAAATTTGCATATCCTCGGTTTAACAATTGAGTTTCTCCACTAACAATGATATAAATTTGATATGAAACTCAGAAATATAACTGCAGAAACCCGGGTAACTTCCCTAGGAATGCCCCTTTTCTACAAAGGGAGCAGCAAAAATGCGGTATTACTGATTCACGGCTTTACCGGGATAGCCGATGAAATGAAATACCTCGCCACACGGCTTAACGAGGCCGGTTTTTCCGTATCCGTACCACGTCTCCCCGGTCATGGAACTAATGGGCAGGATTTTATGCAAACCAACCGTCATGATTGGCTGCGCCGAGCGGTTGATGCCTATATAGAACTAAAAAGCCAATATGAAACGGTATATGTGGCCGGACTCTCAATGGGCGGAGTCCTAACCCTCCTTCTTGCCTCACACTTTCCGATTGAACGCATAGCCCTCGGAGCTCCGGCAATAGTACTTAAAAATAGGCTCATCTATTTTTCACCGATCCTTCGGTTTTTTCTGCCCCGAAAGTATGTTGGACATGAGGAAGAGTCCGATAATCCGGAAAGGCAATTTATTTCCGAACAATACTGGAGTTATCGTTATGGGCATCAAATTTACAATCTCTTTCTTCTTCAGAAGGCGGCCCTACGGGAATTGCCAAAAGTCACCTCATCAACCCTCACCATTGTCTCCCATACAGACGATGCGGTCCCAGTAAAAGCGGCCGATATAATTGAGAGTAAAATTTCCTCACCAAGGACAAAACGAGTTGAATTAGAAGAAAGTTCCCATATTGTTGTAAACGATACTGATAAAGAACGGGTGGCGGATGAAATCATTAAGTGGTTCAGCTCCGATTAGCATCCTCTTCACAACTTGATTTGTGGAGTTCTATCATACTGCGAAAGGGAGACTCGCTTTTTTTCAGTTCCTTTGATCCGCGGGTAATCTTGCATAAACTCAATCCAAGATTTTTAGCAATGTTCCTCTGACTCATACCGTCATCCAGTAGACGTACCAAAGCCCATCGTTTACCCATCTCACGTACTTCTGCAGCAGTGAAAAGACCGGATAAAAAATCCTCTATCATATCCTCGTCATCACAGAGCGCAAGCGCCGCCGCAAGCTCTTTGAGGGGATGTTCTTCATTCCAATGTAATGTAGTGTCCATAACTGAAATCATAGCAGCTTAACCGTAGCTGTCAAGGCTCATTTGTCTTTCTGTTCCTCTTTCTATTCTCTGCCGCCTTGTCTTAAGCACGCTTTTTTAGTATTTTTTTGGAATGAATAATTACCACACCCACACATCCCTCTGTCACCATGCCGAGGGAGATGTAATAGACTACGCGAAAGAGGCCCAGCGACAAGGAATCTCTATTCTTGGAATGTCGGACCATGCCCCTCTCCCCGACTCAAAATGGCCCGGTGTAAGAATGACCTATGCAGAACTAAATATATATGAACGGCAAATTCAGACAGCCCGGGATACATTTGAAGAACTCACTATCTTAAAGGGACTTGAATGTGAGTGGGACCCGGCTTACCGCAATTATTATACAGAGGAACTTTTGGGGACTCGTAATTTTGATTATCTGATTGGGGCCGAACACTGGTTTCCCTTTCACGGTGAATGGAATGAACTAAGCGAGATCAGGACTGCTTCGCATCTTAAAGCCTATGCCGATTTGCTGATACAGACAATGGAAAGCGGCATATTCGCCTTCATTGCCCATCCCGACGCTTTCGGCTCGGGGTATGAGAGCTGGGATAAAAACACCCGTGCCTGTAGTCGTGATATTCTTGATGCCGCCGCGGAACTACAAATTCCACTGGAAATAAACGGCTTCGGTTTCAGAAAAGCCCCCAAAATTACCTCAAGTGGCCCAAGGAACAAATACCCGCTCCCCCAGTTCTGGGAACTTGCAGCCACCTACCCTATTCAGGCAATCTGCAACAGCGATGCCCACCGCCCCCGGGATGTCGGGGCCTCTATACTGGAAGGACGGGAGCTTGCTGAAGATGTCGGAGTATCGGTCCTTGAGAAACTTCCCCTGTCGGTGAGCGCGAACATATAAAATGGGGTCGATGCAAAAAGACCTGTGCACTTAGGTCCGTACAAATTTTAACTGCCCAGCAGAAATCGGTCAAACTGATGTTCCATTTTTTTTGGAATCATTATCTCTGAAGAACACTCCATTGCATAGTCATCGGTCATCCCGGCCAGATAGTCGAAGGGCATGTCAACAAAACTCTGGTTCTCCTGCTCGTAAAAGCCGCGCATTTTTACCACGTAATCGGCATAACGAACAGCTATGAGATTTTGTTCTTTCTGATAGCCCTTCACATCAAAGCCGTATAACTGGAAAATCTCCTGAAGATAATTATACAGAGTACGCAAAATTCGTTCAAAATACCGGTGATAGTTTGACAAAAGGGGATTTAGATAAATATTGTGATAATTAAACTCTTTAAGGACCTTCATTGCGTGATATATTTTATCGCTGAACCCGATCGCCCCCTCTTCCTTTGAAGAAGCTATTACATCACTTACTAGGGAACTTATTATTTCACTGTTCGTGGTGCCGAGTACATGTACTACCTCATCCGGTATATCCTTCTTTTCAATAATTTTAAGCTGCACCGCATCCTCAACGTCACGGCCAAGATAGGCAATTTTATCCGCCGACCTTACGACAGCTCCCTCCCAGGTCGAAGGATAACTATCCCGTGCGGTGATGGCCTTAAGGTCCTTCTTCTCAAAATCCGGCCGAATAAACTGTTCGAATTTCTCTCCACAATGGTTCACTATTCCGTCCCTTACTGCGTAGGTAAGGTTCATTCCTCTCCCATGGTTGGAAAGATGATCAACAACACGCAGCGAATAGAGTTCATGGATAAACCCGCCGCTATCACTTTTCAAATTGTTCATAACTTCCTCTCCGACATGTCCGAAGGGGGTATGTCCGAGGTCGTGCCCCAAGCCTATTGCCCAGGCAAGGTCGGTATCAAGATCAAGTCCACGACAAATTGCCGCCGCTACTGAAGCTACGTGCATAACATGTTCAATTCGGGTACAGATATGATCATTTTTCGGTGAAAAAAAGACCTGGGTTTTATGTTTCAAGCGCCGAAACGGATAAGAGTGAATTATCGCTGTGGTATCCCGGAAATAATGTCCCCGTTCATCCTCCTCTCGAGGGAATAAACGCCGGCGCAACTCATCCCGGGCCAATTGGTTTTCAAACTTTTTCACTGTGTCCTCCCGGTTCTATTTTCGCATAGTCAGCGCCCCTTCACAAGTTATTCTCTTATATTTCAGATAAACTGCCTATCTTACACAAAATTTTTCACATTGCGAATTGCTGATTATATTTACTGATTATACTTTTGTGCTATTTGATTTTTCTTTTTAAAGACACTATAGTTTGAACTACGTTTATAAAAATGAAGGTAATCAGATAAGTATGCGAAAAGAAAAGGTCCTAATTGTTGAAGACGAACGCATTATTGCTCTGGATCTAAAAAAACGATTAGAAAGATTCGGCTTTCCATCTCCAGAGATAGTCTCAAACGGTGAAGAAGCCCTTACAGCAGCAGAGTCTTTACGCCCGGATATTATTCTTATGGATATCATGCTGGGTGGACCTATTGACGGTATTGATGCTGCAAAAACAGTCAAAGAAAAACTTAATATCCCCGTTATCTTTCTCACCGCCTACTCCAATGAAAATACCCTTGACCGTGCAAAAGAAGCGGAACCTTATGGATATATTCTCAAACCTTTCAAGGAACGAGAGCTGTACACCACTATCGATATTGCCCTGTATAAGTTCCAGGTAAACAAACAACTCAAACAGCAGGAACGCTGGCTATCGGCGGTATTGCACAGTGTGGAGGACGGAATTATCGCCACCGGACACGACGGGCTTATTCAATTCATGAATACCGTAGCGGAGACCATTACCGGATGGAACGAAAGTGAAGCGGAAAATCATTCTCTTGAGGAAGTGTTTCCCCTTAGCTACGGGAATGATAAACGTCCGGTTGCCTTTCCGGAAATAAAATCTGCACAGGATGATAACTACCCCTTCATATTCAAGGATTGCGTACTGGCCAACAAAGTGGGTGCCGGCATCAATGTCGAAGGGTCCCTTGCAATAATAAAAGATCGAAATAACAATACCGACGGGCAAGTACTCGCCTTCCGGGATACAACCGAGATGCAGCGGCTCAGCGACACCATTTCCTACCAAGCCAGTCATGACACATTAACAGGTTTGGCAAATCGTGAAGAATTTTCCGCCCGCCTTGAGTTAATTCTAGAAAGCGCGAAACAGGGAGACTCGGAACATGCACTTATTTATCTGGATATCGATCAGTTTCGAGTAGTAAACGACATTTGCGGGCACACCGCCGGAGATGAACTTCTTTTAAAAACCACCCGAATTATTCGTTCAGTTGTGCGCAGCAGCGACTTTTCAGCCCGCCTAGGGGCAGATGAGTTTGGTATTTTGCTTGAATACGCGAACACGGACCAGGCCATGGAAATAGCCAAACGCCTTCAATCCCGTTTAATGGCGGACCGCCTTATTTGGGATAAACATGTATTCAATATCAATACCAGCATTGGAATTGTACCTATCGATAACACAAGCGATACCATTCACACCGTCTTCGCTGCAGCGGACGATGCGTGTTATATAGCCAAGGACGAAGGCGGCAATAAGATAAAGGTATACAGCAACGAGGAAAATCGCTTTGCCCAGCGTCGCGGAGAAATGCAGTGGATTTCCCGTTTAACGAAAGCCCTCGAAGAGGACCGTTTTGTTCTTTATCACCAACCGATAATCTCACTAGACGGTAACGGCGAAACACTTCATAAGAGCGAAATTCTTATTAGAATGGTTGATACCGAAAATAAAATTATCAGTCCGGCCTATTTTATACCCTCAGCGGAGCGCTACAATCTTATGCCGGCTATTGACCGCTGGGTTATTCAAACCGCTTTTCGTAACTTCAAACTTCTGTCGGATAAATACGGTCAGGATAAAAACCCCTACACCTTCACTATCAACCTCTCGGCCGCTTTTCTGGCTGATGAAACATCCCTGGATTTTATCCGCTATGAGTTTCAGGAATATTCTATTCCCCCAGAATCCTTCTGTTTTGAGATTACCGAAACTGCGGCTATTACAAACATGGATACCGCCACACACTTTATTCGAGAAATGAAAAAGACCGGCTGTAGTTTTGCTTTGGACGACTTCGGCAGCGGCTTTTCCTCTTTTAATTATCTGCGACAGTTACCGGTAGATTTTTTGAAAATAGATGGAATTTTTGTAAAAAACATGCATGAAGACAGTATTAGCCATGCAATGGTCGAAGCTATCAACAGTCTCGGACATTTTATCGGCATAAAAACAATTGCCGAGTTTGTCGCAAACGAAGAGATAATCACCCAACTCAAGAAAATCGGTGTAGATTTCGGCCAGGGATATGAACTCGGCCGTCCTACCCCGCTTGAGGAACTACTCTAAAGTAATGCAGTAGGGCTGCTCAAGGTCAGCACATTTTTTCGGGATTAAGTACCTCCTCCGCCTCCTCTGGGCTCAGGACTCCTTCATCCAGCACCACCTGCCGAACGCTTTTTCCCTCATTATACGCTTTATAGGCCAGCTTAGCGGCGGCATCGTATCCGATACGTACCGCCAGGGGGGTGACCAAGGCCAAACTCTTTTCTATCGCTTCAGATGTTCGCTCCCCGGGAAGGGTAACGTCTTTTACACATTTCTCTTCGAATCTCTTTACCACATGCTTCAGTAAATCAATACTCGTTAACACCTCATGGGCAATAAGCGGCTGCATTATATTTAGTTGCAACGGCCCGTTATGAGCGGCGATTGTGACCGACGTCTGCTTTCCCATTACAAAGGCAGCTGCCTGCACTACCATTTCAGGAATGACAGGATTCACCTTGCCGGGCATGATTGAACTGCCCGGCTGCTGTTCCGGTAACTGCAGCTCGGCCAATCCCGCCCTCGGCCCGCTTGACAAAAGCCTGAAGTCCTGGGCAATCTTCATCAACACTGTCGCTATTCCGTTCAGCGCCCCCATGAGAGACAATTGCTCATCCCTTGCTGAAATCTGCACAAAGGGATTAGACGAGGGTCTAAAAGGGATTGAAGTACGGTCTGCAATGAGCTCTACAGCACATTTGGCCCATTCGACGCTACTGTTTAGCCCCGTACCGACGGCGGTACCGCCGATCGGAAGCTCTTCCAGCGCGTAGAATTGCTCCCTAAGCCGAACTTCGCTTCGCTTTATCTGTTCTGCCCACGCTGAAAACTCCTGACTTACCCGCATGGGTACAGCGTCCTGAAGGTGAGTTCTTCCCAGTTTTAAGTGTCGCTGAAATTCCTCAGCTTTTTTATTAAAGGCCCTGCAAAGGGACTGAAGGTTTTCACTCAAGCCAATAGCCGATCGTCGTGCCGCTATATTAGTGGCGGCGGGAATTACGTCGTTAGATGATTGCCCCCTATTTACGTGATCATTGGGATGTACCCTTTCTGTTCCACCGAGTCTATCCACGGCACGGCGGGCAATAACCTCGTTCATATTCATGTTCCAACTGGTACCGGAGCCTGTCTGAAATACATCCACAGGAAAATGGTCCTCCAACTTCCCCTGCAACACTTCCCCTGCTGCAGATTGTATAGCCCTTGCGGTTTCAGTGCTTAAACTCCCCTTTAGTCTATGTGCCTCAGCCGCAGCAAGTTTTATCAGGGCCAAGGCTTCTCTTAATTGCAATGGGACCGTATAGGGGGAAACACTGAAGTTCTCAATTGCCCGCTGTGTATGAGCACCCCAGCACGCCCACTCCGGGACTTGTACTGATCCCATAGAATCCTTCTCAAGTCTATAAGAATTATCTTTCATAACTACCTCCGGCAGAAAGCTCTATTACAATAACAATAGGTGTCGAATGTACGTCCTTAGGGAATCCCCCACCCCGTTGCCTGTCATAGTGGGGCATTGCTTGTCATTGCTTGACAGAAGGGCCGCTTCCCACTACTGTCACTACACAAGAATGAAGACTGCACATGGTACACGGCGACATATTTTTCTTACAGGCCTCAAGCACTGCGGTAAGACCACCCTTGGTAAAATGCTGGCAACCCGTACAGGACGGAGGTTTTACGATCTTGACGATCTGCTTTTGGACGAAGCCCGCCGCGACGGATACACCTCCGTCCGTGAACTCTATCGTACCGCGGGTCGGGAAAAGTTCCAAGAGTACGAGGCATTAGCTGCTAAAAAAGCCTGTTTTTCCCTCGGGTCCTCGGATGTATCTGTTTCGATAAACTCCGACCTTCCTTCTGGTTCCGACGTACAAGGTGCTGAACAAAGGGCTGAACTGGGCGCTGCAGAGGGCGCTGCAGGGGGTACTGCAAAGAATACTGCGGTGGGCTCTGTTTTTTCTCTTGGCGGCGGAACAATCGAAAACGAGGGGGCTTTGCCGGTAATAAAGTCCTCCGGAAGCCTCATTTATCTGCATGTTGCCGAGGAAGTGCTATTTGAGCGAATACGAAAAAACGGACTCCCGCCTTTCTTGAAGGGCACCCAGCCGGCGGAGGAATTGTTTCATGAAATCTTTTTTCGGCGACATCCCTTGTACGTGGAACATGCGGACCTTATACTTGAGGTGCCGAACCAAGCGGTTGAAGATAATTTCGAGCTGCTTTATTCTTACTTAAAGGAAAGAAACTATGTCGGGTAATTCCTTCGGTACTCACTTTAAAATAACTACTTTTGGAGAATCCCACGGCCCCGGTATCGGAGTTGTAGTAGACGGCGTACCGCCTCTTGTCGAGATCAGCGAACAGGATATCCAGAAGGAACTTGATCGTCGAAAACCGGGACAATCCAACATCACTACATCCCGCCGGGAAAGTGATACTGTGCACATTCTTTCCGGAGTGTTTGAAGGGAAAACAACAGGCACCCCTTTAGCTATGGTACTTTACAACCAGGACCAGAACAGCAGTGCCTACGATCACATAAAGCATGCATTTCGTCCCGGCCATGCGGATTTCACCTATCAAGCTAAATACGGCATTCGAGACCATAGGGGCAGCGGTCGGGCCTCGGGCAGAGAAACCGCCGGACGGGTCGCCGCCGGGGCAATCGCAAAAAAAATACTAGAGGCCCGGGGAATACACACCACCGCATACACGCTTAAAGCAGCCGGTATAGAGTCAAAGGTACGGGACCTGGATCAAATAGAAAAAAACCCGATGCGAGCATGCGACCCCCGGGCCGCCGAAGAAATGGTAAAACGCATTGAGGCGCTGAAAGAGAAGGGAGACAGCGCCGGCGGGATAGTAGAATGCAGGGTTGAAGGCCTTCCTAAGGGGCTTGGAGAGCCGGTGTTCGACAAATTCGAAGCGGAAATCGGTAAAGCGGTGCTTTCAATCGGCGCAATTCGTGGTATAGAGTTTGGAAGTGGTTTTTCAGCAGCAGATATGTACGGCAGTACTCACAACGACCCCATTACTCCCGACGGCTTTGCCGGTAATTATTCCGGGGGGACCCTCGGAGGAATCACTCACGGTGGACCCTTTATTTTCCGTGCCGCGGTAAAACCGACTGCTTCTATAAGCATACCACAAGACTCAATTAACGAAGATGGTCAGCATATTACAATCAGTACCGAGGGACGTCACGACCCCTGCATCTGTCCGCGAATAGTTCCAGTGGTCGAAGCAATGTGCGAAATTGTAATTTTAGATATGCTCAAACGAAATTCCGCTATGTGGGCCTGAAAAGGAGGCACAAATGAAAATAGGATACTTTCAATTTTCTCCTAAGATAGGAGATCTCGAGTATAATCGCCGAAGAGTAGTAGATGCTGTACGAAACACCGACGCGGACCTGTTGGTGTGCCCCGAGTTGGCTACCAGCGGTTATTTCTTTTCTTCCACCGAGCAGGCCCGGAGCCTCTCAGAATCGGTTCCCGGCCCTACAACGGATGCCCTTTCTGAAGTTTCTTTAAAAACCGGTACTACTGTTGTGTGTGGATTATCTGAACTGTCCAAGGATGATACCCTTTACAACAGTGCCGTTATTATCGGGCCGGAAGGTGTAATTGGGACCTACCGGAAAATTCACCTGTTCAATGAAGAGAAAATTCATTTTACCCCGGGAACTGAAGGTTTTTTTACCTTCGACCTTAAGGGGGTAAAAATTGGAGTATTAGTCTGCTTTGATCATATGTTTCCCGAGGCGGCCCGCAGCCTTGCCCTACAGGGGGTGCAAATTGTATGCCATCCATCGGATCTTGTACTGCCGGAATACGGGCAACTTACCAGTAGAGTACGCTCCCTTGAAAACAGGATGTACTGGATTTTAGCTAATCGGTGGGGTACCGAAGAGGTTGGAGAAAAAGCCCTCACCTTTACCGGGTGCAGCCAGGTGGTTAACCCTCGAGGACAAATTCTTACACAGGCTGATGCCGCAGCTGACGATATTTCAACTGTTGAAATAGATCCGACAGAATCATTAAACAAGAGGGTTACCGAATATAATCACCTTCTCGACGACAGACGTCCGGAATTCTACTTCAATTAGCATTTTCATTATACCGGATATCTCCGCTTGCTCTTTTCAATTCGCTTGCGACACGCCCTAATCTCATCGCCGTACTCATCAAACACGTCCGCCAACATCTCTTTAAGGCGATTCATTCCAAATTCGCGTTGTCCAAGCTTGAAGTTTCGTTCCACCATGGTATTTCTGTATTCTTTGTCGGTGAGCACCTTGTACATCTTTTTCAGAACTGATTCTTCAATTACTAAGCGACCGTCCTTATCATATACATCACGAATCTCGATATTATCAAAGCCTACCACTTTAATATCGGTTTTATACACAAGATAAGCGGTAGTGACTATGGGTATTTTTGCGGCAATAGCTTCAAGAAGAGCATTGCCGAAGCCCTCCCAAATAGGTAAATAGGTTACAAGGTCGGCATTTACAAGTACATCCCGATTTGTAAACATAATTCTCCCCTCTTTATCACTCCCCCTCTCGGCGGCAACCCGGTCGGAAATCAGATGGAGGTTAATACCGTTCTGTTGTGCAAGCTCCCTGATTTCATCTATATAGTGCACATCCGGCTCATCCCCCTGATACAAGGAAATTACAAACTGAACTCTCTCCTTGAATTGCGGATACCCTTTTAAGAAACGGCCGACTAGGGACAAGGAATCTTCAATTCTTTTTCGCCGTACAATACGGGTGGGTTGTATAATAAGCACATCCTCTTCGGAAAAGCCAAGCTCCTCCCGGAACCGGGAGTTATACTCATCCGCCGTAACCGCATGTTCAAAGTCCTCACAATTGGGAATTACCTTGGGCTGGACCCTTTTTATCGAACGTAAAATATGCTCGGCATAAGAAGAAATAACCACATGTTCCAAACCTGGATCGACGGGGGGCATAATTTTTCCCAGCAACTGTTCAATGTAGTTTCGACTAAATCTACTTCGTTCCCACCAGAAATCGTGATGATGAAAAATAGTAGCTACCCGCCTCCACGTAGAGAGTTTGTAAACGGCCATACCGCCAATTAGAGTCATGGGCATTGCATTGGTATTTTCCGCAATAATTACATCGAGGGACAAACGCTGAATATAGTCGAACAGCAAATTTGCAATCTCCGTACCCTGCTGTTCAAGTTGTTCAATAATTCGCTCTCTTTTTTCGTCGCTAAGATGGGGAGGATTATCCTGTAGATACGGAAACACCTGGTGCTCATATTCCTGCTGCTCGGGACTGCCGAACATTATCTGGGGAATACTTATCTGCTGTTCCTTGGGCACCACGGGCAAGGTTGCCTTGTATCGTCCTGCAAAGGTAAAAATATTATGCCCGAGAAAAGTTAAAACTTGTATCCATTTTTCTACTTCAAGTGAAACTCCGTCAACATCACCCAATTTTCCGCACACAATACCGATCCGAAAGGTATCAGGTACTTGTTTGGACATACGGCGCTCCTTTTTCTAAAAGTTGATTGATGAATAGAGCGGGCCCATCCGGCCGCGCCATCGGGGATTTTTTGAAGACATATCTTCAGTATATAACGGAGGACTCAATTGTTCATTCTCTTTGTCCATTATTTTTAGTATGTAATTGCATACCCACCTTGAGAGCTGGAGCACTACCATTTTGTGACGAAGTCGCCCTTGAACATCTCTGTTAAGAATATCGGGAATAGTGCTTGTTGTAACAATTTCATCCAGGGTTTGGGCATTAAGATTAACTCGACATTCTCGGCTGGAATAAAAATGAGTGACGAAAAAGACCACCCTATTCGCTCCCGCTTGTTTCAGCAGGTTACAGGCCTCCATAATGGTATTTCCGGTACGTACCATGTCGTCAATAACCGCAACATCCTTCCCTTTTATTTCTTCCACCGGAATCTCAGAGTCAGGAGAAATCCGAATACTTACCTTTCTTTCATCCGAACGTACCTTGTCCATAAACACAAGCGGAATCGAATCGCTCTGCAACTCCTCTCGCACCTTATGCACAAACTTCAGCGCTCCCTTATCGGGGGCACAGAGCACGAGTGAATCTTCACTTACTACATCGGAGTCCTGCATATAGCTCGCAAAGAGGTCAGCCGGCTGCAGATCGTGGAAACAGCCGCTAAAGCGGTCATGAAATATGTCGGCTACCGATTGAGAGTGGTTGTGGACCGTTATTACCTCATCAACTCCGGATTCAAGCAAGAGATCCGCGTAGAGACGTGCCGAATACGGCTGACCGTCGAACTTCTTTTGATCTTCAATTGTCCGGTTACGTCTCATATCCCCCTGATCTAGCCGGGGACCACGGTCCTGAGCGCTATAGAACAAATTAGGTTCGAATAGTAATACCCGGTCAGCACCGTTGTCCTTTGCTGCCCTGGCAATAAGAAAGTTCCGCATAGCCAGCTCATCACGGGTATTCCAACCCTGATTTGTGCTCACCAGCAAAACAGTTTTACCTTTTAACTTATACCCGATATTGTCCCAATTTTCCTCATCAATGATGAAACGGGGACAAAACTCGGTATTCAGAAAACTTTTTAATGAAATTAAGTCGGAATAGTCTTCATGTTGTCGCATGTGATGTGCAACATCTTCAACCACCGGATTGTCGGCTACAGAGCCGACGATTAATACGTTCTCCATCAGTAAACTCCCAACTGTCGTTACCGTCATTACCTTCCACCTATTCTATATTGTTTATTCGATATTGAGAAGATTCTTAGGATGATTTTCTATACCTTGAAGAATTCGGTACTTTCACGTATCCTAGAACGCTATGACAAATTCTGATCCCACTGTCGGTCCTTTGATCGTACAAGGTGATAATTCAATCCTCCTGGATGTACACAACCCCCAAGCCGAGGAAGCAAGGTCGGACCTTGGCTTGTTTGCAGAACTTGAAAAATCACCAGAACATATGCACACCTACCGCATTACCCCCCTCTCACTCTGGAATGCAGCATCGGCGGGGTACACTGCTCACGACATTACTGAGCGAATACGCGCATGGTCCCGATTCAGTGTTCCGGAAAATGTTGATTATTTTATAAGTGATACCATCAGCCGTTTCGGTAAGCTTATTCTAAAACCTGGTTCGGACTCACACACCCTCGAGTTAATCATCACCGACCCTCTGATTCATGCGGAACTTCAGGAATACAGTAGGTTAAAGAAGTATTTTACCCCGACTGAAAAAGGTTTTCTTATCGATCTTGTGAATCGCGGCACAATCAAAAGTGAACTTATTAAGCTTTCCTATCCTGTAAAAGATGAAGCTCCTCTCAAAGAGGGGGCAAAACTCAACTTTAATCTACTTCCCCGCACCCGTGACGGATATGAGTTTACAGTCCGCGGATACCAGAAAGAAGCAGCCCGGGCGTTTTATGGAAACGGTAATCCCGGAAGCGGTTTCGGCACTATTGTCCTTCCCTGCGGTTCCGGGAAAACCATAGTAGGCTTAAAGGCAATGGAATTGGCGGCGACCTACACTCTGATACTTACCCCCAATACAGCGGCCGTTCACCAATGGATCAATGAAATTATTGATAAAACCGACATTCCCCGAGACCAAATAGGCGAATATACGGGTGATAAAAAGGAAATCCGCCCAGTTACCATAGGTACTTATCAGATTCTTACGTGGAGGCCGGATAAAGAAGGCGAGTTTCCCCACTTTAATATATTTAGAAATCATCCCTGGGGTTTTATTGTGTACGACGAAGTTCATTTACTCCCCGCCCCAATTTTCAGGGTTACCGCCGAACTTCAGGCAATTCGCCGTTTAGGCCTCACCGCCACCCTAATTCGTGAAGATGGGCGTGAGGACGAGGTGTTTTCTCTAGTTGGCCCTAAAAAATATGATGTGCCGTGGAAGGAACTTGAATCAAAGGGTTGGATTGCTGAGGCTATTTGTCACGAAATCAGAGTCCCCCTCCCGAAGGCCGACTCTATTCCCTACGCTACCTCCGACAAACGTGGAAAATACCGAATTGCGGCGGAAAATTCGGTAAAAGACACCATTACCTTACAGCTCGTTCAGAATCACCACGAAGATCATATTTTAGTCATCGGTCAGTACATAAAACAACTGACCAAAGTAGCTAAGGCGCTGGAGGCCCCGCTAATTACCGGCAAAACTCCGAACAAAAAGCGTGAGGAGATCTATTCCGCCTTTCGCAGGGGAGAGGAACCCGTCATTGTTGTTTCAAAGGTTGCGAATTTTGCGATTGATCTGCCCGATGCATCCGTGGCTATTCAAATTTCCGGGACCTTCGGAAGTCGTCAAGAAGAGGCACAGCGGCTGGGACGAATTTTGCGACCAAAAGAGAACAACTCTTACTTTTACACTATCGTTACTCAGCATACGGTGGAAGAACAGTTTGCAATGAACCGTCAGAAATTTTTAACCGAACAAGGTTACAAGTATCACATAGAATTTTGGAGTGAAGAATAGTGGAATCTCCAACCCCCGAACATATTGATGAGTGGAAACGCTGCCTTCTGGAGCTGCCGGATGAACTCTTTTTCTCGATTATGCGAATTTATCTGGGAGAACTTAAAACGCCCTTTCACAAACCTCGTCTGGTAGACCGGGTCATTCACCTTTTTTCTAAAGAAGAGACTATTCAGAGGGCAACTTCTCTTATTGATCAACAGGATGCCCTGATTCTCACGGCAATTGAGCTATTGGATTGCCCAAGTCCTCAGCAGATCTATCGTCTGCTTAAAGACAGTTATGATTACTTTAATTTTCATAATCATCTGATGAACCTGCAGGAAAGGTTGCTTATCTTTTCATGTCCCGGTAAACCGCAGTTATTTGTAAATCCATTTATTCGAAGCCAAATCAATACCAGCATTTTTTCTCCAGACCTTCTTTTTCCCCCTGCCACTCCCCTGCATAAAAATAGCGGCCAACCGGTCTGGGCTACAGAGGAAAACGCATGGTGCATTATCGCCTACCTCGTTAACTATCCCGAACCTTTAAAATCCGACGGAACTTTGAAAAAACGTGTGAATGAGGGATTCCTCACTACTTTTACTTCATTTTCTCAGGATAAGGCAATAGAATATTTGTACCTCATGATAAACGCCCTTCAGAGGCTGGGAATTTTGACCCGTAATGGTACATCCTTGCGTCTGGTCTACAAAAGGGGAACAGAATTCGGTAAGAAATCCCGGGCGGAGCGTCTCTACTATTTATGGGCGGCCGCCTGCGATAGTTCTTATGAATACGCTGAAAATATAAACACTACGAGTATGAACATTGAGGAAACAGCTCATACCGCCGCCACAATTAAGAGGCTTCTGCACACTATTCCAAGGGGATATCTTTTTGAACGAAAGAGCATCGAACGTATGGTTATTGCCGCGGAACCGGCCTCTGAAGATGCAGGGGGTACGGACCTATTAAATCCTTCGCGAATTGTTGAGCATTTAATGCAAATAGGTGCTCTAGGCTTCACCCCTGAGGGTTTGTTTTGTAATCCCGCTATTGAAGAACTTTTGCCGGAAAATGAAGAAGAACAGCCCCTTTTGGTGCACCCCGATTTTACAGTAACTGTAAAACCACCGCTTTTTTTTGAAACCGGTCTTTTTATTGCAGGAGTGCTGGAGCTTAAATCATTTGCTGCGTATCCTCAATTCGAACTTACCCGCCAATCATATCTTCAAGGCCGTCGCCGATTCGAATTCGAGACTATCCGGGACCGACTATCCGAATTATCCGCTACCCCCTTACCGCAGAACATTCTGTTTTCACTTGACTCCTGGGAGAGTCACTACTCCTCAGTTGTCATGATTGAAGGCATCACTCTCTCTTTAGCTTCCCACTGGGACCATATGGTGCGGAGCCACCCCGATTTTCAGACCTATGTGTTACGGGATTTCGGAAATGGCATATATGTAATGGATGCGGCGTACCGGAAAAAATGGCAATCCCTGTTACATGATATCGGTATAGCTCCTTTACCGGCGGTAGAGGGACGAGGACGAGGGAGGCGGAGCCACGATATCGCCCACACAGAGCCGCCGCTTCCTGATATTACCGACAAGAGTTCACCTACCCATTCCATTGCTGATAAATTTACCGATTCCCAGGGCACCCCTATTTCCGAAGAGGCCACAGAAGAGCTGTTACAAGAATTAAGAGGTCAGTTGGAACAGATGCACACTAAAGATTCCAACCATAAGAAGGAACTGGCAGCCCAAATAGAAAAAAAACTTTTCCTGTTTCCCTCGCAGCTGCGGCAAAGTAAGAGCAGCCCCATTTTGAATGAGGCCCGAGGTATCAATTACAGCGGAAAGGTAAGAATTATTCAGCAAGCCCTGCAATCAGAATGGGACCTGCTGGAACTGGTTGAACGAACATCAACAGGAAAACCGCAGAGACATCTTATAAGACCGAAGGAGCTTCAAAAGTCCGGCAACGATCTTATTTTAACCGGAAAAAAACTACCGGGTAACGAGGAGTTCAAAGTAGGAGTCCAGAAAATCGGGTATATTAAAAAGTGGAAGGGCTCTCTCTTTATTCAGCCTCAAGATTATACACAGAGCTAAACAATTCGAACTGCAAGACCGCTTGTGCATGAAGCATCTCACGCCCGCCAATCACACGACAGCCTGCTGCCGCAGCCCGCTCGGAAAACAGGGTCTTTTCAGGTGCATATATAAGCTCATACACGAGTTCCGAACCACAGAAACTGTATCCTGGTAAAGGGTCGACATCGGTATGGGGGGCCATACCGGCACTACTCGTTTGCACAACCAAATAAAAGCACCCCTGTTCCAGGTCTTCCTGAACAGGATGAAAGTGTGCCCCCGTTTCTCCGGCCAGGTCCTTCGCTTTTTCATCGGTACGATTCACTAGGGTCACCTCAAGCCCCGCCCATCCTAGAGCATAGACCACGGTGCGTGCCACACCGCCGGCACCCACTACAAGCGCCCGTGCTCCGGGCTTAAGAAGGTCTCCCTTTCTCAAAGGATTTAAGAAACCCTCATAATCGGTATTGCCTCCATACCACCCCGCATCGGTTCTAATAACCGTGTTGCATGAGCCGATACTTCGTACCGCCGGTTCTACCTGATCAAGACAATCAATAATCTGCTGTTTATGGGGCACCGTAACTGAAAACCCCCTCACCCCCAGTTGTGAAGCAGTTTTCATAAAAAGATCTACATCATCAACCTGGAAGGGTATATACACCGCATTCATCCCCTTCTCGGCGAACCATTTATTATGAATTCGCGGGCTTTCACTATGGAGGACGGGGTTGCCGATAATTCCGTAGTATACCGTATCCGCATCTTGGGCTGAGATACGGTACACTTCCTCTAACTGCCGGGCACTGATCTGACCAGGGGCCCCTTCCCGTTCTCCGTCTGAACAGAAAGTCAGCATCGACCCGCACAATATAGGGGCTACCCGGGTAAAAAACCCGAACGCCCCCATTCCAAGTACAATTTTTTCTTGTATATGGGCAGTGCGCTCAACTGCATTAAGCATCTCCTGTACTTCCCGGGAGGATCGAGGAAAACAGGCTATTTTTGGGATTTCCCCTTCAGCTGCAATTTTTTCGATTAAATTCGACATCTTCGAAGGTACACCATCAAAATCATGGAGCGATCGAATTATCTTTATCCCCAGTTTTCGGGCCTTTTTTTCAATGCGTGGCGCCACAAGACCATATTCCAGATCAATATAACTAATTCCTGGCTGCAACAGTGTTTCTATCAAATCGAGGCGTTGTTCCTCCGAAACCTTTTTCACCCCTCCATCTTCTGTTCGTCTATATGTGAGTATCACTGTTGATGGGGCTATCTCAAGTACCGAAGCAATAAACCGGCTGTTAGGGCGACTGCAAAGATCAAGCCTAATTTCTACCGCATCTATCCATTGAAGATTTTCCCTGATTTTGACAAGTTTATCACTGTCCTTCTCAGCAGTGAGTGTTACACAACGCAGCATGAAACCTCCCTATTCCACTTTATTTTCAAGTTCACGCTTCTTACGTTTCAGATTCTGATTATCCGGATTCAGAGCAATCGCTTGGCGTAAATACCTAATAGCCTTGTTATACTCCTCAAGAGATTCATATAATTCCGCTATTTCAATTAAGGCACCGGTATTTTGCATATTCTCCAATAACGCAGACTGCAGGTAGTTTAGTTTTTCCTCCTGGTCCTGGGCCAATCGGGCCCTGAAATAGAGTAGTAAACTTTTTACTTCGGCAGAGGGATCTTCGTTTATTCTGCGGTCAATATAATTTACCGCTTGTCCCTCGTTCCCGGTCTCAAGGAGAAGCTCAATATATGTTTTTACCGCAGAAGGGTTGTCAGGATATTCACTGGCCAATTTCCCGGCATAAGCTACCGCATTTTCCATTTGATCAAGGGCTTCATACACAGTTACCGCTTTCTTCAACAGAGAGACTGTTTGACGCTCTTCAAGCATTTTGTTGAGATATTCCAAAGCTTCCGACCAGCGACCGAGCTCTATGGCGGTATCCAACAAAGATGAGATTACCGTTAAGTTTTCCGGCTCATTTTTAATCTGTTGCTTAAAATACTCCAAGGCTTCTTCCCTTCGGCCTATCTGAATAAGAAGATCTCCATAAATACTGGAAAAACGCTGGAACTCCGGATATTTTTCCATTCCCCTTTCCGCAAGGGCCAAAGCCTCTTCACGGCGATCATCACGAATAAGTGATTGAATTTTCACGAGCATAGTCTCAGGAGTCTCTCCTACTTTTCTCTCAACTACAGCAGCAATTCTCGCGGCCTGCTCATATTTACCCTGAAGCTCCAGCAGCTCTACCCGCTTCCTTAAAAAGATCGTTTCATCGGGAAATTGAATAATTGCACCCGAAATCAACCTGTCGACTGTATCAAGCGTGCCGGCTTGAAGATACACATTTATTGCCCACTGGATTACATACCTTTTCTCAGGAAATTCAAGGAGTAACTGCTCTACATGGCTAAAAGCATTTTCGGGATTTCCCTGGTAATAATAAATTCTAACTAAACCTAATCTTGCCGGATAACAGGAATCATCCCTCTCAAGGACTTTAAGATACAAATCACGGGCATCCTGGTACTTCTCATTAAACTCCAGATAAAAGCCATGCAAATAAACCCCCAACATCGAGTCTGGATTTATTTGCATTACGTAAGAGGTAATCTCGCCCGCCTGTTCCCTTTGGACGGGGTCATTTGTGGTGATCACTGTGAGTGCTGAGGCAAGGGATGAGAGAAACGTTGTTTGTTCTTGAGAAATATCCGGGACCTTTCCCTGTTCTACTGATTCAAAGAGCTGTGGATAAATGCTCCCGGAGGGCGGCTGGACCTGGGTAGTACCGTATTCGAGATAGGGATACACAAAATGGTAAAAACGGTTGGCCACAAAAGTCAGTTCCCCTCCGGTTTCAGTATTCTGGAGCTCATTCACGTAAAGTGTGTTTAGGGCAATATCGAGGGAGCGGGGAGTTCCCAGGGTAAGATTGGAACGTACGCGCTCCAGTGCCTTGGCCCTTTGCTGTATATCACGCTGTAAATCAGGGTCGACATCTTGAGGTGTATCATCCCCTGCACAGCTGAAGAAGAACAGCATACATACCGCACATACCCACACAATTCCAACTTTACTGTGGAACTCAGCCCGCCTCATTCTTTTTTTTTATTTCCTATATCTAATCCATGTGGGCCACAATCGCATCGGCAAATTCGCTGCTCGATACTTTTGTAGCTCCGTCCATCATACGCGCAAAATCATAAGTAACCTGTTTATCCTTGATGGATCCTGTTATTCCCTTTTCAATTAAATCGGCAACCTCATTCCACCCGATATATTCAAACATAAGCCGTCCGGATAAAATAAGGGAGCTTGGATTAACCTTGTTCTGCCCCGCATACTTAGGAGCGGTGCCATGGGTAGCTTCAAAAATTGCATGCCCCGTTTCATAGTTGATATTAGCCCCCGGAGCAATTCCTATTCCACCGACTTGGGCCGCAAGAGCATCAGACATATAATCACCGTTCAGATTCATGGTGGCGATTACATCGAACTCATCAGCCCTGGTGAGAATTTGCTGTAAAAATGCATCCGCAATAGCATCTTTAATTAAAAGCTTCCCCTCCGGTACATCACCTCCGCATTCGTCCCAGCTTACTACTTTATCGCCAAACTCCCGTTTTGCAATTTCGTATCCCCATTCACGGAACGCCCCTTCGGTATATTTCATGATGTTACCTTTATGGACCAGGGTCACACTCTTTCTTCCCTGCTCAAGGGCATATTCTAGGGCAGCACGGACCAATCGGTCGGTACCGGTTTTACTTATAGGTTTTATACCTATCCCCGAGTCGGAACGTATATTCCAGCCGTACTCATTTTTTAAGAATTCTATAAGAGCGGTAGTTTTTTCATCTCCAGACTTTAGCTCTAACCCTGCGTATACATCTTCAGTATTTTCCCGGAATACTACCATATCAACCTTTTCAGGATGTTTTACCGGAGAAGGAATCCCGGGGTAATGTTTAACAGGGCGTAAGCATACAAACAGATCAAGTTTCTGACGCAGAGCAACATTCAAACTTCTAAAGCCTCCGCCGACTGGCGTGGTGAGAGGGCCCTTAATAGCAACCATGTACTCTCGAATACCTGCAAGAGTTTCCTGGGGAAGCCATTCACCGGTTTTGTTATACCCCTTCTCTCCGGCATACACTTCCTTCCATTGAACACTGCGATTCCCTCCATACGCTTTTTCAACCGCCGCATCAAACACTTTTTGAGATGCCGGCCAAATATCCACACCGATCCCGTCTCCCTCGATGTAAGGAATTATCGGTTTTTCAGGAACCTTCAGCCCCTGTTCCGTTTTCACTATTTTATTTTCCACAATTTCCCCCTTTAACTGAAAAATGAGTGTACCAAAACCAGCCCTTCTTGCAAACCCTCAACGCCTGTGTTAGTATCGCTCTTATACAATGAAACAGCGCATATACACTGCAACTGCAGCATTAATATTTCTTCCGTTACTGGTCGTCTTTTTTTTAGGATGTCCCTCATCAAGAACACAAATCTCAGCTCCTAACCAATATTTTATTGTCGGCACCCAGGAGCAGCAAAAAGAGCTGCAACTTTTATTTTTTGATTTAGAAAACCGGACTAAAAATCCCGAAAGCCGATTTATCGTCATACAGGAAATCACAAAAAAGCTGCATGCTGCCGAGCGTCCTAATCTACTCAACCTTTTTCTCACCACTTCTGTAGAAAAAAACAGAGAAGACCCCTACAACGGGTACTATCTTTTAATTGTAGCCCAGAACTATCTCAATGAAGGAGCCGAACCCTTTGCAATTCAGTATTTTGAACGTATCTTAAAAAATCATACCGACCTTGAAGTAAACGATACATCAATCCACTATGTATGCCTTAATAATCTGATACGACTTGTAGATGAACCGGAATTGAAAGTCGCGTATTATAAAAAGCTTCTATCCCAGTTTAGTGAAAAAATTGATAAGGGACCGACGTATTATTTTCTTGCCAAAACCTACGAAGAACTGGGTGAATGGGATTTAGCAATTCAGGCCTACCGAAATTTTCTTGGTTATCCCGAGGCTGCAATAAAAGGGGTTCCCCATGCCCATGAAGAAGTACGCTCGATGATAGAGTTCTACGACTACCCTAACAAGAACTGGACAATGGAAAGTTTGGAAGATTTGGTTAACACCATTAAGTACGCAATGTGGACACGTGATTCCCGTTTACTTACCCGATATAGAGCCAAGGTCAATTTCTTTGCTATTTCATGGGAGGAAGCCCGTACCGTTGCGAACCAGAATTTTTTGTCCGGTCTAGGCGGCTTTATGGGTCAACGCATCCATTACAACAGAGACCTTGACCGAGATTCCAATACACGGGAAGCATATTTGCGAACCTGGGGTTGGTCCTACCGAATAAAAACCTGGTACCTCTATTTCCGGAGGGTCCATTTCCCGGCGGACCCTGAGATTCATGGTCAATGGGAATGGGCGGGGATCTACTTTGGTGAAAAACCCTTTGCCGGTACCGATACACCTTAAGACTCTTCTATCCTGGGTCGATAAAAAAAGGGAGATGTACACACTGAAAAAGCCTACGGGAATTATAATTCTCCTCATGTCGTTTGTACTCGCAGGAGAAGTATATGCAGTTAACAACACCACTATCGATGAAGATTTCGGAACTATTGAAAGCAGTAGTAGTATCGACCTGTCCACTCACACATTTATCCTAAAAATTACATGGAGTGCTGAACAATCGGATGCACCCCTTCCTAGGCAGCGCGTAAAGGCGGAATCAGTAATTCAAAGCCATCTTCCGCATCTTTTTATAGATGCAATTTCAAAATTGATTATTGATTCAAGAAGAAGGGTTTCCGATTCTATTAGCGACTCACCGGAAATAGCCGCCGAACTTAGAAAAATTGCCTCTACTGGAAAAGTAGTCTCAGCCGGTTTTTCTTCTAATTTTTCAGAATTTCAACACACCTATCAGTATCCCCTTTATCCCTCTATTGCCGGCTTGTTTATACGGCATTCTCAAGGGGTCTCGCAAATTGAAGAGCTCACCTATGTGCCCACTGGAAACTATTCCGGAATTGTCATTTATGCGGATTCGTCCCTCGAAATGTTTGGAACTCCTAGAAACAGTTCCCTTAAGCCGGCATTATTCCCCAAGGTATACAATGAAAACATGGACCTTGTAATAGATATGCGAATGGTAGATCCTGAAATAGTAAAGACAAAGGGCATGCTCCAATATTTCACTTCATCTCAATTAGATAAAATACATTCCAGAGTCGGCGATGTGCCCTTGTATGTACATGCCACCGCCCTTTTCGGTATAAACTCAACAGATTTAGTTGTATCCCACCGGGCTGCAAAAAAAATAAAGGCAAGCCCCCACACCCTCTCTCTTATAAGAGAGGGAAAAATCGCGATAGTTACAGAATAAATAGATTTCACGATCAGTATGCTGATTTTCCTAGTTTTATGACCTCCAAAAATAGAATTCCCGTTTCAAGATTCCGTTGACTTTACCCCCCTTTCCAGGATATATATCGTAGTGGGAGGCCTCAATGTATTGCCGTCAAAATAGAATCTCTAAATATATACTTATCCCTTTGGCAGGGCTTTTAATTAGCCTTCTCTCAGCGTGCTCAGGCGGTGGAATAGGGTACGGAGTTGTGTTGTTATCCCCCGACTCGAATGCCCTCATGACAGGATCCTTTATAACAGTAAAAGAAAAATCTGAGATAAATAATACCTACAAAATTGAACAACCCGGTTCACAACAAATTTTTGAAATCGACACATGGCGTGTTGCAGTGTATGAAAAAGAGAGTGAAGCTCGAGCCCGGGCTGAAGCGTACAATGAGTATGAAACTTTGTTTGCCCGGAATTTGCGTGACGGACTGGCGATTCGCGAAGAACCTAGCATTAACTCAAACCGGGTATATAAACTTCGTAAAGGACAGGAAATAAAAATAATTGAAAAAAGTGAGGTACAAGAAAAAATCGGTGGACACGATGGAGTCTGGTATAGAGTGCTCACTAAAGACGGAGTTCAGGGATACGCTTTCGATTATTATCTAAAAATCTTTGATAGTACCGATGAGGCGGAAGAGGCGGAGGGTCCGGACCTATCACCACTACGTACAATGCTGGAGCGGACCTATAGGCCTGAAAGCTACAAATCAATGCGGGAAAAACAACAGGTAAAACTTGACCGTTTTACCTCCGAATACGGTTTATTTAGTGACCTCGAAAATAACACTATTACGATCCGTTTTCATAATAACGTGTATGAGTTCGAATATGATGAAATTCTACGCCTGAGTGAAAAGCGTTACGCCTTTCCCCCCGCCGACCTTGAACTCATTATTCGTTCGGACGATGTAATTCAAGCTGTGTTTACCCAGGAAGATAAAACCTATGATCCCACCTTTGTATACTTCGACAGTAAGCAGCTACAAGAAATACGTGAACAGGAAAGAGAGCGGCGAAGCGAACTATTCGAAAGCCTTATTGAAAATGGGCCGCTGTTTACCAGTAATGCATATGGAGAAATTCAATTTAGCGAGGAACAACAGTTTGCATGGAGTAATCTCGACCGTTTAGTCCCGTCGATCATTCCAGATACTTTATACAAGGAAGGGAGAATTAGGCTGGACCACTTTTTGAACTCCGATTTAAGGTCAGAGTATACGGGAGTACTTGCGTTCCATTTTGATCAGGCCCCCGCCACTCCTGTTCTGTTCCTGTATTCACTTGACGGAAGATCCCTGAAACTGGAGTATGTATCTCAACGCAATGTTGATGATCGGGTTGTTCAGCAACGCAGCTCTTCCCGTTTAATTATGGCATTTTTCGGCGAATCTCCAGATTAATAGCGCATACAATATGAAAACAATACAAGCATCCGACATACAACTCGCCTTCGGTGACCGTACTGTCTTAAAGAACATCCAGCTCACTCTCACCAGCGATAGTCGTGCAGCTCTCACCGGTGGTAATGGAAGCGGAAAATCCACCTTAATGAAGATTATCAGCGGTGATATTCAAGCCGATTCGGGAACCGTCGCAGTCCAAAGGGGCACTCGGGCCTCTTATTTACCGCAAAGCGGTAAGCGGTTTACCGGAACAATCCTTTACCAGGAAGCGGAGACCGCTTTTTCAGAGCTCCACAAGAGTGCAGAAGAAAAAGAGGAAATCGGTAGACAACTCAGTACGGTTACAAAAGAAGACAAAAACACCCGAACCCTTCTTGATCGTCATCATGACATCGAAGAACGGTTGTTGAACGCCGATTATTACAATCGAGAAAAAGAGATCGAACAGGTTCTAATTGGTTTGGGATTTTCTCGTTTAGATTTTGAAAAAGAGTGTGACCAATTTTCCGGTGGTTGGCAGATGCGTATCGCCCTGGCAAAAATTCTTTTAGAACATCCTGATATTCTTCTTCTTGATGAACCTACCAATTACCTCGACCTTGAGGCCAGAAACTGGCTTGAAGATTTTTTGCAAAACTACAGGGGTGGTTTTTTAATTGTTTCCCATGACCGGTACTTTCTTGATACTACTGTGGATGAAACCTACGAGCTGTTTATGGGCCGGCTGAATCGATATCCCGGAAACTACTCAACTTATCTAAAACGACGAGAGCAGGAGATAGAAGAACTCAAGCAGCAATACGAAAAACAACAGGAAGAAATTGCGAGGGTACACACATTTATTCAAAAATTTCGCTATAATGCCTCAAAAGCACGACAGGTACAAAGCAGGGTTAAATATCTCGAAAAACTCGAACCAATTGAACTCCCTGAACACATGCAGAAAATCCACTTTACCTTCCCCCCGGCCCCGCATTCCGGTAAGAAGGTGCTTGAGCTTAAGGAGGTAAGTAAATCCTACGGACCCAACACCGTATTGAATAATCTTACCCTTGAAGTACAACGTGGTGAAAAGTTAGTAGTGACAGGGGTAAACGGTGCCGGAAAATCAACGCTCCTGAGGATCCTTGCCGGTGTCGATACTGACTATCAAGGCGAAATTCGCTACGGTACCGGAGTAAAAGCGGGGTATTTCTCCCAGGAGCAGCGTGAGCTTGAAGAAAATCCGACTTCCATTATAGAACTGTTTGAAGCAGAAGCTCCTACGGAGCTGGTACCGAAATTGCGCAACCTGTTAGGGGCTTTTCTATTTCAGGGAGACGATATTTACAAACCCCTAAATGTGCTCAGCGGTGGGGAAAGAAGCAGGATTGCCCTGCTCCGCCTTTTGCTTCAGCCGCATAACCTTCTTATCCTTGATGAGCCTACCAACCATTTAGATATTCATTCTAAAGACGTCCTGTTGGAGGCATTGAAAAAGTTTAAGGGGACCTTGATTTTTGTTTCCCACGATCGCTATTTTATAGAACATCTTGCAACCCGGGTACTTGAACTTAGCTCTAGAGGTCACAGAAATTTTCCTGGAGATTATTCCTATTATCTCTATCGACTTGAGCAGGAATCCCTTGGAAAGGGAGGCCTTGTACATAATGAACCCTCGGAACCCACCACTACTAAAACTAATTCCAACTCTGAAGCTACTTCCAGTACCGATACCCTGGGCTATGAACAACTAAAACAGAATAAAAACCGCCTTAGGAAGCTAGAGTCGGAAGAACATGCACTATTACACACTCTTGAAGAACTTGAACAGGAACATACGCGTATTCAGGCCGATATGGCCCGTCCCGAAATCTACTCCGAGGGTGAGAAAGTCAAGAAACTGCAGCACAAATTAGAGCAGAATGAAGAGGGCCAAAGGCGTGTATCGGATCAGTGGGAGGCGGTTGTTCTGGAAAAAGAGACTCTTGAACAGGGGCCTTAACAGGGGCCTCAACAGGGGCTTGAACAGGTGATTAACCAGGGGCGAAAATGAAATATACCAAAAAGAACCGGCCGGTGCTAGTAAAAATTATTTTCTTGGCACTACTCATCGGCACTTTTACATGGGATCTCCTTGAACGTACGCTCAATTTGATGAATATTCCCCTTCATATAGCCCTTGGACCGATCGGATTTGATCTCCATGTTGTTTCCTGCTACTTGTATATCAACCCAGGAAGTCTGCTTGGAATCATTGCCGCGGTTATTCTTTTCAGGAGGTTGTAATGTATAAGTTTATATTAGCTTCTACCTCACCCCGTCGACAGGAGTTATTGAAAAAAATAGGTCTCGATTTTACCCTTGTGTCTTCAGAATATGAAGAGGTCTTTGATCATCGCCCTCCCCACACGCAAGCTCTGTTTTTAGCCCGGAAAAAGGTTGAAACCGTACTAAAGCACTCACCGGAATACACTCGGGACCTGGTACTCGGGGCCGATACCTGTATAGATCTAGACGGCAAAATTCTAGGCAAACCAAATACCCGCAGCGAAGCACGAAAATTTTTACAGCAGATGTCCGGACGGACCCATCGTGTAATTACCGCACTCTCACTATGGAACGGACCTGTCGGCAGATTCCTCACTGAAGCCGAAACAACTTTGATCCACGTGGCCAATTTAGATGCAAGGGAAATTGAGTGGTATTTGGATACAAAAGAATGGGAAGGGGCCGCCGGGGGGTATCGAATTCAAGGCCGTGGAAGCCTCTTTGTAGACCGAATTGAGGGCTGTTACTTTAACGTCATGGGGTTGCCAATACGCCGCTTTTATGGCATGTTACAAGCTCAGGGGTATGATATTCTGAATTTAGTATCCCTATAATCTTCCACCAATTAAGGTGAGAAATAAGAGAAGGAAAGACGGATACAAGGGAAAAGGTACGTTGTACTTTTTTGTATACCGTCCCTATTTGAAGGAGGACTCGCTTGTCTGTAGTAACAATGAAAAGCCTGCTTGAATCAGGCGTACATTTTGGACACCAGACCAAACGCTGGGATCCCCGTATGAAGAAGTATATCTTCGCTGAACGAAACGGGATCCACATTATCGACCTGCAAAAAACTATCGTCTCAATTAAAGAAGCGTACGATTTAATCCGGGAGCAGGTAAAATCCGGCAAATCTATTCTTTTTGTCGGAACAAAAAAACAGGCCCAGCAGGCTATCGAACGAGAAGCCCAACGCTGTGGTATGTTTTATGTCAGCAACCGCTGGCTTGGTGGTATGCTTACCAATTTTTCTACCATCAAAAAGTCAATTTATCGTCTCAAAAAAATTGAGAAGATGGAAATCGATGGTACCTTCGAAAGCCTCACCAAGAAAGAGGTTTCCCGTCTCAACAAAGAACGGCAGCGACTAGAGAAAAACCTTGGCGGAATCAAGGATATGAAGGAGCTCCCAGGAGCAATCTTCATTATAGATACCCGCAAAGAGTCTATCGCAGTAGCCGAAGCCAAGCGCATGGGTATTCCTATTGTATCTGTTGTGGATACCAACTGTAATCCGACCGATATTGACTATCCTATTCCCGGCAATGACGATGCAATTCGTGCAATTTCTCTTTTTACAAAGGTAATTGCCGATGCCGTAATCGATGCCGACAACGAAATAGGTATTCAAATTATTGAAACCCTTCAGGATGAGGATGAAAACGAACAGCCCGCCCAGGAAAAGGACCAGAAAGATGAAGCCCAGCAGTTTGAAGATTTTGAAACTGTAAGTGTAGGCGAGGTTATCCAGGACGGTAAGGCTGAGGACGAAGCAAACTTTTCCGCCGAAGAATACTCGGATTACACCCCCGAATCTCAGGAGAAAAAAGAAGAAAAACAACCTGAAGAAGAGGAAACCCTAGCTGAAGAAACAGAAAAAGAACTTCTTGAAGAAGAAGAGAAGCTCTACGAAGAGTAGAATATTTATAGATCAAAGGAGAAAAGCGTGGAAATAAAAGCAGCAGACGTAAAAAAACTACGCGATAAAACCGGCGCAGGAATGCTGGATTGCAAAAAAGCCCTGAAAGAAGCTGAGGGCGACTTTGCAAAAGCCGAAAAACACCTCAAGGAACTTGGTCTTGCCGCCGCTGCGAAAAGAAGCGGCAGAGCTACCAATGAAGGACGTGTATTCACAAAGGTAAGCGATTCAACGGCAACTGCCGTTGAACTTGCATGTGAAACCGACTTTGTTGCCCGAAATAAAGATTTTATCGCCCTTGGAGAGGATATAGCCGCAACTATCATCGAAAAGGGGCTTACAGAAAAGACACCTGAACTCGATGAGAAGGTAAAAGACACCATCAGTACTATTAAAGAAAACATGGAACTTCGCCGTTTCACAACCATGAGTATTGCCGATAATGAAATGGTAAGTGACTATACCCACGGTGAAGGATCAATCGGCGTTCTTGTTAAATTGCAAGCCGATTCTCCTTCAGTACTTGAGAACGCCGCAGTAAAAGAGTTCGCCTTCGATTGCGCCCTTCACATTGCAGCATTTAATCCGATGTTTCTCGACAGAAACAGTGTAGATGGAAACTATAAAGAAGAGCAGGAAGCAATCTTCCGCAAACAGGCGGAAAACCTTGGAAAACCGGAGAAAGTCCTCGACGGTATTGTAAAGGGTAAGCTAAATAAGCACTTCTCCGAAATCTGCCTGCTTGACCAGGGGTTTGTAAAAGAAGAAAAATTAAGTGTCGCTAAAAAGATGGAAGAAGTAGCAAAACAGGCCGGCGGCAGCCTGAAACTCACTGATTTTGTATATTACAAGGTCGGAGACGAATCATAATTTCCGAAATTAATACGACCGCTCTCAGATGTATCTGCGGGCGGTCTTTTTTATAGGAAATTTTATAAGGAGAAAAGTATGCAAGCTACAATAAAAGATGCTGAAAGTAGAATGAAGAAGAGTGTTTCAACACTGGAAGATGAGTTCAATTCAATGCGCACCGGCAGAGCCTCTGCGTCTCTCTTTGAGCGTATTAAAGTGAATTATTACGGTCAGCCCACTCCATTGAACCAGGCCGCTACAATTTCGGTACCGGAAGCCCGACTGGTTGTTATACAGCCGTGGGACAAGAGCCTATTGAATGAAGTTGAGAAGGCAATTCAGAAATCTGAACTTTCGGTAAACCCGAATAACGACGGAAAAGTTATTCGCATTCAAATCCCCCCCCTTACCGAAGACCGGCGTAAAGAACTGGTTAAATTTGCAAAAAACACCGCAGAACAGAGTAAAGTAGCAGTTCGAAATATCCGACGCGACGCCAATGACGACCTTAAAAAGAAAATGAAAAGCGGCGATATCAGCGAAGATGAAGAGAAGCGCGGTGTCGACGAAATTCAGAAGCTCACAGATAAATACATCGAAGAGATAAACACTCTTCTTGATTCAAAGGAACAGGAGATAATGGAAGTATAGTGGCGAGCGACAGTCCTTCTCCGGAAAAACCATCTAACTTGCCCACTCATATAGGCATTATAATGGACGGGAATGGTCGGTGGGCTGAACAACGGGGAAAACCGAGAACCTTTGGCCACAGAAACGGGACTGAAGCGGCAAAAAGGGTAATTAAAGCCGCAATCTCGCTAAAGATTCCATATATCACCCTGTATACCTTCTCTACTGAAAACTGGAACCGTTCAACCCAGGAAGTAAATTTCCTCATGAAGCTGTTACGTCAGCATCTGCGGAGGGATTCCAATTTTTATCACACAAACCGGATAAAATTGCTCCATGCCGGAGCGTTGGAAGGTCTCCCGCAGGAAATTCAGAAGGAGATAGCACATGCCCAGGAAGTAACCAGTGAGTATGAAGCTGTGACGGCTATTCTGGCTATTAACTACGGTGGAAGAGATGAAATCGTAAGAGCTGTGAATAAATGGCGCAGATCCTCTGACTCTGCGAAGGACTCTGCTGCAAATAACCTTACCCGCGAGGGACTAATCGCCAATCTTGATAATCCTGAAGTGCCGGACCCGGATTTGATTATCCGTACCGCCGGTGAGATGCGCCTTAGCAATTTTCTTCTTTGGCAGAGCGCCTATGCCGAATTCTATTTTTCATCAAAACTGTGGCCCGATTGGGACCATGAAGATCTCGCCGAAGCAGTGGAAGAGTATCAAAAGAGAAAGCGCAAATTCGGCGGTACTATATGAGTAACTTCGTACAGCGGCTCATTCTTTTTGTAATCGGTCTACCGCTCCTGCTGGGGATCATAATTTTTTTTGACCAATATGCACATTCCGGCTGGGCTGTAGTAGTAGTTACAGTTACTTTCTTAGCAACTAGAGAAACCTTACAACTCTTTACTCTTGATATTCCCAAATTATACAGAGGGGTGATCCCCACTCTTACCGCACTCCTTCCTCTGAGTACCTATATTAGTTTTATACTGCCCCTCTCCATTCCCCTGATGCATCTGATACTTATTATAAGTATAAGTTTTATACTCATATTCGAACTGTTTCGCCGGCGAAATGAACTGCCTCAACACTACACGCAAAATACTACCAGCTTGTTTGGGGCCCTTATCTATCCCGGCCTTTTTATGGTTTTTACAATTCGCTTTTTAGAATTTGAAAATCCACTTGCTGCTATTCTGCTTTTTTTGCTGCTTAACTTTAGTAACGACACTTTTGCATATGTGTTCGGAAAACTATTCGGTAAAGGTTCTCCGCACATAGTAGCCGTTAGCCCAAAAAAAACAAGAATAGGTTTTTTAGGAGGGTTCGCAGGAAGCATTATAACCGGCTCCGTCTTCTACCTTATAGTTCCGGAAATATTCTTAGCCCACTTTTTAGTCCTTGTACCTTTCTTTTTTATTGTCGGCCTATGCGCAGATATTGGAGATCTTGTCGAGTCGGCGTATAAGCGTGCCGCCGCTAAGAAAGATTCAGGCTCTCTTATGCCGGGACGCGGGGGACTACTGGATTCTATTGACTCGCTCCTTTTCAGTGCCCCGTTTTTCTATTATATTGGTACAATACTACTGAAATAGGAATTGCAATGTCGATAAAACGAATTATTATACTCGGGGCTACCGGCTCGATCGGTCTTAACGCTTTCGACGTAATAAAAAACCTCGGTCCCTCCTATAAAGTTGTTGGAGCTGCATGTCACTCAAACCTTTCCGGGCTTCTCAACCTATCTGAACAGTTTAATATACCCCATCTGGCGGTAAATGGTGAATTCGTTGAGGATGCTCGTATTCGCTTTTCCGGCCCTGATGCAGTAAAAAACCTCATTCACGAAACCGAAGCGGATATTGTCATCAATGGAATAGCCGGCTCTTCAGGTCTCATGCCGTCGGTGTGGAGCCTTCAACGCGGTTTTGACCTTGCCCTGGCAAATAAAGAAACAATTGTAATGGCCGGCCCTCTAATTCGCAGTGTAGCCAATAGAAAGGGGGTAAGAATCCTACCGGTCGATTCCGAACATTCCGCCCTTTTTCAGCTGCTGCAGAGGGAAAAATCCTCCGATATTGAAAAGATCCTTATTACCGCATCCGGCGGCCCTTTTCTGGATACGCCCCTTGATCAATTTCCTTATCTCACCCTAAAGGATGCCCTCAAACACCCAACATGGAATATGGGCCCAAAAATAACAATCGATTCCGCCACTATGGGTAACAAGGGGTTGGAAGTAATAGAGGCCCATTACCTCTTTGACATGAGTCCACAGCAGATATCCGTTTTAATTCATCCGCAAAGCTGCATTCATTCACTGATAAAAACTATTGAAGGCTCTTATTACGCCCAAATCAGCCATCCGGATATGCGCATTCCGATTCAAAACGCCCTTACCTATCCCCAGCTTGCCGAGTCTCCCTTTGGTGAGCTTGATTTGGCCGATACGGAATTCACCTTCCGCCGCCCGGACCGACACCGATTCCCTCTATTACAACTGGCTTTTCAGGCCATTGAAAAGGAAGGAGCATATCCGCTGGTCTATAATGCCGCAAATGAGGTAGCTGTACAGGCCTTTCAGGACTCAAAAATAAAATTTATAGAAATAGCAGAGGTTGTAGATTCTACTCTACAGCACGACTGGACAATTCTTTTTTCGGATTTCGAACACGTATTGAATACCCACACTTCCGCATGGAAAAGAGCGGAACACGAGGTTCTGCGTTATATGGAGCACAATTGATGTTACTCACTATTATATTAGGTATTATTGGCCTTGGTGTTGTGGTATTTGTACACGAACTTGGTCATTTCATAGTTGCGAAAGCCTCAGGTATTACGGTAGAAGCATTCTCCCTCGGTTGGGGAAAGGTTCTTTATCATCGAGAATGGCGTGGCACCGACTATCGCATCAGCGTATTACCAATCGGCGGCTACTGTAAAATGAAGGGCGAAGAGTTGTTTCGCAAGGCTATTTCAGAGGGGGCCGAAACAATTCCCCATGAAAAGGGTTCCCTCTTCTCGGTATCTGTATGGAAAAGAATGCTTACCTATTTTGCAGGACCTCTTTTCAACCTGATTTTCGCTGTTCTTGTGTTATCCGTTATTTGGTTTAACGGATTTACTATTCACACCTACGAAAATAAAATCATACTCCTCTCCGACTACCCGGGCATTTTTTCTGACCAGACCTACCCCTCCGACCAGGCGGGATTACAGACCGGTGATAGAATAGTAGCAATCGACGGTGAAAAAGTAGAAACATATACGGACATTCAGCAGAAGATCGCACCTTCGCCGCGAGAAACCTTTCCAATCACCGTTGAACGAGACGGCCGTCGTATAAACCTTAGTATTACTCCGGAACTTAACCGCGAGACAGGAGCCGGCAGGATCGGAGTTGCCGCCTGGATAGAACCAGTTATAGGAGGGGTTAAACCCGACAGCAGCGCCCAAAATGCGGGCCTCCAGGCAGGAGACCGTCTGCTCAAAATAGACGGTGAGAGTATCCCCCACTCGCTTGCTCTCTACACTTCCATGGCCAACAGACCTTCAAAACTAGACATCACTTTTGCACGCAATGGTAACACAAAAGAGACGGTGATAGTCCCCTTTTACGATGAAAACGGTAATGCCGAACTTGGAATTAGTTTTCAGGGTATTACCCATTCGACCCCGCAGTTAAACCCTCTCCAAGCAATTGCCCGGGGCACCCAGGAAACCTTTAAGACCTTTGCCCTTACTATCAAAGGAATCGCCCTGCTCTTTTCCGGTGTTGATGTGCAAAAGGCGGTCTCAGGGCCGGTTAGAATAACATATCTTGTTGGAGAAGTTGCAACGGAAGGTTTTTCCCAGGGGATCGGCAGTGGCTTTATCACTCTATTTCGTTTTTTAAGCCTGTTGAGCGTGGCCCTCTGTTTTGGAAACCTATTGCCGATACCCGCCCTTGATGGAGGTTTAATCGTGTTGTCCCTTGTGGAGGCTGTAAAGGGCAGCAGCGTAAGCCCCCGGACTTTCTATCGGTACCAGACAGTAGGATTTGTCATTATTATTCTGATCCTTTTTCTGACAACCTTCAGTGATCTCTCATATCTTTTTTCTCAATAAAGGGGTACTTTTAGAATGAAACGTGATATAGTGTGTCATTGTGGAAATACGATGCATCAGGATTTTCCGGAGTACATCGATCTGTCGAAGGAACCACAGATCGGTCCTCAGATCCTTGAAGGTACTTTTATGCAAGTAACGTGCGATTCGTGTGGAGAAACAATCAAACCTGATTTACCTGTACACTTTTCCAATTTAAAATTAGCCGGCGGTTTACTTGATATTGATTATATTCCGGAATTAGATCGTACCCAGTTTTTTAGAAATAAAATAACAAGCTCCGCCGGGAGGGTCGCCATCGGATATCCCGAACTAAGAGAGAAGATACTTGCTTCAGAAAACGATTTGGATGACCGAGCACTGGAAGTTTTAAAAGTTCTGCTCCTGGAGAAGGCTTTGGAAAAGGATTTAAGCACACACACCTTTAGTGAACTCTCAATTGTATTACATTCTGTTCAAGATAATCAGCTGTTGTTCTACTTATATGGCCTTAAGGACAATGAGATTGCCGTACCCCATATATCAATGGATATTTACAATAAAGTGCGCGCTAATTTAGCCGAACGGCTAAAAAATGAACCCTATGCTGAAATAGTCACACCCCCTTATGTATCAATTAATAAAATATCAATAGAAGCGGAGGATGATTCGTGAAACGTGGGCCCATCTTATTATTACTACTATTTTTTCTGTCGATTTCAACTGTATGGTCCGAAGAACGGGTACTTATTTCAACAGGACATACCCAGAGTATTAATGATTTTGCTCTTAACGAATCACGTTCTACCCTTTTCTCAGCGGGGGATGACGGTACCCTGAGAGTCTGGGATACCGACACAACACAACTTCTTTACAATCTTCAGATATCCCATCTACCCATTGTTAAAATTGCAGTCCATCCAAAAAGCTCCTATGTTGCCTTGGTCGAAACAGATAAGATAAATACGTATCACTTAAGTGTATGGAACTATGCAACAGGAAAGAAAGTATTTTCACATAAAATCCAAGAGACCCCGCTTTTTCTGCGTTTTTCACCAAAGGGAAGTTACCTTATTTACAGCCGTACCGACTGGAAAAGTCTCACCTTTCTAGATGCGGATACCGGCAGTCTTGTTTCTGTTATTGAAGATGGGTTTGGAATTGTATCCGACGTATTTCTCTCTCAATCTGAAAGAACGCTACTTACATATAACTCTTCAGGCACTATTCGTTACTGGAACATGGAAGAGGGCACACAAAAAACCTCTCCTATTTCTACTATAGGGGACCTCACCCATGTCCAGTTTTCCAATAACGGCATGTACATGCTCGGAATGAAAGAAAATACTCTCTATCTGGTAAATTTGGTCAACGGCCGAATAGAAGCCCGGGAAAGTTTTCAGCGTTTATACGATTATTCCCTCAATCGAACCAGCAACCTGGTTACCCTCTATATTACCGAAAATAGTCGTCCAAGGTTTATCTCTTTTCGCGTAGAGGAGAATAGCTTTCTTTTTCCGGTACAGAAATCCAATATGGCGCCGGACGACATAACTCCACCATTGCAATTAGTAGATTCAACCCTTTACTTTTGTAAAGACGATGGAAGCATCTTATCCCAATCCGTGTATTCGTCAAAGGAAACGCTGTTTTCTAAATCGGTACTTGAAAATGTAACTGATATTGGTTTTTCTGATACCAGCATCTTTATCACGGGACAGGATAGTATAGTTGCCCTTACCTCCGACGTATTTAACCTTAAGTCCCAGCAATACAATCTCGGTTCTGAATACTCCTTTCTAACCGACAGGTACGATAACCCGTTTAAAGGCGATAGCGGTATAACCGCCCTTACAGGAAACAGATTCTTCCTTTATCCAAAATCGGGTTCACCGAATAAGCTTTTCTTATTCAACAATAACCGGTTTGAAAACCTTGATACGGAAATTACCAGTTCTATTCAAGCAGCTGAAACTTATAAAGATGATGTACTCCTTCTTGAACAATCCGGAACTCTGAGAATTGTTGATCCTATCGCAGATAAAGAACTTTTCAACTATTCTTCCTTTGGATTACAAAGCGCAACAGAGTCCCACAACGGCAATATAATCGTCGCCCGTAATAAAAATGAGCTAATAAATACAACTCTATTATCTGTAAACCCTCTAACCAGTGAAACCGTACCTATACCCGATCGTAATTTGCTCACCTTTGGTTTAGGTTATGACCGTACAACACGCTCTCTTTATACCCTAGGTTTTGAAAGGCGCAAAGGTTCCATCAGGACTGTTTTAAAAGAACATCAGGGAAGAAATTATGGTCGCGTTTCAACCCTTCTAAGTTACCCCGGCGAAGATAATAACGCAACTTTAGCTATTGACAAAGCTACATCACGGGTTTTTACTTCTCTTGGGTATGGGGATGTACATATGTTCACGTGGGATGGTTTTACCACCCTGGAAAAAGTGGAACACATTCCCCGCAATTTATACATTCACGCAGGAATGCTGTATTCTCTTAACAGTGACTCTTCAATTTCAGTATGGGATATACAACACGGAAAACTTCTTATGACCATCTATTTATTCGAGAATTTAAGCTGGGCAATTACATTCTCTGATGGAAGCTATTATGCTACAGAAGGGGCAGAGCAGTGGATCAATCGCATTCAAGAATAAAGCATCAATGAAAACACCAACAGGCTTTCACCCCTTCACCCTTTCAACCCAGATTATTCGTGGGATTTCAACCCAGATTATTCGTGGGATGGGTTTTTTGCGACCTTTTTTATTGACTCTTCTACTTTATCTTTTACTTGCACACCATAATCGGTATTCTGGAGAGAGTGAGCATAAAGGGTACCCATTAATGAAACCCGATACATAGGCGGTAAATTATTAAGTGCCAAAGCTGCCATATCAAGCACACACTCTTCACATTTACAAATATCTGAAGCCCAGTTTTGTTCAAGCTGCTGCTCAAGTTCTTCCAGCACCATCCTTTCGGCCTCATTTACCAGATATTCGAAATTGTAGTTCTCTCTAATACTCATTACAGGGTTACTCCTTCTATGGTTTTTCATTCGAAAAAGACTCAAACTTAGTGTAACTCGGCAGAAAAGCCAGTTTCACAGTACCGACAGGACCATTTCTCTGTTTTGCCACCACTAAATCGGTCTCTACATTACCACCGGATTGTCCTTCCCGGCTGTCACGGGTATCCTCCCGCTCCCTGTGAAGAAATAATACCACATCCGCATCCTGTTCGATAGATCCTGATTCACGTAAATCAGCCAAAGTTGGCGGCTTTCCTTCTGACTGGCGGCCGACCTGGGAAAGACAAATGATTGGTATTTGCAGCTCCCGGGCGAGGGATTTAATTGATCTAGATATTTCCGCTACTTGTTCATGTCGGGGGACATTGGCTTTATTTTCAGGCTCAATCAATCCTATATAATCAATAAACAGAGCTTTAATATCTTCTTTACTTTTCATACGACGGGCCTGGGCACGCAGATCCAATAATTTTATATTAGGAGTATCATCTATATAGAGAGGAGCTTCATAAATTCTGCCGGCCGCCTCTGTAAGATTGTGAAAATCCGCAGGCCTCAACATTCCTGTTCTCAGTTTTTCAGAGTTGATTCGTGCTTCACTCGACAACAGTCTCTGCATTAGTGCCATGTCCGCCATTTCCAGAGTAAAAAATCCTATAGAAACTTTACGATGAATTGCCATATTCGCCGCCATAGTCAAAGCTAAGGCGGTTTTTCCTACCGACGGACGGGCGCCGATTACAATAAACTCTGATTTTTGAAAACCGCTTGTCATGTTATCAAGATCGGGAAAACCGCTTGGGACCCCGGTATAACTATCTTTTGTATGATAAAGCCTTTCAATGGCTTCGATAGTTTCAGCAATAATGTCATGGACCCCCCGATATGAATCGGTATGCTGACTATCGGTTATTTCGAAGATTTTTTGTTCAGCCTCTTCAATTAAAACCCGAGTTTCTAGACCTTCATCATATGCCTGGGTAACTAAGCCCCCTGATATTTTTAGCAGTTGCCGGCGTACACTGCGATCTTTTACAATTTTTGCATAATAGGCAACATTAGCACTGGTGGGAACTTCGTTGGTAAGTGATGATACATAGGTGGTACCTCCAACCGCTTCTAGCTCTCCTCCGGCGCTTAGACGGTCTGTGAGGGATATAAGATCGATTGTTTCACCACGATTAAAAAGATCTATTATAGATTTAAATATTTTTTGGTGTGAGGCGGAATAAAAATCGTCGGTCCTTAGATACCTTAGAACCGTTGAAATAACATCCCCATCGAGAAGGACCGCCCCAAGTGTAGCCTTCTCGGCATCTACATTGTGGGGCGGCACCTTTCCCTGTGGAGAGAGGGAGTTCATTTATTGTTCTTCTTTTTCCGTGGTGTGCTCACCATCTTCTGCAGCAACAACTGCCTCAGCGGCGGCCTCTTCGGGTGATTTCTCCTTCCCTGGGGCTTCCTTCTCTTCAGAGGCTTCAGAGGCTTCCGGGGTTTCCGGGGTTTCCG
>Ga0102934_1000003_pt1 | contig 164471 bp, 162 predicted proteins | sample SalPonR2_A_D1_MG_FD_78175 | JGI IMG/M metagenome (GOLD analysis project Ga0102934, IMG submission 78175) | Salt pond soil microbial communities from South San Francisco under conditions of wetland restoration - Salt Pond MetaG R2_A_D1_MG | ecosystem: Environmental > Aquatic > Marine >... | reverse complement strand
CGAGGCGCTGGGTCGGCCTCGCCTCTTTCTCGCGCGCAGTCCTTGCCCCCCTCCCCTTCCCCGCGGTCCTCCACCTCCCCCCCGGCCGCGTCGCGGCCCGCCCGTCCCGAGCCTCCTCGAGAGGAGGACGCCGAAGCCCTCTCCGATTTCGCCCGCCTCTGCAAGGCCCTGAGCATGAGCGCGAAAGACTACCCGGGCACGGACGAGGGCCTGGCCCTTGTCTTCGGGCCCGACACCCTCGCCCTCTCCTCTCCTCCTCCCTCGCTCCCGCTGCGACCCGCTGGGAAGGCGAGCGGCTTCGGCGAGCGCATCTCCAGCCCCGGAAGGACGGCTCGCGCAGGGCCTCCCCCTATCCGCCTGCCTCTGACCAACGAGGTCACGGAGATGGAGGCCCAGGCTGCGGAGGCCGCCGCGGGCTCAGGCCCTCCAGCCCCCCCTCGGGGCTATGGAGGGGAGGACGGCGGGGGCAAGAAGGAGGCGCCGCGGAGGGTGCCAGCCCGGAGTGTGTACGGCGCCTTTTACAAGCACAGGGAGGGGCGGGACCGCGAGGCGCCAGATGCGGGGAGGCCCCGGGGCTCCTTGGGGGGGCGTCTCAGCTTGTCCAGCCCCAGGGTGCAGCAGCAGCGGTGGAAGGAAGGGCGATTGCAGGAGGACAGCGAAGGGGAGGGGCTCGGGGAAGGAGAAGAGGAGGAGGGGCGGGTGGGCGAGGAAGTGCTTGCGCCGATGGAATCGCTGGGGTTGCGGAAGCGGCATCCACCGGCAAGGACGGCCGCGGCCGGTGATCGCGGAGCACGGCACCGAGGCGGGGAGGGAGACGGTGGGGAGGGAACGGAGGGCAGGGCGCCATGGCAGGGGCGGGAAGAAAGCGGGGAGAAATGGGGGAGAAGCGGCGAATTGGGAGGGGAGGCAGCAGCGGACGAGGACGAGGAAGCGAGCGACGAAGAGGACTTGGCGCTGGCGGGGCCGGGGCCGGGGGGCGGGGGCCTGAAGGGCAGGAGGAGGGGCAGCGGCCCGGCGCCCGTGGACCCGGCGAGGACGGAGGAGAAGGTTCTGCGCGACTGTCGGGTGGTGTCGAGCCACATCAAAGACGCCAAGCTTACGGAGTACATCAAGGACAAGAAGAAAGCGCGCTCGAGCCGGGACCGGTTCCTGGCGGATACGGGGCTGGTGCGTTCCGAGGTCCACCCCCCCCAGCGGTTCATCGAGGTGTATTACAACAGCTGGGCGGACGACTTCTACACGGCCATCACCACATCCTCGGCCGCCTTCGGCCCTCGGTGGTGGTTTCGGGAGGCGCTGGGGCAGGAGCCGCAGGAAGTGATGGCGTGGGTGAGAGAGTGGGAGGCTCAGGCCCGGAAGCACCAGGTCCTGAGCGAGGGAGTGGGGGAGGTGCTGAAAGAGGCGATGGCGGTGGGAGGGGCGGAAGAGGGCAACCCAACCGTGGAGATGGAGCGATTCTTGGCGCTGAAGGCACGATTGAGGGAGCGGAGGGAGCCCAAGATCATCGTCATCGGCGACGTGCACGGCTGTGTGGAGGAGCTCCGGGCGTTGATCAAGAAGGTGGAGTACAGCCCCGGGGACCTGCTCGTCTTCCTGGGGGACATGGTCGCCAAGGGACCGGACTCCATCCCCGTGATCCGCCTGGCCAGAGAGGTGGGCGCGCTCTCCGTGCGGGGGAACCACGAGAACGAGGTCATCCGCTGGAGTCGGGCCTTGGCCCTAGGGGCGCAGAGCAACTTCAAGTCGGAGCACTACTTGATTGCGATGGGGCTGGAGGACGCGGACGTGGAGTGGCTGCGGAACTTGCCCTGGTACATCTCCTGCTCGGACCTCCAGCTCCTCTTCGTCCACGCCGGCTTCGTCGCCGATCAGCGGCTCAGCAAGCAACATCCTCGCTTCATGATCAACATGCGATCCATCCTGGCGGACGGGACGGTCAGTGCCCGCTACTACCAGGACTACCCATGGGCGAGGACGTGGCAGGGGCCGCAGACGGTCCTGTTCGGGCACGACGCGCGCAGGGGCATGCAAGAGTACGAGCAGGCGCTGGTCTGGATACCGGGTGCGTGTATGGAGGCAACCTGACGGCCTGTATCTTGCCGGGCAAGGAGCTAGTACAGGTACCTGCGGCGGAGCCGTACATAGTGAATCGGTACGATCGCATTATGAAGCGTGCCCGGGTGTTGCAGAAAGAGGGCGTGGGGGGACGGCGGTGGACTGATGGCGAGGAGATGGACCTGGAGGAAATAGCAGCCGGGGAAGGCATGGAAGGGGATGAAGACGGAGGCACGGAAGGAGAACAGGGGGGGCGTGGGAGAAGACAGTAGGAGTCGGTCGAAAGAGGGCGTGGACGACCAGTGTAAGTACTGCCAACATGTATCACAAGAGGATGCAGCCTGGGCTTCGGGAGGGCGAAGGAGAGCCGGCGTTGAGTCCCTCGGTGGCGTTCGGAAGGGCGCACGGGGGATAACACGGTCATGCTTCGACTCGTAGGGGCTCTATTGGCTCCAGGCTGGCCTCATACGCTAGTGGTGCGATCAGTAGACCACTAGGTCACCGAACAGGCAAAAGGTCATGCTAACTGCGGCAGCAAGAGCAGTAGCAGCAACGGGAGGCAGTCTCCCAACATGAAAGCAACGCTCGACACGACACACGAATAAAAAGTGTCACGAAAAACACACCAGCGAGTAACTCCCGCTGCTCTCCATTTCATCTTGTTGTTTCGGCGTTATCTTCAATCCAGGCCTGCCTTGTCCTGTCTTACATCTCACCCTGTCCCTTCGGCCTCCCCTCCTCTTCCCCCTTCTGCACTCAGCCTGCCTCGCCTAACAACGTGCCCCAATATCCCTCCACTATCAAGCCAACCCCTCCCTTCCTGTTCCCACCTCTCGATAAGACAAAACTCCTGCCCTGACAGGAAAAGAGAGCGACTGGAAGTACGGCAGAGGACCAAGGTTCCATACATACCCGCGCGACGGGTTGTGCGCCTCCACCAAACATCCCACTGGAGACAGGGCGGTCAGTGTGCACGCCTGAAGACCTTGCAAGGGTCTCATTCCCCGCCGCTCGTCCTCTGCGACCTGCTCTCCACCCTATCTTCTCCCCCCCACTTTCCAAGCACTCCAAACCGGCTCCGGCCCCCACTTGCTCCGTCCGTTCGCCTCGACCGACCGACAGCGAGTCGCCCACTGAATCCTCTCCCTATCATTTGCCACGCCTGCCCACCTGCCGTCCCTTATGCCCATAAATTTACAGGAACTGCGCCAGCCACTTGAAGCCGTCCGCGTACCCCATCCGCTTGATCACAGAGCACATGTACAGCTCGATAGGCCGTACGCCCGGCTGCTTCTCCCCGCCTGAAGAATCTTTTCCGTACGTATTCTGCATGCCAAGCGCATATCGAAGCTGCTCCTCTGAGACGGCGCGAGGGACGTCGATCTTGTTTCCGAGCACCAAGAAAGGGACGTGAGCGAGCTCGTCGCTCGTGAGGAGGCTCTGTCGACGTTCGACCCAGGAAGGAAGAAACAGGAGGAAGACATATGAGGAACCGAGTATCATGAGACGCTCTCAAAATGGACTACTTACATCTAGCTCACGCTTGGCCTCGGGGAAACGCTCCTGGTCCAAAGCGTCTACTATAAACACCACACCATCCACGGTGGTAAGGTAGTCCTTCCATAGCCGGCGCGCCGTCTCGTGTCCGCCCAAGTCAAACGTCTTAAATCGAATTTTACCAATAATGAGCTCGTCCGTGTTCGGGTGAATAGTGGGCTGATGGACTTGAACCCTGTTTTCTTTAAGCATGTGCAGCAACGTCGTCTTCCCGGCATTGTCCAAGCCCAAGAACAAAATCTTGGCGCTCTTGTGATAAAGGCCTGCCAGATGAACAGAAGGGGCGGGAAGCACTTAACTCAAATTAAAAACTTTCTCGCAATGTCACAGAAATGAGGGTAAGGAGCGCAATGCACGCGACCAAACGAATACGTATGATTGAAAAGGCAGCAAGGGACTGGGATGACCGCGACCAAAACCGAGGCAGACTGGGTCGCCTCGTATTCATCCGACCCGTCAGCCTCTCGGATGAATACGAGGCAAATGCATGCTTCATGTCGTGTCCTTACTGAGAAAGACAGTATTTCTTTGGTCAAATGAAATGCTACCGGACGCGCTTACCTAATGAGGCGAGCGCACTATACACCCAGTCAAGGAGGAACATGGCTGCAGCTCCCGTTCCTGCTCCTTATGTGATTGGGCCCGACTTGACGGCTCGGAGCTCGTAAACTGCCCTGTATCGGCCCGCGCTGTCGTCCCTGTGTGCATGCGTGGGGAAAAAAATGTTTACAGCTTGAGTCGATCCTTCTTGTGGAATTCGTTGCTTCGCTCGTCAGCTACTGAGTATTATCGACCATTCCGGTGGCTCCTGCCGATCAAGTTCACCGAGTCCCACGTGGTTTCTGGACGATGTGAACCCATGAAAGGCAGTGAAAAGCACAATTGGAGAGTGGTGCCGGCTTAAAACATTACTGCGTCGTGGACAGCGCGGGATGGGTACGCTGGAAGCAGAGGGCTCGTGTCCGTTACTCCCGACGAGGAGGGGTTGCCGCGAAGCCTTCTTAGGACACCACCTGTGCCTGCACGCGCGAGGTCTCACAACACTACAACTGGCGAAACATTGAATTGATTTAAATGATGGATGTGAGGCGGCGCCCGCAACTTATTGGCCACCATGCACGACCAACAGAGGGCATCATACCATCCCCATCTGATGGTGCCTCGGTCGTCGCCACAGCATCGCCCCGAAATCCGTATCGTCACAGCGCGAGGCTGGAGATGCGCTATTTGCGACAATTTCTTGCGTTATCCGCATTCCTTTTTCTAAAAGAGTAGGTCTTTGTGCTCTTGAGTCGATTCCTTTTTTCTGATTGCTTTACATTCTTTATCACTTTTTACTTCCTCTTTCTAGAGCAGACGTTTGTTCCAAGGCCAAGATGAAGACAAGATTAGCGGCGCGGCGGTCGTCACCTCTAAGACACATACGCCTGATATTTCCTATCCTACTTATTTTCGACCTGCAGATTGCGGATACTGTTAGCGGGTTTGTTCTTTTAAAGCCCCCCCCCCAATCACATTCTAGCTACCTGCGGCCCTCAACCTCTTCAAAGGTTCCACCGCGTCAACCGTGTGTTGCGCAAGCCATACGCTCCATCAATCTTCGTGGTATCGCAATATTCTCATTAGGTCTTAATTCTTACATTGTCCCGGGCCCTGACAACTCTCAAGACCTGCGGGAATTCGATATTCCCCAGACGGTGACGGAGCCTCTCCCCCTTCCACAAGCTGTCTACGTCTTTGGTGGCTACACCAGCAAGTCCAAGGCACGTAAACTCATCCGCAAGGGACAGGTTCTTGTCAATGACGAGCCTGGAAAAACTTGTGAGGCTATCGTGGAAAAAGGTGATAGAATTAAAGTCGTAGCTCAGGAGACAAATGGTAAGCAGAAGGGCGGGGCCGGGCGAGGGGTAAAAAAGGTGGTTGTTGTTTGGGAGGACGACGATCTGGCTGTGATAGTCAAACCAGCTGGCGTCGCTGTTCATGGAACGGGAGCATACTCGTTGGTGGACGAATACAGCAAGTTTTTGCAGCCAACAAGCCGCAGCCTTGAAGACGGGGCTCTGCCCAAGCCCGTGCACGCCCACCGCCTGGACGCGCCCGTGGGCGGCCTGCTCCTCGTCGCCAAGACCAAGCCCGCCTTGCAGGGGCTCGTGACCGCCTTTCTGGAGCGGCGCGTCCAGAAGACGTACCGCGCTGTTGTGATAGGGCGGCCGGCAGAACCCGCCGGCCAGGTCCTTGCGCCCGTGGAGGGGAAGGACGCGGTCACCCGGTATAAGGTGGTGGCGTCGGTCCCCTCGCCCGCTTTTGGCGCGCTCACGTCCATAGAATTGAATCCTGAGACAGGGCGAAAGCATCAATTGCGGCAGCACTGCCAGGCCTTAGGCACCCCAATCCTAGGCGATCTGAGGTACGGGCCGTCCAATACCTTGCGGACGCGTGGCTTGTTCCTCTATTCCATGGCCGTGAGCTTCGTGCACCCGGTGACGACGACAGCGGAGACCTTCAGGATAGAGGTGCCTGAGATTTTCGGGAACACCATGAATATGGAGAGGAAGAAGGCGGAGCGGATGGCTGAGGAGGAGGAGGGTGGAAGCACGGAGGAAGGGGAGGGTGCCTAATATAGAAGTACCAGCTACTGATTGTAAATAGCATTATTAACACAAATTTGATCTTGTGCGACTTGGCGGAAGACACTGCGAGCTGTACGCAGTGCATAACACTACACGAGTGATGAGGAGCGGAGGTAGCTCTCACGAAAATTCACATGCCTGTCATTTCCGGGTATCTTGATTGATTTCCTTTTCGATCTCTTATCCGATCAGTTATCCTCCCCACAATGAATCAGGACGCTCATGATGGTGATAATCCTTACATCCACTGACTCCCCAGCCTATTCTACGCCGGAAGTGTTCTCCGTGTGCCCGATGAAATGAAAAATCAAGCTTGTTCTCGCCATGGGCCCTCCCGTTTGCGGTGCCAAGAAGTCGGCTGGGTTTCTGTAGTCAGGAAAGCGGTGTGTGAGATACACAGATAAATCGCAAGCGCACAAGGATCCTGCGGAATCTAGGCATCTCTCCTGTCCACCGACCAGGCCCTGTGCCTCCATTATCAATCAACCCTCCCAAGCCGTTGGTACTTACAGAAGAACCCTTGGCCGTCACCGAAGGGATTCAAGTGGCCAGCCCTGTGTTGGGGTGCAGTGCGTTAGCGCCTGAGGAAGAAATCGCCCTGTGATCTACTGCCTGCAGGCATTTCCCCCGTAACCGTCATCCCTGACGTCACTCTCGGCCCCCCTTCTCTCTCGCCGCCTCCTCCTTACAAGACTTGCTCCACCGGCCCCTGGCCTGTCAGGTATTCCTGGAGCAGGGCGCCCATGGAGGCCACCATCGCCAGGCGCCCGTTTTTCAGCTCCTTCAGCTGCAATTCCTCGAACTCCTTCTCGCTCTTGGGGATGAAAGAAGAACCAAAGTTCAAGTCGCCAGGGGCACGGTCCTCCTTTTGTCGGCCCCCCGTGAACTCGATCACGCCCAGTCCTACGATGATCTGCCAAATGGCCTCGGGACGTTGCTCGTAGACCTGCTGCAAGGCAGCCAGAGGGCGAGGGTTGCTAAAGACGGGATCCGGAAGGTGGTAGAGACCTTGGACAAAGATACCGAGCATGGCAGCCATGGCTACACGCCCGTGCTTGAGCTCGCACTCGCGGTACTTACGGAGGGAACCCTCGTTCTGGCTCAGGCCCAGAGGATCCCAGATCCCGCCCGTCTCCGTGTCCGCTCCGATCAAGTCAGAAACCGAGGCCACCACCAAGTTTTTGCGGGCGTATGAGCTCTTGCCTGTGTTGAAAGTCGCAGGAATGAAAGCGGCGGCAGAGGACAGCAGCCCCAGCAAAACAACGGCGCGCATCATTTCGAGAGACGGAGGATTCTGCAGGGTATATGCATAAAATTTCAAGATTTTGGAAAAGGGTTAGAATTCGCAGCTTGAACTCAACATTGTACGCTAGATCTTCCAGGGAGAATGCTCAGTCTGTCTTTTGGACATGATAACACTTGCACACAAGGAGTAAGAGCAGGGAGCCGCAACAGGCGCATACCCATCAAGACGTTCTGCCGGACACTCTGCTGCAAGAGTCAACGTGCGCCTGTAAAAGCGTTCCCGTGCTCTCCTGCTTCTACAACCATGTGTGTGTTTGTTTGTCTATGACTGCCCAATTACAAAGAAGGAAGGCAAGTTGCCGATCAACACCCGTTCGGCTTGGGAGACACTGAACTAGGATCACTTCAGGCACCAGCCTCAAGCGGAGAAAGCCAACATTTCGTCCGTCGAAAAAATGGCACCACGAACGCCTTGCCCTCATTACGCTGAAAGCCATGCAGTCCCTTACTATCTTGACGATCATCGAGATGTAGAGCCCCCTTGGACGCATTTCGACACGGGCGCTGGCAAGTTGAAATCGGTATCATCCCTGGCGGGCACCGCGGCGATGGCGACTCTGCGCCTTAATCGGGGACTCCAGAAAAGCGATTTTGCCCTTCTACGCCTGCCCGCAGCCCGTGGGCAGATCGGTGCGTAGCAGCGCTTGACCCTCTGTGCTGGGTCTTCCTGGGGCTGGGTTTAGATCATCGCCGCCTTTCGTCTGCACATGCTCGCCACGCGGCTGTCTCGTTGTCTTATCCACGCCGTCTGCTTAAATCTTTTGACACCGCCTTGAACATCACGAGTCGAGTCTCTCACCCGATGTCCTTTGCAATCTTTAGTCTCGTACATGCTTCATTAATCCCGGTCAAGTGTTTCCTCTGTAGAAACGCAGCTCTTGTTTTTCACATCTTGACACAAACATCCCTAACCCATCACAAGAACAGGGTTGGCGGCAGGCCATCGAGCTGGCTTGTGTCGTCAGCATGATGGCGGTGGGGCGAGCGCGTAGCAGCAGCAGTCTAGTTGGTATAGCAAGATATAGCACATGGCTCCATCATCATCAGGCGCTCCAGGGTCAAACGTGGAACATGTACACAAAGAGTGCAACACGTGCCAGTCGGCGGACGCCACAGCAGCGATGGCTGAGCAGTCATCCAAAGGCAGCGAGCCTTGGGTACACATTGCGCGTGGAGGGCCATTTCGATGAAGCCAAAGCCCAGGCATTGCGGCCAAAGGACGTGGTAACCCTGTTCGGCGCCTTCGAGCCCTACAATATTGTCATGCGCCCCCCCGGGGCCGTCGGGGGGGGGGCCAAGTATCAGGCGAAGAAGGGCAACTCCCTGCCTCCACCACCGCTTGTTCTCGCCACATTTCAAGTCCCGAGCCTTAAATACGCCCGGGAAATTGCCCACTCGTTCCATCATGATGAGAGCTGGGGGGATCGCATCACGGTGCACCAGGAGCAGGAGACTTTCCCGGTGTTCATCTCGGGCTTGCCAGAGGGCGTATCAGGATCGGAGCTGAAGAAGCAGATTGATCGGGCAGGGGCGTCGGACCCCAAACAAAGACGTGTGATGGGGGGAAGTGAACCGGCCTCCGAGTCGAAGGGTCAGTCCAAAAGCCTTCTGACAGAGACGGCCATCGACGCTTACGACACCTACGCTGTCTTCCGATGCCCCGACAAGTACTCGTCCATGGGGCTCTTGCAAGGCTCTTTCCAGCTAGCGCCGGTAGGGCCGAAGGCTCGAGGCAACACGGGGGAGAAGAGACTAGGGGCGGGCGCGGAGAATGGGGCCGGCGCTACCGAGGCGGAGGCACAGGCGGAAGGCAACGCAGGAGAAAGGATGGTGGAGGTGGAGGAAGCGGGGCAGGAGGGGCGGGGGGAAGGGGATGGGGAGGATGCCCGCGGCGTCCTTAGCTACGCGGCTTGGAAGACATACCCGGTGCGCGTGAACGGGCTGCCGGGAGACGCGAACGAGGGGGAGGTGATGGCGGTCTTTTCGAAATACATGCCCTACGATGTGGAGGTCCTGCCCGTGGAGGCGTCGGAGGCCGCGGACGGGAATGAGGGCGGGACTCGGGGGGCCTACCTGCGCTTTGCCCGGCGCATACAGGGGGTGGAGTGCGCGAGCGAGATGCAGGACGTGAGCGTGCGCAACAATGTCCTGCAGGTGCGAAGGGCCTGGGAGAAGGTCTACCCCCTGCTGATCGAGGCAGCTTCGGGGGAGGGGAAAGTTACCGCGGACGAGCTTGAGCAAGTGCTCGCCCCTTTGAAGAGGATGAAGGACTCGTCCCTCCTCGACGCCGAGCTCCTGGAGGAGGGGGCAGCGGCGGTGATCCGGTTCGGGAGTCAGACAGGCGCGGAGGAAGGGCTGGGCGTGTTGGAGGCCGGCGCGGGGAGCGGGAGGAGGAAAGTGCGGCCGGCGTGGAAGGACTTCCGGGTGGACGTAAGAAACCTGCCACTGGAGGTGACGCAGGAGGAGCTGCGCGAGATGGTTCACCTGACGACCCCCTCCAAAGTGGCGGTGTCCTTGCCCGTGGGCGGCCGGTACCGGACGGGAAGTCTCTCCTTTACCACGCGGGAAGAGGCAGACCTGGCCTTCTCGCAGCTCTCGGGGACGGGCTTGCCGGACCTGAAGCTCCGGAAGGCGTGGGCCGTGTACCGGCTGAGGGTGAAGGGGCTGCCCGCGGACACGAGGGAGGAGGACCTGCGCGAGGTGCTGAGAGGCGGCTACGAGCCCTTCCAGGTGGACTTCCCTCGGAGTCGGAAGGGGAACCCGAAAGGCGAGGCGGTGCTCAGGTTCAGGACCTACGACCAGCTGGTGGCGGCGATCGGTCGCCTGTACGGGCGGGACTCGCCCATGGATGAGGTCGAGAACCAGGCGCGATGGGCGTCGGCGGGGGAGGGGATGAGCTTCGACGACCCGGCCGGGAGCTTGGAGGAGGAGCTGGCGAGGTTGCCACCCTCAGCCTCTTCCCCGCTCTCGACCGAGACGGGAATGGGGCTGGACGCACTCTTTGACAGGCACTGGAAGGAAGAGAGGGGTCCCGGGGAGGAGGGGGGGGGGGAGGCGGGGATGGAGGGGGGCGAGGCCGCCGCGTCGAAGCCTGGGGGGCTCGGGGTGGCAGAGCCAGGGGCAAAGGGGAGCGGGAAAGATGTCCAGGAAGAAGAGGAGGAGAAAGAGGAAGAAAGTTACGCGGGAAGAGACGTCAATCCCTTCGCCATCCATCCGGAGGGCAAGTGGGTGAAGATGCTGGTGGACACAGACACGACGCAGAAGATCATCAAGGGGGGGCACATTCTCTCCTATCGCGCTCTGGTGCTCGTAGGCAACCTGAAAGGCTGCGGAGGCTGGGGCGTGGGGAAAGGCGCGACCCTGGAGGAGGCGCAGATACGGGCCTATAGGGCTGCCAAGAAAAACCTCATCCACATCGATCTCTACCGCAACCGGTGCATCACCACCGACCTGTACGGGAAGCACAACAATTGCCGCATCTATATCCAGGCGGGTCAACCCAACCGACCACATAAGGAGGGGCGAATGATAAACGACATGCTGAGGATTATGGGTGTGGAGTGCGGGGAGGCGAGGAGCATCGGAAGAAGGAACCCCTACTCGGTGGTCAGGGCCTTGTTCCATGCGATAAGCAAGCACGAGGGTGTGGAAGCGCTCTCCAGGAAGAGGGGGAGGCGTTTGATCAGTGTATCTAAAGCGCGTTACTTGGGCTTGTAATCATTGGAAATTATGGCCAGGGGGAGGAGGCCTGGGAAGAAAACATTCGCCGTCAAGCAAGACTCCTGTGTTCATCGAGGCCTGGCACGAAACAGCGACTTGGAAAAGTGGAAGTCGAAATGTAGTGTTTTTTTTTACTTTCTTTTAAATTTACTCTACACGCGCCAGACGTTCTCCTTCACGAGAACCCACTCCCTTCCTAGTCATCCTCATCATCTTTTGCTGCCGGGGGGGGACCGCAGGGCTGTAGCATTTTCTCGAGGAGCTGGTAGCGCACACGACCTACCGCGTCGTTCTGCGCCACTGCAATGTAGGCAAGCTGGTCGTGATGACCCAAATGAGTAGCGTAGGTGTCCCGATGCTGGTTCGTCAACCATTCGCTGTCGAGAAAAGGAACGTGAGCAGAATGAGACATGCAACGACATGCACATGCAGCTTGCATCATCCCTTCTGTAACAGTCGAAACCGCAAAAAAAAAAAAATCGAATGTACACGGCGTTCTGGTGAAATACGTAGATTGTTTCTGTCGCAAGTGTGAAATGCCGAATGGGGTATTTCATCACTATTCGAAGCCTAGAAGTTGTCCTCTGCACTTACTGTTTGGTCAGGTCGGGATGACCTGTCCCGACATATTTATTTTGAAGATGCTCCCAGCTCCGATTGATATTGAATCGGTCGGCTGCCTGTAAGAAATTGCACATCACGGATTAAAAGGGATCGGTGCCGCCTCCACTAGTTCGGGGGGGCGTCTCACCATGATCGATGCCGGCTACGTGTGCCAGGTGGGGCCTTCTCCCTACGTGTGTCCGCTCTCGTATCTGCTCTGTAATATAGAAGATACAATGGATGTGATGCCTTATCAAAGGGAGGATCGCAACCCAGTCGATTACACCGTGAGAACTAGCCCTAAGGCGCAAGGCGGGGGGGGGTTCCTGTCGCTGGCGAGAACCGGGGGCAGTATCTTCCATGTAAACTCCAGGGGGGTTATGCCACACATTTGACCAGCTCGTCAGAGTCGAGGTTTTAGGTTGTCTCACATTTGGTTCTTCTCATTGCGTGTGTTAGGGAAATCCGCTAGCTATTTTCGAGCCTCTGACTTTTTGACCGGTCCCATCACGGTTTTCCCACCACGCTAGGAGCTTGTGGACGTCGGTGACGGGATGAGAAGGGTGTCGCCTCTACTTGGATGGGTGCTTGCACAAAGTCGGCAATGGACTGGTTCGGCAGCATTTGTGTCGTCACTTCGAGCCTTGGTGTCATACCCGCGTGTTTGCTTGAGACCTGTCGTCCCTCATGCTGCTGTCAGCTCGACATGTCTCAGGAGACGAAGCACGACGACGAGCTCAACGGTGATGGCGGCGTTTGAGGCAGACAAAAGCACAGTTTCATCCGGCACCGGCACCCCACCAACAGTGGCAACGATCAGTTCCATATCTCCCTTCATAAATAGGCACGATGTTACCGTGGAGGTACACTCCGGTCGAGGTCCTTCTCTGCAGCGATTGCGCGTTCACGTCCTGCCCCTGGAATCGGACAAGTTGGAGGTACTCTTATCACAAGTTTACGACCGTGTGGCTCAAAGGGGTGGAATTGTGGGTATGGACGCAGAATGGCAGCCTGAGGTCCTCCGCTTCGAGCGCAACCCCGTTGCTTTGCTACAGCTGGCTTGGGAGGAGGACATCTTTCTGGTCCGACTGCAACACATGCGGGGAAAGGTGCCGGCGTCGCTCCATCGACTTTTGGCCGACGAGCGTATCATTAAGGTTGGGTGTAATATCGGTGGGGATGCCAAGCGGCTGTTAAAGGACTACGCACTGGACACGAGAGGGCACGTGGACCTGAGAGAGGTCACCCAGGGCCTGGGGCTCGTCCAGTGCAAGCGTCGCAGCATGGCGTGGCTGGCCAAGGAATTTTTGAGGATGGACATGGACAAATCGCAGCAGTGCTCCGATTGGGGAAACCTGGAGCTGTCGGCGGAGCAGATTAAGTACTCGAGCATCGACGCCTGGGTGGCGCCGGCCATCGTCGGGCATCTCTTCCGTCGCTACAAGTCCCAGGTCGGCCAGCCCCCTTGCCCCTCCTCCTTCTGCAAGCGGCTGGTGCCTCAGTATTGGACGCGGCGGGTTGGCGACGGGCATCATGCAAAGATAAAGAGATCACCTCCCGATGGGAGGTGGGAAGTGCAGCAACAGCAGGAGCGGGAGCAGCAGAAGCAACGAAGTAGTAGGGATGGGATGACATATTAATTGAGGAGCTGTCGACTTACGGACAGTCGCCGGTGCATGCATGTGGTGACAGATATAATGACGCCCGTAATGTGCCCCTCTACGCGGAGATTCGCTTAAATGTTTCGCTCCGTCGCATGCTTGTGTAGGATCGTGTGATTTAGAGATATGTCTAAAAGTAACAAAGTACCTTCGAAACGCGCCAAACTGTATAATTTGCCTTCCTCAGATTGTCAGTGGTAAGTCCAAATTATGCACATCTTTCACACGACGTTTGAGGTCTTTGGCTGCCACCCTTAACTTTGCTGCCGTCTGCTCTTTGCTACCGCTCGAGTCGATCAGAAGCGTCGCCGCCTTGTTTCTCACCTCATTGCTCGCAAGAGCCGCTATTCTCCTCTGCGCTTCCTCTGCGGTCATCCCGTCTCGGTCCATTAATCGTGCTTGCGCCAACTTAGGGTCGATCAGCATCGTCCAGACCTCATCCATCCACAAGTCCCACCCTGCCTCGACCAAGACGGCCGCCTCCACCACCACCCACGCGTGGCCCTCCGTCGTCAGGCGGGCAATCTCCTCCTTCGCCCGCGCCTCTGTGGCAGGAAACATGATCTTGTTTAATTGTTGGAGCGACCTGTGGTCGCGCTGGAACACGAGCTTGCCGAGTTTCTTCCTGTCCACGCGGCCATCGGTGGTAAAAATGCTGGGTCCGAAGGCCTTACGGAGTTGCTGGTTGGCGGGCGTGTGAGGGGCATAGCACGCGTGAGCCAATAGGTCGGCATTTAGGACCGTTGCGCCAAGGCCTCTCAAGACACTGCAGGCGTGGGTCTTCCCTGAAGCGATGCCGCCAGTAAGCCCATGGACCAGTACACTTTTCATTCCGGCATCAACCTGTGTCCGAATGGGAGGAGAGGGCATTAGCAGTCCGGTCTGTTTTGTGCCTGACCCTCCTTGAGGAAGAAGGACGAATACTGATACATGAAGGAAAACCAAAGCGCCTTTGTTATAGAGCCTCGGGTTTATTTTTCTTTAGCAAAGTCTCACGAGAATTGTGAGTCGCAGAGGTCATAGCTTTCCCATCTTCCATGGGGTCTTCCCTACACACTGCCGAATTCCTGCATCCAGTCGTTGTACCGCTGCAAATCCCCTGAGCCCACGGACTTGCTGATTTTCGATAACGCAAACAAGAAATCAGCTTGCGTGACCATCGACGCCTGGAGTTTGTCTCGGTTTGCCATCAATGCCTTCTGAATCTCCAAGCCATGTAGTCCCTGTTTCCTTGCTTCCTCCATCACCCGCCGCACACTCATCATCGAGGCGTCTCGACACACGTTCGCAATGTCTGCACCAGAGTATCCTTCCGTTTGCTGAGCTAGGGTATCCAAATCCAAATCATCCCCCACCTCAATATCCCTCATATTGATTCTGAATAATTCTTTCCGTCCTTCTTCGGTAGGCAGCGAAATATAGATTCTCTTCTCCATTCGCCGTCGCAAAGCATCATCTAGATCCCACGGCATGTTGGTGGCTGCCAGGACGATGACTGTTTTGCTTCCAGGCCTCTCCTCCTCGTCCACCGCTCCCTCCTCGTTATCATCTACGCTGGTCGTGGCTGAGGCGTCCGCTACACCATCCATCTGAACCATGAGTTCTGTCTTGACGCGCCGACTCGCCTCGTGCTCGCCGCTGCCCCCGCGCGACCCGGCGATAGAATCGATCTCGTCGAAGAAGAGCGTGGATGGGGCGTAGTATCTCGCCATTTCAAAAAGGATTCGAACCATTTTTTCGCTGTCACCTCGGTACTGATGAGGTAGCGGAAAGGTTTTGGAGGCAATGAGTGGTCGCGAAAAACGATGACATAATGAAACAAGAACACAAGCTAAATGGTCCGGAAGCTTGTGGGCATGAAGGGGGACGGAAACGAGAACCTGCGAGGGATACACGGTTAAAACTATACAAAACTTATGAGATAAACTCTACCTTAGAGCCGAGAGTGGACGCGGAGACATTGAAGAACGTGGTGGCACACTCCGTGGCAACAGCCTTGGCCAGCATGGTCTTCCCCGTCCCTGGAGGCCTGTGTGTGAAAAGGGCGAAGGGAGAAGACACTCGTGAGCGCCCTGCCGAAATGTGTTGAAGGGCTGTTCATGATTCCTACTTTCTGTGCGCTTCGATTTGTTGGCTTTCAGGTCCTCCAGCCGGACCTGAGATGCTTCCGCCCCACCCACTCATGCCTACATACCCGAACAACAAGACCCCCTTCCATGGCCGCCGAATGCCCTTGAAATAGTCAGGCATCCACAATGGCAATACAACTGCTTCTTGCAAAAGCTGTTTCGCCTCTTGTAAATCAGCGATAGAGTCCCAGGAGACATTCACTCCCTGCTCCACGATCTCCCGCTCGATGCTTTCAATAAGCTCCGTGTCTGCCCATCCTGCCTCCCGGGCTACATCGCTGTATCTTGGTTTTCCATTCAAAGCCAGGGGGGGCGTGTCCTCTGCCCTGCTATTCGCAGAATTGCTCGAGTTGTGCTTCTGAAGGGTGGCGTAGGGGCCCGCAGTGTCCACTGCAGTAGCATTGACGCCACGCCCCGCGTTACGCCTCGCACCGGAGCTAGAAGAAGCGGTATTCACAGTCACGGGAACCGGAGGTTTGACCGAGGTGCGTGTCCGGGTACCCTCGGCGCGCCCAGCCACAGCCGCCGCCGACGAGCTTGTTACAGTGGCCGGACGGGCACCTGCCTGTGACGTCCGCCGGTTTGAACCTAATTTTCTGGTCGAAGCAGCTGCGACACGCCTCCCTTCGGCGGTTTCTTTTCCCCCAACGCCAAGAGATTGCCGGTGTGTGCGCATACCGCCCTCTCTCCCGCCCACAGAGGCTTTGGAGCGGCGGGATGTGGTCGGCGGCGTTGGTGCTTCCCAAACTCCGGGTTCGCGTGCAATTTCAGAATCAGGCAACTGTGATGCTGCGAGAGCCGCTGCTTCCCTCTTGCTGGCTGCGGCAGCGGCCGAAAGCGGCGGAGGGGGAGATGGAGGCCGGGGCTTATTACTGGGCGGAACGGGAGGAATGGAACGTAGGGTGTTTTGCAGCTCATTTACCAAAGCTTCCTCAGCCTTGAGCTCCTTGGCCAGCTTGAGGTATCTATTTCGACGCCACTCCTGATCATCCGATTTCAAGGTTACGTTTGCAAACTCCTGCAGTACTTGCTGCGCCTTTCGGTGAAGTTGGATGGCCGCCTCGTACTGGGAAAGCAAGCCGTGTTCCCGGGCTTGGCGAAGCAACAGCGGAAGTTTTTTCACTGCCGAAGGAATCGAGGGCAGAGTGGCTGCCGCCTTAATTGTTGCACTAGCATTTTCAGCGGTATTTGTACTTGATTGAAGGGTATTTGAGCCAGGAAGGCTTGATTTATTCGCAGCATCGGCCATCGCTGCTTCGTGCCTCCTTCCTTAACTTGCTCTGATGAGAACGTGAAGGACAAGAAAAGAACGAAATTAGTGTCGAATGCATCTGGCGTGCTCGGCTTATACTTTTCCCCCTGAAAACGTGCAGCGAAAGACAATTCAAAGCGTATGCCTGGAGATGGGCGGTCCGCCCATGGAGTCGCGGGCTTGCTCATGGTGGAACATCGAGCCACTTTTGGCGACCCTCCCGCCTCATCCCGTCTGATGGATGGGGCCTCGCGTTGCCGCCAGTCAGGGGTCTTACTCACGCGTCCTCTCTGGCACAGTGGGCCTGCATAAATTTGGAATGACAACAACAGAAGTCAAGGCGGTGCACGCGGAAGCCAAAGTTCAGGAGGGGGCAGAAGAGGAGGAAGAGGAGGACGACGACCAGGGAGGAGCGGCAGAGGGCCAAGGGGATGCGACTACAAGCAACAGCGGCACGGCAAACAAGAAGAAGAAGAAAAAGAAGAAGAAGGCAAAATCTGCGGGCACAGGTTCTGCTCCTTCTGAAACTTCAGCCGCTGGCGAAGGTTAGTGATGGAATGAAGCAGGAACTCTAAAAATGTTTCCAAGAGAAGATACTCACAGTCTTGCATGTCCTTGTTCTATTTTCTCCGATGAACACGGAAAATTGCGACAAACAGAATGCGATGTGGAACACGCTAGTGGAGACAATGATAATGATGCTGAGGAAGATGGGGATGGGGCTATTACCGCGGAGGATGCGATCAAGAAGAAAAAGAAGAAGAAGAAGAAAGGAGTGAAAGGGGCAAGCGGTGTTTCCGGCGCCGTGCCTGGACAGCTCCACCCGGCGACGGGAGTGCCAGGCAAAAAAGCGCCGGGAAGAGGTGTCTCAGGCTTCACAGATAGCTACATCCGGTACGGACAGACAGAGCCGCCCACCATACCTGTAGCTTCCCTTTTTGCCGAGGGCCATTTCCCTAAGGGCGAGATCCAGCCTCATCCCGGTGATATGAACACCTTTCGTATCACCTCTGAGGAGAAGCGGGCAGCGGAGAGACTGGAGGCTGATCTTTACGATAAGGTTCGATCGGCCTCGGAGGTGCATCGGCAAGTTCGTAAGTATGCGCAGAGCTTCATCGAGCCGGGCATCAAGTTGATTGATATGTGCGAACGCTTGGAGAACAAGAACAGGGAATTAATCCAGGAGGCTGGCTTGGAGCGAGGCGTAGGCTTCCCCACGGGTTGTTCATTGAATCACGTTGCCGCGCACTACACGCCAAATGCCGGGGACGAGACTGTACTGCAGTATGGCGACGTTATGAAGGTTGATTTCGGATGTCAGATAGAGGGGCGAATCATCGACAGTGCTTTCACTGTCTCTTTTGATCCGACCTACGACAACCTTCTGGAGGCTGTTCGGGAGGCAACGGACACGGGAATTCGGACAGCAGGGATTGATGTGCGCCTTTGTGACGTGGGAGAGGCGATCCAAGAGACGATGGAGTCGTACGAGGTAACCATTGATGGGACCACGTACCCGGTAAAATCCATCCGAAATCTAAACGGACACAGCATCGGTCCATATGAAATCCACGCGGGGAAGAGCGTTCCGATAGTGAAAGGGGGCGACGCGACCAAGATGGAGGAGGGTGAGTTCTACGCGATCGAGACATTTGGGTCCACGGGTCGGGCCTTCGTACAGGAGGATTTGGAATGCAGCCACTACATGAAAGCCTTTGAGGCTCCCCATGTCCCGTTGCGAATGGCTTCGGCTAAACGGCTTTTGTCGCACATAGACCGGACCTTCAAGACTCTGGCTTTTTGCCGTCGCTGGCTGGAGCGCCCGGACGGGGGATCCGCGTTTATCCACGGGCAGAAGGGCAAACAAGAAAAATATCTGGGGGCTTTGAAGAACCTTTGCGACGTTGGCATTGTCGTACCTTATCCGCCGCTAGTGGATATCAAGGGTAGCTACGTGGCGCAGTACGAGCACACCATTTTGCTCCGACCAACGTGCAAAGAAGTGCTCTCTCGAGGGGACGACTTCTGAGACGATGAAAATGGCAAGCATTGAGGGCAGGACTGGGGAAATGCAGGGCAATAAGACACGATGATGACGTATGCTTCAGTCTCTCTGAACTTATTTTTATTTGCTGAAAGGAGTTGTCACAGTATTTTTTTGCTGAAAGGAGTTGTCACAATACTTCACTGATTCGCTCGGGCTCGCTCATCCCACTAAGACGCACGTCCGACCGCGCCGGACTCGTCTGCTCAAGGCTCACCACAACGCCCTTGGCCCCCGACACCACTCTCTCGGACGTCTGCTCCCATGGCGGCCTGTCTGTGCCTACGGTTTCGCATGCTTTGATGCCTTGCTCTCTGGCGGACTTCCTGTACTACCCAGTCATGCATTTTTGGTTTTTAAGGTCAATCGCGTCTGCTTTTTACTGCTACGTCAGTATGGCCTATCTGATCATCAATTATCTTCGTCTATCACAACCATACCCACTGCCTTGTCGCCCTCCTTCATTCCCTTTCCCTCTCCGTCGCGATAGCCTTTGCCACCAGCCCCCCCGTATTCTCGCCATGGCATCAACACCCCACTCCGCCATCGATCATCCTCCTCTTGAACAAGCCCAGCCTTCACGTGCCTGTCGCCAACTGATTTATTTCCGAAAGTCAACTGCATTGTTCCTTTCCGGGCGGGGGCTCCTACGTAGAACCCTCGCTTGGCGTTCAGACCTCCCATCTCTAGCCCCTTCGCACCATGATCACCGATATTATCCGCCGAAGTCTCTTTCACGCCTTGTCCTTCTCTGAAAGGTTGAGCCCATCGGAGAAACGAGACCTCTGGGTACTCGGCGCTCTCTCGCTGGCAATTGTCGCACCCCGCTTCACATCGGACAGCTTCCTTGTACCCGAAATGCTCGCCCAGCATGCCTCGACGACACTCCCTCCTCTCCTCGCAGAAGTCCTGCATGGTCCTCAGCTTCTCCAAATCACGAGCCTTCCTCTTCTTCCCCTTCCCGCGCCCCCCAAAGGGACCCATGATCAACGTCTTCAACTTGCCGACGTCCGCTTTGCGGTAGAACAACACACAGCGCGCGGGAAGACCGTCTCGACCCGCCCGCCCAACCTCCTGGAAGTACCCCTCCAGGGACTTGGCGATGGAGGTATGCACTACGAAGCGAACTTCTTTCTTGTCGATGCCCATACCAAAGGCAATGGTCGCGCAAATGATTCGGACTTGCCCCGCACTCCAGGCCGCCAAGACGGCGGCACGCTCGTTGTCGGACATTCCTGTAAAAGAAGGACAGAATTCACATGTCAGCGATGGGTGGAGCATGCTTGAGTCCAGGCTTTGCATGTCTTATGGAAGCCAAGCTACGGCAGAAACAATCTAAATATCCTGGGAAAAGCCTTCCCATCCAAGGAGCGGTGGGCACGAGCAACCGCCAAACTTACCTGCGTGGTAATGGTCTGCAGACTCCCCGTTATCCATCAAGAAGTCCGCTAGCGCCTCCGTGTCGTTCTGCGTCATGCAATAGACGATGCCCGTCCCCCGGCGGCACCCGGACGTCTGGTCTCGCAAGAGCTCCAGCACGTCCTGCCGCGCGTTCTCCTTGTCCCTCTCCTTGGGCCGAATTTCAAAAAACAAATTGGGCCGTAGGGGAGGCTGCACGAGTCGAAGACAGGCTCTTGGACCCGTGTTCCGCAAACCCAGAGCTTTATAAACGTCCAGAAGGACTTCCTCCGTGGCTGTAGCCGTCAAGGCCATGATGGGAATAGAAGGAAACTGCTTTCGAAACTCGCCGAGCTGGAGCGACAGGGAAAGGAGAGGCGAGAAAACACGTGTCACAAGTTAAAAGAGAGGTATAAGGGGCAATAAGTCGTGATGTGTTCAAGGCCCGCCCCTCGCAAATACAGTCCCACAAACATGCTGCGAGCCTGCACGGGACTCTTCCACACCCAGCCCGACATGTACCTACACGATAAAAGTCCGGACGGAAGTCGTGGCCCCATTGGCTTACGCAATGCGCCTCATCCACGACAAGGCGAGCAAGCATACCGTGCTCATTTAATGTCTTTACGAGTTGCTGAGTTTTTGTGAAAGAAAAAGGGAAGGCACGGCATTGGACGCAGACCTCCTCCACAAACCCCGCGACGAAACACTTCTCCACCAGTGTGCGCGCCACAACTGGGGGAGTTAGGCTAACAGCACAGGCTAGTGCATAGCACTCCATTCTTCGACCCCTCCCATCGCCTTCGAACGGACCCCCCCCTTCACCTTGAAGCCCTCAGGCCCCAGCAGCCTCTCTGGAGTCACATACAAAAGCTTGATGGCCGGCTCCCTGCCCATCCTCACCGAGCCCAGGTCTCGGTAGATCCCTCGGGCCAGAGTCTCGGGCGTGGTGCTGTTCAGCACGGCTGCGGGGATTCGATGCTGCTTGATCAAGGCGGAAACCTGGTCCTGGATGAGGGAGATGAGAGGGGCCACCACCAGAGTGACTCCTCTGGTCACGATGGCTGGCAGCTGGTAACATAAGCTCTTCCCGCCACCAGTTGGCATGATGACGAAGACGTCGCGCTTCTGTAAAGCGGCCTGAATTATGCGCTCCTGTTAGAGACGTACACGATATTAGCGGAAGACTGGATTATTTCGAAATGCACTTTTCGCACCCGTTAACGCCACGAATACAGAAAAGAATGACAAGACGCATCTGGCATGCATGCCGACAAACCTGATCAGCACGAAACGAGGGATTCTTGAACACGTTCTTGTTGGCGAAATGGATCTGGGCGCCGCGTTCATCCCGCGTCCGCGGCGGGCTGGGTTGAAGGCACGCATTAGCAGCGTCCTGCTCCTGCATGTAGTCGTATCGACGCGCGTACCTGCCAGTAGACGTACTACTCTCCCGATCTTGTCTTCCTGCAAAATAGCTTGTAATCGGCTGATATAATTGCGACGTCTCATTGGCCCATGGCATCGACCTCGCGCCCAAGTTATTTTGGGAAGTCGTTTCGGGGCTTGTGACCTTCTCCCGCTGCGGCACTGCTGACTCGTTCCGAAAAAGAAGACCGCCATCCGGGTCATTGCTGCGCTTGATCCATCTGCCCGCACAGATTTGTTGTGGAGAGAAACCTGTGATCGTTTGCTTGTTGCTTGTGCTACTGGTGAGTGAGAGAGGGAGAGGACGCTTGGCTCCGCGACCGCTTGGGAAAACCGAGGAGGAGGGCATCTGGGTAGGAAATTGTCGGTGTGGAAAAATTGGGACCTCGAATTAAAAAAAATATGATTTGAGGGAAATTAAAAGGCATAAAGTTGGAGGGAAGGGATCTTCGAGTCGTTCCTCCCTACCCGCTTGTCTTGTTCCTGCTCGCTTACAAGTGTTGGCGACAACCAGAGTACGGACCTGTATGTGAATACACAAAACGAGCACTTACCCATTTCCTCACATGCAAATAGGCAAACAAAAAGTAATACATTGAAAGCACGTGTTTCTCTTTTGCTCGCTGTCTTCCTGTCATCCACGCCTCGCATCTCTTTCCCTCAGCTCTGGCCACCCGAGCTAATTGCTACGCGGGACCTCAACTACGCGCGACAAAGGTTGGTTTACGTAACCTGTGCTTCCAATAGCAGGCACTTTCGCAAAAAAATATGGGTGGCGAACCGTCAAAAATTTTGCATGACTCTTTGCGCCGGGACAATGATGGTGACCAGACACGATCCCGCCCAAGTTTACTCCACGGGGGGGCGAACGTGCTGCAAGATGCCGAGTTTTTCGCATCGAATGGTGTAACATGTGCATTAAGCATTTGTCAAGCCAGACCTCCAGCGAGCATGGGCCTGCAGTCAATCAAGCACGTGAACGAGAGCGATTTGCCGCAAACGAATCTGCTTCCGTATTTCGAGGAGTTCGTCAATTTCATCCACGCTGCTCGCGTGAATGGCGGATGCGTCTATGTGCATTGCGCGGCTGGTGTCAGCCGCTCTACAACAGCGTTGTGCTCGTATCTCATATGTGTTCACGGCCTTACATTCAAAGATGCCCTTGACTTTATCCGAACGCGGCGCGAAGTGGCGTGTCCTAATCCCGGCTTCGTCCGCCAGCTACAGTTTTTTGAGCAGGATGCCAACACGGTCACCCTGCGAGCCCGTATCCGAAGCGCATTCCCTGACGATTCTGCTCTGGTGGAAGGAGATTTGAATGAAATCAAAGATGCTCTGGCTGAGCGTAGAAACAGGCTAGGCCGGGGGGAGCGCCTGCTAAGCTCAGACCCGCGCCATCGTCTCCTAAACTACCTACAACAGAGGCGAGAGGAGGCGACGCAGGGAATATCAGGGATGGAAGATGGCGATGACGACCATGAGCCTTCGCGAGTGTCCGTAGTAGCAGAGGCGCCGTGCGAAACGTCGGTGGCGCCGGGGGAGGAGGATTGGGGGTTGACTTGGGTGGCAGAGGAGCGAGATGAACAGCCGAGGGCGAAAAAGCCTTCACGGTGATTATGAAATTGTGCGCTGCCAGCTAGACGGCATAGATCGAGTCTTATAGTTGCGAAACAGGGATGTCTGATAAGGGGTGGAGGGCTGTAAGTAATAAGTTGGGCGGGAAGCGTCAAAGAACCACGCTCACTGCCTCGGGCCATCCTGGATTTAAATTTGATTCACTAGAAGCAAAAGAGTTGAGTCCGCAATGTCACGGTATTCCTGTGCGTGCTGTGTGATTAAAACTTTGCTGTCTACACTCTATGGCTTGTCTGCGGCCGTACCGTGGGCCGCGTGCAAGAAGTCGCTCGCCTTCTCCGCAATCATTAGGGTTGGGCTGCTCGTATTCCCGCTAGTAATCACAGGCATTGCGCTCGTGTCGCACACTCTCAAGCGCTCTATTCCTCGAACGCGCAACTTCGCGTCTAGTACCGCCAATGGATCGTCAGCGCGGCCCATCTTGCAAGTCCCTGCCGGATGGAAGATCGTAGTGCCAACCCTCCCTGCCGCCTCCTCCAACTCGGCCTGACTCTGACACGCGATCCCCGGGGCATACTCCTCGGGTTTGAAAGGCAGGAAGGCCCGCGAGCCTAGAACGAGCCGGCGCGTGAGACGAAGGGCTCTTGCGGCCACCGCACGGTCTTTGGCCGTGGCCAGGTAGTTTGGCTGAATGCGAGGCGGAGCGCGGGGGTCGCGGTTGCGAAGTAGGACGCTGCCCCGAGACGTAGGCTGTAAGTGGCAGACGCTGGCAGTGAAGGCGGGGAAAGGGTGCAAAGGCTCTCCAAATCTGTCCAGACTCAAGGGCTGGACGTGGAACTCCAAGTCTGGGCGCCTCCGGGTAGCCTCGCTCTTGCAGAAGACCCCCACCTGGGAGGGGGCCATGCTGAGTGGGCCCCGGCGATCCCACAGGTACTCCACGCCCATTTTGACCCGACCCCACCAGCTCGCGTATTCATCGTTCAGCGTAGGAAGGCCGCTGATCCGGAACACCATGCGAAGCTGGAGATGGTCTTGCAGGTTGGCACCCACACCCGACAGAGCGTGCTTCACGGGAACATCAGCGCTGCGGAGGGGCGCGGGAGGACCTACGCCACTCAGCTGCAGTAGGTGTGGACTTCCTACGGCACCAGCTGCGAGAATGGTCTCCAAGCCTGCGTAGGCTCTCTCCACGACGCCGGTGCCGACCTCGCTGCGAGCGAATTCCACGCCGAGGGCAGAACCATTGCTCTTGTCCAGAAGGACTTTGAGGACGTGCACGTGCGTGAGGACCGTCAGGTTGGCTCGCCGGCCCATGATGGGATGCAGCCAGGCCTGAGCAGGGGAAGGCAGAATCCGCGTTGAATACTATATCATTCTTCTCGGCTCAGACAGTTCTTAGTGCTTCACATCCCGCCATTTCAACGCCGCCAGACTTCATTTACCTTGGAGGTGTTCCAGCGCCAGCCTCCCCGTTGATTGACGTGGAAATAAGAGGAGCCGAAGTTATTGCCCCCGTTGAAGTCCTCCACCTTTGGGATACCCTGCTCCTCACAGGCATCGCGAAATGTGTCGAGCACCTTCCAACTCAAACGCTGCTTTTCAACGCGCCATTCGCCCCCGACTCCATGTATGGCATCCTGCTTGGGTGGGCTGCTCTTGTATAGGTCGCCACCCTCACTGCCTCGCTCCACCTCTTGGATAGATGCTCCCGCCGCAAAGTCCTCGGATTTCGTGAAATCAGGGAGAACTCCCCGCCAAGACCAGACCTCTCCGTTCTCCCCGTCCTTCGCGCTCTCTTTCCTTTTCACATTCGCTCCTTTCGCACCGACGCGAGTCTCATCCTCAGCAAATATTTGAGCCCATCCGTCGTAATCCTCAGCTTGACCACGCATGTAAATCATGCCATTGATTGATGAGCATCCACCTAGAATTTTTCCCCGCGGATATGCGAGCGATCGGCCATGCAGACCTGGCACAGGCTCCGTCTGAAAGCACCAATCAACCCGAGGGTTAGAAATGCTGGAAACGTTAGGATTAAAATTCATTATGATGAGTGGACATGTTGATCGCCGAACCTCTGCGTCCCATTTCCTCATTTTAATCTACGCAACAGGCAATTCTCAAAGGAATATTCCCTACCTCCACAAATATCCCACAGGTATGTGAACGAAGGGGATGCGGCGGTCGTCCCCCCCCGCCTCGAGAAGAAGGACCTTCACATGAGGGTTTTCAGAAAGACGATTCGCTACAAGGCACCCGGCGCTACCCCCTCCAACGACTATGTAGTCGTACGTTGTAGAGGAGAAGGAGGAAAATGGGGAAGAGGAGCCCGTAGAAATCCGATCGGCTAATAGCAGGTCTCTGGTAGGCAACGACAGTCGCTGCCAGAGCGCCCCTTTTGGACGGCCAAGGGCACAAATTAAATTCGCACCCTGCATTTATGCGAGTCAAGAGGTCATCTTTCAAGGACTTCGCTCAGCGGCGCTGTCCAGGTGTGTCAAAGTCATACGAACATAAGTAAAGTCCAACGCCAGCAACAGCAAGCTGCGAGAGTGTGCTGGATTCGCTTATTCGCATCAGCGAGGCTCCTTGCAATTCCGCCTCAACCGAGACAAAACAAATGGCATTAGGCTGGTGATAGGGGAAATTCTAGTCCTTGTGGCGTACTTTTCGAAATTTTAATTTGAACGTTTTTGGGTGGATTTGACAGATTGGGGCTCGCAAGAGCAAGCATAGTCCTCCTGGAACCGACCGCGACATGACTTGAATGCTTTCTGTCTCTCGGCCTGCGGGCAGGCGGAGACGCCTTTGCCAGAAATAGTTTTTTTCTACTCGTCAATGTGTCTGCTCTGGCAGCCCCTTTTAATCTGTATACAACCTGTATACACAGAGAGGACGCTGCAACCTGAAGACCAGATTCATAACTGATATGCCCAAAGCCCTTTACTTTGAGTTCGCAACATAGCAATATCGCACTATCGACATCGCACCCGTATGTTTGTGCACAAATGTTACTAGTATCTTTTTACATGGAAATGAAACACTTCCACGGAGGCTATGAGGCTGTGAGCAAGGTAGGCTCCTGGAGAAAAGATATCACCTCACTTCCCCCCCCGGTCGACGCCTCCGTAACTTTATGCTGGCAGCCTTCCTTGCCACCCCACAGCTTCAATCCTCTGCCCACAAAATAATATTCTTCCCATATGAATGAATTTTGGCTTGCGCTCAATTGTTTTGCGAAAACTTGTGCCCACATTTCTTGTTTAAGCATTCATAAAAGACGGTGGAGCCCTCGTCTGCCGATCGCAGTTGCATGGTATAGAAACTCATCTCGGGATGGCCACACTGTGGACATGGCTCGTCGACTTTCGCGTGCCGATTAGTATTTTGTTCATCCTCCGCGTCGTCCACGCCAGGTCCACCTCTCCTACCGGTCTTCCTGATGGCGATCTCTCGATACCAAAGTGGTGCTGGTTTCTCCGGACAAGCTGTTACGATTTCGGCCTGCCCTAGTTCTGTGTGTGGTAAATTCCTCAATTGTGACGAATCACTTTCGAAAAAGCAGGATAGAAGAGACGAAAAAAGGAAAGGGATAAGGCGGAGGACAGGCGTCGAAACACGTACATACCGGTGAAAGATGTGGCAAAGTGGCAGACGCGGCAGATGATTGGGTCCTCATCTGGAAGGTCAAGCAAGGCATGACACTCTGAACAAAAAGGCACAGCGCCACCCGTAGCCATCAAAAACCTTGGGGTCGATGAGTCTGGAGTGAGAGCAATGTTTGGGGGAGGTTAAGAGTGATGGGCTGAGAAATACGCCTGACAACGAGGCATTTGTGTATGACAAAAAATGTTAGCTTGTACCGCCGACAACAGTTGTATGCTAGCCAAGATTCGTATGGCCACAAGATCGTGAACCTAAAAATAGCTTATGAGGACAGCATGCGTCGCTAGGGGTGCATGCTCTCGTCCTCTAACGAGCGAGTCGAGCGTCTGTATCTCTCTTGCGGTGTTCCCTAAATTCATTACGTCGCATTACCCTCCTATGGGAAACTGAATGAGAGCCTTTTGCAACAGGTACCCAGCTAACTATGTCAGACGCACCTCCTGCTGGTACACCCGCTGCTACTCCTGCTCAAGGCACAAGCGCCCCCGCAGCTGCCGAGGCGAAACCGGCGCAGGTAACAGGCAGGAGGGGGAGAAGAGAAAGCGTCGACGTGCTATGGCACTATTGTGCCTACTTGGTGGTGAATACTTGCCGAGGCAACTATATGATAATTATAGACGGCGTGACGGACATCCTCATTACGAGAGACGTGTCCCAATATGTCTCATTTTACAACGACCCCCCCCGGCCTCCCCAGAACAAGAAGGTGACCGAGTTTCTGAAAACGATATTGGGCCGTCCTGTTGTGGTAAAGTTAAATTCCGGGGTGGACTATCGAGGTAGGTCGATATATTGTGAGACAGGAACGTTGGATGTCCTGACGAGGTGCTGGACGGGACTGGTGGAAGTCACAAAGGTGGAGGGGGTTGAGCACGAGTTATGTTTGATATCGCTCAGCCTGGTGGCATCATAACCGCATGTACTAAGCACTGGTACTATTGTGCAAAATGCAGGCGTCTTGGCTTGCTTGGATAGTTTTATGAACATCGCCATGGAGCAAACGGAGGAGTACGTGCAGGGGCAGCTGAAGGCGAAGTACGGCGACTGCTTCATTCGAGGAAATAATGGTGCGTGGATGGTTGGGAGAGAAGAGGGAAGTGATGACATAAAGGATAAACATGGGACCTGTAAAGGAACAGGGATCTTTTCACGATTTCAAGAGGCCTCAGACTAGAAGCACTTGGTGGGAAGCATGTCATTCGCGCCCGCGCTGCGTTTTGATGAAGGGCGTCGTGTGGAAGTCTAAATCGCTTTTTTCTGACCTCTTCCCACACAGTGCTCTATATTTCAGCTCAAAAGCGGCGGTAGTCTATTCCCACACCTCAAATGGTAATTAGTTGGAACTTGAAATGATACAGGGTAATCTCTTTTTTTCCATAAGGAAGCGCATAGTCTGAGTTTACCAGTTACTCCTGTTGGTTGGATGGAGCGATATGTTGTCGCCTAACGAAGATAAAAAGTAAAGTGATGATACTGTGTTGACGCGTGGAATCCTCCCCTATGTTTTTGCTTCATCTAGTGATAGTGATCGCTTTGCATCAAACGCAGTACCCTCCTTTCATCTTTGGTACGTCTGGTCTCCCTTTAAATCGCTCGTCGCTTTTTATTTAACGTACAACCACCTTCCATTTTCATTCTTCATTTCCCAATCGCCCTCCTCCTTGGCCTTCAAAGGTTTAAATTTTGGATTTGATTACCAGGAGCTCTACAAATCGCTGTAAAACTCTTTTTTCTTTTCTTCTATCTATTTCAAGAGCCTAGAATTACGTTCTGCATTCTCTTCATCACTTTGCTTTTTCTTAAAAAATCTCTTCCTACTTCAACCCAGTAATGCTCTAGATTCTGGTAGCGGTCGCTCCATTATATGTTCGATTTAAGTGGTTTGTGCTCGCTCAATCCTGTATTTGTTCCAACAGAGAAACAAATCTTATTCCTATGCTCCAGTTTTCTCCTTCAAGCCACCTCTCCATCCTTTGGTACGTTGCCCACACGACCAGCATCGAAAGTCATACATATAAATGTACTTCCAACTGGCGAGATCGCATTTCTCCTTTTGCCCATGAGCATTTTTGTCGGCATTGTTAATAATCATCTCTCTCCCGTGTTGGGGATGACCTGTTTTGAAATTCGATTTCAGAGTCCCTTAAAGGAGAGGAGCCGAGAGGAACCGAGAGACGCGCACTGTAGTAATGTGCTTCGCGCAAGCTGGTATGCCAAAGGAACACTGACAGAACACCAGCCAAAAGAAAGGGCAAACTCAAGCAAAAGTGCATCGTTTTGGGTATGCTCTCAAGTACGATGGTGACGGTGGCCCGTGTGGCGCTGACAAATAGTTTTATGTCGCGTACCCCCCGCCCGAGCGCCCCCGGAGACAGCGGCAGGAGGTCAGCGGCACCCGGCACGTAGACCGGAAAGGTCGAGAAATGGCACCACCAAACATAGTTGGCTCGCTTGGCGGGTGTATCGGCTATAAACAGGTTTAAAGCCATGTTTAGGTCTTTCTTTAGTGTGCGAGGTACCTAACAGATTTTGATGTCTTTCAATCTACCATGCGTTTTCCTGTGCGGTTTCTTTTCTTCCACGTTACACGCAGCGATGCGACACGTCTCTCCATTCAAAACCATATATGTCAAGCGTTCATACAATATGCGAATAGATAGCATGCTAGATTTAATCGTCTAGCCTCTCGAGAAGTGTGCAAAAAAGAGCACAAAGTGAAGTTTATGGCTCCAAGCCTTTACGGATTGTTTTTTGGGGCGAAATCGGGAGCCTCCAGAGGTGTCTCATTTCAATCATGGGTCAGAGAAAGCTTATTTTTTTATTAAATTTATGTAAGTTTACTTTTTTTGCACGCGAAGGCACAGAGGAAAATCCGCGAGCACCGAAATAGAAGCGAGCCTTCAAGCGCATTACCAGCATCTCCTTCCTACTCTCCCGGGGGTGACTGGGATAAAAGAAACTTCTACCAGAAATTTCAACGTATGTAAGGACCCTTATCCTTTGCGCAATTAACATGCTCAGCTGTTCGAAGCTGTGCCGGGCGATTTTCGAATTGACCTTCTCGCCTTTTTTAACCCACACGACAGGAGCTTCTTCCGTCAAACGAGTACCATGAGTAACTATCAAACTACGAATTTCAATAATTCCTTCACGGTGATGGCACACGGGGCTGGAGCGCTGACGGATTGTTGCAGTGAATCCCATCGGCAAGTTTCCTACTCAACGCCTCTGAGGAGACAGGACTCAAAGCAAAATGGCTCCTCTGACGGTGCCACCCGGCTCGTCGGCTATGGCCAAAGCTCTTCGCGGTTAAATTTAGAGTATGCCGGGACTCCTCTCCCTTTTGCCATCCCGTCCTGCCATGACGCTTGTCAGCCGACTCACGCTGTGTCGCTTAAGCGGTCTACAACCAGGGTAAACACGGAGGAAGAATTTTGCCATGTGCTTATTAGGCCGGAGTTGGGGAGCTCTACTCGGACCCCTGCCATGCCGTATACCCCACCCTCTGCGGCAGACGTTGACGAGCGGCAGCAACAGCATATGAACATCCCAAAGCGCCGAGGACGGCTTGTGCGCAAGGCTGCAGTGCAGGCGCAAGCCTTCATGTCTGCGGCAATCAATGAGGGGGTCCTTGCGGAGGAAATAGAACTCGAGAGGGGAGAGGATTGCAGGCGCCGACCGCCTGAGGATGCGAAGACGAAAAGTTCCACCCCTTCGTGTGGAAAAGAGGGGCCAACTGAGGAAGAGTGGGGCGCTGAGGACGGAAGCAACGTTGAAGAGGAGGAAGACGAGGATGCAGATGGTGCACGCTGGCCACTGGCCAAGCGCTGCAAGATGGCGAAGCCTTTGACCTCGCGGTAAGTGTGTCCGATGAAAAGACAGGTTTCAGCACAGAGTACTCACACGATGGCATCTTCAATCGTTGCCCTGTCTCACAAACAGGGTCCGGCACTCCGAGGCTACCCTTTCTATCATGAGACATTTTTGGCGATCCAAAGGCGTAAGTGCAAAATTGCAACTCGAGAAACTTGTCGGCCTGGCTCAAACCCGGCGGCTATACGCGGACCCTTCCCGCATCGACATTAAGCTACAACAACTCCGCACCCTGCTCCCCGGCGCTGATGTTGTCAAAATCGTCAGCAACGTCCCGAACCTGCTCGTCTACGACCTGGTCCTCTCTATTCCCCCCAAGGTCGCCGCCCTCCAGCGCATTCTCCCCCGCTGCGACATTATCAAGATACTGGTATCCTCCCCTCATCTCCTGACCTTTAACATTGAAGTTAACATAGCGCCCAAGATTCAGCACCTACGCCGTCTTCTTCCGGGGGCAAACATCGTCAAAATTGTGTCTGCCGCTCCAAATTTGCTGTCTTATGACGTCGAGGGCTCCCTCACCCAAAAAGTTCAGGCGCTTTTCCGTCTACTTCCCGGCGCGGACGTGATCAAACTCATCTCCTATGCCCCGACCCTCTTGTATCATGATACGGAGGCATCCATCGCACCAAAACTTCGCGCGCTGGCCTCACTTCTACCCGGCTGCGATGTCACTAAGATGGTTTGTGCTGCACCGCCCCTCCTGTGCTCGGACATCGAGGGCAGTATCGCGCGAAAGCTACTCTGGATGCGGGAGATGGTGAATGGCTCGGTGGAGGAGGTGTACGAGAAGATAGAGAGCAATCCCCGCTTGCTTACATGCGGCTACGGGGTGGTCTTCGGGCGACTGGAATTCATATTTAAGAACCACGGGCACTACGTTCCTATCAAGGAAATGCGGGGCATCCTTCTGGCCCCTGTCTCGCGCTTCGAGAGGGAGTGTCCGGACTACGCGGCCTACTTGGCTCAGCAGCTTGTGAACGCAGAGTGGGCGCAGGCAAAGGGACGCAGCGTGCAAGAAATACTGGAAAAAGGCGTAAAACACTTGGAAAGGGAGTATGGAAACTGCCTACGACATGTTGTAAACAAGAACTAGCGAGTCCGAGAAACAGGGTCTTTTCATCATGCCGGTGTGATAAGAGAAAGGAGCAGTTTATCCAACGAGACTGTCACACATTTATGCCGCATTTTAAAGGCGTACAGCCTGAAAAATGCTCCTACGCAAACAAATGCAGATGTACATGGGATTTTGTGAATTGTACACGTGTAAAGTAGAAAGAAATAGAAAAGAGACGTTAGGAACACTTATTTCTGATATTTTCAGGAATTTGCGCTATTTAATATGTCAACATGCTTTCGGTGGCCACTACTCTCCCTTCCCCCTCATTGCTCAGGAAGACAAGTTCCTGAGACCCTCGACCGTCCCAACCACCATGGCCGCTAACCCCGCGGCGATGACCAGCCCTGCTATTCCATAAACCCTCGCTTTGGCCCAAAAGGAGGCGTGCGTGTCCTCTCTTTGCAATTCCAGCCACATCGCAGCCGGAAAAATGAAGCCAATGATCGTCACAAAAGTGGCGCCGACGAGCGACGTGAAGACGCCCAAATTGGGGATAAGCGCGCCAACCATGCAGGTCAGAAACACCTCCACTGCACGGATGAGCCGGGCCTGCGCTTGCCGGGTGGCCAAGCGACGGGATGCGAAGGAAGAGATGGAAGCAGGCAAGGGGAGGGAAGCTGAGGTGCGGCTGTTACTCTGAGTAGAAGCCCCCATGCTTTCCCTCTCGTGCAGGCCGTCTTCTCTACCATTGTCCTCTCCCTGTACCGATACCTCCAGGCGTTGCGGAGACGTGGCCTTGGCGTGACTTCGACCGTCCTCACTGTGGTCGACCCAACTACTGTTCTGGTGGCTCCCACTCCTGCAGACAACGGGGAGCATTGCCCCCGTCATGGCCGTCCCCGCTCCCTCTGTCTCGTCCTCCAGCCCCGCCTCCTCCGTCTCCTGGGCCCCGTCCAAGGCCTCTGGGACCGGCACGGAGGGATCTCCGAGGAGAGCCCTCTCAAAAATCTCCGACGCTACGATTAGGTAGACCGGGTGCGTGGCCAAAAGCGAGAGCGCCAAGGCGACCCTGATGACGTTCACGAAGGGGCCCGGGCCCAGGCACTGGATGATGATGTCACAGCTCCCAAGCCCCGCGGCGTAGGCGAAGGACGCATAGAAGGCGGTGATGCCTGCAAAGAGACAGACCCCCACGGTCATGACCAAGGGAGGCTTCCGCAAGCTTTTCATAGACGCGGACACCGGCAACGTCAGGTTGATACCTTCCAGGGAGTAGACAGCGACGCCGTAGAAATGCGCGGCACCCTCCCAGTGCCAGGCCATGGGGGCGGGCGGGGGGTCGAAGTCTCTGGCCGCCACGAAGAGGGTGGAGCCCACCACGCCGAAGAGGTAGGTGCCCAGACCCAGCAGGGACACGAACCAGAGGTCTTCCATGAACGGGACCCAGGAGAGCAGGGTGAGGATGGGGAAGACGATGGCGCACCACATGGCCCGGGGGACGGCTGGCATCACGTCGTAGAGGCTGCTGCTGATGACGATGACGAAGCCGGAGGTGTAGATGAGGGTCAGAGTGGCCATCAGGGTCTGGCAGAAGCGGAAGGCCCGAGGTCCGAAGACCGCGCCGGCCAGCTCCTCATAGTTCTCAACGACTATGCCCTGCTCCTCTCGAAGCAAGTCCTGAGGGAATCCAAGGGGCGAGTGAATAGAGTGAGGGGAGAGTGGGGAGAGATGTTGGTCCGAGGAGATGATACTGATCGACAGGACGGCGGAACGACGGAGACAAATCCGGTAATTAGCGCGTGGGTGCATGGACTGATGCTCACCTTGCATCGTAGAAGCATCAGCATGGTACCAAGGCACAGAGTGCAGACGGCCAAGAAAATGAGGAGCCCCAGGGGGACCCCTGTACTGCCGAAGGCTCCGGGGATGGCGAGCACTCCGGCACCAAAGAGACCCTTGAAAAAGATGAGGATCGCGATCCGCGTGCTTGTCTTTTCTTGCGGAGGTCCAGAGGCAGACATTTCTGTTGTGCTTTGTGAGAGATGGCGGAGTTGTCGGTAGCCTGAGCCCCCCGAATGCGAGGCGAGGCTGGACGAGGCAGGTGGAGGACTGCCGTCTGGCGTGACAGAACGTGGTGGAGAAAATGAAGCCATGTGGAGTCCTGTGCAAATACAGAGGAAAACGTAAAAAGATTGAAGATATCGCTGCTGTATACCACCACTAGGGCTGTGCGACAGTCAGTTAAACAAAGCGTCTCACATCAATCTGATCGACTCATGCCCCCATGCGGAGGGCGTGATACTGTCATTTCTCCAAAGCAGCATCACCAGAAAGCACCACAACAATTTGACGCTGGTTGAGAACTTTCAGGGAGTTTAAGAAAATTTGTCCCGCGATGTCCGTTCGGAAGAAGGTTAAGAGACGATACTCTACTCGACAGACAAATACTTCGACAGCAATCTCTCCTGCTCGTCTCACGTTGCCAAAACCGCCAGTCCATTCTAACGTCATGCTCTACGTCTGCGATATGATCTGCCTGAAGGGGCGCGCTGGTGGTGATATGGTCTCTTTGAAGCCATGTTTAATACAACTAGGATTATCTGGGATAATAGCGATTCACATCGCTAGCCCGCCCGTGCAAGCAAGAAAGCTTGTGACCCAGCAGGGCGTTCACACGAAATCGTGGCAATCACGGATATTGAAATTTAAATGCTACATGCGTGCACTTTTATACCCTTTAGACCTCTTATAGAGGACGGCGACATCAGCCATCTTTCCCCGACAGCGCTCGCTTGCTCGCTCAAGTCTGGGAATTGAGGCATTTCTTAAAGCGTTGTCGTCTCTCTCGCTGATAGACCCCGGTGGGAGCCTCGGTCTCGTCATCACCCCCAGGGCACTGACACGACCGCGCCAAAGACGGGAAGCATACTGGTTTATAATGGCGTGTTCCTTTATATCCAAGCGACCAGACCGTCGTGGGTGTGTCGAGCGTGTGGGGCTGAACTCGCCCACAGAAATTTATTTTATCAATTGTTCCGACTCCGGCCCTCACTCCTCGTCCTTCACAGGTCAATGAGTCCTCTTACCGGCAGACTCCAATCCGCCAACCCTCAGCAAGCCAGCATGCCGAGGAGTACGATGGGTCGTCTGCGAGTCCGTCTCAACCGTGCGCGCAACCTCAAGGTGTGTACTTGGCTGACGCTTTGCAGATGCACTCAATGAGGGGGGAAATTGAGTAGACGAAGGAAGGACACGTGGACGCACTTTTTGACAGCTTGTGAAATTCTCTACGTGATTGTATTCTTCTTCTTACAAAAGTGCTTATTCAACTGGCAAAATTTTAAAGGCGATCATATTCAACTTGTCACGACGGAAGCCGTTCCCTTGGAGAACCTCTTCTGTTCGTCAAATCATGCACTTCATTAGCGAGCATGGTGTCTTAAAAGAGTCACTCTACTTGCTATTTCTGACAAAATCAAAACAATAACAGGGTCCTGAAATCCTAGGCATGAGTAACTGCCTGGTCGTTTTCACATATGAAGGAAAACGGGAAGAGAGCTCTGTTAAGGTCGGTGTTAAGAGGATGGCATGAGGACAGGACAAGGCATATTGTATGAAAAGATTAACTGTGAATTTAAATGCCTATATACCTGTCATTCATGACCCAGGTGAATGACATCGCCCCTGCCTGGCATGAGGAAGTGACCTTCGACAAAGTGCCTTACCCCCCTTCGTCCAAGATATCGATTACCATTGTCTATCGCTCCGGGAAGACGGACGAAGTCTTGGGCGTGGCATGCCCCGGATCCAATTTATGGACGACCGGCAATGCGCCCCCCCAAGATCGCTGGCTACCTATTGCAACGAAAGAGGGCATTTATGCCGGTGAATTGAACTTCCACATTCACTGGACGAAGACGGAAGTCCAGTACCGCCCCGCTGTCCGCCTCCTACAGGTGCGTAAGAAGATAGCGCTGTTTCCCACGCATCATGCGATTTAAGTCAAATGAACAGGAAGGGGGGCGGAAATAGTGCGGACGTCGGCTCTAACACTTGAGATAGAGTTATAAGATATCGGGGGAGGGGGATGGAGAGGGAGGTAATGCGGACAGAGTAAGAGTCCGCGTACCGGTGCAAGTAGCCCGCGAGCCTCCTTTGTTCCTTTTCTACCTTTTCATACGTGTAATATATTTATGCAACTACGACAGCGGGGAGTCCTGAAGACTCAGGAATTTACGCGCCCTTTAGAGCCTGCGTTGGAGAGAGCGATGGCGTTGACAAGTGGGATTGGTTCCACCGTCTCTCGAAAGATAGAGGGCATGGGCCGGACTCAGAAGAGGGTAACAGGCGCCGTGCTGGCAGCGGTCCTGGCCTCAGGGGGTTTCTTCCTTGTGGTGCCGGCGATCCTGTTCCTCCCGGTCACCCTCATCTTGCTAGGGGGGTTCTTCTTCTGCTCCTTTTTGGCGCTGCCTGTCCTGACGAGTTTTATGTGGGTGTTGGTGTGCACCAAGCCTGTGCAGTCCAAGGTGATAGGGCCGCTGGTCGAGAGGCTGCTCCGATACGAGACGGTTAAGAAGGTACTGACCAGTGAGTGAGGGGTGTACGACCCGGAAGAGGTGCGGAGAAAATGTGGAGTATTGTACGGACAGAACGACACAGCGCCTTGCGCGGATTATGCGTGGAGGGGCACGTTTGCTGCAAAAATGTTCGTGGGAAGAGGAGGTGGGCCTGTAGCTCTCCTCGCACCCTTTCTCACCGTTTCCTGGGGGCTTTGGCGCTACAAAGTGACATATTTTCATTTCGTACTTTGGTGTTGAAGACCGGAGTGACTTGCTCGCTGTGGAGGACCAAAGTTGTGTGAGCTCAAGACGGCTACAAATTTCACGTCAAGCAGATGCCATAAATTTTTGAATTAAAAACGTGTGACGGCAGATTCCTCGCGCATCCGCAGGTGCAAAAATGTTTTTTGTTTCTTTTCTATGATTAATCAAGACGAATCACAAGGGCTAGGAAGTATAGAGGGGGGACGGACTTTGTCGGTTACTTTCCGAACCTTGATGATCGCCTTCTTGACTCGTCTTATGACCAGGCTCCACCCTTCACCATGTGCTGGGCAGTAGACTGCGCTGTCTGTCCGGGCGGTTTCCGAGCCGGGTACTGTAAGCCCACCACATCGGCTCCCCGGGCACCACAGCTTGGTCTCTGATCTGTGCCCCGCCTTTGAATGACCTCCCGCCCTTCATCCAGTCATCCGCCCCCTTTCCTTTCCCCCTCTCAATTGTTTTGCTATTCTAACCCCCTACTTCTTACAGACATACCATCCACCACTCATAGCTTACAGGCGCCGTCGTACCCACGAAAGACATATGAGCTCTTCAACTTTCTCCGCTCAGCTTCCGTGTCCCCCCATCTTAGTTCACGAACGCCCTGAAAACAAACGCATCGTCGTCCCTTCGACTCGCTTTCGACGCCCGTACCCCACCTACTGGGCTTTCATCTTGCTCACCCCTGCCTTGCCAGGGGCTGTCTCTTTCTTCGGGCCCAGAATAAACCTCCGTACGGCAAATTCACAGAATAAGTATAAGTACGTCGAGTACATAACACCGCATGCCACAAGCAGGTCCTGATCCACCGCACATTCTTCTCCGGCGCGGATCTTCATGATGTAAAAGGCCGCAGTGGCCACTCCCACCACCATCTGCGAAATTTGCATGAGGGTGATAAATTGAGGCTTGAGCCATGACGGTCGGACCCTGACGGCCATCTGCTCGTTGTGTTGCGGAGGGGTGTGAGAGAGACAGAGAGGTCAGGTCCGGAATGTCATAAGTCCGGTGGGGCGATACATGAGGACATGGTAATAGCTCGTACCAGAAAGTAGTAGCCATACATGATGGCGTGCACCGAATAATTCATGGCCACAAAAATGATGCCCGGGTTCTCGTGTGTGTAGCAGAACCAGGTGAAGAGGAGCACAGTGACATGGTGGTACCTGAACATGGAAAGATCGAGTGTTGGTTGCCAATCTCCCGGCCACGGACTTCGCTGGGACATCCTCCGCATTCTCTACCCCACCAATTGATCGAAGGGACTCCATTCCGACGTACCAGTGCAGGAACTGAAGAGGTTTCTTGCGCAGGACGATGAAAGCCGTATCAATGAGCTCCGCGAGCTTGGAGAGGATGAAAGCTTGGACCCAGAAACCCACGGCCGCATTGCCGTAAAGCGGCTCCGGAGCCCCGCAGGCGACCACTCCCAAACCTTTAGTGGCAGTTAGGTAGATAAGGTGGGGGACGACACGGACCATGCCCATGATGGAAAAGAGGGAGAGCGCCAGGTTCCAGTAAGCCAGGGGCCATTTTAGGTCGAAGGGCTTGCGATTCTTCATGAGCGCCTGCCCTCCGAAGATTCCGACCACGTAGAGAATCACGCCGGCAATGGGGACCCAAGGCACGCTTTTCATCCATTCATAAACGGGAGAGGAGTCGTACTTCTTCTCCCACTCCATGTAGAATGGCTCGATGGCCGGGATTACTTGAAAAAGCTGCGTGAAGGTGGAGCCCCGACTGTTGGGGCCTTCGGGCTGGAAGTCTATCCCCTCTCGTAGGATCCACTTCATGATGGACAGAAGAGTGTGTGGGTACCGGCTGACCTGGAGAGGGGACGTAGAGAGGAGAAATGAGAAAATCTGCGCCTCCCGACACGTGCCTATGCGAAGTCGCCTGTTTGCTCAAGTGCAGGAGCATAGAGCGAAACTCTTGAGTACATCTGCACATTCTCAAAAACTCACTCATGCACTGGGATCTCAAATGCTAGAAATTATGGTTTAAAAACAATTGCAGAGCCAGGTGTTGAAAACATGCCAGTTGTCGACATCTGAAAGGCATTTTCGAGTGTACCCTGTCCAGCACGTGACAACCTTGAGGTGAGTCGTGTGATGGTCTTAACATGCTTGGTGCAACACCTGCTCGCTATAAGTAATTTCTAGGCCGTTATGCCCACCCATTAGTCAAAGTGCGCGATACGACAGGCGACGCCTTGGAGCCGACGTCTGCCCGTCGTGTCGCTTCCCCCGAAGCCCGTCCTGTCGAATATGTGGTATGGCTTGCCGTGCCCATAGACCATCTCCCTACCTTTGTGCACTGACGTGCCATAGTCAAACATCCTCCCCGTCATAAAGACCAGAGCAATCCTTTCTCGTCCGCGGTCCTCGCTGGGCACGGGAATGGAACAAGTGATGTGCGCCAAAGATCGGCCTGACGACGAGGAACACCGTCTCGCGTGACAGCAGGCAGTCTGGGGCTCTGCTCGCGCCACGTACGCATCGGGCGAGAGCCCCCTCGGCCATCTTCCACGACGCAGAATTGTTGTGCTCATCAAGAAAGCATCGCTTGCCATATTTCCAGATTACAACGCTGATTAATCTCAGCGGCAGGCTTCGTCACCACAAAGAAGGGACATACTTTGGCCGTGGAGGAAAGCGAGGCGAGGACAGCGACTCCCGCCCGGTCCTGATCTTCTCGTTCTCTGACCGATCCGAGCCGCTGAGCCAGAGCAGGGTTATGTATGTTCTTCCGCTGAAAGGTCACGGTCTCGTCATAGAGCCCAAATCATAAAAATGAATGCGTCTACAGGTATCTTACATAGTCAAGTAGTTGCGGTGGCATGTGTCACATCTGGTTTCACGTTGTCTTTTGATTACGTTGGAGTACATCAATGTATTCGTAATTATAGCCGTCGATTAACACTTTTGTACACCAATATCATCTCACTTGTCGGTTCCCACTCGTTGTTCATTGTTGATGAAATTTGAGCGCTAGATCACTTAATACAAGTCGCGCCATTCAAGTCCCAAGCCATGCTGATGCTGCTTGCCAAGCCTGGCAGCATACTGCTGGCGCTTCTAAAATATGTCAAAAGGAAGAATGCAGTTCGGAAGATCTTCAAAATATACAAAGATTGATCTCATGCACGATATTTTTTTAACAGTCACTTTCTTGTCAACCACCTACCTTGGTGCATTCGCCGCAGGACCAAGATCCGCACTCACTGCAAGTGTTGTCGCCCAATTTCGCGAAACCATGTCCCCATGGGCTTTCATCATGTGTCGCCGTGCCAATCATTCTCTTTTGCGACTTCAACGTGATATGATCTTTTTGTTTTCCTCCAGCTAGGTTCTCTTCTTGCTTGTCACACTCTCTGAGTCGATCTCCGTGCACGTCCTCGGGATTCTCTCCTTCTCCAAGCACACGGGCCTTGAAGGAACGCGGCCATACCTTTAGGACGGCTGCCAAACTTGCCGGTCGATGCAACCACGTCTTGAGTTGGGAAGGCGTCGAGACAGCTACACCTGCGTTCTTGCACATGTCCAGTCTACGTCTATACGTGCTGGGTTCGATTGGATGATTTCCAGAGTGGATTATTACTAAGCTGTACGCGGATAAGTCTTGCTTTTGAAGATCTCCACACACAACCTTCGGGGATTGGTCGGAGCCAAATTTTTCCTCCAACCGTTTTCGCAGCATTTTTGCCACATTCTGCCCCCGCACAACTGCCTGTATCGATGGAACAGCTCCCACACCGGCTGCGCCAAAAGTCCCGCCCTTTCCAATTCCGGCGCTTTTGAGGCCGTAGCAATCACGACTCCCGCCGTGGTGCCCATCATCGTACGGATGGTGCCCGTCATCAGTGACAAGGATTGTGTCTTGTGGACCCAGATTTTCCAGGCGATGGCTCCCTGCCAGGACGTCGCTGGGGGGCCCGTAGAAGAAATTGACGAGAGCTAGGTAAAATGTCGACATGTCCACGTCTAAGGCCGGGGGGTGCGTAGGACTGCCGTCGCTTGTGGGACAGGCATGAGCGTTTGGCTGGGGAGAAAGAAGCCCTTCGCGACATCGCGCCTGTAGTGTCCATTCCATGAGCACATCCAATGCCGCTTCCTCGCCCAGCACCAAGGACCCCCGGGGCAGGGCAGCCACCACGCGCTTGAAGCGCAGAGCTTCTCGGTCTCTCACCTCCACATCCGAGGAGTAGGCTCGATCCAATGCCAGATAATACGTCTGCAAAGTTATCAAGTTTTTGCGGCAATAGTCAAGGAGGAGACGTTCCACTCGATGCAACCCCTCGGACGGCCGAGTCTCTCTTCGCGGAAATACGAGCAAGACAAGTTTGCCAGCGTGTCTTTCGGGTATCAATGTACCCAGGAGCACGCTAGTTTTTAGTGAATTCTTCTTCACTAATGCTTGCGCCAGCAATGCATCATCTTCGTAGGTTTCGTCCGAATTTTGCGAGGCCAAGTCCATTAAGATTGGTTCGAGGATGAGCCCTGTGGCCCCGACGCTTCCCATAGACGCCAAATGCTGGCGGAGCGTATCCTTGGCCCAGGAGCGGACAACGTCCGTGCCGTGCACCTTTATAAGATGACGTTTCTCCTGAGCGTCCACGTGAAAGATGGTGAGGATTGTGCCGATTAAATCGCTTTTTAAAAAGGCCTCCGCAAGGGGACCCGAGGGCGAGGAAGAGGATGAGGTAGAGGACGGGAGATCTATGCTCTGTTCATTGATGGTTGAAGCTTCCGTAGCCACAGACTCATGAAAGAGGTCATCAGTCAGCAGGCAGATGGTGATCGCCTCATGCTTGAGCTTGGTATGCCACTCAGGAATTCGTAACAGACGGGTTGCAACATTCTGACGCTGTGCCTGAGTGCCGCCAAAGATTTTGACAGCTGGCCACTTTACATGATCTTGCGAAGTGACAGGGTTGGCAGGCACTTTCAAAGAAGGTTTACTCGGCGGTATGGACAATGTGCCCCGGAATCGTTTGCAGGCATGCGAATTCCAAATTAATGTTCTGCCATAACGCCACATGATACGATGAAGTGTTTTATTTTGTTTTTCAAATGTGGGGGCGATGCACCCAAAACAAATGAGAGCGGTTGACCAAAAAAATATACGAGTATATCAACCTCAAAGCCGTAAGAGCAAGTCCTGTATTTTCTACTCAGCGACACCTTTTTCGGGGGGTAATACTCGGCAGCAAGACGGTGTTAGCTGTATGGGTACAATTTTAAGGAATCAAGTCGTAAAATGTGTTTTTCTTAATGGCTTGACAAAAATATCACGCAAAAGAGCTTTCGCAGCGTGTCTTGAGTCAGCAGTAAAGGGCAAGCAACTTTTACAGGCATCAAGCACGAGACCATGAGACATGCAGAACAGAATGTCGTCACTCACGGTGCACTTGAAGATGAAAACTCCGCTCGGAATTCGAGACACTGACAAGATGTGTGGCGTGCCTTGATCCTGTTATTCATCAACAACTCAAAAGAGTAAACACATGCACATCTCATGCGAGTTTGTCTGAAAAAGCAGCATCCTTGTTCCTTGCTGTCAAGCCCTGACCTTGATAGTAACCTCCCCCCCCCAGTTTCCAGCACAACAGTTGAAAACCAACTTGTGCCCTTTTTAAAATCCCCCCCATCACAATTACGCCTCGTAGATATAGTCCTTATGATTGCTTTCTCGCTCTGCATTCCGTCTGGCAATGGCAGCAAACAAAGACTTTTGGTGCTCGGATGAAAAAGAAGCTTGACCGACACTAAGGACCTCTGCAGGACGTTGGCGAGCCCTTGTGCCCTCGGCAGAGTTTTCCCCATATACTCCCCCACCTTTGCTTTTCGTAGTTGCTGAAGATCTTCGCACCTTTTCAACTATATCACACGTTCTCTGCAGGTAAAGCGCGCCCAAATCACCCCTCAATTTAATCTCTAGATCTTCAATCATTCGCCCGACGTTAGATATGTGTCCCCCTGTACTTTCTACGACCGGATGAGTAGCTTCTACAAATTTAGTAATTACACATGCCGCACATACATCTTCTGATTCATCACTACTGGCAAACAACGACACCTGTATTGTCGACGTCAATTTGTAATGCGCCAAAATATCTGCTCTGCCGACCGCCGAACACAAGGGCTGGACCTCAACGACATGCGTTGCATCCCATGTACCGTGTCGACGCGACCGGTCACCTAGAACTCCTTTTTTGATTGCAAAACATCCGGCGAATCCCACACGTGGAGAGGCTGTGGAGCCCGACGTGGTGGCCGCACCGGCCGTCTCTGAAATGTCCGCGTCTTCATCGCTCAATTCCCACAAATATACCGATGAGACCCCTTGCCCATCATAGTAGAGCTCCCGATAGATCTGGAATGCGGCGTTGGCTTTGACTTCCAAACTTCGCAAGTAGTGGGAGGGATAGAAGAGGGAGGACGGCGAGGGCGCGGGGGGGAAATACAGGTTGGACCAGGGCGACCGGTGTGAGGAACCTTCCCGGTTGAAGGCGCATAGCAAATAGGGCTGATTCTGTTCGATCATATGCATGTAGCAATGAGCCTCCGCAACAAAAATACATTATGTAGCGTGCGGAATGTAAATCAGATTTTCCCGCTTTCAGATGCTTAACAAGCGCATACCGTTTTCATATCAATTCCTTCTTCCAGAGGTACGTCGACTCGCTGCAAAAGCTCCTCCCCTACAATAGACGGAACTAATAGCTGCAGCTCCTGGAGATTTTTCTGTTGCTTATAGGGAGGCAGTCGCCGCATGAGATTGAGGCACGCCCTGAGCTGCTCCTGTGATGATGCTGTAGCGTCACGCATCCCCTGTAGTGATATAAAAACCTGCGATTGCGCAAGCCATAACATAGTTTTGATGAGCTAGTCAGGATTGAAGTTACTCACAACATTTCCGTGCTATATCCCCAGCCAGTGGCATACGTGATTTATGCCAATCCGCACCATATAGTCATGCTCTATGCTCTGGTCCCCCGATTGATCTCCTACATAATTCGTTTTGCATCGGACAAGGCATTATTCGCATGTCCAGGCTCACGAAGCTCTAGACGTGACTTCTCTGTGGAAACTTTTTCCTTGTCTGATAGTCTATAGAGCATTGTTTCAGATAGGGGCAGGGCTTGGCATTTTAAAGCATTACTCGGGGTCTGACGGGGACACATCTCAGTGCTTCCGGCTCTCGCCTTTCCCGCCTGAATTTCCAAGTTGCATTTTGGGCCGTCACTTACATGCGCGACGCGTGAAGTCACTGAGAGGCGCTTTGCATACTTTTTTTTGGTGCAGAAGCTTCGACAAAACCGGAAGCACAGGCGAAAAGTCAAGCTTGTCCGATATTTTCTATCATTTCTCAGAGGAATCTAGCAAGACACGTCACGAGCAAACTTCCCACATCGTGAATAAACTTCACACAATTCATACATAGGACCATGCCCTCGGGGCCTGGACACCCGCTGCCGGAAGGAGAGCAGGATGACGAGCAAGCAGCATTTTCCATCGGCCGGGGGCGGGACTTCTTTCTCTTCACAGTGGACATCACGGGGTGGGGAGGGGATGGAGCCGGCTTGCAGGTGTTGCCCGACGCAACGGAGGAGGGCGTTTGGCTTTCGTACATATTATTCAAATCTGTGGCTTGCACGGACCGCGTATACTCACTCGACAAAGACGTCAAGAATGGAAGTGGGAGACGAAGCACGGACATTTTTCGTCTGCGCAGTGAGGGAAACGGTGCCGACTTGGCAGCCTGGTTCTCCGGGACGAGCGTTTGGCAGGAACAGTTGGAGGACGGCAATGGTGGCTCTGGAAAAGAAGTTGACGCTGGAAGTAATCGCTGGCTTCAACTCTTCCTGTGCGCACCCCAGCGCTTCCTGGCAATGGTGCGCTTGGACTTGTGGGAGCTCCTCCTGGAGGGCCGCCGGCCAGAGGAGATGACAGCCGATTTCTTCCCGCACGAATCTTCGGGACGCTTCCAAATGGAGGGGTGGGGAGAGGAGGGGCCATCCGGTCAGGGGTGTGGGGTATGGGTAGACGTGCGGATGCGCCTGGAACGAGACGGGGGCGAGGGCTTGAGTAGGGAGGTTTTCGAGGAGGGCTGCAGGCTACCGTCTCTCTCCTCAGGCAGCTCTCCGCAGCGTCAGGCTCTATCGGTCTACACGATAGCGGGAGCAGGCCAAGGGAAGAAGAGTACAACAGGGAGCCATCCTCAGGGTTGGCCGGAGGAGGGAGGACAGGAGAAGGGAGGTGAGGACGAAGGAGGGCAAGACGCGGAGGAGGAGGAGGAGGAGGAGGAGGAGGATGTGAAAGAGAGAATCTCCATGGCCTCTGCAGGCGATCGACACGAGCACGAATCGTCATGGACTCGCGATAGACCAGTAGGACGGAGGCGGTTCCGGTTGTCTTTGGACTTGCGGGCCATTCGGGATCTTTCCGAGGCTCGTCTCCTGTACCTGGCCTACCATTATCCCTTCCTCAATTCCATCGACCCCGAAGGTAGCGATGGGAGCGACAAAAAAGCGCTGGATCAGGCTGTCGCTTCGGATCCTGTGCTGGTACCTGCGGGCTCGGAGATGGCCATGGATAGGAGCTGTTGGACGTACGAGCTCCCTGGCCGGTATGACGCGCTTGAGGACATGGCGGCTCGGCACCCATTGATAGTCTCGGTAATGGAGAGGCAGGCGGGGCGAAAGGGGGCAGATATCGAGGTCGGACAGGTCCAGCTTCCTCTCAGGGCCCTGCTGAAACAGGCCGTGACCTACCGGAGTGCAGTCCACCCGCGGGTGTTCAAGACCTATGCTGCCTGCAGGCGCTTCGTGGAGCGCCGCTCGCCCTTGAAGGCCGCCCCTCCGCCCATCGCCATGCGTGTCATTGACACATACCTGCCGGTGAGCGGAGGCGACCTGAGGGCCTCTTTACGAGCGGTGCTGGTTCTTGAGGATCTGGGACCGGCAGGCGAGCCCCCGGCCCAGGACGCGAGCACTCATTACCGGCAGCGACCCCGGGGAACGTCGCTGTCTGCGACGTCGCCGGCGCCACAGCCGTATCAGAGCGACCAAGAGAGCCGTCCCTCAGCAACCCTGCCTGCGCCATCAACAGATACGCCGGTCCCGCCAGCGGCTTCTCCCTCTTCCGCCCAACCCGACCTGTCCGCAGCCCTCTCCCTACTGGAGGTGAGGCGAGAAAAGCTTGAGTTCGAGGACTGGCGGCATCGCACCGAGGTGGAGTGGTCGGAGCGGCTGCGGGCTAGGGAAGCGGAGAGACTGGCGCTCCTAGACCAGCTCCACGAGAAGAGAGAAAGCGAGCAGAAAGCGATTTTGAAGCGAGGACAAGCCGCCTTGGCCCGCTTAGAGAGGGAGTTGCGACGCAGACTGGGGGATGTGGAGGGGACGGAGCGGCAGCAGGCGGCGAAGGAGGAGGAGATGAAAGCGAGGGCGGCGCAGCAGGTGGAGGAGTGTCAAAGTCTCCAGCGACGGCTACGAGCCGAGGCCAAATATCAGAAGGAAGTGGAGGCATTACGGAGGCGAGAGCTTGAGGGGCAACTCGATCGACTCAAGGAGGCGAGACAGGAGGCAGAGACCAGGACGAAGGAGGTGCAGGAGGAGTATGCGCGCTTCCGACGCGAGACCCGAAAAAACGTCCCGGCGGCGCTGCAGGCGGAGGTGGCAGCGCTGAAAGGGGAGAAAGCGGAGCTTGCGGCGCGGTGGGAGCGGGAGAGGGCGGAGAAGATGCAGGCGCTGCTGGAGAAGGAGCAGTACCGGACAGCCCTGCAGCGGACGGCACGGGCATGGAGGCGGGACACGCGGAAATTCGAGATGGCACTCCGGCGACAGGCCGGAGACGTGCGCCTGGAGTATCTGTCGCGAGAGGGGCAGTACCGTGTGGACGGGCGCATGGAGGAGCTCCTCGACATCAAGCGGACCCTCGACGCAGTGCGGCAGTCGTCGAAGCCCCCCGCAGTGGCCATGTACAACAAGAAGCCGCCTGAGGCTCAGCAGCAGCCGCCACAAGACGCGCTGGGGGTGGGATCGGAGGGGACTGGTGGAGGCCCCTTGGAAGCTCGCGGAAGGAGAGTCAGGCCCGCTCCCGTAAAGGCTGTGTCACGACCCCCTCCCTCTCCTGCCTCCTCCTCGCCGGGCGACAAGGAGAACCTGGGCGCCTCCTCCACTCGGTGGGACCTGATTTCTTCCTCCTCAGAGTCCAAATCGGGGCGCTCTTTCTTGGAGATAGAAGGGCTGGCAGACTTGGAGGGGGCCGCCAGGGGGAGGGGCGTGAATCCCCCTCTGAGTCGCGCTCGCATGGAGCACAACAAGCTGATGCGGATGATGATGAGCGAGGACGAGGAGGGAGAGACCAGTTTGCCCAGACCGCACGCGGAGGTCACGCCCGCTCAGAGTCGGCTCCTGCTCGAAGAGACGCACCGGCTTCGCTCCGAGCGGGACTTGTTGTTGTCCACCGGGAACTACGGGCCCGAGGACCCCATCATACAGACACTTACACGCCTGATCCAGGAGCGTGAGAGTGCCAGCGCTGCAAGGGCTGCCGAAGCAGCCAACGAGTCACAGGCGTCAACAATCACCTTCGAAGCTCCTTCGCGAGAAGCGCAGTCGCGACAGGCTGTGTAGCCCCGTTATGATGGGGCCTTGGAAAGCAATCAAACAGTTCATATTATCACCACCACATTCAAAGTTTTTTCAAAAACATGCATATAACAAAGACAAGTAAAATAAGATCCGAGATACGCCGGGCCTCAACATACGTTCTATGACAACGGGGTTTTTTCCATCCACATTCATTTCCTGATGTCCTCCACGAAGGCCACTATGCTCGAGCGAGCCCGCCAGACGGCATTGTTCCAATGGGTCCTGAAGTCCGTGAATTTTGGATGTTCCCCCTTACTCCATGCATGGTCTCTGTATGTCTGAGGGGGCATAGACGAAGAGAATGAAAGTCACATTTTGCTTCATGTAAGAGTAACGGTTGACCAGTCGAGTGCCTTTGAGCTTCTCATACCACACTTGTAGCTAACGTGTAGTGACGGTTGACCAGTCGAATAACTTAGAGCTTTTATCATATCGTACCACACTTGTAGCTATTTGACGACCCTCAGCACAAAAATTCATAGCAATTCTGACTTCAGCTTGTCCTTTTGCTGTTCCTGCTTCCTACCGACTTACACTGAGGTTCAAGCTTGCAGGTCCCCGGGCGGGCGCAATTCCCTTACTTGTGTAACGTCGTGGATTTGATGCGGTGGCGTAATCATCGAGTGCGATACTTGCCTCATAGAGAAGAGCCGAGGCCATGCCCGCACCAATTGTAAATGCTAAGAGCGAAGACATGGGAAGGCTGATTCGTTCACGATAAAGAGGACGCGCTGACGATGAGGTTGCGGGGCTGTAACACGAATTAAGGCGACAATGTTCAAGTCGTCAGCAGGTAACAAGCTTCGAAAGACAGCTTCGCAACTCGGGTGTGTGAGGGGAGGTCCGCATCATTATTGTGTGATACTTGGCAGAGTGACAGTCGTTCTCGCCCGCGCTCGCCGAACGATCCCGACCTGCAGCCCGCCAAAGTGGCGACCGCAAACACTTACACAATTTGAGAAGCCCCCCGAGAACTACCACCCGCTTCACGATGCTGCTTGAGGGAAGCACGTCCTCACAATGAAAATACAGCTTTTCTAGCATGCTGTCCCTCCTCTTCTTGCCTAATTGCATATTTCTCCCTCCTGTGACGTCACGCCCCTGACGCCTTGCGACTGCATAAAGCCTCATACACGTCCAGGTGTCGCTTGCCTTAGTTGACGGCCGTGCGCAGCTTGTTGATGCAAACTTATATACATATGTATAAATATATCATTCGAGACGTCTTGTCTAAACAAGTCTTACGCAATGAATAGTTAAAACATGATGTTACATTATTTTCCCGAGGTCGTTCCCTTCACCCTCGTAGAGCTCGCTGCTAACTTGCTCTGAGGGGCGACCCGACCATTTTCACAGTGGTAGCAGCGGGTATGAAAGTGCTATCGCGTGCAAGTGCAGAATATGTGCCGCATGCAAACGATCCGACTGAGGTAGTGTGCGAATAGACCTCCACGCAGGGGAGTGGTAAACCCCTCCACATAATCTCCATACATCCCTCAGTCATCAGACATTGCGCTACAATCAGCCAACGAGAGTTGGAAGCTGCGGCTGTCGGTGAGGTCCGGACAGACTTCGCATAGACAGTAACCAACGCAGAAAGAAGAGGATACACGCGGTACCACGGGGGAACTAAAAACGCCTAACCCCTATAGGAGGGACGCCCTCGGAGGCAGAAATGCATGCAGCGACTCGAGAGAACACTCTCTCGGAACTATATAGAACCCGCAAGAAGGACACCCTTTCGTTCACGAGGAAAATGGACCCGGCCCAGGCAAGTTAGCAGCGAGCTCTATGAGGGTGAGGGGAACGACCTCGGGGAAGTAATGTGACATTCCCAGGTGAGCTCACATTATGAGCTCAGAGACAAAAAGGCGAGAATGTGCAGAATGTCTCTCCGTGAGCGTTTCCTTCTTTGGTGCGCGCGTTTCGCAAACAGATCCAGGCCACACAGACCTGTTGGCAGGATTTCCACCCTCTTGTGCCACCCGTCCACTAGCTACACAAGTATCAGTCCTTAAGGAATGACGGTACCCACAGAACATAACATCCAAAAAAAAAAAAATCTCACTTTCTATCTTCTTTTTCTTTTTCAGGTCATATAAACAGGCGTCTTCAAAACCCACATTTTATACAACGGCTTTCAGATCATTAACTGGAGTCCACATCCGCTTCGACTTATTGAGTACCGTCTGAGTTTCCATTACCTCTAGCCTCTCTCTGCTCCACCGCTTCCGATGCCTCAGAGAGAATGACAAGCACTTCTCTTTCCTTTCCACCTTCATTCTTTCCCCCACATTCCTTTCCTTCCGTGGTGCACTTCTCCTTCAAAGTAGAAGATGAGGAAGGAGGCGGTAACCTGGAAAAGAGCAGGCGTTCTAGCTCTCCAAAAGGTGCTTCAACCAGGAAGAAGAATATGATGGCCGAGATGCCCGAAAGCACTGAATAACCCAGGAAAGCATTAAAAATATGAAGCATGGAAAAGTGAAAAGGTTGGCCGCCGTCTGAACTAATAACGCTTAAGATAACCTGCAAGGTGTGGTGCGGACAGAGCGAGTATCGTGGGCGGTGAATATGGAGGAGCTACTAGAAAAAGTTTTGTATAAGCATGACCATGCAACGCAAGGGAAAGAAGAGAAAGAAACCCCCCGTTCTACCAACCATCGGATGCACCAGGTATGTGCTGTACGTTAACCGCGAGGTAACCGCCCAGAATGGAAGCTCAAGGAACTTCTTTAGCAAGCCGCCTCTGCCCATGGCCAGCACACCACACAGGAAACACAAGCCCATCACCCATGCTGAGAAGGTCAAAGTGATGTAGGAGCTGCTGGTGGTCTGACTCCACTTGCCGGGTGCAAAGGCAAGCTCCCGATAGGGGCCGAAGATGGCGGCAGCTAAGAGCGCCAGTGCCAGCCCAATGGCGGCCCAGACTTGCACGCGCACTGTTCCAGGCGTTTGCAAGCTTTTACGCAGCCAGTACTCCCGACAGCGATCCCCGTACTTGAAGTAAAGTATCGCCGCCATGCCCCCGATCAGGAAGGTCGGCATGCGCGTGAAGGTCCCGGCGTAGAAGTCCGCGAAGAATCGTGGAAACCCCGGTCGGTCGATACTATTGATCCGCCACCCCTGAGCTTGGGAATGCTGGAAGGTGTACACGTAGCTCCCTACACATAGCGCCACGCCCACCATCAGGCCGAGCCAGGGCCTCAGGAAGGCCAAGGCACTCAGCCACGGGACCAACAGGAAGAGCTGTTGGACGACGGCGAGAAACCACGAGGCCTGGTAGCACATGGTATAGGGGTTGCTAAGGATATTATTAATATACAGGAGGTTCTGCCACCACTTCTCCTGGCAGACCTGGGACTCTTGCATCACGCCCGTCGGGGAGGGAGGGGCGCTGCTCATGAGAGGGGCCAAAAAGGTGAAGATGAGAAGGATCACAGCATAAGCGGGAGTGAGGCGGAGGTAGCGACGGAGGTAGGCCACCAATGCCATCTGAGTGACTTTCCATGCGCCCCTGCCGCACGTCCCTGCCCGGTCTTGAGGCCCTTGCTGTGAGGATACCGCGCTCTGAGGCTTGCGGGCCCGCGGGGACGGGTCCAGCCGCTTCTCCAGCTCTTTTAGGAAAATGTAGAACGCCAAGAATCCCGCCAGACCCAGAAAGGTGTCGACTCCTAAGAGACTGCCGTTGGCAATGAGCCCGGGGCCGGTGGCGAGGAAGCCGCGGCCGTAGAACCCGAGGGACTCGCGGGGATTCGTGATGCCCACCACGGTCAGGTTGAAGTATCTATTCGTACGTGCGAAATAAATTTAGTGAGTTGCGTTAGGTTTCCAAAAAGCCCGGGAGGGGTCGCGACAACTCAGAATGGAACAATCGCGACAAAGCATGGATGAAACGGTCTATTGAATGTCAAAGCGACCGTCAGGACGGGTTGAGGGGATTCAAACAATCCCGCACATTTGCACTTACAACGTGTGTCCAAGCAGGATCATTCCCATCGCCAAGGTTCGGACCGCATCAAACGATGCGAATGGTCCAGCCCGCGGCGGTGCCATCAGACGTTCGTAGTTCCTGGACATCGAAAAGGAATCGACCACGCTCCGCATCCTGCCCTTCTGGAGATAGGGCATGTTCCATTTGTCATCGTACACGTCCAGTATCGTCGCTGCGGATGCAAATATAATGAGCAGCGCAATGAGGATCAATGCAGCCCATGCTCCCGCACTGAGCGGCTCGACGGTCAGGAAAAGCGCCTTGTCTGCGTTCATGGGGCCACAGCGTGCTTTGACCCGTTCCGCCAGTTCCTGAGTAATGGGTGGGAAGATGGCAGTCTTGATATCATCCGCAGAGCACTCGGGAGGGACGCAGACTCCCCACTTTGTGAACACAGGGATCACATCAATTTGGCAGTATTCCAAACCGATGTATCCACAAGAGTCCGGTACGCCGAGAGACCAGAGTGGTGGTTGATAAATGAATTCTCCCAGGCCCAAACGCTTGTCCTTCGCGAAAACGACATGTTTCAGTACTGGAGGGAGCAGGAGGCTCAAACCCTCAGATACGCGCCCGGAGAAATACTCGGCTTGTCGGGCCAGGACGGAATCCTGCAAAACACGATTTGCACCTGTGGAGAAGTATGTAGGAGCGTCCACGAGAGGAGTGAGCACATCGTGTTACGTTTATAGAAATACAGGGAGAAATAGCCTGACAAGAGATACGGGAAAAGCTTGCGCCTTCATAATCCCTCAATCCCTCCACATGAACGTGTTCTAGGGGGACGGAACTAAGGGGGACAGCGGTATTTCATGACACGACATGTGGATTCTTCATTTACCCCACCTGCCACGCATGCAGCCGACACGTTCGGATTCTTGACAAGCGTTTGCAGAAAGGGAGGTGGGAGAGCGGGCAATGATGGTGGCGGTGCAGAGATGGCGGTCGCGGGAGTAGCCATGAGGTCCGCGACTTAGTGAGCCCCGGCGGGATCCGACACGAGCTTTCCGTTCCCTTAGCAGGACGCTGCTTATCACTGCCCCCGCGCGGTCACGTTTCCTTCTCCCGTGACGCTGATGATGTCGCACAAGGCTTGTCTAAGGGTTTATGTGGACAAGTTTGTGCATCAGTAATACTGCGCCGTAAACGCGTCCAATCTCGGACCTGAATCCCCGGCCGCAGCCGAGAACGGCAGCTGACGCGGGCAAACGCTGTTCTATCACACGTCCTTGGAGGCTCCGTCCTCCCCCTGGGAGACCCGAGGTCCATCGACACCGCGTGAGCTGGTGACGCCGGGGTGGCAAATAAAGCTCTTTGCGTCTTACAGGCACTGCGCATTTCGGCAAGAGCACCGCGGGCGCAGGCGGAGTGGTGGCTTTATTTGTCCTTCGTACCTCCCCACCACCTCAATTTTCGCTCCGGAACGTGGGCTACTAGGCAGCAGGCCATACGGGTTACCGGTCACATGCTGTGAGGCACTCGAATCAAGCTGTGCTTAATGATGATACATCACATTTACCTTGAAGATGAAGGTAAAAATAAGTGGTTTAACAATGAAGTAAGGCATCGGAAACCAAATCGCGCCCTTGGTCACAGTGCAGCCTACAGTTTTCTTCGATTGGCGTCTAAATCACCCTCTATATCCTTGTTCATGTCTTCTGCTGATTCATTCAGTTTCTGTGCCGTATCTATCTTTAGCAAAGTCAATAAATGTTGAGATTTTACACCAAACATGCCTATCATTTCCCCAAGTTGCCTCCGCAACTCAATTACTTTCTTCGCGCTTAAAGGCCGTCTCCGTTTTGAAGCCGTAAGCATTAGATTTTTGCTGGTTTCTTCGTCATTGATCCACTCGAAAATTTGGGCCTGATAACCAGCAAGCTGCAAGCCAAGTACGCGAAGACTGTTCGTGTAGAGATAAGAAAATCAGAAAATATTGATGCGGTACGATTGAAGAGAGATGAGTCTAGACGAATACCCAGACTAATTCTACCCTATTCTAGCACTCCTTCCCCCAGCCCAGTGCCCTCTGCTCCAACCTGTCCGTTACGATTTCTGCCTGCCGCTCTAGCAAGATGCCATGCTTGACAATCGGTTGCAACGAGACTGTTAAATCGCCGGGCTGACCTTTTCTCATTTGCCGCCGGATCTCCTTATGACAGCAAGGCGAGGCTATTATGACTGGCGCGCCAGTCTGCACCCCCAGGTAAAGACAATCGTCCGTGGCCGTGTCGCATGCATGCAACGCAATCACTACGTCGTACCGCTCTCCCTCTACTTCCGCAGCAGCTGTTAAATCCGCGATCGTACCCCGTATGAAGGTCAGTCCAGGGGCATATCCCAGCTGAGACGCAACCGCATTGGCCTGGTCCACCAGGTCTCGCCGCATCTCCACCCCTCGGACTTGCGCCTTCCACCCTTTGGACGTCAAGTACTCGTAGGCGGCGAACGTGAGATAGCCTTTACCACAACCCGCATCGAGCACGGACAAAGCTTTCACGACAGACGGACCAAAATCAGTCACGCTCAAAGACTCGTCTGTCTCTCTCTCAAGCAGGGACGCCAAAATTTCCACAAATTTCTCAATCTGCCGGAATTTTTCCTTCATTCCAGCCTTTGGCCTTCCATCCGCGCCAAGAATGCCATACACGTCAAGAAAGCTGTCTTTTCTCTTCGAAGGTGACGACAACGGCTTTTCTCGGTCAACGAGACGCTGACCTTCGCCCGAGACCTCATGGAAGGGCGTCAATGTCAGCCGCCGTTTTTTCTTGCGATCATGCTCCGCAATTTTAAGCGTCGTAAAAGTTGGTTTATTCTTGTAGAAGCGTGCTTTATCCATGCGTCTCCCAGCCTCCAAAACCCAGTCCTCAGTGGTCGTGAAGAGTCGCGCTGCCTTGAGAGGCCCCGTCGGGGACAAGTGCTTCGTAAGGATGTGTGCCGCCTCCGTGAGATCGTAATTCTTGGTGGTAGTTGACGTGGGATGAGTGTAGACTACTTGAAGTCGAGTTGGTACGTTGTCAGTGTTAGCATTGGACACAAAACGTGCCTGCAGCTTTTGTATCACAGGATAGGCGCTGTCCTCGGAGGGAGCCGGGTAATTAGTGAGTTTGAAGCGGACAAATTTTGATGGCTCCTGGATGAGGCTCTCGGTCAGCTTGGAAGCCAACCTTTCGTGTGGTGTGGTTACGACACATTGCAATGTGTCTCTTCTTTTCGACGACGGCCTTGTCGAAGTTGCGACGCGGGGAGCGGCAGGGTAATGGGCTGTGTAGGCGAAGCATAGGACCGTGGAATGAAGAACCAAAGTGACAAGCAAAGCAACGCTGCTCGATCGACGGGGCATCCCTCTGAAAGGCTGTGTCGTGACGAGGGCGGGAGGGGAGTGCGGGTGGTAGGGTCTGAGGTGCGAAAAGCCGCGTGCAAGTGAAGCCGTGCTAGCGATGCCAGCGAGGAGACAGGCCCGAGGAGGCTGCTCCCCGCCACCTCTGTGAGTGACGTTCCATTTCGTATGAAACACTCGTCCGATCTTCTTTTCTCGTTAGCAGGAAAGTTCATCCATTCACAAGGGTGGGCTGAGGTTGTTGGGGGATCCGTTTTTGCTTCGTCGTCAAAAACTACGATACAGTCATGGTCTCCACGGCACATCAACTTCGAGCCATCCTATGGAAAAATATCCTGCTGAAGCGCCGGCACTGGATTTCTACATTTTGTGAGGTATGTTTCTTGATTTGGAATGCGTTTTGGGAAATGCCATCTCGCTCTGCATGGGACTGGCTTCTTTGCATGTGCATAGGTTGCAGCACTAGCTCTTGACCTCCTTCTCCTTTGAAATATGCGCTAACGTATACCTCCATTGGGGCACGCTGCTTACATTCATCGCCCATCATTTTCGTATAAATCTAATGGCAGGTTGCCATCCCTGTTTTGTTCATCGGTCTGTTGGTCTGGATCAAAACTATTTGCACAAAACGTGACGCGCCGAACGTGGCCTACGCCTGTGGCCAAACGAAAGGCTTCGATTTTTACGCGCCCAGTCTGTCCGCGAACCTCACCGGCGTCCCTCTTCTGCAGTGCCTACAACCACCCGACACGTGTGTAGAGCCAGGGTACTACCGAGGTGAGCTAACGGAGCTTGATCCCCGCCTGCCACCCTTTTACATGGAGTACGGGTACACCCCCTCGGGCAAGGGCTATCCCTTTTACGCCCTGACCGTCGGCGATGACAGCCAGCTGTACGAGCAAGTCAACTCTTTGTTAGCTTTGCAGAATATTTCTGCCCTCGCAAACAACCCTTCCCCCACGCTGGACGAGGTCACTCAGGCGTACTTCCGCTCCAAGGCTGTCCTCGTTGTGTGCCCCGCCACCGCGTCCTCGCCTTCCCTGGTGGCGGCTACTCAGTCTCTCTACACACACTTGCTTGCCACTTTGACGTGGGTGGGTCCACATGAAGAAGCGATTGTTCTCCTTCCCTCTCAGGCGGCCCTAGAAGCCAACGTGACGGCCCAGGGTTACGAAGACAGTGTGAAGGTGGCCGCCGCCATCGTGGTCAATGAGGTGGATCCGCGGGGCCCTCGGTGGGCCTATTCGGTCCGCGTTAACTTCACACAGACGTTTGAGACGGTGCAGGAGACAGTGGGATGCTTGCATGCCAAGTGCGCCTTCCAATACACGGTCCCCACCACCCAGTTCCTGGTCAACCCCTTTGTCAAACCCGCCAAGGCAGAGTTCCTCTTTGGCTACACCTACACGGCATTTTCGACGCTACAAAAAGCGGTGGATGATTTCATTTTAAACGAGGCTTCTAGACGCGGACCCATCGAGACGACTATCTCGCTTGGGCTCTTCCCGGAGCCCGCCTTTCACTCGGACGATTTCCTCACCGTGATCGCGGCCTCGCTGGCCCTCTTCTTCGTCCTCGCCTTCCTTTATCCAGTCTCACGCTTCCTGCGTGCCCTTGTCCTTGAGAAGGAGACGAAGATCAAGGAAACTATGAAGATTATGGGCCTGTCCGCTTGGGCTGCGAACCTCTCTTGGGTGCTGACGATGGTCGCCCAATCCACGGTGACCGTCTCCCTCATGACGCTTCTAGGCGCGCGCACAGCCTTCAGCTACTCCAACTCATTTCTCATCTTTCTCTTCCTGCTGGTGTTCTCTTTGGCCTTGGTCATGTTCGTCTTCCTCGTCTCCACATTCTTCAGCAAGGCCAAGACGGCAGCCACCGCAGGAACGGTCATCTTCTTCGCCTCCTTTTTCCCCTACTACGCTCTGACGGGGCCCGGCGTCGCAGGCATCAGAACGAAAGCTGCTGCGTGTCTCCTCGCTCCAACCTGTCTTGGCCTGGGCGCAGATGTCCTGGCGGCCTTCGAGGGGGGGCTTATGGGCCTGCAATGGGACAATATCTTCCTCCAACCCGCGGAGACCAATTTTTCCTACGCTGCGGCGGTGGGGATGCTGCTCCTAGACGCCGTATTATACGGTCTGCTTGCCGCTTACCTCGAGGCTGTTCTTCCATCTGAGTTTGGTACTCAATTACCCTTTTACTTCCCGTTCCTTCCATCCTATTGGCGAGGGCGAATGGACGAGGAACCTCGTGGTCGGCACCGAGGCCGGCGAATCTTTGGAGGGATGCTCGACAGCAATGCCCCGAGTGAGAGGGGAGAACCGCTCTTGACGCTGACAGAAGATGATTTCCTCAGTAGAGGTGGTATGGGAGATGAGCAAGAGGGTATCGATGAGGAGAATGCTCCTTTAGTTGAAGCCGTAGAACCAGCTTTACGCGGACAAGCAGCGGAGGGACGAAGCTTAGAGATTCAGAGCCTGAGAAAGGTTTTTGCGACTACCTCAGGCAATCGAGTGGCGGTTGACAGACTGGACATGGCAATCTACGAAGGGCAAATAACCGTGCTGCTCGGGCACAATGGCGCGGGCAAGTCTACAACAATAAGCATGCTCACTGGGCTAGTGCCGCCCACAGCGGGAGATGCGCGGGTCAGAGGCCTGTCTTTGAACCATGATATGGCTCGCATCCGTCAGAACATGGGGATTTGTCCTCAACATGACACCCTCTGGCCGGAATTGACTGTCGCAGAACACCTCGAAGTATATGGGGTTCTTAAGGGCGTGCGGCCGGGGCGGACGCTAAAAGATGCCGTGGAGAGGATGATTCAGGAGGTTGGGCTCCAGGACAAGGCTCAAGTGGAGTCCAGTCAGCTTTCTGGAGGCATGAAGCGAAAGCTTAGCTTGGGAATGGCTTTGATTGGAGATTCGAAAGTTGTTCTGCTGGACGAGCCGACATCTGGCGTTGATACCTTCTCGCGACGGCAGATCTGGGGCGTGCTAGAACGGAACAAACGCGGGCGCGTCATGCTTCTGTCCACGCATTTTATGGATGAGGCCGACATGTTGGGTGACCGTATCGCCGTCATGGCGGACGGCCGGCTCAAGGCCCTAGGCTCCAGCCTTTTCCTAAAATCCAGGTACGGGGTAGGATACACCCTTGTAATAGTAAAAAAAGAGCACGCTACGCCCTCGGCACCCATCGTGGAGGCAGTTCGTGGAGCTGTTCCTGCAGCTGAGGTGATAAGCGATGCGGGCGCTGAACTCGCCTTCCGTCTTCCATTTAGCGCCAGTCCTGTTTTTCCAGGCTTATTTAGAGATATTGATGCGCGCAAAGACCACGGGGAACTGCAGATTTCTACCTACGGGATTTCTGTCACAACGCTATTCGAAGTCTTCCTGCGGATTGGAGAAGACAGGGTCTCGACTCGCAGTAAACCTTGTGCGCCTGTAGCATCGTCTTATCTTCCTGTGCACGGGTTGGATTCCGCAGAGGGGAGTGCTAGCGACACAGGCAATTCTCCGGCGATTGCGACCAAAGTGGACAACAGGAACGTCTCTTTCGAACGTCACGTGAAAGCTCTCCTGGCTAAAAGGTACATTTACGCAGCGAGGGACCGAAAATCCCAATGTTGTTTGCTCGTTTTGCCTGCTATCCTTATTCTTTTCGGGCTCAGTCTCATAAAACTTCTGGGTAACCCCTTGATTCAAGACAGTCTGGTTCTTTCTCCCAACATGCTGAATGCGGACCTTGTCCCGGAGGCTCGCAATCCATTCCCTGTACTCGCACATTCTCCTGCTTCTCGCGCTATTATGAGCGAATTCGATTATGATCGCGGACTTTATGCATCGTACATCGACGTGGCTTCTGATAGCAGCGATGACGCAGTCGATGAGGATCCCTTCTACACCTGTGCCGTGGGTGCCAAGGATGTCCTAAGAATGAGCAGGTACTTGGCTAACACGGCCATTGCCCGCACCACGGGTCCTGCATCGCGCTACGGCGCTTTAACTTTTGCGAATTCGACTGATCCAACACACTATACGTATAATATATTGCTGAACGCCTCCGCCTTGCACGGGGCAGGTGTGTACATGAACCTTGCATCGAATGCCATCCTACGGAATTTGGTAGGGTCTCCGGCAACGACTGCAGACGACCAGCCTCTTATCATCATCCGAAATCATCCTTTGCCGTTGACACATGAAGAGCAGCGAGCTTCATTTTTGATCGAAGCGAACACAGCCAGTACGTTTGTTTTGATTGGGCTATCCTTCATCAGTGCGAGTATCGCGATTTTCATCGTCAAAGAGGCTGAGTCGAAGGCAAAACATCAGCAGATAATAAGCGGAATTTCACTTCTGGCCTACTGGCTGGCCAACTTTGCATGGGACGTGCTCTCTTGGCTCCCGTCCTTGGGGATAACCCTCGCATTAATGTACGCGTTCGGAGTCAAGTCCTACACGACAGGTCAAGCTGGAGGCGCTTTCGTGCTCCTTTTCATCGCGTTTGCACCAGCTGCGACGGCATTTACCTACGTTTGGACCTTCTGCTTTTCTAGTCATAGCGCCGCGCAGACCGTGGTCCTCTTTATCAATTTTTTAACCGGGCTCGTTCTTTCCATCGTATCATTCGTTCTGTCCCTGATCGACAGCACGCGAGCCATCAATCTCAAACTTCGCTATGTCTTCAGGCTCTTTCCACCGTTTTGTTTTGGAGATGGCCTTCTCCAGCTAGCATTATGCGTAGATGATGTGTGTCCCAAAATCACAGCCGCAGGCATTTCTATCACAGAGCCTTTGACACCACTGCACTGGGATGTTACTTTGGCAAACATTATCTTTATGTTGGTGGAAGCATTATTATACTTCCTCATCACACTCATCATCGAGCACGCCCGCGCTCAACCTTGGATCGCCGCTCTGGCTGCGTGGCGACCCAAGTCGTGGGTACTGGGGCGAAAAACAAAGCTTGGACCTACTAGGAGACATACCCGTAAAAGCACTGGGAAAGGGGCACAAGGGGTTGCAACTGACGTCGAAGGTGGCGAGGAGGACGACTACGACGACGAAGACGTGAAGGCAGAGGCTGAGCGTGTTTTATGCGGAGAAAGCAGACGTGTTAATGATGTGATTCGGCTTGAGGCACTCCGCAAGGTTTTTCAGACTGCACGAGGCCCGAAGGTTGCAGTCCGCGGCCTGAGTTTCGGGATTCCCAAGGGCGAGACATTTGGTTTCTTGGGCATCAATGGGGCGGGCAAGACCACGACCCTTTCCATGCTGTCCGGCGAATTCCCACCGACGTCGGGCGCCGCCTACGTGGCTGGGTACAGCATCACGACCGAGCAACCAAAATTGCGCAAAAATATTGGCTTTTGTCCACAATTCTCAGCATTGATCGATGTCCTTACCACACGGGAACATCTTACGCTGTTTGCGCGCATCAAGGGGCTGCCGGAACCAAGTATCCCGGCCTTGGCCGTTGCCAAGATGAAAGAGATGGATCTGCTAGATTTTGCTGACAAGGCCGCTGGGTCTCTTTCCGGCGGGAACCAGCGCAAGGTGAGCATGGCCATAGCCACCATCGGCGATCCCAGTGTCATTTTTGCCGACGAGCCGTCGACGGGGATGGACCCTGCTAGTCGGCGCAAGGTGTGGGACGTCCTGTCCGCCATTCGGAGCAAGCAGAGCTCCATTGTCCTCACCACGCACTCTATGGAAGAGGCAGAAGCGCTTTGCACAAGAATAGCAATCATGGTTGCGGGTAAACTTCGCTGTCTTGGTACGCCGCAGCACCTCAAGTCCAAATTTGGGGAAGGCTTCGAGCTGGAAGTGAAGGTGAGAGCTTCAACTCCGGCGGAGCTGGCTGGCGTGGTGCAAGACCGCCTGGGTAGCCGCCGCTCTTTCACTCTGCCAGATGTTAAGGACGCTTGTAGGGCATGGGGCCGGCCTGATTGGGCGACGCTTGTGTGTGAGACGGGTTCCGGAGCGACAATATGGGCGATAGTCCGGGACGGGGCCGAAGTCCCTGCCCTGACTCTGGCCGAGTGGCTGTTGGCAGAAGAAAGTGCCGAACGCTTGTGCAAATTCCTGAAAGAACAATTCGGGAGAGGGGTGCGACTCATCGAGCGCGCCTCGTGGCTGACATCTCGCTTCAGCCTGCCAGCACGAGCGAGCTCGAGTGAGGAGGGGGGGGGAGGAAGAGGGTGTACGGGACCCCTGTCACTTGCTGACATGTTCGAACGGCTGGAGTCAGGCAAGGCAATGTGCAGCATCATCGAGTACGCCTTGGGCGAGACTCAGATTGAGGTCATCTTCAACCGTTTGTGCGCACAAGGTCAGGGTGGAGACCAGTCAATGGCCTCTTGAGGGTGTTCTATACGACGTGAGAATGGCCGTGAACGAAAATATTTAATCTAAAAAACCCTAGTGGGTCATGTTTAGTTATGTTAATCTGTCCATATTAGGATGCAGATGTGCATTCTACTGAAAGCATAGTACGCGGTACTGTTCAATGTCCCAACGTAAAAAAAATGGAGATCTCCTGATGTGGAAAACCCCTGGATGTAAATATCGAAAAAAATGAGTGACACAGAGCTTGTTTTCGGGTGATTATGTCAAGGGGCCGTCATGCAACGTATACTACATATCTGAAGTCGTTCCCCTATCCGCACTTGAGAGAGGCCGTTCCATGCCGCTAGTGCGGTATGTGAGAAGCCATCGCTGTGCAAACCAGGCCTTCACTCTGTTTCCGAATGCAGCTTCAACACCTTATTTACCGCCCTGGCCCCTCTACGTAAACTTTCCCAGCAGATCCTCGTCCCTAAACAGCTGGTACTCTTCATCCCCCAATTTCACTGTGTGGCCGCCATACTCAGGCAGAAGCACTGTGTCCCCCTCCTTAACGCTGGGGGGGATCAGCGTTCCGTCTGCCTTGCGTCCACCTGCACCAACCGCAATGACTTTGCCTTCATTCGGCTTGTCTAATTTGGTCTCCGGGAGGAAGACCCCGCCAGCTGTCTGGGTCTTTGGCAAGATGCGCTGCACAAGGATGCGGTCGGCGAGAGGAATAAGCTTGCGGAGGGACTGGTGAACAACGGGTGAACGGAAATGAATGATGTAAATATGATTGCTTACGCAGTCCAGCTAGCCTTACACAGCCGCAAAAGTTGTAACAGGATGAGATGGGGCATTCTTTCCTTCCCTCCTTCTCGAAACTTCAAAATCCAGCCCTGAGTGCCAAGCACTAAAAGCAATAAATCAATCATTACGTGATCCAGAAAAGTGTGCGAGGGATTGGGCCCTCTGGCAGTATTTCAAGGACTTGGCACTCACCATGTCTGTCTGACTAGGTAGTGGATGGAGTGGGGGAGGTCTGGCTAGTACGTGGTTTTTCCTGCTGGGTGAAACAACTTGAAATTGTACGCGTTTAAAAAAACATGAGGACGATGTGATACCGTGGGTCCGGTTTTTGTGCACACGTGCAACACCGCTCACATGCGGCCTGCTCCCACCCCAAAGCGACCGCGAGAACCTCGCGGTCCTTCTCGAGTGTTCTTTAGGGCGTCGCTGCGACTCGCCTCGAGGGGTGAAATGAGAGAATGCGGCCCCCCGGCGCCTTGCAATTAGATCCACGCTGCCGCACACGCCGCAGGCTCAAGCTGGGAGTGAACGCGAGACAGCGACTCGGAGATCCTGACCTTTGGGACTGAGAGGTGTGCTTCGCCGGCCTTGATTTTTTCCCCCCGTACCTCGTCCTCATGCATCTCTCCATTGTCCGACCCCGTCAACCTTCACCTTACCGCAAGGTGCCACCAGGACCCGCAAAAGTTGGAGGTTGCAGTGAAAATTCCCCAGTCGTAGCAAAGAATTATGACGAGAACCTTGCTTTACTTTTTCCTTCTTGGAGCCGTACTCCTTTCTGCGTCGGACGCCTTCGTTGCACCACCCGTCCACAGCAGCAGGGCATCAAGGGTTCAGCTCGTTCGCCAGCAGGCAGTAGTGGAAGCGTCCTCCCCCGATGACTTCGATAAGGTAAGGTGCCTCCCCTTGTTGAACTGTGCTTAACATCATCAGTTGCCCGTTAGATATCCGGCACCGCAATGGATTGGCACCTAGTGTAGTCTGGATTTCCTTGTTCTTTCCTTACGCGGCCTGACGTCTGTCTCGTTCTTCAACCCTCTCCCTTGATTTCGCGTGCAATCATTTTTCACTTGCCCTCACTGCTGTTCGTTTTTCTTGGTCTAGTCAGTATTTAGCATTATCTAACGTCTTCATGTCTACTTCATCTGTAGCTGGTAACGGGCGCTGGTGAAAAGCTCCTGATCGTCGATTACTCCACGACATGGTGCGGACCCTGCAAGATGATGGCTCCGAAATTTGATGAGATGTCCTCGCGCTTTGATGCAGTTTTCGTGAAGGTAATTGGTGACTCCACACCTGAAGCGGGACAGCTCCTCAAACGCGAGGGCGTGCGATCGGTGCCGGCCTTTCACTTCTGGAAGAACGGAAAGCGTGTGGACTCCATTTCTGGTGCGGACCCAGAACGGCTCGAGGACGTGATCTCCCAAAATATATAAATTCGGCGTGGAAGGGAGCGAACTAGTATAAAGGCCATCGTGCCGTCAGCTATTGATGTTGTTTTGCCTTGCATAGATTTTGACCAGGAGTCAGGGAGAAAATCGATATGGATTGCGCGAGCACGTGCGTGTCGAATAATCTATAAGAGCAGTCTACCGGATGCATCTTGAGGATGTAGTCTACGACAGATTAAAGTAGAGACGGCTATCGCACCATTCAATATGAATCATGAATAGAAATGTGAGCACACAAAGTCTCTCTCCGCAGTCGTCATGATATCTATGGAATATAGTTTTTTCTTTATCTCCGACCCGATGATCAACGCGATGTCCTGTATATTGTCTATCTTATTCATCTTCTTCGTAATCGTCAACAGGTGTCGCACTCACACAATCATAGTGGGTAGAACTCGAATAGCTCTTTTCACTGAAGAGAGAATGCCGGATTATACCCGTCTTGAATTTCAGAGCTGGGATCTCCTCCTTCATTTTCATGTCCGCAATTTTCAACCTTACAACTAGAGGAGTGCAAGTTACATCTTTAGCGTCAGCAATGGCTTCTGGTGAGGACATGCGACCTAGTGGGTTATCACTTAATGCCTCCCTTTCTTTTTGCTGCAGTCGCACGCAACGCTCATTTAGCTTTCGTAAATCGTTTTTGAGGACTTGTATCCGTCTTGATTGTAATTGACATACGTTTTGCTGATCGATAATTTGATTTTTGAGCTGGAGAACTCGTGCTTTATACCGCTGCTCCTTACTTTCACTCTGATCATGAAGTCGGTTAGACGTGTGATCGCTATTCTTCCTTTCCGCCTTACATTCCTTTACGCTATTAGTATTCTGTTGGTCATCAGCTGAGGGATCCTGAAGGTGCATGAGCATTGGAAATGATTCTTTTATGGATCTCCGGACGGCTTCTGTCTCCTTGCTGTCAGCCTTCAGCGGAATCTCCCTACAAATTGTATGGACAGGCCTCTGCCAGCGAAACCCTACTTTGGCTAATACGAGATCGCAAAGGCTATCTAGGACACGACAGACCGCTTTTCCGCGGCCCAACTCAAAGGCTCTCATAGCCTCTTCGCCACACTGCTGCAAGATTTTTCGTTCCGAAATATCTGAGACAAGATCTTCAACACTTTTACGGCGCTGTGCATACGAAAAATCGCTCTGCGTCCCATCTAATCTTTCAATCAACCAAAATCCGACCTTAAGAAATAGTTCGCGCTGAGTTGGCTGCTGTACAACAAAGGAAAGGCGATCCACGCTAGGAGGAGACATGGAGGATGTACCAATCCTTGAATCAAGTATTTTCAGTTTTTCGGCTATCGACTCCATTGTGAGATAAGATGTGCCCTGAATACATATGAGTATATGAAATGAAGTATTTTCTTACCTCCTTTTATGCCATTTAGTCCGAAAAGGCACACATACCTCGATAGCGTCCCAGTCTTGAGGCTCCGTCATGCTTCCTATCCCAATTTCGGCGGCGGATGCCATTTGACTTGCAATGGGCATCTTTTCTTTGACCGCTAGAGCTATTGGTTGGCACAAAAATCAGACTATCAGGTTTTAAGACCTATTGAATGCACGCGAAACCAAATTTATGACATAAAAGACCTTTTTATGTTTTTGACGAAAGCTGTATGGGCCAGAAACAAGTTCAATGTTAACCTCCCGTCGCCTCGGTTATGTTAAAGGCCCAAGACCGGTAATGCAGCTCTCCTCCTCAAACAAGATGACGATAATGAGGTTCGATATTTAGCTCGTCCACTTGTTATTTCCTCAAAGTTGTGCAAATGCTGCACGATACACAGCTGTCCTGGACACACGATCTTATCCACACACACAGCAGCTGCCGATCATACCGATGTGCTTTAGGACACATCTGATTTAGAGCATGCTTAATTTGTCGATTTAAAATTCTACAGCATGATGCTCTCGCCAGACAATCTTACATCAATGCTCGCTTTGCTCGAATTAGAAGGAAGACGTAAGCAAGGAAGCGGAATCCGAAAAGGAGCACAACTAGCATCGCAATACAAAAGCCAATTTGCCCTTCCTGCACGCCGATGTACTCGAATACGAAGTTGCGGAGTTGCGGTGTGTACTTATCTGAACCGTACTCGTTTAGGACAATAGCCTGAAATGCATATTTGATCATGGAAACCTTGTCCAACGGCACAAAGTACCAGGGAACGTGGTCTGATGAATGCAGCACGCCGGCATATAGACTCATAGGCAACATTAAAACCGGTCCCAGCGCCACTGCTACGCCATCATGACCAGTGAGAGTGGAAAGAGCATACCCAAGGGAGCACGACGCGTTGGCCATCAGCACTAGGGTCACGATGAAGATAAAAAATCGACTCGCTTCTGGTGCAAAACCTATTAGCCAGTAAGCTATAGACCCGAAAATACAGGGGAAAAGGACTTGATACGGGACCTCTGCAAGAGAAAGGCCCAGGAAGTAGGACGATGGCCGGTTGGCGCTTGTCAAATACTCGCGCATAAAAACAGCCATGTCCTTGGGAATGACTTGCGAAACTGTGAACATGGATGCGATGCTTTGATTCATAATTAGCAGGAACATGGCGCCCAGACGATTCTTGGTAGCACTTGAATCAAACGGCTGCTGCAGATACACCAAACCCAATATCAACCCCATCGAGATCGCCTGCCCTAAGCGGACCTTAGCCAGCACAGGCTCTCGTCCGTAGGACTTGACCGTGCGCTTGTAGCTCTCCACGAACTGGGTCCACGACGTTGCCGGAAATTCCCGACTGGAAACTAGAGCAGCCACGCCCATTCCTGAACCTGCGGTCTCCTCCACGTCCGCCATCCAGGCCTCGTTATCTCGCGCAAGTTCCGACGACTGATATACTCGTAGCATATCTTCCACAGCCACTTCAGGCTTCTCCAACAGCACGTTGACCGCCAGCTTCTCGATCAGGTAGTCTGCCGGGTTGTAAAATTGCGGGCATTCGAGACCAAGCATCGATGCGAAATATTCGACACCGCCTGCACGCGTACCGAAATATGCCGTCTGGCCCCTGGCCAGAAGCATCAGATGAGTGAAAAGCTCAAATATCTCGGATGATGGTTGGTGGATGACGCATGCCACCAGCCTCCCACTGTCAGCCAATCCCTTGAGGATCTTGCACACTGTATTTGGAATTTAAAATGCGTACATGAGAAATTTCATAATGCCGTCATGATATGTGAGCAAATGTTTCTTTCTCCTCAGTATTCTTTCATTTATCGTACCCGATAGTGCCATGAACGCGTCCAAACCTGAAGTTGGCTCATCGGCGAAGATGATCTCCGGGTCCGACAGGAGCTCTGTCGCAACGGACAGGCGCTTCCGCTCCCCCCCCGAGACGCCTCGGATGAAAGCTTGAGGTCCGCCGATCAGGGAGTCAGCAACCTTGGTCAAATTGACTGCATCGATTACCTCTTCAACTCTACGTAGACGGTCTGCGATCGGCACTTCCTGCTTCACACGCACCATGGCATGAAACGTCAGGTGCTCTCGGACTGTCAGTGTCGCGAAAAAGAGGTCTACCTGATGTACGTACGCACTTGTCGAGAAAAAGTGCGTGTCTACCGGATTCCGATCCAAGTACACGCAGCCATCAAAGCGATGGTTGCGCAGGGATATGCAATCAAGCAGAGATGACTTGCCGGCTCCTGACGCCCCCATCAAGGCCAACATTTGCCCTTTCTCGGCGTGTCCGACCACATTATATAAAATGTGCCGCTCTGCTGTCTTACTACCTAGACTCTCATTGATGGAGGTACCCCTCGTGGTGCCTCGACCCCCCGCCCTACTGTTTGTGAGGACGTCGCCCCCGTTGCCTCGGAATGGCATATTGGTATCGCGTCCCGAACCGTGTTGCTGACCCAGGAATTCCAAATTGCCCTGTAGTCTGGCGAGGTGCTTTCTTTTTATGGGCACGCTGAGCTTCCGGATATTCCACCGCAATGATGTCGCGGAACTTGGTTTTGGCGCGTCGTAACCTTTCCGATTTTGACCTTCATCGCTCCCGCTGAGCTTGAGATTAGACGACGCATTAGACAGTTTGCCGAGCTCGATGTCGGACGTGCCTGTCATTTTATGACTTCCGTCGAAACCCAACACGTGAATGGATCTGATAAGTTGATAGTGTTTCCAGCTTGGCAATCGGACAGACCACCCTCTAGGATGGGGAGGAGGAGGTGGAGGAGGTCTTGCTTTGCCCTGTTCTCTATCCAAATGTAGTGGGCACGCGCCTGCTGCACTGGTACACTCCTGCGTAAAGTAAGGCTCGCACTTTATTGCAGGAGGGGAAAGATTGTGTGTCAATACGTGTGACAGCCAGGAAGGCAGGGTAGGAGCGACGGGCTCTGCCGTTCCGACAACAGAGATGGCACGAGTGGTCAGACCCGCCTGAACGCGACGCGACGCCACCTCGAGCTCCAAATACCAAAGCACGAGACAGTGCTAGAGCATTTTTTCATGCAATAGATGAGACATGTGCCCCCGACGGTGTCTGGGACACGGGCACGTGACACGTCGCGTGACGGGCGAGTGTATCCTGGCAGATCCAGCGGGGCGCCCCACCATGCTCGGCCTCCATCACGCACATCGCCCATGTTACTTTCCCGTTTCGCCACTGCCTCGCTGCGACCGGGGGAGGCTACTAGGCAGGACATGCTTCTGACACAACCATTTCATGTATAGGAAAGGGCGAGAAAGCCTATGTTTGCAAGATTTCACCTCCCCGGCCACCACGCCAAGTCCGCAAGATCCAAAGCCAAGGAAGTAAATGGCAACGGAAGTCACACACAGCTTCCGACATCATCTAGTCAAGATGTACCCTCCCGATCTCCTCCTTTCGCGCTGCACTCTGGAGGGGCTACTCGAGATCCTTTATCGCCCTGCCGACTTGGATATTTATACTCGGCCCCTTTGGTGCACAAGGCAGGTGGGCAGGCCAAAGAGTTGGACATGCAGGACGGGATGCACATCGACATAGGCCAAGAGCTTGGCCGGCTGAAACATACGCTTCATGATGCCCAACGCCGCATTCTCTTTCGTGCCGAAGTTGCGACTGTGAAGAATTGCAGAAAGCTTTTAACTATAGGGTGTCGGATGCTACACTACACGGGAATTGGCAAGCCGTCCTGCTTGATATTCGAGAAAGAAAAACCTGTCGGAGAGACCAACGTGTTGAGCATTGAGACCCTAACTGAGCTCTTTGCAGCAGGAGGGGTCAGGACTCAGCTGGTATTTGTTAGCGCCCGGCATTCAGAAATTGTCGGCAGAGCTTTCATCGCTGCGGGGGTGCGGCACGTGGTGGCAATGAAGTGGGACGCCAAGGTCTCGGACCGCGCCGCCTGCATTTTCGCCGAATTCTTCTATTTGTCGATTGCCATGGGACGGACTGTGCGGCAGGCCTTCGAAGTAGCCAGCACGGCAGCGGTGACAGAGACGGGGGTCTCGTCAGAGGATGAGCAGTTTCTCTTGTTGCCGGCGGACGGGGAGCACGACCTAGCCGTGTTTGACGACGCGGAGATGGGCGAGTTCGTAGACGAATCGCCCCCTCCCGTTCCTAACACATGTGATCCCCCCCCCGTCCCATTTGTCGGGCGAAATGTGGCAGCGCAAGAAGTCATAGGACTGCTCTCGATGGTCTCCCAGGGAAACCGCTGCATCACTGTGCGGGGCCGGCCGGGGGTAGGGAAGACCGCCCTGGCCTCGAAGGTCTGCCAGTATCTGGCCGAGCGAAACCAATTCGATGCTATTTATATGGTTCCGTTGCGCCGAAAAGAGTATCGATCTTACGAGAAGGAAACGCTCTGCAAGGTGATTGGCGCGGCGATAGGCTTCGAGGACGCTTCGAACGAGAGAGAGATCGTCTTCCTTTTGCAGGATAAGCATCCTTCTGGCCGCGTTATCATGGTGTTGGATGGGCCAGATCGCTTCTTCAATCGTTCCAACTCCCTCGTCCAAGTCCTCAGCTACTTGCTTTCGCGGATACACGGTCTCCATCTGCTCGTCACCGCGGAGGGCTCCGTTTTGGGAAGCGGTTCGGGGCGCTTGGAAAGCTCATCCGAGAAAGTGGTGCACCTGGGACCGTTGTCTGATGTAGCCACCGCACATATGCTTGCAAACATCGCCCCGCCTGGCTTTGATTTGGAGGAGATGATGAGCAGGCCGTATGCGACGAGGGAGGAGGCGTACGCGGAACTAGCGGCTTCTCCTGTCATACGAGAGCTGCGGGGTCATCCAAAGGCGATCGTCATGTTCGCTCCTCTTCTGGAGGATCATCGGTTGGAAGATTTGTACGACAAAGCCAAGCAATGCTACGTGGATGCTAGCCAGGTTGTGGAAGTTGACACGCCCTCGATGGGGGAAGAGGAAAGTGGCATAGGAGGAGGAGGAGGAGGAGGAGGAGGAGGAGGAGGAGGAGGTGGTGGAGGAGGGTCGAGAATCGGCAGTGCAGAGAACGGGAGAGACGAAAAGCGGGAGTTAGATGCGCTGGCGTTAGCGCGGGAAACAGAAGAGGCTCGACAGTTCCTGCGAGAGCCTACTTCTCAGCGCCTGTGGTTGGAGGTTGTACGACAGGGCGGAGCTCGGCAGTCGTCAAGTATGCACCAAGGAGTTCCTTGGTATCGCTTGACCGACGCGCTGCAAGAGGAGCTCCGCAAAGCCTTGATCGATGCATTAAGGCTATCGCGATTCCATATCGAGGATTTGTGCGCCACGCATTGCTCCACCAATGGGAATGGAGGCGCTGAGGGCAGTAAAGCCTTCAGTCCGCCTGCAGTATCTGAAACAAAGCAGGACAGCAAGGTCGCTGACGGAGCCACTATTTCCATCGCGGATAAGGATGGTACCATTCGGGGCCTTGAGCCAGGAGATATTCAATTCATCAAAGACCGATTAGTCATTCGAACGCCGGAGAGTGATTTGGTGCGTATCACGGACTTTGCGGTGTTTTGTGAGGGCTGGGTCCCTGCACAAAACTCGATCGCTTTGCTATGTAGGGAATGGCTTTGCAACAAGCCACGGCTGTTACATGGCTTTTTATCGCGGAAAGAGACAGAAGCCCTGCTTCAGGGGTACAAGGAAGGTACATTTCTGTTCCGTTTCAGCACGAGCCACCTAGGGCTTCTTTCTCTCTCCTTCGTCGGCAAAAGTCGCAAGAATTATCCAAACGATGAGGAAGGTGAAAAAAAGGCAAAGGCTTTGCACATACGACATTTTTTGGTCCAAGTGGAGGAAGACCGGAGATGCGTGGTTTTCATGGAGCCCGGTCGCTCCCGACACGCCTCGTTGGAAGACTTGATCATGTCCTCTGCAAGCTTGCTAGAATTCTATCCTGGCGTTCCTAAAGCTCATGCCCTCACGCAAATGCGGCGTTACAAAAGTTCCTAAAGCTTAGGAGTGAGGATATCTTCTATTTAGAATTTTTGTTAAATTTGGAAATTTTTGGACAGAAAAAAGTACATCCGGAAATCGAGAGGAATTTCGTGCCTAAACTCGATTTGACCGAAAACATATTGTCAATATGTATAGCTAACAATTATTCATTGGTATTTGGAGGATTACTAAAAAAATGCGGCACGTGTATGAAGTGATGGAAGGGATACCTTTTTTTTCAAATAATCCGTTAAAAACGTACGGGGTTTTGGCTTTTTTGTGTAACGTGTTTTTTAAATCCATGTCTGGCCCAGGGCACGCGAAAAGATTGGTCCACCCGCGTGCCTGTGTATAAGTAGTTTACCCTCTCTGTGGTCTACGAGGGCGCCCAGCTGCTTTCACTTTGCCCGATGCCGTAATCGTCTAACTAATTGTGGCCCAGTATCTGCCCCACCAGATTCGAGTTTTAGCTTCGCTCGGTGTCGGTAGTACGCGAGAGCTCAGGGGAGGTCGAGTTACGAAAGCAGCGCTCGGAGAAGACGACAGTATTTGAAAACTTGACCTTGTGTTGTACTTGGTAAAGCCCTTAAGAAAATAAGGGGTGTTAACTTTGCATTTTGTTCGTGTGGCTGAACTCTCAGATGCAACCTATCTCTTTGCCGTGTTACACACGATGAGCACACCGTACCCTGCAAGTCAGTTGCCAGCAACGAAAGAAGTGGTAACGACACCAGTAGCGATGCATGCGAAATTCAAAATAATGTTAAAACAATGTATTTGCTCAAGAAAAATCAAGGACACTTAGAGTTTAAAATTGAAGTGTCTTGCAAGAGCTGCTGTTACAAAATATGCCATTCCCCTTGCTTTCTCAATATAGGGTTTTCTGAGCCAGTGTGCTCCATGACACGCGTGCGCTTGGTAGATAGGACAATCTACAAAAAATGAATCGGAATTTTGTCGAATATGAAGGCCGGAAAGGCAGTCACACAATCTCTGTGAGGGGAACGGAGCAAAACATGAAAGGAGCTAAATGCCATTTGATGGCATTGGTATCTGCTTTGCAAGGATCTTAAAGCCAAATCATCTCATGGGTGATCAGTCTCACCACTTTAGAACATGGTTAGAATACATCAATTTGGCGTGCGTGTGTGTTAGCATGCAGCGGTGTGCTCATATCATGCAGGTCTTCGCAGGGGAGTTCCGCGCACGACCAAACCTCGTGCGGGATCGACCGCATCCCTGGGCAGCATCCGTGCGCCTGAAGACCATCGCGCTACGAAATATGCCGACATATTGGGACTTTCTTATTCTAAAGACCCTGAAAATTGGTATCTCATCTGTGCCATAATTTGATGTGGTGGTTTATGAGTCATGATATGCGTCAACGAGACGCTCACAATACTCTCAGACCTTACTATCGCGGTGTAAGATGCAACGATTCGATGGGTTAATCGATCGAATGCAAAGATTCATTGAGGGGGCATTTCTGTCCGTCTTTTTGCTTCGATTTGTCATGGCGAAGTCATACCGACTTTCAACACAACATCTACAGTCAATGAATGAAGCAGCGAGCTTTCATCATCGGTATGTCGAGGTCGCGCAAATGAAGGGAAAGGATGCAAAGTGTCGGCTGAAAGGGCAGCAGCAGCAAGTGAGAGACTACCAAGATGGACGTTATGAACACTTCGAATGTTTCTCTCCTGTCATTATTTGTCGCAGCGCCGTACGCAATGTTTGCTGCGATCCTGTCTCTCACGGTTTCCAAGCCCTCCACTCTACATACGTGGTTGGTGCTGAAAATGAAGGGAAAAGGCGAGCTCACATAGCGTGCTTCGTTTTTAAAGAATTGAATACTACCGATTTTTTACAATTGACCTACTTTCCCGGTATCCTTTTGTCGCATGAGGCGGGGAAGAGACACTCGCAAAGGGGCGGATTGCCATTCCGCAACCGCCGGAAGCTCAGCGAGACCCTACGCCCACGTGAGACAAGTCGGCCATTCACTTTGTCTGTCTTGCGACTAGCTAGTCCATGGGTCCAATTATAGCGAGCTTCCCCCTGCAGCACAAGCAAAGACCTCCGAGGAAGCAGCAAGGAGCATCGGGGGCCCGCTTCCCCGTCCTGAAGATCGTTATGCCTTTGTTCCCTGAAGTCCATGACGTAAGCACTTCCCAACGACATGATCAGCAGTCCATCCTCGAATAAGGAATGTGCATCTATATGGGCCGCAATGCCGTCTCCTGGTTGGTATTCATTGACAGTCATCTGATCACGGCCGAGGCAGGAAGCGTCCGTATCGGCGAGTGGCCCGCTCGGCCAGGCAACGCCGCACGCCTGTTGCTGTCGCCGTGCACGCGCCAGCAAGTCTCGACATTGGATGGGAATTGGAACGGTAGGTCGCCTTGTGTCAAGGCTTTTAGATCGAAAATCGATAGCCGCCGCGCCATAGTGCTGCGTCCGCCGAGTTACACCAGACTTGTCCCATTGCTTTGAGTCAAGCAGGGTTAGTAGCGATGATTCCTCTGCTTCGTTCAGAAACATGAAAAGCTGTAGCCCTTTAGGAAGACATGTAGCAGGAGTTAGGGTGTCTGCGAGAGGATCCACAATGACATTTTCAGGCTCGGGATTAATTTTGGCCTCATACGCTCGCCCGAACAGGACTGTGACTGGATGACGGGAAAGTCGACGTGGAAGCACTCGACCCTGCCACTCCTGCCTGACCTTTTCTGCTGTTTTGATGGAATCAAATGTCATATATGTTTTCCCAGGAAGAATTTGAACAGCAATGATAGCCGCGTCTGTCGAAAAAAGTGACCGAAAACGCGTCTCCCACTCGCTCCTCGCGACGTCGTCACCCTTCATGCCTACGCCCAGGAAGCACAGTGTGTCGGAGGATTGGACCGAAGGGCAGTATGGCATAAAATTAAACTTGTCTGTGCTTGATGGAAGAGGTCTGAATGAGGCAGACGTGGTCACGGGTTGTATAAGGGTCACGAGACCTAGGGAGGAGGTCGGGCAGCATGGGCGTCGCCGGCGCTCCGAGTCGGTGCGACCTGAGGAGTCGCGCCGGCGATCCCGGGTATAGTCCCGCTAATGTCTTCCAGGCAAGGGTCGAGCGCGAGGACTCCAAGCACTTCCTCAGTTGCAGGGGCAAGCGTTGTCGATGGTTCTAGAGCCTTCGTCTGACAACCCTCTGGATATCATTTCGCACAGCATCCGCAGCCTGCGAGTCCGTCGCGGGAACTACCGAGCGACGTCTTCAACAGAGCCCGGGTCTCTTTACCCACCTCAGACAAGCATGGGAGACGACGCGAACGAAAGCAAAAAAGAAGTAAGTAAATCATTTAGTCTCTCAGATGGTATGTAGATTGATTAAATACCAGGGTGGGTGCGAATATCAAAGACATCTTTCCAGCCTCCGGACAGTCATGTCAAGTTAGAGGACCTTCCCGTAAAATATCTCGCTACATTTCGAAGGTGAAACACGCATCGGACGAGTATGATGTTGTTTTTGTGAAAAATTACTATCACGAAAGGGCTCTGGGCCAATGCGTTTTGTGGCGGTTCATGCGACTTTGGTGATGTTGGGGTATACGGCCTCAGGACAAGAGTCGTCTTCGGGCTTTATGACTGACAATTAACTCAGCGGTGTAAAGCTTCTTTTCGGACGTACCTAATTAAACGCCATTTGTCTTATTCAATGTCTACTAGATCTACAATTACGAGACGAGCTGGCTCATCTTTGCAATGGCCTGGAACCAGCGCACCGACATGTCAAATCGTTTCAGGATCGCACTTGGCTCATACATCGAGGAATATAACAATAAAATTCGCATTATTGAGCGCATCCACTCCTCTACCTCGAGCGCAAACGGAGACGGAAGTCTTCAGAGGGTAATGGAATTCGACCATCCTTATCCTGCTACCAAGATCATGTGGTGCCCCGATAGAGAGCCTGTGAGCCCTCAGCGGGATCTTCTGGCGACAACAGGCGACTACTTGCGAATATGGAATGTCAATTCAGGAGAAGCGAAATTGGAGGCGTTGTTGAACAATGTGAGAAAATTAGGAAAAGGAGACGGAACATGAAGAGGCTGGAAGGAACCGTCGATGGACGCCGAACGCCTGTTGTCACTTTTTAAGCGAACGTCACACTCATGTTCACAACTTGCTTTCCCCACTATCGCTTCCTCTTGTCGCTGGATACAGAATAAAAACAGTGAATTTTGCGCGCCTCTTACCTCCTTCGATTGGAACAAAGACGACCCTTCCCTACTAGGTACGGCCTGCATTGACACGACTTGCACGATTTGGGATGTGAACGCGCAGCAGGCAAAAACTCAGATAATAGCCCACGACAAAGAGGTCTACGATATCGGTGAGGCAGAGAATTGGAGGGGTATCTTGTTACAATACCATCGAGGAAGGTCATTTGAGAAGGGCTATTGGGGACTGTCCATGATCGCCGCCAGGCAACAGTCGGTGGCTTGGCGCTGTTTGATCGCCATCCACTGATTACTTCAACCTATTTTGCGTATCCCCTCATCGTAGCTTTCGCTCGCGGTAAGGATCTTTTCGCTTCTGTGGGTGCTGACGGTTCTGTGCGCATGTTCGATTTGCGCTCTCTTGTTCACTCCACCATTATATACGAGTCGCCCGACCTGGTGCCTCTGCTCCGTCTCGCGTGGAACCGACAAGATCCCAACTATTTGGCCACCATCATGGCAGACAGCACCAAGACATATCTACTGGACATCCGGAAGCCGTCCTCGACTGTCGCGGAACTCGGCGAGCACCAGGGTGCTGTAAATTCCTTGTCCTGGGCACCACATTCTGCTTGTCATATTTGCACCTGTGGTGAGGATAGACAAGCATTGATCTGGGATTTGTCTGCTCTTCCAGGTCCTATAGAAAGCCCAATCTTGGCGTATACAGCCCAGGCGGAGATAAATAGTTTAGAGTGGTTCCAGCAAAGCCCCGAGAGAAATTGGGTCGGAATTGGTTTCGATAACCGGTTGCAGGTTTTGAGGGTTTAACGGACTGTGATGGCATGTTGTATAGTCGTAGATGAGATTGCACTTGTAGTGTGCTTACTGTGATTGCTTTGCAGCCGTGTGTGCCCGCACGGTGGGGTTGGAAGGGATGGCATTGCAGCAAATGGGAAATGTGTATGCTGTCAAAACGCTCATCCACAACCGGATTTATCGCTGCATGCCGACGCTCGTGGAACAATGTGGTAAGCAGGATTCCGAATCCGAAAGGATAGCACGCCGTGTGCAGTGATTTTATTCATGTGAAGCGATGTCGACAAAGAACAATGCGGCGCGATCGATTTACTATCTGTGAAAGCATGCGCCTCGGTCTGCTTTCTCCAGCATTTTTGTAACGCTTTATTCCCCGTAGACAAGCTTAACATGTGACCGTATAAATTGTCTGCCACGCGTGACATAAATGAGCCGGTTACAAGGTATGAGAGAAGGCAAGCCTTCTTATCAGCCTCTATTTGAAGTCACGAAAAACAAAGCTTCCTCAGCTGCCAGTCAATTCTCTTTTCGGAAACATGTACAGAAACTCGTGAGCTCGCGTCCTTCTTCCTCAGTCTTAACTGACTTCGAGATATGGCTACCTATCCATGACAAGCCTGGCCTCTCTTGATGAATCACTTCAATGACTTCATTTTTTTCCTATACAAAGGCTTTGCTGATTGCTCGATGTATGAAGCAATTGCACCTTCCCATATTCTTGACACTCAATAAGGATAAGGCGCAGTATACACCTCAGGCCTTTTCAACTCATCCTCCCGTCCCTGAAAGACCTGTGATCACGCACAAAAAGATCAGGTTGGTCCACCGTCCGCTTTAAGTTCTCATCCACCTCCCACTCTTTTATTGTTATTCTCTCCTTTTTGCTTCAAAGTCTCGGCAACTCCTCGACGAGACTACCAAAATCTTTGCTTAAGTCCGTGTTTCACATCATCCTTCCACACATGCACGTACGCAGACATCTTGGTTTCAAAAATTTACTGTATGATTCTGCTTTATCTTCCTTACTGTACTTTCTCTCACCCTTGAAAGCGAAAGAAAGTTCAGCATACATATGATCATCAGCATACCTGCACCTTCCAGAGCCCCAATCAGACTGCCTTACAATGTCTTGAAACTTGATGTTAATGTATGTATTTGACTTTACGTTAACCGTACCTCCTATGTGTACTCTTTCTCGTCATTTTCCGCGTATCGTATTTTTAAGCTTATCATTGAGCCTTTCGACAGAGATTCGCTTCTCTATCGCTCTTCAATGGTGATTCAAAAGACACATTCACTTGTGGTTCCTGCGAAGCCTTTCCTCGACACAGACCGCCCTTTTTTCCTTCCGCTCTCCGGTATATGGTTACCAAGGGCCCAAACCAGGAGCCAACGGGCGTCCCAAGTTCTAACAGCTCTTTGCGGTGGTTGTTCCACAGTACGGGATATTTATAAAAGGGAACCGTGGGGTAGAGATGATGAATATTGTGGTAATTTTGGTAAATCAAAGGAAGAGTCAGGTCCACGCCGTCAGAGGGTGCGACAAGGCCGCCTATCATGGCAGTGCATTCGTAAATGTTGTCATGCCGGGGGACGTCGTGAGGGTGGTGTGGTGCAAAGTCAAAGGAGTAAGCCAGGCAGGTATCTGTGATTATTCGAGGCAGCGCCACAAAAATAAACAGCTGCGACGACCAACCCTCCGCCAGGAGATAGCCGACCACGAAGAGAACGAGGGTGGTGACACCAAGCGCTTCAAGCGCCTCATCCTTGGGGCGGGTAAAAATGGTCGCAAAGTATCGATAATAATAATGAAGAGTTTGCGTGCACCAGAAGAAGGGCTGCACCCAAAGAGGGCCTTGGCCGGCGCTCCAGTGATCACTGATGGTGAGAGTTAGTGTGTCGTGGAAAAGGTGGAGGAGATCAGTGGGCATGGCTCGCAAACATAAGTTCTAGTAATAAGAATGAGAGTCGTCAGAAATCACGTACTGATTGCCATTTAAGGGGTCCGGAAACTCAGAATGACTGACAAAGACTATTATCGGAGCCACACAGGTTGTCATCGCACCCCCCAAGGCCCTGGACACTTACGGGTCTTTTTCCGGATCGTTAGTATACTTGTGATGGGACAAATGTATGTATCGAAATGGGCGAAATGGAGCCTGGAAGCATATCAAAGATGCAACATTTCCCACAAACTCGTTCAACCACCGGTATTCCGTGGAAATTGCTCGATGCGCAGCCTCATGCATAGGAGTGAACATGGCATATGTTGCCATCACAGTCACTGGCACCGTCCACAGGGTGGGTCGATCGTAGAAGAGAAGGAGAGGAAGTACATACGTGCCCAGAGAGGCGGCGAAAAGGGCCAGGGTGGGCCACGCGATCGGGTCGTTGGTAAGCTCGTCGTGAGTGGCCATCGCCACCTAGAGGGAATGCAGGCAGTACGCCGAGAAACACAGTTCCGCGAATCAATACGGCCAACATCCTACGTACAATAGCATCACCAATCGCAAACGTCTCCTCTTCAACAGAATTCTATATTGAAATGCGCGCCTACCCACGCCTCGACTAGTCACAGAAACTGTCAAAATGCTCCTTTTGTACTCATACGCATTGGCAAATTTTGTTCATCTAGGAGATTAGAATCCTAATCCTCTTACCCTTCGGCACCTCAATCGAGGCTCACGCTGTCGAGAAGACGACGTCGAGGCTCCTTGAAGGTCTTGGGAAGCATATAGACGCGGCGACATGGGTCTGAGGAGGTAACACAGCTCCGAGGCGAGCCTTTCAATTCCAGAGTTGGGACTAATAAAGTGTGTTTGAACATATGATCCGGGATGAGGATATAAAGAGAGCCCGAGGTTTCTATTTTGGTCAGGAGAGGTTTGATATTTCACAAGCACTTTGATCTTCGACGCGGCGATCATGAAAGGGTCATGCATTCTACATATCGCTATCATCTGCAACAAGAAAATTCAAACCTTTAAGCTCGTGTCTGAGCTGTCCATGTTGTCAACGCGGTCGTGAATCGGGGAAAAATAGCGTTTGCCCTCCAATACGGTACATTTGAGCCCTCTTCAACTACCACGCCATCTCCCTGACATCGAGTCCGACTGAGGAGTCCACGAACCGCTCTTTCCTGCGCGCACTTCGCACTTTGGCATTCAAAAACTGCCCTCTAATTACTGCCCATCGCTTTCACGTTCACACCAGTACAAACCCACCGCCAGAGAGGATGCTGGGAGGGAGCATGTTTGGAGCTGCTGGGCTTCAGAATTTTTCGTGACAGGTTCTCCAGGTGTCGGCGAGGAGCACAAGGGAGGCCCGATCGCTTTGGAGGAAAAAGGCAGCAAACGCAAGCCGTGAGGAAGAAAAATACAGCGCAAAGTTCGAATGTAACATATTCAAAACTGATGACGGAGTATGAAACGTGAAAAGGACAAACTTTGCTTTTTCCTTTCATTTGACCTTCCGCATAGAGACTTCGGGGGCGAGATGACGGGCATCTTGAACATCGCTTTTAGAGTGGTATCTCGCTTCGTATTTTGGAGGTAATGGCTGCTAGGCGAGCTTCCAGAGCATCCAATTGCTGTTCTCGTAAAATGATATTCTTGGCGTCACGACTTGTACCCTCAGAGCCGTGTGAAGGTCTGGAGGCAGCAAATTTAACCTCCTCCCGCCCCGCCGGGTGATGATTGAGGCCATTAGCTAGCTGCTCTCTGTCCACCCATGCGCCGCCATTCGAGGACGCCAGAAAGTTGGAATCGGAGCATTCGTCTTGTATTTCTTGCAACTGCGTAAGCAAGGACTGTATGGTGTCACAGCCATCTCGGGTAGTCCAGAGCTTGGTCGCCTCCGCAAGTGCCGCTTCCGGCATCTCCCTTTCTTGAAGAACTGAGGAATGGAACGTGGGTCGATAACACATGTCCAGGATACTTGAATGTACGGGGCTCTTTTCGAGGCCTCTATTCTTGGCTACTCTCGGCATGCTCGTCCGCATATCCTTACCTCCGTCCGCTTCGTTTCCTGATGAAAGTATCTTGCCTTCATAGGAAGGCTGAGACCCACAAGTGGCACCATCACCCCCTCGCCCCTGCATTTGTGAATGAATCTCTAGAACGTTGATTTCCATCTTTGATAGACGGGCCTCTAAGTCCCTCAAAGAGCCCGAACAAGCCCCCCACTGCCCCGCGTCCCTCCCCAAGCCTCCCACCACTTCCTCCCGCTCGTCCTCGTCCTCGGAGGACGGGGACGACGACAGGGAGGGCAAGTAGACGGAACACCGTCGTGTGGCGGGACCTCCTCTTTCTCTACCCATCGCGGGTCCCCGCCTGGCCTCCAAGGCTCGCTCAGATCGGCGCAGTCTGTCGCTCTCGTCGCCTTCGCCTTCCTCCGCGACACGCAGGTGCTCGCGCCTCACCAATCGCTCCATGGCTGCCACCTGAGACTCCAAATAAGATATCTGCTCATACAGGTCATTTTCCTTTCCCTCTCTCAGCGGCTCTTCGTCGAGGGACAACGCATCGTCACTCCCGCGACCTCCCTGAACTTCCTCCTCGCCTATCATCACCGCTTCCTCCTCTTCCTCTTCATGCTCGGCGTCATCCACTCCAAATTTCAACCTGATTCTTTGCCTCTCTCTTTTCTCTTGCAATTCTTCCCCTAATTCTATCACCTTTCCCTCCACCTCCTTCTCCTCCTCCTTCTCCTCCTCCTTCTTCTTCTTCTTCTCCTCCTCCTCCTCCACAATCACCTGCTCTTTTTTCTCCGACGTCGTTTTTTCCTTCCAAAATTCTGTGCGCTTCCGGTTAGCTTCCGCTTTTACTGACATCGCCTCTCCACAGATCCCTTCCCTGGTCCTGCCCCTTTGCCCGGGTGCTCTCCTCGAGACAGCTTGACTCGGTCGTCCTACCCGTTCAACTCCTGACGGACGCCCCGCTATTTCCCGTCTATCATACTTTTTCAATCTTATTTTTGACGTTGGAGAACGCGAAGCCGTGCATTCACCCTCCTGCTCGACGGCCGCCACTGCTCTTGTCAGCCTCCCGCTCCCCTTCTCCTTCTTTTTAGGTACGCGCCCTGGTCTCTGTGAGCCACACTTGTCCTCGTACTCCCCCCCCTGGCTACGCCGCAAATAGCCATCGCTTACAACTTCTTCTTCTGGTGGGTCGACGCCCAAACGCTTGAGATTTGAGATCGCTTGATGACTCGCGCCTCTTGCTGGCCCTGGCAATGCTCTACGTGCCCCCCTTCCCTTCCTTTTCGTTTCTTGTCGATCCATTGGTATCCACAATACTTCAGGGTAACAACGCTCCTCTGCTTCTCTTACAGTAGATTCTTTCATCTCCCGTGGTGCCTTTGCATCAGTCGCTGAGCCGTCTCCCCCCTTTTCGCTCTTCCTTTTGTCTTTCACTCCCAACAGACGCTTGCTTTTGCTTTGTCCAATTCCTTTCCGCTCTCTTCGAATCCCATCCCCTTCACATTCGATATTCTTTACAATACTTTTAGCTAAATTGGAAGACTTGCTTGAAGATTCTTTTGGTAAAGTCTCATCCGGGTTCTCCGGGGTAGCGGCCGAGTACGGAAAACGGTGTTCGTTCCGTGCCACTTTTGTGACTCCAGAGGTAAGCTTGTGGCCACCGACAGGAATTCTAAGATCAAGTGGTCGTCCTCCACGCTCCTGCAGAACCTGGTCTACGACAGCGCGTAAACTGTACCGCATTATCAATCTGTTGTGATCACACACCGATGGAGTAAGTACATGAAGGGGAAGCACATTTGTCCGTCTCCGACTAAGATCGTGCACTCAGGGTGCTGACATGTCGCTTGAACCCGCTCCTCAGTGTATTAGTACTGTTTGTTTTTCCATGAGGCGCGCGTACACCGGCGGCCTTTGGCTTTGGTCAGGTCAGGACAGAAAGCCTACGCGCGGCTTTAGGGGCAGTCAGGGGCAGGCAAGGCGTCAGCTGTCGCCCAAAGCTTCCACTGCATGCGAAGGGGCTGAAAAGTTTTTTCGTGTCACCTTGAAGACCAGCGAGGTTCACACGACACCTTTGTATCCGCTTTATGGTTGTAGTCATTTGTCTTGCGCGTGAGCTTCAGAAATGCACTACCACCGCCCCACGAGCATTTGACTTGAGTTACCCCCCATCCAGAAGAAACAAACAAATATTTGTTGTCGAAATCATAGTATTGCGAGATATTCGAAACAAAAATAACCAAAGCAGATTACGTTCTCAATTTTGGAAAAAACGTTCAAAGAAATGTGTGGAGTTACCCGCATAGCCTTTTTTATCCGTCCACGAAATTCGACCCCCGTCGTTCCTACACACAAAATTCTTCTCCATCAGGATTTCCACCGCGCACTTCACACTTGTACTTTTTGGATCCGAGGGAGTCTTTCAGTCCTTTGAATATCGGTCGCAAATTCTTGTATGTTACTGCGGCCCAAAATCTCGTCACAGAAAAGCGTCTGCGCTTTGGCGTCGGTGACACGTACCCAGGCGTAGTCTCCTGGTTGCAAGCTCACCAGGGGCTTGCCTTCCTCCCCAACGCTGACGGGAACCTCTCGAGCTGGAAGAATGCATCGCTTGTTCGTATCAGTCCGGCCCGTTAACGTAGGCTTTTCAGGCGTTGAACGCTTGCTGGGACCCTCGACCAACACCAAGTGCTCTCTCCCAATCTCAGCGCGGTTGCGTTTTTCTACGATGCTGCGAAACGTAGAGATAACCTCGGAAAGGCGCCGTTGTTTTTCTGATTCGGGCACATCATCCTCAAAATGATAAGCTGCGTGAGTGCGCTCCCGCAGGGAATAGGAGAAGAGAAATGCATGATCGTATCCGACCAATCTGAGCAAGCTCAATGTCTGTTGATGCTCCTCTTCAGTCTCTCCACAGAAGCCCGCGATAAAATCGGACGACAGAGCTACCCCAGGAATAATTTCTCTGATCCTCTGCACTAACGACAGGTATGCTTCCCGCGTGTAACCCCGCCGCATCCGCTGCAATACAGCGCTGCTCCCACTCTGTGCAGGCAAGTGCAGGGCCTTGCACAGTGAGGGTCGCTCGGAGATGAGCTGCAGCAGGGGCAGAGGGAAGTCTTTGGGATGCGGCGATGTAAATCGTACCCGCATGTCCTTATCCACCCGCGAGACGGCATCCAAAAGGTCGATGAACCGTGCGCCGGCCTCGTGCCGGCTTTTATAAAGGTTTGAAAATCCTTCTGCAGCCTCATACTTTCCTCCACCATTGAGTACGACGGTAGAAGTATCGTGAAAAGAGTTGACGTTCTGCCCGAGAAGTACCACCTCTTTCACCCCCTCGTCCGCCAAGCGCCGCACTTCTTCCACCACTGTCCTCAGCGGCCGAGAGCGCTCGCGACCCCGCGTGTGAGGGACAATGCAGTATGAGCACATGTTGTTGCATCCACGCATGATCGAGACGAAGGCGCTGCATTGATCAGGGCTTATTCGCGCAGGCTTGATTTCCGCGTAAGTCTCATCCATGGACAGCTGGACATTGACCCCCCTCTCGCCAGCCTCCACAATGTCCAAGAGTCGGGGCAAGTCCCTGTAAGCGTCTGGACCCACCACCAAGTCCACCGCCTCCTCTTCCAAAAGCCTGGCCTTCAGCCTCTCAGCCATGCAGCCAAGCAATCCGATGATGGGCTTTTTGTTTCGCCCGTCTCGTCGTGCCTGTCGCCGACCTGGCAAAGGACCGGTGCCTGGTGACCGGCGTACTGGATGCTTTAAATGGTTGAGTCGACCCCAGATACGCTTCTCCGCATTATCCCGTATAGCACAAGTGTTGAGAAATATGATGTCGCATCCGCTGTAATGACCATCAATTCTTCCCCCTTCGACCCACTTGAAGTTAGCTCCCTCCATGATGGCTCGCACCACTTCAGAATCCGCAACGTTCTGTTGGCAGCCGTAGCTTTCAATTGTAAAGGTTTTGGGTTCAGGATTGACAGCAAATGGCTGCGAAAAATTGTTGGAAGATGTTGACGCATCGGCTACACTCATTTGGCTGATTTGCAAGTGGGCCGTAGCAAGCCCTACGCCCTCTTTTCCCCGTGATCCTGACAGAAAATCTTTCAAGGTACGTTCATCATCGACGGGCAATCGCCGCGCCTGCGATGTTACCTTTGATATACTCGAGCTATACCTCCTGCAATGATTGCTGGCGCGCCAATATTCCCTGCTGGCCCTGCAAAGGAAAAGTGTCCTGACTCCTGGCGCTCCTCGTGGAGGCATGACAGAGAGCCTCTGGGGCGAAAAAGGCACTAAGAGACACACATCCAGAAAATAAGATTGTGTTAGTATTGTCCTTGTCGAAAGACTTCATCTTATTGAATACGTGAGCGTTGCAGGGAAGACTTCGTAAGCTGAGCTGTATCTGCTCTGTCAGGCAGTACTCAGGGCCATTGCCCAAGCTGTCATGCCAATGGCACGTTAATCCACATGAGAACCAAGCCGCCATGCTGCTCGACTATCAAGCAAGTGTAGAAGGTCAATTATCTCGACTAGCTTTGACAGCTTGGAACTGACCGGCCTTCGTAAGAAGAAGCCCCCTCGAGGACTAGCAACTGAAGTTGACACGCGAAGGGCGCGTTGCACGCGAAGCAAGAAGGTTGAAAAGCAGATGTGAATAGCAATGTGACAAGGAGTGCAAAAACAATTCCCTGACGAAGTGTGTTGCCACTGAGGACAGATGCTGTCGTGTACGTCGTGGTACGCTTGGAGAAACATAGTGCGTGAAGGATTGTAGCTGAGGCCGTTCAACAGCGGGCAGCACACTCTTCGCGCCCGCCTCCGGCGACGAGCCTGCTCAAGAATATGAGACGCCAAAAAACACGAGAATAGACAGTGAGCTGTCGACTTTCGTGCTACATGCTTCGTCCGTCGTAGGTTAGCCTTCTTCCTCCGTCCCTTTGTGATTCGGCCCTGCGTTCTTTTTGCCTTCATCAGGATGGTTAGGACCCGACAAAGCAACGGGGGAAGGAGAAGTGCTTTGTCTATTGAATTGAAGGCTTCACTTCCACGAGAAGTCGGCAGCGCGCTTTTTGTATTCATTTCGTTCCTCTTGATTTATATCTTTTGGTCTTTTGAGATGAGGCGGCGGCATTCGGGCCGCTTGCTTTTTGTCTTCTGGGGCGATGTAGCTACTATCTCCTCATCAGTGCTTTTACTTAGCAGGAATGATGGCAGATTATTATAATTTCTGTGGTGAACGCAAGTAAAGAAGGAGTTGTCGTCGATAGGAACAACGGGATATCGTGCAGAGTTAGAGTATCGCATCGTGAGGTGCATTTTGTAGTCAACACCATGCTAAACAACTCAATGCTAGACATCTTGCTCTTACAATCAGCAGGCTAAATGAGATCTTCACGTGGTGCTCAAAGCTCAAGCTGACCATGGTTCCCGTTTTACCTCTCACTGCAACGGGACAGCCTACTACATCGCTTTTATCCTCTCTAGGAAGACGTTTGTCTGTCGCCTCGCGCGCCTCGTTGCTACATGGCCGCCGCGCGGGGAGGAGCACATCAAGGGAGGGAACCACGCCGCGACAATTGCTGCAAGAGGGGAGCAAGCAGGGGCACCGCATCATGGGAGTAGATGCAACGAAAGTCGGAAGAATTGGTGACGAAATAGACGGCGCCACTCGTAGCGAGAACAGCAACGACAAATTACCTCCGTCAAGCTCTCCCTCTCAAGCTGCATGGCGTGAGCAACTGCGCAAGACCCTACGCGGCAAGCTTATGTTGGTAACCAATGCCTGGACGGCCACTTTGATACTCACAATCCTCCTTGCCGTGGTTTTCCGCGCATTACAGCCGACAGAAGAGCCTGGGCTGGGCGTCACTCACTATGCTTGGCGTGGAGATCCTTCGGATCCGAATCGGCTGAGCTTGGAAGAACTGGATTTGGATGTTCGCGGGATAGGTCGTTTCAAGATGGAATTTGGTCCCAGCAAAGTGCAGCTTTACCCCATGGAGGCTGATGAAGAGGTGAGGGTGGGGCATCGGGATGAGGCTGCTCTTGCTGATTTTTTGCTCGCAGAGATATCTATGCCGAGCTGGAACGTGACCTTAGGGCATGATTTTACAATCGTTTCTGCTGTAAAAGCCAGTACATTTTTCTCTGCAAGGCGTTCGCCGTTGACGAGCAAAAGAGAGCAGGTAATCTTAAGTGGAAACTTTCATGGCTACGTAACTTTGTTCGCGTCGTTGCCCTCACGCATCTTTTTGAAGTGCTACCTTCAAACCGATTTGGCCAGTGTGGAGGGTTCTCGATGTGAATCCCAATATTTGCCGGACATGAGACGTGGCGGGAGGTAGAGAGAGAAAATGATGTGAAGAGGAAGAGATAGGTTTGGAAAAAGCATGTACAAAGTAATTACGATGGAGATTTTGGTGCTCTTGCCAGGAAGAATATATGCTTTTTGTACACTGCTGCCTCTCAGGACTATTTTCTCTAAGTTTTAAGCCCCAACCGTTCTAGGAGGCTTTCAATCAAGGCTATTTTCATTTCTTGAACGTCTTGATCGAAACGATGAAGTCGACAGACAAAGTATCGGATATCGTCAATCAGAGGAATAGAGTCTCTCTCTTCCCGCGCTTTGACCGTGGCAGCACTCTCCTCAACGAGGAGTCGAAACTTATCAGCTTCTACGACTTTCTCGAGGTTTATGGCCATACGCTCGACCACAAAATTTTCCAGCCGTGGTAGGTCGTACAAACGGGCAACCTCCAAGAGCGAGAAAATGTCGATCTTGTCGACGTGCTCCATGAGGGCAGAGACGCAGTAATTTCTAAGACCGGGGAGCATAAACAGGGTGGCAGCATCTAACACGTCAAAAACCAGGGGGACCTCCAGCGGGCTGAGGGGTTCGTCGCAATACATGAATTCAATCACCCGCCGCAAGGCCTCCCCCGACAGAGACAAGTGGATAGAAGGGAGCGCCTGGGGCTCACTCGCATCACAGCAAGCGTTTGCCCCTTTCTCCTCGACCTGATCTTGGTTTGAAGGTTTCTTCTTCTCCAAATCCTTTTTTTCGCCCATGACACGCTTGGATCCCTTATGCGCGTCTCCGCAGATACTTCCATCGTCGGAAGAATATGCGGTACAATGAGTCTGCCTGCTTGCTGCCCCTCCTTGAAACCCGATCTGAGCATGGTGCGGAAGTAAGGGCTCCGCGCCGCGAGGATAACTCGGTGCAAAGCAAAGCTCTTTCCGTCCCCCGTGAAAAGGACTACATCGGCGTCTTCGGGAAAGCGAGTGACGACTTCCTCGGCTAGCAATTTGAAGTGTTCTATCAGTGTCTCCTTTTTAGGCTCAACAATTAACATTTCTTGTCGTCGCTGCCGAGACACGTAAAATGCGCTGTGTTTAGAGGAAGAATGGTATTTCAAACTTTTCAGTTCCCTGTGGCATTGTATCCCCCTTTCTCTAGCCATAGCAATCTTGTCCGATGCTCGTTGCAGCTCTAGTCCCAGTCCAGGCAAATGCAGGATCCGAGAGATGCGTATGCCGTCGTCGAGAAGATAGAGAGGCATCTCTAACCGTGAGCAGTAAAGGTACTGTAATATGCATGCGAACGCCTTGTGCGAGTGTAAAAGAGGAATGGATAAAGACGATGCGGTGCCCCATGCGACCCCGAGGCCCCCACGCCGACCGCATCGTGTTTCCACGCGCCGCTTATTGAACTCTTGGATGAGAAATGCTGAGCGGGCGCGCAAAATAACTTGATGGCAAAAGAGACCTGACTTCTCCTGAACACCGCCCGCGCTGCCTACACCTTCGCTGGCTTTCCACTTTGGGTCAAAGGCCGTGGCACGACACACAAAAGCTACGTCAGGCCACCACACCTCCTTGTTTTCGTACATAAAGCGTAAACTTTCTAGAAAAGGTTCGCGATAAGCGCGCGTCATCTTACTACATCGAAGCAAATGACGCAGAGGGTCATTGAGCGCCGCAAAAAAGCATCGTTCTCCCATAAACGTTCCTTCGTCTGCGACCGCGCCCATGAGCAGCAAGTATTTGACGCAGTCTACGTGGCCGCAAAGCGCTGCATAGTATAAAGGTGAGGCATCCACCTCGTTTACCACATTAACATTGTGACCCTTGGTTTCAATCAAGAAAGTCAGCAATTGTAGGTTGCCCTCCCTCGCAGCTCGCCATACATCGAGGTGAGGCGGAAATGCCATGGTAATATTCGAAGTAGCGGGATTGCCGGCCATTTCTGGTGTTACACAGATACAGATTCCAATAAGTGACGCGGCGGATTGTCTGAAAAGGAATATTATTATCCAAGTTGCGCTGCTTCATTCAGGAGCTCATTAGTGAGGGAGTAGGAACACGGAAAGCCATGCCTTCGCATCGAAGGTAAATTTATTTAGTGAGGCGTATGGGCCTCTGGCCTCCCCTACGACAAAAAAACAAAAGTTAGCGCCAAGAAGACCACTATGCTTGGGGCGGAATTGTGCCGATAGTTTTGGCCTGTTAGCCGTAACTGCGACATTCTAAGTGGCGTATTTGGAAAATAAGATACTCGTTAGATTTGGTTTCGAGACCGCGCCTCAGGGGAACGAGGCGATCCGCTTATCCTAGCTTAATGATAAAGCGTAACTTTAGGTAGAAGAATCGCCTCTCTTGTCTGGTAAGTGACGCACGGGAAAGGACAATCCATGTCGTCCCGAGCCCGGATCGTGAAAGACCGCTCAACGCCCTACTATTAGGGGCCTTCAAGCTCGTGAATTGGGCCGAAGATGCCTGGCTTGCTACCTTACCAAGATCAGGGTGACTTGTAGCAAGAATTATGGCCGCATTTGATATAAAAATCAAATAGGAAGCATGTTGTCATAGAGATGGGCAAAGCACGTTGATAACAGCCAGACGGAGATTGGAGTACTAGGTAAACATTCTCTTCGCGTCCACTAGGGACGGAAAATTTTGCGCTTATGAAGCGTTAGGGATGTGCGACGTCAAAAGTCTTCTTGTTACTGATTATAACATGCTTGAATCGCGGCACCAGCCGACGTGCAAATCGCACACTCTCACAGGGAAGGCAACAGCGGCCTGGGTCGCGAGGGCGACCTAAGGGCAGCCCGACGCTGTACCCTCAAAAGCCGTCCTTCTCCCTCATTCATGCTCCCCCCCGACCCGGGTTTATGAGTTTGTGAGCAAGCACACATCCACTACATCCCTTGCTTACCAGAGCGTGCAAACCGACTCCCACATCTGCCCTACAGAGCTTCGCTAACAACTACAAGTGTACGAGTGACGGCGGTCGGCGAGTACATTCAGCCCACCTTCCTACTTTGTCATTCGCTCATTTCTACCAAGAGACTATGGAAGGCATCTCAAATCAGCCTATCGTAATAGATAACGGAACAGGTACTTTGAAAGCTGGTTTTGCAGGCGGTGACCGGCCTCGAGTTGTGTTTTCATCCGCCGTAGGGCGGCCCAAACATGTACGAATTATGCCTGGCGGCGCCCTAGAGGGCGTGGACCTATGTGTTGGCAAAAAGCTGCAAGAACACAGAGGTGCATTTAGATGGAGTTATCCCATGGAGCATGGAGTCGTGGTGGACTGGCAAGAAATGGAGCAGGTCTGGGGTCATCTCTACTCGCGGGATAACTTAAATGTACCATCAGAAGATCATCCGGTATGCCCTCTTGAGGGAGGAATGGGACCTGAAAATGTCATTTGTCTGATCCGTGATCTACAAATTCACTAGGTTTTATTGACCGAGGCTCCTTTGAACCCGCTCGTGAATCGCGAAAAGGCATCCGAGGTGCTTTTCGAATCCTTTAATGTACCTGCCATCTTCCTCGCACCCCAGGTAGGGTGGCAAAAGGGAGGCGGATAGGTTCAGGAGGATTGCAGGTACCTCTTCAAATCACAAAATATCCCTCCAATGACGGCACCAGACTTCTCTCTGGGCTATGTGGCTTTCTTTTCAGGTTGCATTCTCTCAGCTTCACTCCTTTCTCTCTCCTTCTCAACAGGCTATCTTAAGTCTTTACGCTTCCGGGCGGACGACAGGGGTAGTGCTGGATTCGGGGGATGGCGTCAGCCACGTGGTTCCCGTATATGAAGGCTTTGCCTTGCCGCATGCCATTTCTCGCACTGACGTGGCGGGCCGCGACGTTACGGATCACTTACAGGTGAGTTTTGTCTCACCAGGGAAGGTCGAATAACGGAATGACTTAGAATTATTGCTGTCTTCTTCGCTGAATGTACAGTTACTTCTTCGGCGGTCGGGCTACAAGCTGCATACAAGTGCAGAGAAAGACATAGTGCGCCAAATTAAAGAGGAAAAATGCTACCTCTCTTTTGACCCGCGAAAAGAGGAGGAAGCGCCGCCGCAACCCGACACTTTTCGCCTTCCAGATGGTACCCACATTTTGATGGGATCAGAGCGTTTTCGCGCTCCGGAAATTTTGTTTCAACCGGAGCTAATCGGCAGCGAAGAAAAAGGTGAGTTGGTCCTCAGGAGAGTAAGAGGGAGAATTCAAGGGTACTTGTGCCATGGGGATGGGAACATTGAAGGACACGGTGCGTGACTGGTTATAGGTAATGTCAACAGTGGTAGAAGCTTCATGCATTCTAGTTTCCCGTTCTCCTGTCGATGCTCATTTGTTTTACACATACGACTTTGACAGGTGTGCATGAATGTGTCATTCAAAGCATCATGAAAGCCGACCTGGATTTGCGCAAAGCCTTTTTTGGACAAATTGTATTAGCAGGAGGCTCTACAGTTTTCCCTGGTTACGGGGACCGTTTACTGAACGAGACTCGAAAACTGGCCCCTCGTGACGTGAAGATCCGTATATCAGCTCCGCCCGAGCGCAAGTATTCCACGTGGATAGGCGGGTGAGTTAAAAATGACAATGGGAGAACCGCGTTGCGCTTATTTGCTATGTATGACCTTATTTCGATCATCCGCGTAACGTCTGTATTGCTTCCGTCTCCTTGCCTGTTCAGGTCTATTCTTGCCTCACTCTCCACATTTAAATCGCTCTGGATTACTCAACGCGATTACCAAGAGCACGGCAATCAAATTGTTCATACAAGGACTCTGTGAGATCTTGCATGTTCCCTCAACCGGGCTGTGGTGTGGTGTAAATTGACGCTACTAAATGTAGGACGGGAAAAAATTAAAGTAAAAATCCCCAAAAGCTGGTTTATGGACGCGTAACAGTCATGTATCGCACGCTTCCTTCTTTTTCTTGTTTCTCTCTCTGAACTTCAGCATCTCTCGGTGCCATGTCACCTACAGATATTGAAGCGTCTCTGTGTGGTACCTTTCACCGACCCCTCCTGCATATATACGAAGGGTAAAATTAGAGACACGTACATATTCTGAGCCATCCTGTGCTGTACATAGCCACTGAAATCATACTGCAATTGTTTTTCGTACAAGTCTTTCATGTCTTTGACCTTATCGCGGGCAAAATTATCTAGAGGACAGGCCAAATTATTGGATGGTCCTGTATCGTCTTTTGATATCACTGCGTCGATAGCTGTCTTGTTACCCAATGGAAACATCCCTACGCTCTTTTTAATAAGATTGTCCCGACGCCAAAGTTATATACATATGACATACATTTCGTCAATCAAGTAAGTGAACTTCACGCACTCTCCACTTCATTTGTGGCTGCTACCACTACGGGTGGATGGGGCGCTTTCTTGAGCCTTATGTTTGGCCTGCTCGTAGGCCTCTTCAGCCGAGTGTCCCGTTTCGAGCCCACTTTCTTTCCCCGAGTGCACAGCATTTTGCCCTGCCTCCTGCATCCGGTGAGTGGCCTGCTGGGTCCCTGCTGCAGTGCGCTCGGAAGCACGGGAGACACCCTCACGGATGGATTGCCCCGCGTCGCTTATCTTTTCCTTAGCGCCTTCCATAGCCTCGTTACTATATCGTTGTCACGTAACCAGATAAGATTCATCTTTTCAAAAAAATTCTTGTCGCCGATAAGGCGCATCAAACGAACGCCCTTGACCCCGATTTACCCGCCCACGACCTACATGCGTTCTCCGACACCCGACATTTTCGCTGCAAATTACAAGTTTTGGCTTTTTATGAAAAACTTCTGTAAAAAAGACCATATGAATACGAACTTGAATGATACGTTTGACAGAGAATATGCATTATGTGATCGAAGAACAGCTTTGTGGCCAATGACTCGTGTAACCCCACGCCGACGGCGGATAAAATTGGCCAGGAACCTACACAAAAAGATAGGACCAATTGAATGGTATATCCTCATCAGAACACAATACACTTGTACGTGACACGCATATTCGCTAGGAAAATGCTTCATGGGTGAAACGGCGAAAGACATGACCAAAAAAAATTCCTCAGAGATATTTCTACCTCTCCACTTTTTTTTGCCCTGAAGGAATTTGATTAGCGCAGACAAAGAAGAAGGGCACTGCAAAGTCAGGGGGGAAATTACAGAACGTAAGTATAATCATACCCGTCCCTACGAATTTATCACTCGTTATGATCGACATTTCAGGCGTTACTCTTATCTTGTTCGGGGAGCAAGTTTCGTTGGCTCTTTTTGATTGCTTTTCTTAGGTTGCAGTTGCACTTGCCTTGACGGGCCCTTTTCTCGGTTCCTGTTTGTTCATTTACTTCTCTTTTTTACGATTAAAGTCAAAAAAGCTGGTAATTCTTTTCGTTCTACCTGTTCGAGAAGACGCTTTAAGTGGTTCTAATATCCCGTCATATTGTGCGGGAGGTTATTCTCATCGTGCTCTATGCCTGAACATGTCACAGTTATTCGATCAAGCACGACGCGTCATGGCAGAGCTTAAAAATATGCTTCTATCAGATGTGCATCAAACTCGTTTGGCCGTCTTGAACATTGCCACAGCCATATTTGCGAGTTTGGTCGGAGGAGAAGCTGAGTCCGACGTTTCGCCCTCCAAAGAAGAGCCCCATCATGGTGATGATCGGCACTACTTTTATGCTCTTCAAACCGCCAAATCCACCCCGTCAGAAGGCTCTTCAATAACACTGCCGCAGGAGAAAGCAAGTTTTGGAGATCAATCTGCGGTATATGTCGCTGAGAGCACTGAAAAAGGGGTTGGAGCGGTTTTGCCGCCCAGGACTCAAACTATGTCTTCTGACTTGCCAATGCTGATTGTGTCTGACATGTTGGGCCAGAGACCCCAAAGTAATGAAGCTGGCAAGAGGGACTTTAGTATGGGGAGGACATCCAAAGAGGTGTTGGCGCGACGATTGGTGAACAGAAAAGAAGACGAGGTAAGTAAAAAAAATGTGAAAGAAAAGAGGGTAGGACACACTAAACCAGATGACATTATAACAACTCTGAAATATTCGATTACACGTCTAATTTGGCAACCACAGAGCCCTTTCAAGAAAATTTCAACTCAGGAAAATTACACTTTGGAGGGATCTTCCAGAATGGGATCTCGAAAACGGCGCATCAAAACTGGCTCTATCAGTGACTGTCCTCCTCAAATGGATTTTCACACAACGGCAATCAAATGCATTATAATGTAAAAGGGAGAGAAGTCAGAGCGAGCAAGGTCAAATTTTGGGTAACAGACATTGAACTTTGATGAAGAGTACTTTCAGTATACAAGCACATTAAAACAAGACACTGCTATGGGCTCTTGCATGCGATCTCGACATATCGCTATCTCACCGCCCACAACAACCTATACCCAGTCTTTTGCCGCCCAGGATCAGTGACCCAACCGGCTTTTGATGTCCCGTTGGACCGTTTTTCCCGGGAATGTAAGGCCCTTTCAAGTTTTCTCGTAATTTTAAATCCCGCTCTGTTCCCTTCCTTCGAGGGCCCTCTTCCTCCATTTTGTCAAAGCGGCATATCCCTCCTACCCATACCTCTTTGATCGCTGCCTCAAGGAGCGCATGACATGTGTCCTCTCCGCGAGGCCCCGTCACATCCCTATCTACCACCACCAAGTCTGCCTGATACCCCGGCGCTATCCGGCCGAGGTGTTTCTCCATATGACAGGCGTAGGCCCCGCCAATGGTATACAAGTGGAGAGCCTCGGTGAAAGTCAAACATTCACGGGGTAAAAAGGAACTTTCGTCGACACCGCTGGTGGTCGAGGTGGTGTCTTTTTTTTTCCGAGCCGTCAATTTGCTAGCATGAGACAACCTGTGCATGGCATCGTATATGCCGCTTAGCGGCTCGCACCCTTCCACAGGTGAGTCTGAGCCTCCAGCACAATACACTCCATTTTCCAACAAACTCTTCCAGCAATAAGATGTCTTTAGGACATGGGATGGCAAACGCTCCTGAATCCATTGACAGTCTGTCCCCACGAAGGAGGGCTGTATACTGGCAACCACACCCTGTTTGGCCATGCGATTTATAAGATCTTCTCCCAGAACCTGGCAATGCGTTATCACAGGCCGGGCACCAGGCTTAATCCGGGCCCGTTTTAACGCCTCGAGGACAGTGGACAAAGCCCGATCCCCTATTGCGTGCACCTCTAGCTGAAACCCTGCCTCGTGGGAATGGCAGATCTTTGCTGCAAGATCCTCCACATTGTGGATGAGAAGCCCCCTGTTTGTGCTACCTGGATAAGGAGAACGCAATGCGGCCGTTTCAGCGCCCAAAGAACCGTCCGAATAAAGCTTGATACGCCGACAGGTGAATAGAGGCGGCTTGCTATTGAGGGTGTGGAAATTGGGTTGCTTTCCTTCTTCTTCAAACTCTTCATAGTTGATCGTTAAAAAAACTCGCAATGGAAGCTCTCCCTTGGCCTCCAGATTTTGGTAGATATTCCAAGCTTTGATGTCATTCGTCTGAACCGCGGTTAGCCCTGCCCTGAGACAATTGTTCAGCGCATTTCGAATATAAACTTCGCGCAACTTTTCATTGTTTTCCGCAATATGGTTTGTGATGAGAAGGACAGCTGTTTCTCTAAAGATGCCTGTCGGAACTCCTGAGGCATCAAGGTCAACGCCAGAGAAGTGCTGCTAAGATGTGAACGAAGGGTAGTTTCAAGTGAAATTAAATGTAATGATTAAAAGTTACTTCATAAGACAAGCCTGAGATCGCATTAGTTGGTTGCATGATTTTTTTTTTACATAATTTCCATTTATTTAAATCCTGAAACAAATAATAGCCATGCGTTGTCCAGGCAAGAGGACAGGGAAACACACGGATTCTCTTGTCAGCATCTCAAGTATTACAAATGCTTACCTCATTCGTCGGTGTGAGCCGGATTCCAGCCCGTTGTAAGGCGGCTGTGTTAGCAACAACGATATGCCAGCATTCTCGGTATAATACGAGCGGTCGCTTGTCCTCTCGCATCGCCTCATCGAGGACTTGCCTGGTAGGGTAACAACCTCCCCAACCTGACTGATCCCATCCGACACCGATGATCCAGCTTTTCTTCGGGTTTTCCTTACCATAGTTTCGGACTGCAGTACTTAGATCATCAAGACTACGAGTTCCACGCAATTGCAAGTACTCGCAGGCCTCCCCCATGTATCCCACATGTATATGCGAGTCAATCAAGCCAGGAAGCAAGATGTTGCCCTCGTTGCATTTCATATCGATAACTCTCGTTGCCTGCGCTTGGGCCTGCTCGTAGGCCGATCTTTGATCATCTATACATAAGTTGTCTTCGCAGAACACTGTGTCGAAGACTCCCCGCACATCGTCGATCAGGCACCAGCCTTCCGCTAAGCGGCCCGAGAAGGGGAGCGTGTCGGGATCCCATTGCCAAAAGCAGGCATTTTTTAACAGCAGCATGGTTTTCACTGGAGGATAATGTACAGATGTAGACAAAAAAAAACAAGTGGAAGCGTTGACATTGTATAATAGCCTCAACATTCTTTGTTTCGGGGGGTAAAGACAAAGGGTACCCAGGGGGGGTCAGGAGGTTTGACAGCGACTTCACGTCACGTCCACGGTGGAGCGCGCGGGTCAAGATACCGGCCTGCTTATTAAATGGCAGTGAGACTCGTACTGATGGGATAGTGTGTGGGCCTAATAAAATTATTCAAGTCGTATTTCAATATTTGAATATATCATCTCATAGTTGGCAGACCTTGCATGGTTGTGGAGCGGTTTTGGCAGCGGCAGCAGGTTTTTTCGACTCCTTCAACAGCCGTGTCGGCCTACGACTATCACGATAAGGGTAGGTATCTGGGAGGATAAAACGTGTGTATGGTGGCTTCTTGCATCTTACAGATGTTTTATTCTACTAGAGAATAGGTGTATATTACCGTATTGAGGTTTTTCCCCTTTTGCTGGCTCGTTCTTATCGCCTGGTGGAACAACAGGGGATGGCACGAGCGCGGAGTCTGTATGACATGGGCGTCTGGTCAATAACCACACGCGATGAATACGTCAGCTTTCTTCAGTCAAAGAAAAATCTCTCAAAGGCCTCCATTCATAGCTATTGTTGGCGGCTTGAAACGCTGTTTCGTGCCCTGATGACGGGCAAGCAAAAGCAAGGGAACTTAGATCGAGGCCAAATAAGACAATTAATCGAACATAATTTGGAGGAAGCAGAGCGCCTTGTGGCTCAAGACGACCGCCGTAGCCATTGGTGCTTGCTTAAGGAATTTTTAGAGCTGCCATCTGCTCCTTTATGCGCGGGCGAGAGAGGAAGAGATGAGCAGCTGTTGGACAGTGTACGGGGAGTGGGAGAGGACGAGGTACGCTTTCCTGTCCATACTCTTGAGAACGAGGCAAATAAGCACAAATCCATTTCACCGAATTCTTTTCGAAAGAGAAATGGAATGATGGCAGCATCAAAAGGGAAGCACGAAAATAAGGTTTGGGACATGGAGCTCAAGAAGGACTACAGGACTTGGCTGAGAGAGCGCGGCGTGAAAGAGAGGACTTGCGGGTCATACTGCACATTCGTGCATAACCTTCTGCGAGCATTAGCAGATGCACGGAAGCCAGTGCCATATAGGAGCCACCGGCAGCAAACCACCACGATACCTATCACATTACTGCCTACATTCCCACAATCACGCTTGTCACACGAAGAAGGAAAAGAAGAAAGAAAACGAGAACAACAGGAAGAGCCCTCTGTATTAGCCATGCAAGACCAGGAGCACCATCAACAGCAAATATCCTATCAGCAGCCTCGTGCTGGGCAGCGTGAATGTCTACATGAGGGGCTACAAAGCGGTAACGCCATTTTATTGCTTGCTTCTCATGAAGACTCGGCAATTGGGGATGCATATTGTTATCGCGGCGACAGAAGTGGACAGGAGGCTTCCGAAGACAATTTAAGAGTGGCAGAAGACAACGAAGTAGTCGCAATGGAGGGCGGTGAAGCGGGGATTGTTGCGCCCCGGCGGGAGGGATTAAACAGAGGGGAGCTGATCGAGCTACTGGATGAGCAACAAGAAGAGGCGCAACGCATTGTTCGTCAGTCTAAGAAAAACCGCTATCTACGGTCATTTCGAGAATTTTTGGGCATGAGTAACCATGACGATCACATCGTCAAAAATTCTAGGCAGTGGACAGATCGAGTAGGAGGAGCTTATAAAAAGTGGATCGGAGCTGGGGGTGCGAATTGTCCACATGCCCGCACTCGAGGTTACGTTGGTGCAGCTCGAAGTATTCTGCGGGTCATAAAACGGAAAGGATGGGTCCAAGAGGCGTTCGGAGGGCCTCCGCTCACCAGCGCTGATATTTGCTTGGCCATTGAAGCCCATAAAGAGGAACTGCAACAGATTTGTGACAAGGCAGATGATGAATGCCTACAAGCATTTTGCCGTTATTTGCGGCGACCGGAAAATAAGGGAGATGGCGAAGAAGAGGAAGAGAAGGACTTCCATTCTTCTCCGGCAGTCTCATCGCTTGGGATAGGAGCCGAGGACGATGAGGCTGCTGAAGATATGGGAGATCATAAAATTGGTACTAATCCCCCTACTGCAGTCAAGGGACTCCATGAACTGACATCGACGAAGGCATGTATTCATCGTCCTCTGAAGTCAGACGCGGGCATCGGGCACATGAATCGTGTTGTTCAATCTTCAGAACACCCCGCAAGATGCGGGGCTGAAGAGGAGACTGTCGATAATCAGCAGCACGAATGGCCGATTTTTAATTCAGTGGGTCACAAAAGAAAGCGACCGGATACAACCAGGGAGCAAGGGATGGAACACCGTATCAGATCACTAACACTCGACCTAGAATGTAAGACACGAGAACGCAACGCGGCACTCGCGCGCATACATGCGCTAGAGCTAGAGATACAGCATTTGCGAGATCGCTTTTTGAGTACATCAACTCCGCCTGTCTCGGCTGTACAAGAAGGACCTACCGAATGTCAGCAACAACATACACGTGGTGTGGAGATGATTTTAAACCATCCCGGGGACACAGAACAGGAAAATATAGGCGCACCGGGAGCTGCAATCACACACAGTGTACCAGGCCATACTTGTGGAGAACGTGAGGGAGGCATTTGTGCAGATGATAGAGTGGTAGAAACGAACGCAAAGGATGAAGCTGTGTCCTTCAGGAACAAGATGGGACGAGAAGGTGAGAGAGCAGAGGGTGATCCCGGCTTTTTGTTGCTTGAAGCTGATGCACATTCTAATTGGCAACGTCGAGACCAGTATGATCAGCTTCAGCGCCGACAGTCAGTTGCGCTACCACGCGCTGGGGTTGACTTGACCGATGGAAAACCCCAGGAAGAGGACAAGAGGCAGCGCTGCGTCTTCCGACACCACGTTCAGCACATCGAAGTACATGATCAACGGAACGCTTGCGACCATCAGGACATGCACCTAGATGATGGAGAGGATCAGGACCATCATTTACGCATCGTGGGAGAACGAGAAACGGAAAATCTTCAGCATCTTCATGACGCTTCATTTGCATGCTCCCTCGGCCTTCGTGAGATGGGAGAAGGGAAAGGAGATGGGGTGGAGAGCCGGGACTGTGTGGGTCATAATTCTCGCATGCACACCATTGCCACGCTGGGTCTTGCATCCGACATTACGGAAAGGGCAGGTGTGGAAGAAAATCACACCATTCGTCAGGGATGGTAGAATGCCCATGAAATCTAGAGCAGTCGTACACAGATATGACACGCGATAAGTTTGAAGGATCATCGCGAATCAAAGTAGGCCCACGCACATTGTTCTGTCGAAAATTAGAGAATATATTTCTGACGTTGTGCGCTAAGTACGATAAAGAATCAAGAGTCAAAGCATAAGTGTTACAACGCATCCTTTGTCTTCGAAATTTATTCTTAGCCTTTAAGACATTGCTTGAGCTAAACAGTTTCAAGGACGTATCCCAAGAGTCAAACTCTTTATCTTCAAGTTATTATTCGAGCAATGCAGTACAGGACAAATGAGAAAGAGGTCGCGCACCTATATGCTGACAACTTCAGGTTGAGAAAGCAGGAGGGATGGAATTAGGCCACCATCCGATCGCGATGCCCGAGCAATGCCGTGGGGTGAAGACCAACGAGGAACGTGACGAAAATAGAGCTGGCGTTCAGCCTCTGATAGCCGACCCACAAAAAACGAGGGGCCCATTTGTCGGCAAAGCTCAGCTATGCATACCATAGCCGCATGCCGTGTCAAGGGACTGGCCGCGGGCGAGGCGAGGGCACTGAAAAGCGCGGGTGTGAAGAGATCTAAGTACCGCCTCAAGGTCGGCTTGCCCAAGCGCTCTGTCACTCGAGGTAGCATTCGCCAGAGGCTCTGACGCAAACGATCGGCGCTGTAGAAATGACGCAGACCGCCTAACTCCGCTAGGACAGGCAAATATCTGTCTGCAAATGTGCTTCCGTATACGGCGTCAATCTGTGGTAGGAGATCTTTTGAGCATAGTTCAACAAAGATGTACAAAGCGCCTTCAGACACTTCCCAGGGCTGAGCTGCGTAACGATACGCAGACATATCTACGTCGGTCTGCAAATTGACCCCCGACGGAGTTGCACGAGGATGTAAGAGGCCTCCACAACAACCGAATACAGGCCCGCCCGTGTGAGCCTGGGCATCATTGAAGCGTCGCAGCTGCTCTTCTTCGGTCTCCACAGGTTGACGGCGAGCGGCATCCAGTGTGGCTTCAAGACGGGTGATAAGGCATTGCTGCATTTTTGTTTTTTCCCCATATCGAGTCATGGCGGCTAGTGCCCATGCAGACTCTTCGCGAATGGACCACGATTCATCTTCTAATCCAACAAAACAGACGTTAACAGCATCTTCTCGTCGTGACATGACAATCACGGGAAATTTTTGTGAAAGTTGAGCAAAGGCGACGTATCCTGCCGAGCGAAGCTCCCAGTGCGAAGCCCGTAAACAGGGCAGGATCCCCCGCAATATTTGATTGGCGAAAGGTGAAGTTACCTTTTCATCGATCTTTTCCATTAGCTCCTTCAGGGCATAACACGCGGCGACCTGTGTGAAATGGCTGCGTCCATGCTGAAGTGCCCGACAATGGCAATCAACCATTTCCTTCACATATCGCGCGACAGCCTCCCGCCCGCTTCCAGCGCTGCCTGCGTCATCCTTCCTTTTGTTTGCGGCTGCAAACAATTGAGTCCAGGTCTCCTGAGCTTGTACCTGAACACCCTCAGGTGTATAGTAGCGGCACTGACAAAGTGGAGGAAGGAGCTCGGCGAAAAGATCTTCGGCATCCACACCAACATGGTTTGTAGCCGTTAACAGAAGACTACGAGTCGCAATGACAGCCGCATACACTACTTGCGGCCAGGCATCTGCCAAGCCACCTGCTACGACAGCAGCCAGCCTATTAAAATCTATGACTTTCCCACAAGAAGCGCTGTCGCTGATACATACACAACGATCGACCACCACCCGAGCCATGTCCATAGCCGCCTCTCTGACATAACGATTTGAGTGCTCAGCTGCTGTAAAAACCGTCTTGTTGAGCCATTCCGGAGTGAGCAAACTACGCCGAATCAGTTCAGGCCCACAAGCTTCAACCACCTCACGCAAAGCCATAAGAGAGGTTTCCAGTGAACGCCAGCCGCTTACATCGTCCATAACAATGTTTTTTGTTACACCCAGCTTTGCCCGCCGCGTCTCGGTAATACGCCGCGTGATATTCGCATCCACACTGGCCCACAATTGCCCAGCAAAGCGCGTATAGGCGTCCGTCCCCACGGATGGGAGGGTGCAGAGCAAACCGAGCGTCTTGGCGACCAGGCGCCTCACCCTGGGCTCATCATGCTCCAAATGAAGTGCGATCACCGTCTCAACTGCATTGCGGAGCACTGGCGAGACGGCAGGGGCAGGAGCCGTGTGTGCTATGGCGTCGTTGAAGACCAGTAATGCCACGCACAAGCATTCCCACCGTGCCTCCTGTCCCAAAGTCATTAAGATCCGCAGAGGTTCGTCGACGTCCGTCAAAACAAAATTTGGTTTCGCTATAAGTTTGGATGATAACAGTTGAGCGACGGGCAGCAGGGTCGACAGCTCTGAACCCGTGGTTTCTTGTCGAAGCCGCTTTACCAGGCAGCTTGCGGCTTTCAAGGACGACGAAAAGTCCATCTTTTCCTATCTTTTGTCGGGGGGGGGAGGAATTCTGGAAAGAGATAATTCAAAGGTCAACTCCATTTTTTAACTTCCTTGAGCATGTGACTTTTTCCGACTCAGAGCTTTTGCTTGGGCACTGAAAAGACGCGTAAAGTACCGAAGACCTGCGTGGTTCCGCATCACTTATCAGATCATGACAGCAACGGCATCATCGCGACATTAATCGTTAATAAGCGCACCGGTGAGGAAAAACAAATGAACCGACAAGTCGACGCGACAGTCATGCGACGTCCTGCTGAGCTCGGCTAGCAAAGAGCCGAGGCAGGCTAGGACATGGCGTGTAAGGCGCTTACGAACATGAGCGACGCGGCGGGGCGCTAGAGGATGAGGATCAGGGGCGAGGGCGGGGCGTGGGCGAGGAGGAAGGGATCGTCCGTGGACTGCCCGAGCTCGCCCACCTGGTTGGCGCTCTAAGATACGCTGGTCTCGCAGGTGTGGATTATCGGGTCAATCCAGACTGAACGAAGGTCGTCGCACCGACAACATGGTCTGGAGATTTAGAAGCTATCGCATCGGATGCACCGGACTCTTGTGGAGAAGACAGGCTTACCCATCCCTCTATCGTTCCTGTGCGTCACTGTGTATTGTCTGTGAGTGGTGTCAGAAATCTGCTGGGCCTCGGCCGGTTCGACCTCATGATATTTGAGCCTTGCACACCAGGTGCATAGCGGGGTGTTTTTTAATTGCTTATTGACAGTGATTTCAGTGTGGCCCCAATTTTGTGCGGGCAGGAGGCGGTCGACGAATGGTGCACGAGTGATGGATGAGCAAGAGTTATGACGAAAGCTCACTTGGGAAACTACAAGAGGCACATCATGTCGATCGATGTTTTGCATATTTCACTTTCTTAAGTTGCTAAAATGCCTCTTGATTATTCCCGGGACGGGCGAATTAATACAGCTTGGCAACGCGCAAGTATGAAGACTGCTTTTGTTCTCGCTACTTTCTTCTGTGGCGTCCACGGATTTTTGGTGCCTGGCATCCCTTCTGCCTCAGTGGCGCGCACCAACAGCGGGCGAATCGTCACCAAGATGGCTGAAGCGGTGGGTGAAGAGCCCTTTGTTCCTGATATGGACCGGCGCAAGCTTATGAACACGATCCTGTTGGGCTCTGTGGGCCTGAATGTGGCGGGTCTGGCGGTGCCCTACATTGCCTTCTTTGTGCCCCGCACAGGTGGTGGGGCCGGTGGGGGGCTGGCAGCAAAAGATGCACTTGGAGATGATGTAACCGTGCAAGGCTGGTTGTCGACACATCAAGCGGGTGACCGAAGCTTGGTGCAGGGCCTGAAAGGCGATGCCACCTATCTAATTGTGAAGGAGGACAAGACCATTGAGAATTACGGTCTTAACGCTGTCTGTACGCATCTAGGTTGTGTTGTACCCTGGAACAAAGCTGAAAGCAAATTTATTTGCCCGTGCCACGGCTCCCAGTATGACAAGACAGGGAAGGTCGTGCGTGGCCCTGCACCGCTTTCTCTCGCCTTGGCGCATGTTAAGGAAAGTGATGGGAAAGTCCTCCTCACTCCTTGGACAGAAACTGATTTTCGAACGGACACAGCCCCTTGGTACGTGAAGTGGGAAAATTGATCTAAATCCAGGTGCATCGCCTTTCGTGTTTCACGACTTACATCCCTTCCATGCCATTTCTCCTACAATCAGGTGGAAGTAGGCTGAACACATGGTATCTTACGGAAGTGTGTTAATTGGTCACGGGGGAAGCAAGGAAGATAGAGCCCGCGCGTTCATCGACGGAAGGAAACTATGAAGGAAACCATGTTTAACCCTGGAATGCTCTAGATGAGAGTTGTGGGCTGACGCCAGGCAGGATCGGGTCCATTGTGTACAAAGCGCACCCATGAGTGCTTGTCTGTGATGGAGCGTCTGGTCATCTGGAGTCGGCTGCTTTGAAGGTCTTACTGTTCCTCTTAAACATGGCTTGTGAAGAAGGCAGTGACATTGCGTCTTGAAAGGGCAAGAGACAAAGCTATATCAGTCACATCTTTTTGGTTTTCTCGCTGTCGCTGTGATATAAAAACAAAATGCTATCAAACAACATCTAGTTGAGACAACGGGGCCACACTGCCTAACAAATCGGTGATTCTCGTGGTATGGTGATGGTCGTTGACGGCTAGTGAGGATCCGAAAAGCTCTACAAGGCCCGTCCAGCGACAGCGCTATCTCCGCCCCTTGCACAAGCGAGCGCTAGAACGACACACGTCGTCGACTCGCCGATCTCATCCACCTGGCAGTCCGTCCAAATCACGCATTACTAAGATTGTAATCGAGACCTTCGGTGACTCTTAGAATACAAAAATATCAGGAGCTTGATATGGGGCAAAACGCTTACGAGAAGATCCAGATGGCCTTGTCATGGCCAAATACATCTCCATAAGGGTAGATCGCTCGCCTACTTTCGAGATGCATGCAAGTTGAAAAAATCATACGAGTTTCAGCACGAAAAAAAGTGCGTTTCGTAAATACAAAGGTTTCCCGAAACATATACCTATCGAATGAATTTATCTTGTTTTGATCACCTGCATTACATCGATTTTATACTTTAGCGTACCCTAGCATCCTTCTTGGATAATGCTTGAATAGACATCTTCGTCAGGGTTTTTTTCTCCTCCCCCTTACCTGATGCATTCTTTCTAATATACTCTTCGTCGTCAATATTCTGAAACTCCATCTCCTTCTGCCCATTTCTTTCGAAAAGAATATCTCATCTTTCTTGTGTCATTCTTCAACGTTCGATTTTTCATATCTCTTCGACGTCGCCACCCTTCCATCCCTCGATATTTTGAGTACTTTCTGAGTCTCTATCCAAATTTGCGAGATCTCTGAAATCTTAAACATTCCTTACACTGCTGAGCTGTCAACTTCTGATACCGTAACAATAAAACGAGATCCACGGCAATAATGAGAAAGGCCACAAACGTCATGGCAACTGGCAAAAAGCCCCCCAGTTGATCAACAGGGAGTAAAGTAATGCCTATGGCTGTAGGGACAATGCTCATAAACGATCAAAGCAGGTGGTAATATAAAGTGCAAGTTGTCTACCCTGTATAGAATCTTGCAAGACGAGTCCTGAAAATAGATCGAATAAATTATTGCTCTCTTATCAGATAAGGGGCATGGCTAATACGAGAATGCGAAAGAGACTCGAACGCAAGTCAAGGATTCAAATAAAAGAGCATACAGCATGGGATGCTGCATCGTAGAATATTCCAGCTTTGACACGCGCGTGCTGACCTTAAAACGCTGGCTACACAGTTGCAACAGAGTTTTGGAGTGAACAGGTGTAGATACATGTTTTGAACAAGGCAAGGACAGGAGCATGCTGAAAAGGAGAAATCAGACGAGGATGTAAGCAAGTTCTCTTTTCTCTGATCTTTTCAGACACTCGGTCGAAATATCCACGCACTGAAGAGTGTTCGATCGTAGACGAAAGTGATGCACATGAGGGTGTATAAAGTAATATTCAAGCTATCGACTCACTGAAGGTACCTAAGATGGAGATGAAGCCTCTGAAAGGGTCAACCCCGTGAATAAACACAAAGTAAATATTATGTTAACCGAAAAGGATTTCACTCAACGCAGGGTACTGAAAAAAATGCATGTGACTAGCTGCTCTTCCTTGTCCTGGAAATAATGAGCCCCACATTCACGACAAATTTTGCATGGTTTTCCCTTCGTTGCTGGAGTTACTTGATAACTGCCTAATTTTTTTAATCAATCATGACAACTCCAAGAACATCGCAAGGTTCACATGTCTATCAATCTTGAGTGTTCTCTGCATATCAGACTGACTTATCAAAGGATGGGGTCAAAATGATCTCTTCGGCTTTTTCTAAATTACTTTACGTCCTACAAGCAATACTCGAGAGAATCAAATAAAACTGTTCCACACCAAGGAATGACTTAATTGCTCGGTGCAAAATTCTTCTCAAAAAAGCTGGGATGAGAAATGATATCACCCCTGGACACAGAGATGAGATTTTTGAACTCTGTGCAAGAGCAATGTTGAGTCAAACTCTCCGTCTTTTTTGTTATACTTTAAAGATAATAATTTTCTTTGAGCAAATCATGATAAGTTGCGGAAAAAATAAAAATCTCATAATTCTCTCAAAGATTCGTTCAAGTTTCTCATAGCATGGTGAAGGCTTTCTTTTCAGACTTTTCGAACGAGTACAAGGGAATCCTTGACAGTCCCAGGCGTTAAGAAAACGTAAGCTTGTATTTTTGCCGATTGTAGGCCGAGAAATGCATTGTAGACACCTACTTTGTGTAAGCGCAAGCATATTATAATCAATTCGGTCTCAACAATTCAATAAAGCACACATAGCTGCTTTTCAAATATTAATACTTCTAAGGAGGGAACACGAAAGCGTTTAAGATTATTATATATTTGTTTGCTCAATTCATCGTTCATTATTGCATCATTAATTAGACGTGTCTCTTCACTTCATACTTCAATTTTTTGACAATTAACTCAGCATTTTTGTACACCCACTCGACGCGAGTCATATAATTTTCAAGACGTGTGGTGATACAACTTATATCATCCTCACCAGCAATTTTTCGCCCTACAAAGTACGCAATATTGCTCAATATTCTCAGATTTACGAGAGTTGGCACAGCTTCTATTTCTTCATCGGTGAGATTTGCGTGTATCATATAGCCTTCAATAAAGTCATCAAAATATTTTTTTGCCTTTGGTTCACCAGCATACTTACTCAAACATACGGCAAGCTCCATTGCGCGGTAGTCTACGGCTGCGAATTCGAAATCGAGGAGCCCCGTTACTTTTCCATTTTCTACCAGCACACTGTAATATTCGTAGATTCTCGAGTCATTCGTTTACCCAAACAATACTCAAAGCGATTGCGATAATGCAGGGAAAAAGCCTGCAATATCATACTTTACTTCAAATGCATCCGTGTAGCCCTGAGAAGTTTAGGGTACTTACTTGTCATAATGAAGGTCAGCATGCAACAAACATTTCGGCAAATTTCGAGCTTCGAAGAGCTCTAGCTTCTTCTCCATGTCTTCAATGTATGCCACGGCCTTGATAGCGCTTTCACGAATAGGGTCAAAATCAGCGCCATTCATTTCACGGTAAAATAACTCTCGGGATACCGCGTGATGAACTTCATAGAAATGAGAGTATGGCGCTGTAGGGCATGCTAAGTGACTCACATCCACATTCTGGATGGCTTCTAATAGTTCACCGGAGGCACGTCCGATTTCTCGAACGCACGTCAGCTTGGGAAGGTTTCCAGGTATTGTTTCAAAAATACACGCATCAGCGCCATTCGACAAGACTGCATACGTCTTACTAGGATCTGCTCGCGTCGGAAGGGCTTTCGGCACCTGGAAGCTGAGTACTTGTTTATTTAATTGTTGCAGGATGGTATGCTCGTAGTGCACCCTTGCGTGATCGAAACCATTGTTATATATGCTGAGCATGGTAAGTAGGGTGGGAAAAGAGATATTGAAGACAAGTACGTGTAAAAAATACAGAGGTAGTAAAGGTGTGGTTGAGGGTCAGATCTCCGCCTATCAGAACGAGCCCTTAGCAGAACATAGGAAGAAGGAACATGCGAACGCACCGCATGACGTAGTGCCGTCCATCTAAGAAGCGGACGTACATCCCGACCTGTGATTTTGTGTCTTTTGCGCATAAGCTTGTATATCAACGGAATGTGTTGTACCTCTAGTTGACCCACTCGATCTTACATTATTAACTCCGCCACTAGTTTGTTCGAACTGAACTCCCTCGATTCTGTCAAAAAACTTGCCCACGGCCTCAAACGCGAGCTGCATATCTGTCAAAGTTGATCCTATAAAACTGTTGCTTGGTGAAGAAGGGCATGTGGCAGCTGTAGCAGCGACTGTCGTACACGTAGAATAAGCGTTCCGAGTGATGATAAGTCGATTCTGCGGAAGCAAAAAACCACGAATCTCCAAGAAGCTGAACGTTGTTAAGTAGAAAATAGCATGCCCTTTCATCTGCTTTGTTGTTGTTCCACGTAGGTGACGACTTCTCGGTAAAAGTAATCGAAGTGGAGTCAGTGATAGTGTGCCTGGCAGGGTTCTTGTGGATAAAGTAGGATCCGAAGAGAAAGATGTAGGTTTGGAAAAATCTTTCATATCGGGTTATTTCCTGTCGAAAGCTAAAAAATGATGAAGTCTGGACGTCGTGCGTCCCGCTTGCCCTGTCGTCCTCGACGGCTCGCTCGCCTGAGTGGAGTAAGTATCGCCAACGACCCTACTGAAGGGACTGATAAAATGACAGCCCTTACGACGCTATCGCCATCAGAAGCGTGGGTTCATGTCTTGCAAGGAGAAAGGTGTCAATTTAAGCATTCCCTCTTGTTCAGGCCGCTCAAGATATACACCTCCTTTAATTTTTATTGCTCCCCATAGCATGCTAACCTGCTCCACCTCTTCAGATCTCGTTGACCTATTAGGAATAAGAAACCTTCACTCGGGTGACTTTTCGCCCAAAGTTTTATCTCGAAAGGAAGCTAGCGCCAGTATCATGGCTGATACCGCTGGTCCATCCGCGGGGAAGATGAGGAAGGTCGTTTTCAAACTTTTAGAAAACAACGATTACAATCCTGGTATAACATTGGGCCAAATTCGCAATAAACTTGAAAAGAAGCTCGGAGATAAGTACCCAGGCTTCGATTTTGCGTCTTTCGCATTCAAAATAAAATCACGAAGCGTCATCGAGGACGTTATTCATGCCTTCGAGGAGGTAGCGTACTCCGGTATTCATCTGGCTCCGACCAAAGGCAGTACATCCACCGCAGCCAACAGGATCGCAATCAAAGCCCAGAAAGTAGAAGAGAAGCGGTCATTCAAATCCAGCGACAACTCGGGAAATGTAAGCAAGAAGCAAAGAACAGAGGAACTCAGCCTAAAAGAAGGTAGAAATATCACAGGGAAGGATACGACTTCTGGGCGGCAGCAGCAAGATCCTCGAATCCAGCGTTTAGCAAAGCTTGCGGTGGCGATGGGCCTCATGCCTGCCATTTTTGAAGGCCTAGAGGATGTGGATGACGAAGAAAAAGTAAAAATGTTGCGCCACCGGTTGAAGACGAAGGGAGCAGTGTTCGATAATCTGCCATCTATCGAACAGATCAAAGCTGCACAGGCAAGCGATAGCCCGCAAAGAGTTTCGCAAAGCATAGACTCGAACCGTGATGAAGTTTTGGGGGACGGTGCTACCACCATTTCGAGTTAAGTAAATGTTCCAAGCACTTTGTGCTCATCTGCGCAAGATTCGAGTGATTCAAAGATGAAACAAAGAGAGCACTGAAAGCAGATTCCAGAGGGTGCTGAATGCTCCAGTGCAAGCACTATTAATGTCAGACCGAGGAGTTTGACAGGAAAGGTCGGGGTATGAGAAAGCTGTACTTCATTTGAAGAGAAAGTTCGAGACACTTAATTTGCCTACAGGCAAAGAAAAGGGCAATCATAAGGAAGTACGAAATTGTCTTTCTTCTTCTCTTCCTCTTTTGGTGCTTTTGATTGCATAATTTGTTGCAACGAGTAATTGTTCCGTACGGTTTGTGGTTGTTTCTCCCATCCAATCCGGGCATACATATGCAACAAAAAAAATGTCATAGACACGAAGCAAACCTTAATAGAATCACGCGTGGTATAACCTCAAGCCTGACGCTTTTCAACGGTTGACTCACGTCTACATTTGATCATCGAAAAGGTTTGAAAGATAAGGAAGTTGTTGATAGTATCACATCAGTCCCTAAATTGTTTGGCTGTCTCTTGCGAGGAGCTCTCTATTTTGATACCAACCAACCTGAAGCTGTCGGATACAGGCCATTTGTCATAGTGGTTGTAGGAAAGAATGGGAGAAGAAGCTGCTGCTGGTCTACTGCCCCCGTGATCAATTATACGATTTTCGTCAGTCTCGAATCCTCCTTTCAGCACCACGAACCCGATACCGCGTACCCGGCAAGCAAAGAATGAAAAGATCAAAGCTGCAGCGACAACTGTGATGTACGAAAATGCGGCTGAAGATGGAAACTGATCGGGACGAGGCCGCCAAAGAACCAAGAAGTACATGAGCAATTCGAACATCGACTCTAATGTGCGTTGGAAACCACCTACGACGCCGCGTGATTCCTCATCCACAAGATACTGGAAAAGTTGGGCACCAGCGACATCAAATGCGATAAGACCAAGTCGGGAAAGTCCAACGCTCCCCATGAAAAAAGCAGTTGCGATCGATACCACGTTGACTTCTTCGGCATGATTGTGACGATCTCTTCGCCATAGTGGTACGTACAAGGCGGCAACTGCGACAGTCAAACAAGCAACCTGCTGCCAGAGGCCCATTATGCCCACACATACGGTCCCAAAACGTGTAGCTGCCCATTTATAAAACAGCGTGCCCAAGACTCCCATGGCAGCGCTTCCGCCCTGCGCCATAGCGACGTAATTTAGGTGAAGTCCCTGAGATAAAAGATAGGCTAACATAGTATTGTGGAATGTCAGAACAGTAAAATATAGCATCGCCATGGCCAGACCAGGCAGAAAAGTGCGCTGCCGGGCATATATTTGCGCGTGCAAGAAGCCATTGCGGAAAACTGCACTGAATCGCGATTCAATGAGGCCGAAAAAATGTGAAAACTTCTGAGTGATCCTTTTATAACTGGCGTGCGATTCAGTAATGCGTCCCTTCTCTGGCCCCTCTTCGGTTTTGTCCAAATAAACAGCATCGTCGCCGACCTGCGCATCATGATTGCTTCGTTGAACTCCCCTGTCTTTTATCGCCAGAGCCGGCACCTCTTGATATATTCGAAGCAGCGCCAGATATTGCATGTAAATCATTAGGAAATTTAGGATGCTCAATGTCCAGGCAACAGCACAGTTGCTACCCACACTTTGGATGACAGAGACGAGAAAAGGTGCAACGACGTTCGAAGATAAGTCGATGGCTTTCAGGTTTGTGGTGATGGACCGCAACCAGGCATCATCGTCCTCTGCAAGAACAACAACCCAGTCGCGCTCTAGTATAACATTGCTCAGCCCCTGAAAAAGCATGTTGAGGGCTCCGCCAACATGTATCAAGCCCACGCAGAGAGATAACGCCCACCCCGTTGCAATGTGACCCCAAAGCGCAATGATAAAGCAAATGCAACATCCCACGACGCAGGTATTTTGCATCGAGGTCACAAGCACAACGGCTCTTAGACGATTTGCTTCATCAATATATGAGCCAATCGATGGGGAGAAAAGTACGACCGTTAAATTTACCGTGATGCCATATGTGGCGATCAGGTGAAATGAATTCGAAGGTCCTATGACTGTGAGGAGCATGATCACAGAAAACTCCCACATACGTTGAAGGAGTGCAGAGCTAAGATGCCGCGATAGGATTAAATTGCGATACAATGTGCGTTTTTGGTCGTACATGGGCATTGTTGACGCAGAGGATGGCTTCAAAGAATCAGCAAGAGGAGAACTGACGTCCGCGGGATTGGCCTGGTCCCCATGAAAGAGTGCATCTTTGGGCACTTCTACCGCACCGTACTTGTATACAGTGGATGAGTTTTGTGCTACATCCTTATCGCGTGTCATCAAATATTTTTATTAAGAGGTCCTCGCGACAGAAATGCCGTTTGTTACAATGGCTTGCCTTCCGCCTCACTCTTGTAGACTTTCAGAATTTCACTATGTTACGGACAGCATAGTAACTATCGACAGGATACGTATTATAAAATTAGTGCTACCATGTGAAAATCATTCGAAGCTGTTCCTCGAAAGGGCAATGATAATGATAGAATTGTGAAGATGGGTGGTATGACACTCGTTGCCAAGGCGTCTTGGCGAAAAGAGTGACGCCAGCGGGGTCGGACTCTAGAGGGGCAAGATCGGCAGCCGAGAAACCGAGTGTCTGGAAGAGAGGCATTCCCGAATGCGTACCATGCTGTTGACGTGTCATAGGTCCGGGGGGAAATCCGTACAGTTGGTTCTTGCACAGATTGAAACAACCTTGGCCTGATATGACTCACAAACATTCGTGTACTGTGGAAAGTGTGATTATATGTTCACCTGTTGCCGTCATGATGAGTTACCCACGGACTGATCTGTCTCTACCACATCAACCGCATTCAGGCGCTCCAAGCATTTTTCACAGCCCATTCAATCATGAGGGGGATCTTGCGCTTCGCAATTACTATGGTCATGATAACCACGACGGTTGCCTTTTTTGTCCCCGTCGTCTTGACCACCCACAAACAAAGTCGGAGGGTGGGCGTCATGACAATGTTGGGCATGTTCGGCAAGAAGTCCGCTGGTGGGAACAAGAAAACTTTCACTGTTACGGTACAACAAAAATTTTACAAAAATGCAGAACTCGAGGTGGAAGCTGGCGCTCCTGTGAATTTACGCAAGGAGCTTATGAAGAACAAGATTGACATCTATCCTTTGCAGGGCAAGATTTATAATTGTGGTGGAGGAGGACAGTGTGGAACATGCGCCATCCAAATTATAAAGGGCGCCAAGAATTTGAAGTACGTGATATGTAGATGTATTGAACTTAATGGAACCTGTCCTGTTGTTTTCCCCACCATGTACAGCATCCTCTTTTGACGCTTTCCAAGCAGTCCCAGTTGAGACCTCTATTGCGCATCTCTTTCTCCCCCGATCCTCTCTCCTTGTCGAAAATGAAATAACTCTTTCGTATGTATCGGGAACTGGTGTAACCTGATGAGATTTCAAGCATTTTTGCGCAGGTTCCTCAAAATTCATAATTAATCGAGTGTTTATGCTGAGCGTCCAACCCCAATTTGATCTTCCCATCTCTCAACTACAGCCCTAAGTCCCCAGTCGAGGTCAAAGCTTTGGGTGGCAAGAAAGGGGATGACATTAGACTGGCATGCTGCACGCGAGCTTCTGGTGACGTGACCGTCAAGACCAAACCTTGATTGATTGCGGCAAGATAGGTTGACCTCAAGTTTGTTGTAGTCGGATTCTACAAAAATTGGAAGTTCATAGGGGTGCCAGAGAGACCATGCGCGGCAAGTGGTTCGACATGGGAGAAAAAGTGAGTGGAAGCCGCGTAAGAGGGGTGAAAAAACGTGTTAGGGCGTAGCGAGACATACCCGGGCAGGATACGGATCGAGTTACATCTCTGAATACATGTAGGAGCTCCCTCCCATTTTCATGCATCACGAGTAAACTACTGATAGCATCAGGTGGTAGCGGTTCTGAAAAGACACTTCATGACTTCCCAAAATATGATCAGCGCCTCCTTTGCGATAAAATTTGAGGAAAGACGATGATATATACATGCGCAGAATGATGAATGGACTGAGAGAATAGGGTGAGCGAAATAATTATTGTTCTCATGATAAGGTTTACTCAAATCTACAACAAGATGACTTCTTTCCAAGCTTCAATATTATCCTTGTCCTTTGGGCTAATGTGCTCAAATCATAGCTTTCTCTTTTACATTTTGCAGACAACTTTCAATTCTATTCCAGAAGCATGCTTTTCAATAAGGCATCGCTTTCATCTTTCTCGCCTCGACAGCGACAATTAAACAACTCCCGACGTATTTCTGGTGTAATTTGATGGTGCTGATGTGCCTTCATAACCTCTCGCAAACGCTCTTTATCCTCCCGTGTGATCTCCTCCTTATACCGCTGTGCAAAGAGCAGCAAAGACTGATGCCACAAGACAGGTAACACAGGGTCCGCGCCTTGGATCGGTGCGCCAGTGCTCGCCGTTAGGCTGTGACCCTCATACTCTGCGAACGAAACAAAGTACTCTACCAGCGAGTCAATCACTCGGTAGGGCAAGGTATACTTCTTGTTCAGCAGTGCCTTTAAAAAAATAGAGCAAGAGGCCGAGTAGTCCCTAGCGGTGGCTAGCTTGAGGAGTACAACCGCAGCGTGACTCACAGGGATAGAGACTTTACCAAGCACGCTTCCGACGATGGTGGCCTCGCGGACAGTGCAATCTCCAGACTGAATGAGCGGCAGCAAGATCCCTTTAAAAAAAGCGCCCGGCTTGTACATGGCCTTTTTTAGGGCTGTGCACCGAAAGATGCGTAGATGTCATAACAAAGAGGTGTTGGAGGCAAAATTGGCTATATTTAGGCTCAACAAAGTACCCAAAATTCTTTCCTACACCGTTTCCCGGCCTAAATAAGCATTCCCATCTAGCCCACTGCTTGCTGTCGAAAACTTACCCATGTAGTAATGGTAGTTTAGGTTTTTGTTGCTGAGAATATCATCGCGACACTTCTCCAGAAGAACCAGATTGAAAAAGCGTTGCGAAAGTTTCGCATTGAGATTTGAGGCGAATATACGGGTAGCCGCATACGTGGCGTGCGGTGTCCATTCGTCAGGCCGTGTCAGATACATCACTTCCTCCCAATTACTTAAAGCAGGCAAAATTTTGAAAGCCTTCGGCAGCTTCCCGGCCGTGTAAGTTTTTAGCAGCCGCCCAATTTCAGAATAAACCTCTTGTACCTTTGGTGAAATGGTTGTAACCAACGGTTCGTCCCCGTCGGCCGCCTGTCCCTGCAACCCAGATGCCGCCCCGTCTTCTGCTTTTGCATGAATCTTGTCCAAAATGATATCGGCCAATGTCCGACGTTCCCCTGCGCCAACATCCATGAAGGAGGATACAACTCGGTGCTCTATCTCCGATAAGCCCCCTCTATCGACACTGTAGACCGCCCCGTCCCTGACCTCGACAGTTCCGTCTCCATCTTCTTCGTATTCCATGCTTCCTTCCTCATCCCATGAGAGTAAGTTACCGCCTACCTCTTTCATGTCCTCCTCATCGCTCTCCGATGAATCTTCTTGTTTTTGAACACTCGTCTTTCCCCGACTACTCTGTGCGACGGAGTGAACGTGCGCGCTGCCTTCGCCTGTGTGCACTTGGTCGTCTTGCGCCAACACAAAATTCCGCTCCTCTTCAGCTGCCTGTCGGGATGCCACTTTTAGAATCTTTTGCGATAATTTAGGATCGAGAAATGTCGATGATTTTTCTCCCGCCGCTCTGTCCGATGCCATTTTGTGATGTGAAAGCAACTCCTCCCCATCATCTCCTTGACCCTCTGCGCGTCGCCGTATCATTCGTTTTCTCTTACTTTCTAATATGCGCTTTTCCTTAGAAGCTTCATCGAGCTGCATGTAAATACAAATTAAATGTGAGGCATGATAGGGACGGGCCTGTGGACGCGTGACTTAGAAATTTTCTTTTGATGGAAGCTGGATACCATCTCACCTCCTCTGCCAGGGGCAGTTGTTGACGCTTTTTCCCCTTGCCCATCGCGATAGTCCTGCGTGATGCTCTTCAAAAAGGGTGGATATCAGATCGTCACGTGAATGCTCGCACTCAAGCGCTCCGAAAAAGACTCGCACGGGGTTACCCACACGTGTGGTGGGCCGCGGACTGGAGAAGGCCAGGCGGGGTCGTGTCGTGTGAGGTTGACGTTGGGTAGGAGGGGAACCTCTCACCAGTGCCAAGATTGTTCTTCACCTCACATTCCCCGTATGCACTGTGGGTCGAGTGTCCACAAAAGCCGTCATGAACTGGTAATAGGCATACCTCGGCCGGATGGCTGGCTGGCCGCCGTCCTGGTGCCCCCAGGATTCCTTGGCGTCGCCAGCGATGCTCGGATGGGAACTTATCGTGCCCGCCCCTTGCGCGTGCGACTGATGTTGACGGGTCATCTCACGATCCTAGTGTCGATCGTGCACACCCTCATTGCCATGTTATGCCCCGTTCCACTCTTATCGGCATCGTTTGTCGTATTCTCGTTGTTATCTTGTGAACAAGCGGTTCCTTTTACGTCACAGCCCTGCCAGGTGCATCTTAAGCAACCCCTCTGATCCAGGCCCATGTCTTCTCACTTCTCATCGGCTCCCACAGGCTCGTTTCCCGCGACAGACAACGATGCATACCTTTCCTCTCGTACGATTATTGGCAAATCTCTTGGAGAGTCTGAATTCGGAACTTTCTTTCGATTCTAGAGACCCCGAGGGAGACGAATACCTCAGTCGCTGGCATTCCTCGCCTTTCCAACACGCTGTCGAAATAGTTATCTCTGTCTTGTTATTCGGCCCTTTACTACTGTCTGCATGGAAGAACATGGAGAAGCAAGTGCGGGCCTTGAGAATAACATACACGCCTACCAAACTTCAAGTCCTATGGAGCTACGCCTTACTTATGACGTTCGTTCTTCAGGTTCCGCTTAAACTCGACGTCAAAAAGCTACCATCGCATCCTGCCTATTTTCTGCAACCCTGCCATGTCACGACGGTTTTATACTTCGTATGTACTGTTGTTCCATGTTATTCTTCGTTTATTTGTTTCCATGCTTTGAGTTTGCTCACATGGGGACCATCTCTGGCTTTCTGTTTCCCAAATTACCCCGCTACGCCATTGGAGGTACTCTTCTTCCACTTGCAGCACTTACTACTCGTGTCAGCTCCCATATTCGCCATAAGCAAGGTCCATCGGCCGCTTTACCGGAGTTGGAGCTGGAATTATTTTTCCTTTCTCCTGTTGTCAGCCTATCATTGGTGGCTGCTGCTGCCATGGGGAATTTACACCGGCATAAACGTCGCCACTATGACTTCTCCTCCTCCAGCCCTTGCCCCATTTAAACGATACTATCGCCTAGTGCAAGCTGGAGCATGTTTTATTCTGCACACGCTAAGTGTTGGTGTACACTTCACATTGAGTTGTCTCATGGAGAGTTTAAGTAAATGGAAACGCACATAAAATGAGAACATCGTTACCTACCCAAACAACCAGCACACGAGAAAGCTTTGCTGTTGAATTCTGCCGACATGCCAATTTGCATCAACTCATTTGTTTAATTTACGTGCTTCAAATGTGCTAAATTCGATACAAATTAAGTCGCACAGTCTTTTTGTGGTGGTACGTCGGGTACTTTTCCTCCCTCATTTATCTTAAGAGTGTGGTCCATCTGGTTCCACAGCAAATTCTCGAAAATGACGTCATCCAAGACAGCGGAGCCAGCCTTTGCATGTGGACTTACGACAAGCTTCTTTTGACTTCTACACAACGTCCCTCCCTCTTTTCCCAGCACTGATTCCTGTACAGGTCGAGAACGAATTATGTAGAAAAATTTAAACTAACACCACAGCAAGTCGATTTTTTCTTATCCAGCAGAGAATAGGATGAAAAATATTTTTGCCAGGTAAATTCCCACACATCATGCATATCCCGGGGAAAGACACAAATGGTGACATCGCTCACATCATACCTGCAACAAGAGCTCTGCGATCGCAAGCTCACCGAGCTTTCTCTTTTTGTCAAGGTCAATCTTCGAGAATTTACTGCCCGAGCTCTTTCCTAAAAAAAAAGAGCTGCCTTCTTGCTTACCGCATGACGAAGCGGAAGGCTTTGGAAAGCTGCTCATCTCCTTTTCCGGCTGAAGGGGACTGGTGAGCTTGCTTACGGCTTCTGACGTAGGCATACGTCGGCTTGGCCGCAAACCTGCCGCCCGTACTTCCGAGCGGATTGAATTAAGCTCATTCATGTTCTGTCGAACTTCATCAGTAAGCTGTTGAAATCATGTGCAACGCACTGTGGTTAAATGGCTGTGCTTATATGTCATCTCCCCTCTTTCATATGACCTGCCTTCGAAAGGTGCGTATTCTGCGTGGCATCAACGAATTGCTCCCGTGCTGTGTTCAACAAAGCCACTAGCTTTCCTGTCCCTCGTCCTACTATCCGCGCTAGCTGAGGGACCTCCTTTTTCCCTGGAAAAAGCGTAAAATGTGAAGAGTCAAAAGGACAAAGATGGGAGTAGAAACACACGAGGTCCTTACCAAGAAGAAAGGAAGCCGCTCCTATCAAAATCACGACCTCGAGACCAGTGACATCGAACATCGCCTGTTTGTATTTATCATAGTAATGGTACGCAACATGTACATATGATGTGTGAGTTTCGTCCTCTTCAAAGAAGAAGCTTTTAGCCGGCCTGCCAAGCTCCCGCCCGGCCCGCTGTCGCCTCTGCCAGAGCAGGTAGACTCGACTGTTGGCCATCAAATTACCCTCCTGATTTTGTGTCACTGTCATTTTTAACAGTTTTCGCGCGATATACTGTTGTGCAAAGCTGAATGGATATAGACATATTTTATCCAACGTACGTTCAAAGCACCGTGCACTGCGAGAACTTCAGTCATTTCCAATCTGCCTCCTAATCCTAGCTGTTGCGGGAACTTTAATTATACGCGTCCCAAGCTTCAGAGACGAATGGTGCTTGATAGATAGCTTGATCCTTTTCCAGCATTTTTTAATTCACATTCTTCATGTGCATCTTGCAGATTATGTAAAACGTAGTATTCGATTGTAAGATTATCTCTCTAGGGTGAACCTTGCGACTTGAAGGCAACTGCGACTCAGTATTTCCTAAACAACTCATACATCCTGCAGGAACAGATGTTTTCATGCGAAAATAAGATAGCATCAATTGTACTTCTATTAGCATGTTTTATCACTTGCGTGGCTTACATGCCTGTACCCCTTTTCCGAAGAAGTTTCTTCTCCTCTTCATACGGTTTCCCTTCACCTGCTCTGCATGGTATGGGCCTACGAGTAAAAGAGCGAGGAGCGCATGCCCTTCAATTTATAATGCGGCAGGGATCGTCTACTGTTTTAGATAATGATGCATCGGCTAAAGAAATCGTAGAGGAGGCGCGTGCACGGTTGAGGCCTGCATTTGACGACGTTGATAGCCGTACTCAACGTATCTTGAAGCGTGTGCTCAAGTCTTTCCGGAAGCAGCAGGTTGGGACACACATGTTCAATGGCATCGATGGGTATGGACATGGAGATGTCGGTCGGGACAGTTTGGAAGAGATTTACGCGCAGCTTTTTGGAGCGGAGGCCGCCCTCGTCCGTGTGCAGATCTTTAGCGGGACCCATGCCATTTCATGCGCTCTATTCGGTGTCCTCCGGCCAGGGGATAAAATGCTGGGTTTAAGTGGACAGCCGTATGATACGTTGGAGGAGGTGATCGGCACACGAGAAACTCATAAGGATGAAAATGATAATTCTATTCCAAATCAGCGATTTCTTACGGGAAGTCTGGAAGAGTGGGGTGTGGCGTACGATCAGGTTGACCTTCTACCATCCGTAGCTCCCGGCCAGTACTTCAATCTCTCTGAGATAGATCGACAAATAGACGCCGATGTCAATATCCGAGTTCTGCACATCCAGCGCTCGTGTGGATATCAGTGGCGGCCATCAATTCCTGTCGCCGAAATCGGTAACGTCATTGCCCATATTCGAGCTGTTTTTCCGGATCGAGAGCTCATCGTTTTTGTCGATAATTGCTATGGGGAATTTGTTGAAGATTTGGAGCCTACTCATGTGGGTGCAGATATTATAGCGGGTTCTTTGATAAAGGTGCGACAGGGGTCATCAATTTTGCGACGAATAGAAAGAGGTTTCAAATGCGAAGATGTCCGTATACTTTAGCTAAAAAGATGTGATTCAAAATGCATGCCTTCATTTAACGGCCCTTTACATGCGATGATCAAACGATAGGAATCTTGCACTCAAAAACTTACATAGCACATCTATCGTCATTGTAGAACCCCGGGGGCACGCTAGCCCCTACAGGCGGGTACATTATTGGCAAAAAACATTACGTCGACGCAGCTTTCAAGCGGCTAAGCGCGCCAGGTGTGGAAGGGGGTGCGACACTTGGCCAGAACCGTTGGCTTCTTCAGGGTCTTTTTATGGCGCCATCAGTAGTAGGAGAGTCTTTGAAAGGAGCAATGCTTCTCGCAGAGGTGATGGGCAGCGGATTCGGACTTCCGTGCAACCCTGCCCCCGGCACCTATCGGACTGATATCATTCAAGCCGTGCAAGTCGGTAGTCGTGACCGAGTTTTACAATTTTGTCACCAGGTGCAGCGGTTGAGTCCGATTGGGGCTTACATTCGGCCTACAGCGGGCGTATCGCCAGGTTACGGTGATGAAGTGGTCTTTGCGGTAGGGACATTTGTGGATGGGAGTACATTGGAGCTTAGTGCGGATGGGCCTCTGCGAGAACCCTTCACAGTTTTTTCACAAGGTTGCATACATTGGACACACTGGGCTCTAGTACTTGAAGAAGCCCTCGTCCAGATGGGATTTTGCAAAAATAGTGCAATCGACGTCGATTTCTGAATGCCCGTGCAAGAAGGGAACAATTGTCTACTAATCCTTTTTCTTAACCCAAGAAGTAAATCCGTTGCTTTAGTAAATTGTTTTCTTGTTAACCATTTGACATTAGATGCGTCTGTAAAAGGAGAAAGGCGTCATGATGTGATGGCTTGAGAGTATCGTGAGGCAAGTTGTGTGCACTGGCATTCACGTGTATGATTGAGCATATTAGATAGGTTGTCGCTGACGTCTTTCCGTTAAGTACACCACACCATGCAGAAATAATAATTATAAGTAATCAACATCTGGTTTGTCCATCAACTCATACCCGCAAACATTGCCGATGCTTATTGAGTCCACTCAAGCTTGCTGTCATCTATTGGGCCTACATCAGCCTAAACAATAGGTCCACATAACCTTAAGCTGAATGTGGTACTCGTAAGTGCAAAAGTATCTAAGGAGAAGAACGCCAAAAGAGACTATAATGTATCTAGTAATTTACAAAATTGCCTGACATGTTTTTCTTATGATGTATGGTGCACAGTGTCAGCATCACAGAAGGCCCTTGAAAAGCTTTATCTGGCACAAAGTTAGTAAGGGAGCAAGGTAAGCAAATAGAGGTATACTTCAAGAAAATGACAGAGAATGTCACGGGAAGGTGGATGGAGTTTTTAAAGTTTTGAAAGGAATCAAAAATAGGATGGCTTGGCTCGGTAGAAGTATGAGCCCGGTCATAAGGCTTCGTTCGTTCGTCGTGGAAGTAGCCTTTCCGACGCACGACATGAGCTGGGATGTTACAAAGATAATCATAAAACTCAATGAAAGCTCATCATGAGGTGACATAGACTGCGTACTATATATGAATATGGAATTATTACAATGCATTTGTGCCCCTCAGTCATACATTTGCATACGCATCGCTTGTGTTTTGCAATACGAAACTGATTCTTCAGGTGTCCCATATTTTTCGAATTCATTCCGCTTAAAGGCGACCCAGTTTTTCCAGTCCCTCGCATATTTCCAAGGATCATTGATTGTTTTTTATTTTTTAAGGTAGAGGTATGTGCATAAAATTTGTTTACACGCCTTCGAGATTTGTGACTCCTAACGGCCGTTGAGCCGTTGGGCGAGCGAAGAGGAGGAGGTAGGCAAGGGCATCATCACTTTGTCGTCAGTCAGGCTACACTCGGAAGGCCTTCCATCACAAATGTTGTCAAAGTTTCTTTTCTCCAAATTATGCCTTCTCAGATAAAGAGTCCGCACAGATCACGTAATGGCGGACAGGACGCAAGAAAATGGTGAGAAAAGTGGCCAGTCCGATGATACGACAGATGCTGAGGTCATGATTGAGCATTTTGGTGACATGCATGTTGGTGGTGAAGAAGACGGGCGCGCAGCAAAAGAGAAAACTCTTGAGATGACTGCTGGGCAAAGCTTGACCGCGGAACAGGTAGGTACCTTGACAGAAGTAGGGGTGTACCTGTATCTCCGCCAAAAGGGCACTCTCAATGTCCTCTTTTCCCTGAACTCCACAACAGTTGAAAATGATGCTGCACGCGGAGCCGGGCATTTTTAGGATGCCCTTTCAAGAAAAGACGCAAGAACAGTTTAAATTCTGGAGTACCCAACCCGTATTGAGATTAGGTACGGCAAAGAGTCGCCCTCGTGAAAGCCCGTACTTCTTGGATAACATCTTACTTTCTTCCCGCAGATGAGGATCGCAAGGAGAACGGGCCTATCGAGACAGGAAAGACACCGGCAGATGTGCGCCAGGAGCCTTATAATTTGCCCGAGGGCTTTACATGGTGCGAGGTGGACATGAGGGATGGGCAAGAAGCAAAAGAGGTGTACGACCTCTTAAATCAAAACTATGTGGAGGATGACGACAACATGTTTCGCTTTAATTACTCTCCCGCCTTTTTGGAATGGGCACTAACACCTCCCGGAAGTCAAAAAGACTTTGTTGTTGGGATCCGCGTTGACCCGTCTGCGGCGGCTGTGACCAAGGGCAAAAGTCGGCGGAAGCTCGTAGGCTTTATCACTGGCGTGCCTGTCCAGATGCGTGTTCACGATAAAGTCATGCCAATGGTTGAGATAAATTTCTTGTGCGTCTTAAAGAAATTACGCTCCAAGCGTTTGGCTCCTGTGCTTATCAAGGAGATAACCCGGCGGGTGAACTTGACGGGGGTGAGTCCGTAGGGCATGTCTAACTTCTCATCACACAGAGTTTACATGCACCTATCTTGTGCAAAATTGTCTTAGAATCTCTCGAACGAAAACATGTTCAGGTGTGGCAGGCCGTTTACACGGCGGGCGTTGTCCTTCCCAGGCCCGTTGCTCGATGCAGGTACTATCACAGGTTGATACGACCCAAGAAACTCGTGGAGATTGGGTTCACAAGACTCGCCCCACGCATGACAATGGCTCGTACAATACGCCTCTATCAACTCCCTGATGTATGCGCGAGTGGTACGTCATAGGGGGAATGCAATTTGCCCAGAGTCATTTTATTTACTTCAGATATTTTAAGTCTACGTTGTTTATCCAGCGCATTTAAATGTCACATTCTGGGCATCTTTTTGCAGGTATCCGGCCTATGACGCTCGCAGACGTGCCATCTGCACGGAAGTTGCTCAACACTTACCTGGAAGCCTTCAAGCTGGCCCCCGTCATGGATGATGCAGACTTGGCGCATTGGCTGTTGCCACGCCCAAATGTCGTCGACAGTTTCGTGGTTACTAAGGAGGGTTGCGTCACGGATATGTGCAGGTATGGTAAAGCTTGGTGGAAAGTTAAGGATTAACGTCTTTTTGTCTCTGTATCTGCGTCACAATTTCGAGTTCACTCGCTCGGCTCATGTTCCCGTCCATGCATTGCTGGTATCACACAGCTTCTACCACCTGCACTCCACCGTGATTGATAATACCGCATACCCTTCACTCAACGCTGTCTATTCATTCTACAACGTAGCCACCACTATGTCTCTGACGGTAAGAAAGTGCAGGCAGTTGCTTCCTCTTTTCTTTTATTCTATTCCATCACATTGCCCTCATACATGGAGCGTAAAGTATTTTGGGGCCTTACGACAAAATTAAGGAATGTCCGAGAGTCGTGGACCTCGTCTTATTCCGTCGATCTATGACGATTGCCCGTTTTACTTGCACAGTCACTTATGAGGGAGGCGTTAATTCTAGCCAAACAAAGAGACGTGGACGTCTTCAACGCGCTCGACCTGATGGAGAACCAGCTCTTCCTGAAAGAGCTCAAATTCGGGCATGGCGACGGAGTGCTGCATTACTATCTCTACAACTGGGGCTGCGCAGACATTGAGCCCGCGCACGTAGGGCTTGTTCTTCTGTGAGATGCGGAACTCGCATCTTATTTTGCAATTTGATATACACAGACATGACTTGGAAAGTAAAAGCAAGCTGGGTATCGGCGTTACAAGAAATACCAGGCCTCTGGTGATGTATTACACTCAAAAAATTAAAAGGTGGTAGAGACAATCATGCATATGCATTGTCTTTTGCCTAATGAGGAAATTTCGAGGTGTTCTTCAGAAAAAATCTTATTCCCGTTTTTCGGCCCTAATTTTCCCTTGTAGTGCCTGATCCTCTTTTCGAGCCTCATCTTGAAGCTGTCGTAAATTGTATTTCTTTAATTCAATGAAACGAGGGCAAATGCCGACGCCGATAGTTCCCTACGTCACGTTGAGTAAGTGGGTGAAACTTAAAGTCAGCTGATTGCTTGAAAGCATTGTCATCAGTTAGAAGCGCATGCATAAAATCGAGCAGACACATTTTTTTTGCTCATACAAGTAGAGAAGACACGTTTCTTTTGCTGACCTTGATGGCTTCAACGAGGAGGACATAGTCGGGACAGGTTAGATCCACCTTCCAACGACCACCAATCACATCTCCAAGAGTCTTGAAAATCTCGTCGCGTGAGTGCGCCGCATAGTTGCGTCGACATAAACTCACCATGTACTGTGAGTAAAGATGCTTAATAAGATACGCGAACATGCCACATACTTCCATTCATGCATTTATAACTTACAGTTGGCCTGCTGCTTGAATCCACAGCTTTCCTTTCACTTTCCAATCCTATCTGTCCAGATGCTTTTTCCGCGTGTTCCTCCTTCTCTACAATCAGACCTTTTTCCAATAGCAAATCACGAGCTTCTCGTTTGAGTGCCTCCAAATTTCCGCCAAAACAAATTCTTTCCAGTGGCATCAGTTTGATAATGCCGCTATGTTCGTAAATAGATATGAAAGGTTGGTTTGAAGGCTAACCCATCAGACAAGATGAAGCAAAAACCCGAAATACTCACCGAGTACTGCTTTGCCCAGTCTTCGCTTCCTCCAGCATCCGAATGCAGGCTTTAACGGGTGATAAAGGGCCATCTTTAGGAATGCTGACTCCACAGGTGCCTCTACATCCTGTCTCTATGGGCACCATAGTCGACCTTGCCCCCGACTTTGTTTTTTCCTTCAAGTCTGCTATTTCCTGTTCAAGCGTGTCCCGAATGGTGCCTTCCCCTGCTCCTTCATCTCCTGAAGCTAGTGTCACATTTTCCGTGCCCACTGGGAAGGTTTGGTCTTTGTCGGACGCCCCACCGAGAGGGCCCCCACTGGGACTCCGGGCATCCTCTGCATACTACGTGTGAAATTATAAAAGAGGACAAGACGCGTGTCATGAGAAAGCACTCCGTCCTGAAAGAGCATCTTTCAGAATAGAGACCATCAGGCAAATAACTTGTTGCTGTCATTGCGAATTTGTTTAACGAAGCAACAAAATAAATTGTAGTGAGAGTAGAGCTCATTTCTCGTTCACTGCCGTGTATACGGGCAACGCTCAGACGGGAGCGGGAAGGCAAATTTTCATAAACCTTAGTTCCTATTCTCGCATAGAGGGGATACTTGCCCTTTCCAGTACAATGGACAGCTCTTTGGCCGCTTTAGCTTCCCGACCGACGTCGCAAGTAAAAAGGATGGCTTGCCCATTTCGCACCGCTGACAACGACGAGGACCACGGTGATGATTGGTAACGCGGGCGCTTCCTTTCTCCAATACTTCCTGATTTCTCGTCACCTCTCCTCTGTGTCGCGATGGTATGTCGTACGCGGTTAAGGTATTAGCTGCCGGTCATCTGAGCATGTGCTCAACCTCCTACCCTTTCCTGACTCCGATGACTTACCGATGCCCGCTTCGTAGACCCATTTCTCTTGTCAGCCATGTTGCAGCACTGTGTTTTTGTCAAATCGAATTTAAAATAAAATGCTAAAAGCGGGGCGTAAATGGTGAGGAAAGCTTCGGGCAGGAAGGAGTTCGCAGGGGGTGGGCATGGCGGGGCTCGGGCCTTCGAGCTGCCTCGCCTTCTAGCACGTCCGACGTGCGCACGCTCCCAGCGTGGTCGTCCCGGACCTTTTTATGTTCTGCAGGCTTTTCCGTCAGCACGTCAGCACTTTCGTGACAGAACATGACAACCAGGCTGGGCGCAACAATGTTTGGTGCTGGAACGAGACGCTTGGCGCGGGAAAAATTGTATGACGTGAAGGCGAAATGGTTGAAGCTCCAGACGAATTTCTCGAATTAAACAAGCTATCACAGACTCAATGCTCTTATTTTCCCGGGGACTAGGTATGAGAGCAGTATGGACGGGCCTCTTCCACCCCAGACCATAGGTGCTCGTCTAAACGCATCCCACATCATTCGTGCTGATGGGCGGTCACGCGCTGTGCGAGTAGCAAATACGCACACCTGGAAGCACGGCTTCGATTCTTTTTTCGATTACATGGACAGAAGTTTCCCAAGGCGTCATGGAAGTGACATTGCTGAAATGGCTACTTGTAAAGAATCGTGGGATTTAAATGAATTTTAACGCAATCCCCGTAACGAGGTCGAAGAAGGTTTGGAACCGCTGCCTTGTTACTTGAAGTCCATGACTCGTAAAATCTCTTTGAAAACTTCCTCACTCCTGGTCGATAACAGTTAAATGTAAGTCTCGCCGATGGTGGAAGATCTGACCGTTAAATTTTAACCAAAAGAGATTGCAATTTCACTCAAGGGAGCCGTCCTGTTGACGTCCCACGTCTGTAGCTCGTCTACGAACCCTAAGCAGCCATCCGATGGAAGTGGAGCTCGTTGACCTAATTTCCCAGATAGCCTCCATTGTATGCAACCCAAAATTTGTGCGACCAATACCTGATCAGACTTTAGAGGCGATTGAGAGAGTACCATCGGTGTCGCCGTCAAGTCCTCGATTCGTATGCAGCATCCCCCTCTCCGACAGCATTCCGCCGTCCCTACGTATCCCACAGTACATAGCGAAACCCAGTGTTCGTCCCTTACCCATTCGTCTTCAATCGAGCGAGACAATTATAAATGGCCAAGTAGCAAAAGTATCGCTGCACGGCATGAGCAACCGTAGCCAGTATGTACCTTTATCAAACATATTTGTGGAGATAGTTTCACTTGCTCGGTCTAGAACTGGTCGAAAACATTTTTGGCGCCACTCCATCAAATGGAGTTAAGTGGAAGCGTCCTAATCTTCGTTGGATTTTAACTTCAGAGGAAGATTTACAGCCCGGACGAACACGCAGCTTTCTCGCCACCCTTCCAATACTTGTCTTTGCTCCAATTTGTGGAGGTGGTGAGAGTGATCCGCTATCCTCTTCGCAGTCGTCCACTGTGGTACTACCATGCAGCGCTGTTTTCCGTGCTCAATCGAAAGCGGCACTTTTCAAGTGTACTGTCCGACTGTGCAACGTTTGTGACACCGAGGGCTTACATCCCCAGATAGAGACCCAACAAAACGTTCCAAAAATGTACCGACTCAGTGCACGGGCAGAATCCTGTGCAGATATCTGACGAGCTAAGGCCTTTTAAACACATAGAGAATTAGACATAACGTTGAAAACTCACAATCTCCACTTTGATCCTTGGGTGTGGCCAATTTTCGTGTTGTCATTACTTTTACTCTTTGTAGGCTGGCTGTCTTGCGGGTTTCCTCACTTTCCTTCCCTCCCACAACGAGAAAGGAGGCTTCTGAAGATAAGAAGAGATGTATGTATAGTGACTTCTGAACACGATAGAAGGGAGTTCTTCCTCAGATCGGTGTCGCCATTCAACTTACGCGACAATTGCGTTTAATATCAACTATTTAAACACAATATCGAATATTAAGAGTCACATCCTCTACCTCCCTTTCTTTTAGATTAAAGTTCTCTTTCTCCTTCCAAAAGCTCAACATGTAGGTGCATGTATTAGAGTACCATGCGTAACTGGAGTCCCCACAATCAACCTCCTCGTATATCGCGGGTTCCTCCGCGAGAATCGAACAGGCTACACATTCCGCTTACTACTTGAGAATTTCAATTCCAGGTATTTTAGGCGTCGTTGAAGAGGGGTGGAAGTCCAGTGCGTGAACGCATCCGTTCAGCGATTAGAAAAGCCAGCTCTAAAGCTTGTACGCCGTTGAGACGAGGGTCGCAATGCGTGTGGTAGCGCTTGTTTAGGTCGTCCACTTTAATGTCCTGGATGGTACCGCCGATGCACTCAGTCACGTCTTTACCTGTCATCTCTAAATGCACACCGCCGGGATGCGTGCCCATCTGGTCGTGAACATCGAAGAAAGCTCGTAATTCATCCCGAATCTTCTCGAAGGGTCGTGTCTTCAAACCATTGTCCGCCTTAATCGTATTACCGTGCACGGGGTCTGACACCCAAACCACAAAGCGACCCTCCTTTTGAACAGCTCGTATAAGTGCCGGAAGCTTTTCTCGTAGCTTGTCTGCGCCCATGCGCACAATGAGGGAGAGGCGGCCAGGTATGTTGTTGGGGTTTAAGTTGTCAATCACCTCCAGAAGCTCTTCGGGGGTAATCTTATCCGAAATCTTAACACCGAGAGGATTCCCAATGCCGCGAGTAAATTCCAAGTGCGCCCCATCAAGCTGTCGAGTTCGTTCTCCTATCCAAAGCATATGCGCCGAGCAGTCGTACCACTTCCCAGTCGTGGAGTCTTGACGGGTCAGCGCCTGCTCATAAGAAAGCAGGAGGCATTCGTGCGCAGTGTAAAACTGTGCCTGTTTGAATGTAGCAGACTCCGTATTTACGCCGATAGCTTTCATAAATCGTAAGGACTCGTCGACTTTTGACGCCAGTTTCCGATACCGACTGCCCTCCTCGGATTTTTCCACAAAGTCCAGGTTCCAGGCGTGCAGGCGCGAGATGTCGGCATAGCCACCTGTCGCGAAGGCTCTGAGGATATTCAGCGTTTGAGTAGACTGATGATACGCATCGAGCATGCGCCAGGGATTGTTGCGCCGTGCTTCTTCAGTAAAAGACTCGCTGTTGATTATGTCTCCTCGGTAGCTCGGCAATTTCAGGCCGTTCACCTCCTCCTGCGGCTCCGAACGAGGCCTGGCAGGTATTGAGAATGAGTCAAATACTGTCAAAGATGGACTAGGCTCGATGTTGTTGTATGCTTTATAGAAGAAGATGTTTTCCTATGGGACATCGTTGGTCTCACCACAACCTCATCTTACTTTGCGAACTGGCCGGCCATTCGGCCCACCTTGATGACGGGCATGGACCCGCCGAACGTCAGGACCAGTGCCATTTGCAGGAGCACACGAAAGGTATCTCTGATAGTATCGACATGAAATTCCTTAAAACTTTCTGCGCAGTCCCCACCCATGAGCAAAAAGCTCTGACCCATGGCAGCTTTGGCTGTCAGCCGGAGAGGGGTGACATTACTCATCCAATAAGTAAAATGTTAAAAGCTTTTCTCAATGGCAATCGAGTGGGAACACATCGAACTTTGACATCAGACAGCGATAACGTATAGGGCTTTGCATGTGCACGAGCATGGAAGCTGTGCCATGCATTTCTTTCTTACCTAAGTGTTCGTGAAGCTGACGGCACTCGCCTGCGAACACCAGTGGTGACGACTTAGCCAGTGCATGCTCTACTTTCACGAGTTCCTCCTTTCAATATCAAAAAAGAGGACACAGCGTTAGATCACTACATTGATGCGAAAATTCCGAATACCGGCTATTTTTGATGACAGATTCGTAATGGCTTACCTCATCGTCATAAACAGGCATTTGGCGTGGAGTAAATTTGCGCCAGGAATCAGGCGACCAAGGAGCCTTTTGCGACAAAGATGACGAAGAAGAAATTATGCTTGCAGTACTAGGAGGCGGCACGGATTGCACCGCGCTCACAAAACCACGCACACGTCCACACGCCGAGGTACCGCTCCTGACCAGTTTCGGATTTCCCATTGAAAGAAATGCCCTTCCTTGCTCCAACTCCAAGAAAAACAGTGCGGCGACCAAGCTCGCAGCCGACAGCCACGAACACATTTTGACATTCATTAACTCTTGGACACGTTTCGTGCAGTAAAGAGAGCGACTGGTGAGCAGTGGATATTCAACCTGAGACCAACGGCCGAGGAAGGGGACAAGAACAGGTACCATTAAAAAACTCGAAATGGCATTTCGACTCCACTAGGTAAGAGTTCATGTACATCATTGCATGCATAACACCATTCAATCAAGCATTTCACTCAAGGCAATCAAAGCAACACTTCATGACAGTGTTCCTGCCCGGTGGCTAAGGAAGCAATACATATGATGTCGTGCATGCCATCATTCAACAATGACTCTCTACAAGCCGTAAGTATACCGCGTAGCACACTGGAGCGCCTAGAAGAAGGGAGATGCGCTGGGGAAGAGATCAACGGAACACGGGGGGTCTTGAACGCTTTCCCACCATTGAGGCATGAGGGGACATGGGGCGGGCGAGCATCCACGCGGGAGCTCTCGAGCCGTTGGAGCCAACCTCCTGGTATGGCCCAACCCTTCCGGAGAAAAAAGTCAATGCGGGCTCCGGACCCAGAACAAAGGCTGATGATTACGCAAAACAAAACGAATAATCATGTATGGAGCCGTAAGAGAGTGAACCACAAACAAAAAAGCACACGTATTCACGTCCCACGTTACAATGCGAAGGGAGGGCGGAGAAAACGTCGGAGCGGGTGGACGACACTCGCAGACACTGGCGCATGGAAACAGCCTAAGTGCACAGGCAGGCTGACACTATCATCGGGCACCACAGTAACTATCCAGCCTAAATCACGTGGTGGTGACGGACAAATGATTGACCGACTATCTGTAATCGGTACGCAGCATCATTGAATATTGAAGAATGATACCATACGATTGGTCACAGCACCAAACCGTCCAGGAAAGGTTCAGAAACCCCTTGGGACCAAACTGTCTAAGAGATAAAAGCATATTGCGTCAAACACATTGATTGAACATTGCAAGTCGGTTTAGACGTAAGAAGAGTCATGACTGCCATTTTTAGACCAATTCTACAAGCATACTTCTCTTTCTTGTCTGTCATGTACGGGAGTAAGTCTTGATTAAACATTTTTTTCGCCTCAACATAATCCACTACCCTTGTGAAAGAAGGCGATCGATGAGGTCGTCTTTCCTGCCGGAGACGTGCAATTTCAATTCCTGGCAAAGGTCCTTGAGCTTCCTTACTGTCAGTTTGGAAAGTCCTTCTCTTGTTTGAGCTCCCTCAAATGCTTCAAACTCACTTTTTACACTATCATGATGGCCCTTTTCTGCCTTACCTGAGTCTTTCACCTCCCTTTTTTCTTTTTTCAAAGAAAGAAGCCTATCCACCCCCGCGACCGTTGACTTACGTTTTCCACTTGACCCGCCGTTCAGGACCTTGTCCGGATCGCGGCTTGATTCCCACAAACCACGCATAGCCTCACCCGTCCGTCCCAGCAACTCTTTCTCATCCGGCCATGTTCGGTCGTCTGCCGACTCATTCCAGTCTACCTCTGATTGCTCTAGGGCCAGGGCTTGCAAGCCGGCATAAAATTTTTGCAAACCGGGATTGCTATAGCCTTGGTAGTATTCCTCCCACCTCATCGCCAGACGTGAAATCACACTTTTCGCAGCCTCTTTCTGATCCATGCTTGGTAGCGCAGGTAAACTCTCCAAATGTGGGCTTTCTATGGCGCGCAAATCGTCAAGAAAAGGTAGAACTATCAGCTCCAGACCGGGCGTGGCAGGTGGTGCAAGGAGCACAGCCAGACGTGGATACGACACCGCATTGATGTGGAGCCGGACTAAAGCCATCTTATGTTGCTGGAGCATGGCTTTTCGGATAGCAGAGAAGGCTCGCGTACAACCTTTGAGAGCCATCTCCTCTGGATAAATCAGGGTACTGCTGGTCACGTTTAGCTCCCAAGCCAACTCTTCTGCCGGAAGAAAGGCCAAAAGATGCAGGCCCGGATCTCTTTGGCAAACGCGCTGCTTCATTTCGTATGCAGCGCTGTGTAGCGGAATAGTGACGCCGCCTTTTCCAAACTCCAAGCCACATGCTACGTCAAGCTCGGGGTCCACGTACTGCACTAGGTCCTCACACATCCACTTGGTGGAGGTGGCCAGTCTCCTGTTTGATACAGCTGCTAGTTTTACGGGCATCGGCTTACGACATCGTTGAATGGTCTTGTAGAATGCCACATCGAGAGAAATGGGTGGATCCACAGATATGTGCAATTTCGTACGCACGTAACGGCGTTTCTTGAATAGAGGTGTCCGGGCTCCTAGCAGGAGCGAGTTCACATCTCCAGATCCTGCATCTATCATCTTTGTACAATACCCTGGATCTTTTTCATCGGCTATTTTATACCCGTCCTGGACAAATCGAGTTGGTGCAGCTAGCAAGGGCTCGTAAAATTTATTTCTGTTAAATTCGCGACCATCTTGCGCAGGGAAGTGCCATACCCACATCTCGACGCCTCCTTCCCGAGCGTCCTTTATCACCTGGCTGGGATCGTTCACCTGGGAGGGATCATCTTCATTGGTGAACAGCCAGATCCGCCGACTGTCCAATTCCTTTCTGGACTGCCCCTCGAGCATCCGAAGACATGCTCTAAGACCGTCCCGCAGCGCCGCCGACGTAGAAGAGCCTGGAAGCTTTTGTGCGTGCTTGAGACATAGCCCGTTCATGATATTGGTGTCTTCATGGCAGAGCCGTTCGATTTGCTTGATCCGCTTGGCGGTTGGCTGTCCTAATGTCTGTAACTCATGGACCTGATTCCCCCAAACCTGACTCATGCGGGACATGTCCGAAAACTTTGCATTTCCAGAGCCTACAATTTCTCCCTTTTCGTCCACTGCTTCTGCTCCAAAGAGGAGGATTCCAACATGGTCCCGCTGGTTGATCATAATTTTGCGTTTTAGCACGTGATGAATAATACCCAAAGCGGTCACCAAAGGCACCTATGAGCGAACGAGTAAAACCAGGTAATTGGCTAAATGTCTCATCACATAAGTTTATTTCTACTATAAGATGACGCAAGATCCTGAGGTCTGCTCCTCCCCGGGTACTGCCTACGCACCCCCCGGTCACCTACCGTGCCTTGGACATTTTCCACCAGCATGGGGGGCCGAGCATCAATAAGCACCATCAGATTATCTTCAATTACGTCAAAATCCTTGGAGAAGCCATCCTCCTCGTCTGCACTGTCATTCACTTCCATATCATCCTCGGTTAACATAATGAAAGCAGACTTTGTACCTCAATACCTGAGTAGCCGAGAGAAGAGTTGAAGTAAAATTCATCAGTAAGTACAGGACTGCGGGCCGCTTAATCTTCATCCATCATGACAACTTCTGCGGCTTCCTCTGCGACCAACGCACGCGAAACTCCCTGTCATACTCAAAAACGTGTTAGGACGAGCCTCATTGTAGGGGGCGTGCCCAATTGAAGTTATTGCAGAAAGGTTATCCTATGATAGGGCCGAGCAAGAGCTGGGAGGAAGCGATGGGAGCAAGTGCGATGGCATCACTGTGCAATCTGCGAACTCCGACCGACAAGCTTGGGATGTCAATTGGACATAGGTGCGATGTGAAGAAGAATCGGACGCAACAAAGAGGCCGCGCCGTGCCGATGGACCAGGGCCCGTAAAGGCGGCCACTGCCGGGTCGTGGGGTCGTAGATACCCCGGCGGGGGCGGGAAAGTCAAGACCTGAGGCTTGAAGATATTCGAGAAGCGCCGCGCAGGAGCACACATTGGCTCGAACCACAATTTTATTTGCACGCACATGCACTTAGTAAGATGAACTCAAGACTTTGGGTCCCTCTGTTCACGGGCCTGGGCATTTTGGCCTCTGTCGCTCAGTACCACAACAAGAAGATCATACATCATAAGCGCGCCAAGCTGTAACACCCGCCATAATACCCTCACCACCCACTTCCCCTCAAAAAAGGACTCGGTTCTAATCAACCGACGCTGTGTCATGTCAGAAGGTGGCGATCGGAGCGGCCATGGTCTAGACTTTCAAAAGCTTGCGCTATGTTTCGCAAAGCTATTTCAGAAACAGGCCGCCTTTGCTGCTCAGCATGCCGCCATCTTTGCTAAGTTAGCTGCAGGAGATGAAGCGACGCTTGAGGCCGTGCTCAACTTACCCGAAGAAAAGTGTACTGAGGAAACGAATGGAGGAAAAAAGCGCAGGGCCGCGAAGCGAGATCCAGACTTGCCCAAGCGGCCTAAAAGCGGGTATCAATTGTATGTATGCGAGAAAACTCCAACTTTGCGGGCGGAGCAACCGGAAGCTAAGATGACAGAGCTTATGACAGTGCTGGCCAATGATTGGAAAAATTTGAATGAGGAGGAGAAGGAGAAGTACCAAAAATTAGCCGTGAAAGAGAAGACCTTATATCAGGACAAACTTGCCGATTACAAGGCCAACCAAAGCGGGAGCGGCGGCGGCGGAGGGGCCACAAACGCCGTCGAAGGGGAAACCGCCAAACCATCTACATCAGCAAAAATTGAGAAAGGGGAGGATGAGGGGGAAGATCACCGTGATAATACGGAGTCGGATTCCGAGTCTGAAAAGGAAATGAAAAAGGCCAAAAAGAAGAAGCACAAAAAACACAAGAAGCATCGCGACAAAGCGCGGGAGGAGGCCTAACGACCGTCAACATAGAGATGTTCCCATCTGTAGCAAGAAGCATATGATTTATGATGATGCAGAGCACTTTATTACGGTGAGGGTAGTCTCAAGAAACTTGATACTAATATTGCAGCACTTCCGATTAAATAAACAAGTATTGATAAAAGCAATCCTGGTGTGTACGAATATTTCCGCTTGGTGGGGAAAGGTTCAAACCGACGTGTAGCTTTTGATGACTACATCCTATCGGAAGGTGTGGCTACGTTATCACCCGCATATCAAATTCTTTGCATGGTTCATTCTTGCTCGTCCTGCTACAAAATTGGCACAGCGAGGTTTGCATCAGCACTAATTATGTGTAGCTTCCGAGACACCCTCCCGATATGTCAGCTGCACGTTCAGCCCTGGCTATCAAGTGTGCATTTGTAGATTAATGTTTACAAAAAAGCCATGAAGCGTTCTGCGTCATTGCCACCTTGACGCGAACGTGGGTTCTTCGATACTTTCTCTCGTCACATGACACCGGGAGGTGTAAAAAAGTTTCTCTCTCAGAATCCTTGTTCACTTGTCGTCTCGGCGTCCACTTTGACTTACTGGTTGTGTCCATCAACCAGTCACCGCGCACTAGACCCCGATCAGAGTTCTAAGACCTTTCCTTCCTTCTTCGGCGTGTATCGGGGCCGGGCAGGCAGCAGGACCTACGCGACAAGTGGTGCGGGCTTGGGCGAAAGGAAGATAGAGCGATAAATCTTGTTCACTTGTTCGATTGTCAGAAGAATAATCATGGCGTGCGGCGCACAGCGCCCGTAGTATGCGGGAAATCCCGTCCAAAAAGCGAGGATGCCCTCTTGACGGAAGATCGTCAGGGTGCAGTCCGCGAGTCCTGAGTACGGCATCTTACCTTGGGCGTTTGGCTTCATGTCTTGCATACGAGACTTCAGCATATCAAAGGGTAAGGAGAAAAAAGCCGACGTAAAGCCAGCCACGGCGGAGGAAAGCAGGTTGGTGAGCAGAGAGGGCTTTTTGGGGTCGGGGTCTTTGGTCACGTGCGCGGAGATGGCGTCTTTCGCCTGGTCGTAGCAGGCTAGCATACCTACATTCATGGACATGCCACGCAGCACATTAGGCGCCAAGCCCGCATAGAGTCGCATTGGCCCTTCCTCCGTGAATATACGACCTATTGCGTCAAACACATTTTTATAATTTCTTCGCAGCTCGAGAGGCTTCATGGAATCTGCTTGCATGCGCACCAACGCCACATCGAATGGCGTTCCGATGCATACAGCAATAGCTCCTGATGCCATACCACTAAGAGTCTTCATCCAGAATGGGATAGATCCGCCCGTGCTTTTTTCCAGTTTATCAGAAAATGTTCTGTGCAATCCGATTCGTGCCGTACCGTAGATGGCTTGTCGCATCAACGAGGCGCTCAGGCCCGCATACGCTGCCGTAATGCCATCGGTCTTTACAAGGTTGACAATCACGCTCACAGCACTTGGGCGCTTTACGCCTGGATTAAGGGTGGCAAAGAGCTGCAGACGAACCTTGGCAAGATCGATTGGGTGGATGATGCTACTAGCGAAACAGGCACTTAGGCCGCCGCATGCGAAAGGCTGTATTGTCTCGGCCAACGTGTGTTTACTTTCAACCATCCTTTCCCTGGAAGCTGCTATTACGTTGATGGGAATGCGTCGCCTGTCGGCTGAAAAAATGGTTGTACAATAATCGATGGAACGCACGACATGGCTCTCGCAATTTTACTACGGCCGGCTGAGAACATGACGCGGCGATTGGAGACATCATGCTTTAGCGTTGAGACCCCAAGGCGAACGACAGAAGAAGGTCCCATGAAAATCATGCCAATAAGGTGGCGTGGCAGAGTTACATTGCCGTTTTATTTGACCATCTCACGCTCCTGGATAAATGTGCGCGGCAGACAGTCCTTCCTCTTGGGGCGGTGACGTATGCGAGCGGCTCAGCGAGTCGCCGCTTAGAGTCTCGACCCGCCGTGCCCCGCTGGAGCCCCTTTGTCCCTCTCACTGCCTCCAATGCCGATGCTCACAGGCTCCACTGCGATCTCAAGAATCAGGGGGCTGCCTCGCAAGGTGTTGCTTACTCGTAGAGTCTCTTCTTTCAAAAGTCCCCGTCCTGGCCGGTAAAATGCGGGCTCTAGTGCGGGCCCCCCGCATATCGCCTGCTGTGAAGCAGTCAGCATATTTAGCCCCTGCTCTTCCAACATTTTGGCGGATAGAAAGTATTTTCACGGCATATGCGACCAAAAACCTATCCTCCTCCCCCCGCCTTGACCGGCTACGTGAAAAATTGAAAGAGGAGGATGCTGCGCACGCTGGGACTTGTCCCACCCATGGTGCTTTGCCTGACAAGGAGGTGCTCAAAACCACCTTTCCCGTCGCACGACGTCGTAAGCGCTCGGAGCCGAAACCAGGTACGTTCTTCAATGTGGAGGAGATGCTTTTGATTGAAAAGACTCTGACGTCATCCACGGTATTCCTCACTCGTTTTCTGGCAGAGTGGTTGAAGGCAGTGCCCGCTGAAGGCGAGAATTATCTCCGATTGAAGAACACGGTAAGCAGGCGGGTTTGTGAGAATATTACCCACTTTTGGGCAAAAAACTCATGGTGTCGTTCCTTTCTTGCAAAAAAAGGTACGAAAGCTGAAGTTGGCCACTGTGTGCGAAGAGGCTCGCTGCCCGAACATCGGGGAGTGCTGGGGGGGTGGCAAGGACGGCACGGCCACTGCGACCATCATGATAATGGGCGACACCTGCACGCGAGGCTGCAGCTTTTGTGCTGTAAAGACAAGTCGGACGCCGGCGCCGTTGGGTGAGAAAAACGTAACTTGATCAACATCTATGTATAGTATGTATTGCTCAGAAGCGGACCTCATTTTTCACACCCATTCGTTGATGGCAATAGATCCATTGGAGCCAGAACATGTGGCCCGAGCCATCGCAGAATGGGGTCTGGATTATGTTGTGTTAACAAGGTAAGATAGCGGGTTTGCACTCGTGATGGACGAGGGTCCTCATCCACGCACTCAGGCTCACTGGTTTTACGGACATCGCATTTCATTAGTGTTGACCGAGATGATTTGGTAGATCAAGGATCAGAGCACTTCGCGAAAACAGTCAGGTAAGGACGAAGGTAGTCAAATCTGTGCGAGAATTTTCGCTGTTCTTGCGCTCAACAGCTCATCGTAAGTAAAACAAACTCGCTTCAGAGGATTAAAGGCACGGAAGCCGACGCTCCTCGTGGAATGTTTGACTCCCGATTTTAGAGGCCAAGCAAGTCTCATCGAACGCGTAGCCCTGTCGGGTTTGGATGTGTACGCGCACAATCTTGAGACGGTGGAGCGACTCCAGCGACGGGTGCGAGACCACCGGGCCGGCTACTCGCAATCACTTTTCGTCCTGGAGCATGCCAAAAAGCGTGCACCGAAGCTTCTGACCAAAACATCTCTCATGCTGGGCGTGGGCGAGAGGCCGGAGGACGTGCGAGCCACGCTGCGGGACTTGCGCACAGCCGGCGTGGACGTGGTTACTTTCGGCCAGTATTTGAGGCCCACGAAGAGACACATGCCTGTGCAAGCCTACATCACACCAGCTCAATTTCAGGCTTGGCAAGCGGAGGCAGAAGCTCTAAACTTCAAGTATGTGGCCTCCGGGCCTCTAGTCCGCTCTAGCTACAAGGCGGGGGAGTTTTTCCTCAAGGGTGTCCTCAAGCAGCGTTTAGCGGAAGGCGGGCTTGGGGAGCAACAGAACGTGGCAGGGATGTAAAGAAAAGAATGAAAAGTGAATCAATTGTAGGCACTGGTTGCCGAAGCGAATGTCTGCAACGAGACAGCGTGCAGCGTGCATGTTTGTTTTCAGGAGCTTCCTCACTATGTTTCGTCATCGTTACAACGTAAATCCTCCTCCCCAAGGGGGAAGAACTAGGCGCGTGCAAACTGTTCATCAATTAGCTCGTCTTCCGGGATCGAGCGGATCGTCACGTCAGACTGAGGATAGGAGCAACAAGTAAGTGCGTACCCTTGCTCCATGACCGAGTCATCCAAAGTAGATCCTGTCTGATCCACCGTGCCAGAGATGAGCTTCGCTGCGCAGACAAGGCACGTGCCTAATTGACAGTCATGTGGAAGCTCGATGCCCTCATCCAGGGCCGCCTCAAGAACAGACTTGTACGACTCCACGTTAATTTCATGAGTTTTCCCGTCGAGCGTCTTTAAATGTGGTGAGATGCAGATGGATAAGCGCGATTTTTTGGGGCAAACTTGTGTTCGTAAATTCAACATATTACAGATATAAAGCTTTTGAACCCACACCGATGCGAGTGCACGCAAGAGATAGGAATAACTTCTTTGGCCTGAAAGACCGACTCAGAAAAGAGTTCACTGACGTAGGAGATTGCCCGTACCTCAATTGTCACCTTGTGACCAAATAACCCGTTCCGAGTTAGGGATTGATGATTGGAGAGCCCTCTGGGTAAATTTGGCAGGAAAGCTGAACAGCAAAACATAATCGTGTGCACGAATGTACGTGAGAGTAAACATGAGTTGTTCCCTGGGCAGGCGAACTAGCCGCAGTTACGACCACTAAGCAATAATGCGCTGTTTCAAAGTTTGCAACACGGTGCCAAAGTTCCATTATAGCCGGAAAGCTATACTATGATCAACCTGGAGCTTGCAAGATGATGTCTAGCTCTGCAGGTCAGGTCTTATTCCCCCGTATCTTTCCTTTTCCTCTTCTTACCATACACGGTGGATAACGCGCTCGCGACGATAGATAGGAGGAGCACTTTCATATTTGGCTCGACAGCCAGGCCTAAGAATGAAAGTAGAACTTGCAGATGAGTCAAAGAACTCAGATCGCGGCAGCACGCGCAGTGCGGGTCGACTTGGTTTCCGCCACGACAGGCGAGCCCCAGGCGCCCTCCCTCTTGGAGCCCGCACTCACCAGTAATCCATCACGACAGGAGCAGTGCCGGTGACTTCCACCCTTCCCCCCACAACGAAATTACTCCTAATTTCAGTGTCCGTACGTGAAGGCGTCGTCCAGCGCAAATAGACAAAGAGGCTGGCTATCGTGTACTGTGGAACGAAGCACAGGGGTCGGATTATCATCGCAGGCGGCGAAGGGGAGGAAGAATTTCTCATGTGATATTTGTCTGTTTTAAAGAACTATTGACGCAAAAAATCCTGTAACAAATAGGATTTGTGTCGATATGGAGGCGCACACGGAATCAAAAGCGTTCGGACAGCTGAAACACAATTAAGAAGGCCGACATTTGAAAAAACATGAAGACTACCTCCCAACCTATGCGACGGCGCACACCCGAGATTCAAGAACTTTTGGATGGTTTGATGTATCTGCAGACCCAGGCATCAGCGTCAAGCAATAAGGCGCGAGATAAAGCAGCAATGCATGCCAAGGTGCAATTAAAAGCGTGGTTCAGAGGCCTGTCTGTCTCACGGAGAGTCCGGCTCCTCCAAGTGGTCGAACCAGCCTTCCTGCACCTCCTCCTCCTCCTTCACAGTAAGGCACTCGCCCTTCCTCCGCGACAAGGCCGTCGGCCCAGTATGGTTAAGTTCTATATTTTTGCAGAGTCTGTCCCCGCGCTCGCCACACGCTCTATTTCGGGGAGGCCTAGCCGCTCTAATGCGTGGTACGTCCTATTGTATCTACCTGACATGTGTTTGGTACGAAAGATTATATTCATCACTTTTCTATAAACACAAGTGCACGTAGTTCAATGAAGCATGGCGTTCGAGAAGCTGCGGACTGCTTTCGCCTTCGGGAAGAGCCATTCATGGTGCGGCCGGACGAGAGCCGACGGAGCGCGTGGGGCGACCCCGTGCGTGTGGGTACGAGAGTGAGGACGTGGCGGGCTTGGGAGACCTTGGCGGCGAGTTTGCGGTTGTTTCGGCCATCATCCACGCAAATGTCTCAAAGGGATCAACAGTGGCAGGAGCCCGTATCCCGGGTCGCGGGCTTCTTCTCGAGAGACCTGGTGCTGGATGTGGACGAGTTTTTCCAAGTTCTGGAAGATGCGTCCGATGGAGGCTTCCTCCGAGGAGGTTTGACGAAGATAGAGGCCACAGGCGAAATATTCGGAGAGGCCGCTTGGTTTCGCTGCAAAGGAGATTACTCTATCGGGGAGCTTCTAGCTAATAAAATAGAGCTCTTGCTCTGTCAAGGCTGGTATGCCGATAGGAGCAAACGCCCGGCCAGAAAGCCTTCATCAGAAAGTGTGGCAATTTGTTCTTTTTCTGGTTACTCGGAGGAGCGTCAGGCCTTGGAAAGCTTTCTTTTCACTGATTTGTCCGATCCACAGGCTCGACTGCGCTGTATTCTCTCTGCCATGGCCATGGTGATCCGCCAAGTCATCCGAAAGGAGAAGGAGAAGATGGTCGTTGGCGACGGCGCCTTTAAGATGTGGTGCTGTCAGTTGAAGTTTATGATTGAGACTACACAACAACTTCCCTACCAGCAGAAGAAATTGCAATGCTTATTGACGGGTGACACGAAAGATCAAGGTTTGCGCGAAGCTTTTCTGGACGACCTATTCAGCGCTCAACTAGGCGACGCAATCTCCGAGCCGCAGCGTTATGGTCACATCCAGGCCTTGCTTCGCGCGGAGTTAATGGAGCGGAGGACATCTTGGAAGCAGCGACGTTTGCTAGATGAGCTCGAGCAAGAAGGCATTGAAAAGAAAATTAATGGGTCTCTGCAACCTTTCGCCGGGACGACGTCTACGATAGCCTCTCTCACGCCGGTAGGGACTGTGAAGAAGAAAAAGAAAAAGCGCCGCGATAAATGTCCAGATCCAGCACCAGTGACAGTCACTCTCTCCGGTAACGTTGCCACTGGCGAATACAGGACTGTCATGCAAGAGGAACAGAAGCACACCGCGGATTTGCGTGACACTAACGTGCAGGGAAAAATAAAGTTGATTGCGAGGAAAGACGGCGAAGATCGCCATTTTTCACGCGCTTTGTCTTCACCACCGTGTCTCACATCCATAAAGATGATAGAGGGACCTTCAATTGAAATGGACTCTGGGTCTAAAACTGTTATGCGGGAAAGTGAAAATTCCAAACCTCGGAATGAACATCTCCCGACGGGATTTTCGAGATGCGTCCAATACGACGAAAAGAAAAGGGATGAAGGTGTGATGTGCTTCTACAAGGACGAGGAAAGAGAAAAGAATTCGTTGACGGTTGAAACCCAGAAGATGGCGCGGAAGTGCGAGATAAAAGATGAGGTCCTTGCAGAATACGAGGATGTAGACGGAGACGGGTCGTCGATGACATGCGATGGTCAACAAGATGAATCTGTGACAGACACAGAAAATATTCCGCCGGAAAATTCATTGTGCCAGGGCGGGGCGGTAACTAGTGCCTCATCCAACGACACACTCCTGAAAGACCTCTGCTTGAAACTAGAAGCGGAGGTTGCCACGCTGAGGGGGGTCCTGGCGGCTCAGAGAGAGGCAATTTCCTCAGGGAGCGGTAACCTACACACATCATACACGCACAGCTTAGCTTTTCCATCGTATGGATTTGATTCTGCTCCTTTGCATACAAAGCATGTTCCTCCGTACCAACATCCATTCCTCCAGAGGAGCGAACTGCATCAGTTGGAGATAATGAGTGATGACGGCCGCGGGGGTGGAGCGGATGGCACAGCTACAGCAGCTTGGCTTGGAGAAGGTTCCCAGCATCATGTAGCATTGAGTGCGGTCAGCCCTTTTGCTGCGAACGGCGGCATAGAAAATTTGTATCCTGGTAATGGAGACAAGCCCGTCCTGAGTATAGCTGCTGCTACTTCTACCCGGAACTGTATTCATGGAAAGCGTACCGGAAGCAGTTTTGAAGTCTCGATTCCTCGGAATCCCTCTGGTCCTCTGCATGTGTGGGGAGAAAGACAGCCCCTTATCAATCCGATTCAGCAGCCTCAGCGAAATCACGTTTCACAGGACCATCGGCAGTCACGGCATGCGCTTTCGGCATCTGTCTCGCTCGGAGGAGATGACGTCTGTACACATTCATCTCTCTCTACGCCAGGTGTGGCTCATGCGAATTCGACCTATCAGGCTGAGTGTGAAATTCCTGCACTCCATGCGGGCAGAGAATGGTCTCGGCACAGTGAAAACGGGCCGTGCCAATCATCGGCACATGTCTGCTTTGGCTTCACTCTGCGTCAAATTCCTCTCGACATCCGTTCGCGCTTGTGCGATGACATTGCAGCATTTGTCGAGCGAGTGTCTGTATGTACTGGCTCGCGTCTCCCTCAGCAAACGGTGGCCATTAATCGCTGTCGACAAGTCATTCAGTCCCTATGGCCCCGCGCACAAGTGAAAGCATTCGGCTCTTTTGTCTCAGGATTGGCTTTGCCTTCTAGTGACGTTGATCTCATTATTTGTCTGCCAAATGTCCGGCGAGACGCTCCTGCCCAGGCTCCCGGAGTCCTGGAGGGCCGCAATGCCATAAAGGAAACCTGGCAACAAGAGTTAGCTCGACGGCTGCGAGCCACATCCTGGGTGAACCCGGCAAGTATCAAGATAATTTCGCATACGGCGATCCCAGTGATTAAAATGACAGTGGAATCGCAGCCAAGGCCCAGTCCGGCATCGCCACATCCGACATCACCAGTCGAAGGGGGGACAGGAACGGTAGCTTCAGGTCAACACTCGGAAATGGCAGCTGCAAGCCAGCGTCCGCATTCTTGTCGGAATGAGGCAGATTTGTCAGCGGAACCGGAAGGTGTCGCATTAAATATGGGGTGGACAGTCGAATACGGGGTGCACCTGGACGTCTCAATTGAAGGTGGTCAGCACAACGGGCTCCTGGCGAATCGCGTCATTGCTAAGCTTCTCGGAGAAAATTTTGCACTCCGGCCTTTGGTGTTGGTTTTAAAGCAATTCATGAAAGAGCGAGGGCTCATGGAATCTTACTCTGGGGGTCTCTCTTCGTATGGGCTCGTTTTGATGGTTGCGCGCTACCTACAGGAGCAATCAAATGCCATGGATACAGGAGCGCTCCTGCTAGGATTTTTAGATTTCTACAGTAATCATTTTGATCCGCGCAGCATGGGCATAAGCACGAACCAGCGCTGCTACTTTAGCCGCAGCAGTCAACAGAGCCATCTCCATCATCAACACCATCAACACCATCAGCAAAATATGCCACCGCTTGGCTCCAACCGACGTGTAAGCCTTGGCGGCGCGGGCGATGTACATTTACCTTATTATTATGTCCACCAGCAGCAACAGGTCCGCCCTGCAGGGGGCTCATTTCTGGAGAATCCTTACAAATTTGATCCGTTGTACATTGAAGACCCGATCCGTCCCAGCAACAACATTGGTCGGAATTGCTTCCGCATATTCCAGATCCAGCGGGCCTGGAATGATGCTTGGCGAGACTTGGATCCCGGCAGCAGTGGGGGTGTTCCTCGGCTGAATCGCATAGTTCAAAGTGATGTGGGGAGTAAATCTTGACGATTTGTAAGGTCACACAGTTCATTTCCTTTTTCCTTTAAGAATGCACGTGCCATCATTTTTCGCGAGGAACTGGTAAATCGATATGATTGTGAAAGGAAAGGCCATGTCGATATGTTGAAGACACAAAACTTAATTTTTTTTTTGATGTTTTGTCTTCGGTGTGGATGACCTCACTCCTAACACCCTTACGGTCATTATATCGATCCTCTTGTTGTACTTGTCCTGCCAAACCTTCTTTCCAATTCCACATCGATATCACGGCGATCTGGCTGATTCTCGCCGACCCGCTCTTTTTCTGGCAGGCGCAGCTCCTCTGTGACACAGGGAAAAGCCTGGAAAAAACTCGCCACGTGATCACCTGACAAGTCTTTCAAACCCGCTAGGCCAGTAGACGTGACTGAAGAATCGTGGGAGGCATTGAGGGCAAGCACGCGCTGGCCCACTCGGTAATCCATTCGAAACGCGTCTTCAATGTCGCAATCTTTCGCCTCTTCCAGCTGTTTAAATACGATCCTGAGACTGTGTGGTAAAGCATAGATATGAAATGGGTCAGATGTAAGCGTCTAAAGGGTTGAATGCCCGCCACATCCTTCGATGTAAGCGTCTAAAGGGTTGAATGCCCGCCACATCCTTCGATGTATTTGGGACTGCTAAAGGGTTGAATGCCCGCCACATCCTTCGATGTATTTGGGACTGCTAAAGGGTTGAATGCCCGCCACATCCTTCGATGTAAGCGTCTAAAGGGTTGAATGCCCGCCACATCCTTCGATGTATTTGGGACTGGACCCACCTTAAAGGCGACATCCTGTCCATTCGCTGCAAACAGTTTTTCGCCCATTCTGAGTTATCCATGCGCAAGTTCTCAATAACCTCCTCCAATGTATCTCCTTTGAAACAAGATGCTACCCTTTGGACAAGCTCTTCAAACTCGGAAAACTGCTTCGCTCGATCCACTGAACAATTCCAAGGGGAGAGTAGCGCCTTTTCGGTAGGGTGTACACACGTCGACGTCAGTACGTGCGTATAAAAACGAGGACGACAAGCGAGTGAGGAGATTCGCCTCCTCCTTACCTGGTCTGAATCAACGAGGCGCGTCCTCTCCGGATAGCTGATGTACTCTGGAAACCGATCAATGAACTTTTCACTGACACTTGCAAGGCTTTCCATCCCCTCTTCCTCAATCCGTTTCTTTATGCGAGCTCTAACATGGTCATGGAGAGGAAACAGTTGAACACCAATTTTCCTTCAAGTTACATTCCCACACTTTTATCCTGTCGCAATACAACTCACTCGGTTGATTCCCACAATGCTTGGAAGAGGGCCTCGTCACCCCGAGCAAAATTGCGGTGCCACCACAGAGACCCTTCTGCATCTGACGGCAGGGATGACTGTACATTTGAAATGAGGATCAAATATATGCATGAGTCGACTCAAGACAGACACACAAATCGTATTAATACGCTCCATCTACCAACCTGCGCATTCTTTCTCGGACCGCTTCTGCCAGCCAAGTTTCCCTCTTCGGGGCCCAACTCTGGGTATTGCGCCAGAAAAACATTGAACAAAGGTTCCATACCACCCAAAGTCGAGCGAATGTCCGGATCGTCCTCTCCCTGTAACAATTTGTGTACGCATAAATGGAGGCGCGTGGACGAGTAACATGAGATCTTAATGCAGATCCTCGCGCCCCTCCAGCATGACGCCCACCCCACACGCCCACCTCCTCCGCGAATGCCTCCATGGCCGCCTCCTCCTCGCTGTTAAAGTCCGTGGCATCCCCATCTAACTCGTCATCTTCCCAAACGTCTTCATCGTTGTTTTCCCATCTACCGTCAGTGTCAAATCCTGTGCCAGAACCCTCTGCGCGCTTCCTCGCCCTATGGTGTCAGGCAATCAGCAGACAGCGGTCTCATAAGCGAAGAGCAACCCGTCATTCCACCCTCGCACCACATGTGAACAGGTCCATGTACTTACCTCTCACGGTTCTCATCATTCTTCGCCCACTCAGCCCATAGTTCTCGGTAAGGGGGAGGGTTGAGGGAGGGGTCCTGCCTGTAGAACATGCTAGCGTGCTCGCTCAGAACGTCCTCCACTACGAAGTCAGGCTCGAATGTGAGGTCAGCCAGCCTCTTGTGCAGACTGCCCGCTATGCTGTCCTTCATATGGTGCGTGGATATCCCTGCCGCCAGCATGCCCTCTCCGGCAAGGACGGCGCCTGTCAAGGCCAGGTAGCGTGCGAAGGCTTGATTTCGGCTCCTCGAACCCGCCTGAGGCCGTGACAGGAGGTAGGATAGGCCACCGTCCAAGATCCACCCCTTGACAGGCCCCGACACACGGAATGTCGACTTCTCGGTTGAGATCCGATACCGGGCGAGGCCCAGTCCGATCCCTCCTCCCACAACGTCACCCGAGAACCAGGAAATCGTGGGCTTGTGGAGCGTTGCCAGTATGTAAGAGAGCTGGCAATACCGGCGAAAGGCTGTGCTGGGTTCCGAAGAGTGCCCTGTGATACTCTCTCCGCACATCCAACCCGCACTGAAGGCTTTCCCGGGTCTACCCTGGAGCATGACGGCCTGCCCTCGATGTAAAGTAATAGAGAGATGAGCAGTCCGCTGGCACGGGGGGAAGGGAAAGCTCCACTCTCATACCTGAATTAAATAGTTTGTCTCCCAAGCCTGCAGCTGTGTAATTGAAGAAACAAATTCGCGAGGTAAGACCAATGACATGCGCGCAGTCATCTGAGACGCATCGTACCTTCCAAATTAATGACTCCGCCGCCCTCTGATCCAAGCGACCTGTGGGTCCGGTCAAAACCACGCGACGACAGCCTGGAGATTCTAGAATGCGGTAGTGAGTGGTTGAAGCCCTGCTGGCCATGTTCGTGGTCTTGATCCCTGATTCCTCTTGGGGCTTAAGCGGAGCTGTCTTGAGTTTCTTGGCCTCCAGAGCGAGCTTGGCTAGCTTCGAGCGCATCATGATCGACAACTCTCACCCCACTGGCAGTAAGCCGCCCTCCGATGCTGTATGCGCCTAATAATTTGTGGCACTTGATGTGTTCAAATGTGACACGACCACAGCGTCAACATTAAAATACCTTCATTGAGCGATGTGCGAGCATGCCGGGTATCAGTATACTCTCTCCAGTGGCTCCAATAGAGCACGTATCCCGACGCAAAAAGCACTAATAGGTCGTCTACGCCGACAGCGCGAACACACACTGTTGGCTTAGTATCGGGACATATATCCGGACCATTGATACGTGGTGACTGATTTCGTGTCTTGGGGCGGGTAGTGAGGGGCAGAGGCGGCCGCCGCCACGTTCTCGCCAAGAGGAAGACGCCTCCTGAACTTGCCTTCGACGCAACAATACCGTTGCAGTCAGCTCAATTTTAACAGCATACATCGCATCATTGTATTTTCAGGCATAGCACAACTCTGGGATCGTAGTGCTGAAAAATTTCAGCACCATGTCTGGGGCTATGTCGTCCTTTTTTATTTTATCACCGCGCGGGGACACCATCATTAGTCGGGTAAGAGCCGGCGCGAAGCCTCGTTTAAGTTTGGGGCGACAAAACAGCTTTGATTGAAATATGGAACCACACACAGGACTTCCGCGGAGATTCTTTGCCCAATGCAGCTGAGATCCTGTTTCGGAAGGTGAAGTTCTGGGACAAAGGAGACGCTCCTCCCGTATTTCACCTGGATGGCCTGAACTTCGTGTATGTGCGCAAAAATGGTTTACTTTTTGGTGCTACAACGCGCTTTAATGTATCACCATCTACGACTGTCGAGCTCTTGAATCGGATGGCCAAAGTCTTCAAAGATTATTGTGGCGTTCTGAGCGAGGTTCGTTCAATTCTCATCATCCCATGGGGGACCCCTTTCTCATCGGACTCTCCGGCTTTGGCCGCCTTTCTTTCTCCATGAGTAATATTTTTTTATGAGTCGACTGACTCTCCCTTTTGACAGGAATCGATTCGTAAGAATTTTATCCTCGTGTACGAATTACTGGACGAAATGATGGATTTTGGCTATGCTCAGGCCACTTCGACGGAGAGCCTGAAGAACCATGTCTACAACGAGCCGATAGTCGTGGAATCCGCCAAGTCAAATTTACGCATGCCTAAAATTAATTCCAAGACAACACCTTCAACTGCGGTGCACAAGCCAATCACTATATCTGGTGAGCTAAGGAGGGATACGCATTGCTCCCACTAAGACGCGCACAAAACCCATATCGACACTTCCCTCTTGTACTTCCCGTGATCGACAGCACAATCAGGCGGTAAACAAAAAAATGAAATATTCGTAGACATTCTAGAGCGTTTGAATGTCCTATTCTCCGGCAGTGGGTACATTATAAACTCCACCATCGACGGGTGCATTCAAATGAAGAGCTACTTGTCCGGCAATCCGGAGCTCAAGCTAGCCCTGAACAGCGATCTCGTCATCGGCAAGGGTGAGAGCGCATCGTAGTCGCAAGGAGATATCAATGAGTGGATATGTGGAGGTCGTGCGCTTGATGTATCGTTTTCCGAGTTACTCTGATTGCCTCCCACTCGACAGGTGGTGGTGGATACGGTGCGGTTGTGCTGGATGACTGCAACTTCCATGAGTGCGTCCGGCTTGACGAGTTCGAAAGCTCGCGGACTCTCTCCTTCTTTCCCCCAGATGGAGAATTCATTCTGCTCAATTATCGGATAACGGGCGAATTTCGGGCTCCGTTTCGAATCTTTCCCACGGTTGACGAAGTTTCACCGTACAAGGTGCGTCTGCTTGCATGACAATGCCCGCGGAGGCAGATGCTGATAATATAGCACACTTGTTGTGACCGACACGCCAGGAGGACGTTTGCCAACCGACTCTTAAAAATTTCCACGTTTATTCTCCCACCAGGTGGAGATGACGCTGATGATTCGAGCCGACATACCAGAGTCGAACTACGGCGCCAACGTGCAAGTTCGAGTCCCCATGCCTCGTTCTGCCATCGCTGTCACCACCGAGATAGCTCGGGGGGGGGGCGCAGGGTTAGCTTCAGGCGCCTTGGCAACCTCGGGTCAGGTAAGGAAGGCGGGCACGTGTGTACAGGCGTGAGACAGGTTTTGACAGAGATTTCACTGCGCTCCCGCACACGATATCGCGCCCTACACCCAGACGTCCGAGTACAACGCAAGTGAAAAGCGGGTCGTTTGGAACATTAAAAAGTTTCCGGGCGCGACAGAGCAAACTTTAAGCATTAAAGTGAGTGCGGATTAGGTGTCACTTGGCCCCATTTAGCCGGGCCGCCTAATAGCTTCCTTTTCCTTGACTCCACGCTTTTCAGATTACACTAGCTGGAGGCGGAGTAGGTGGCAGCAGCACTAGCAGCAGTGGCGGTAGTCTTGTTAACAGTGCCAGCACAGGGAGCATGAGTGCAGGTGGAACGGCCCCCCCACCGGGCCAGCTTATTGGGAGTGCTCGGAAAGAGATAGGCCCCGTGAGTATGAGCTTCGAAATCCCCATGTACAATGTGTCAAACCTGCAAGTGCGATATCTAAGGATCTCGGAGCAGCAAAAGTCTTACAATCCGTACAGATGGGTTCGCTACGTGACTCAGGCTTCCAGCTTTGTCTGTCGTGTTGGCACCGGATCCGAAAGATGAAAAAAAAAACTTGTTGGAAAAAACCGGGGAATACGGCCGCCTTTGGTATTTGCTTTTCATTTCACAGATTTTCCAGCTCGATTTCTGCCTCATCTTTTACGCTTCCGGCCTCAACACTTTGTTTACTCTCCCCTCTCTTGTGCTCATCCCCAGGGTCAAAGGCTTCAGACAGGCCCTGCGCAGGGAGGCCCCGGTCTCGCCTACGCACCTCTTCGCGCATCAAAGGCAGCCATGGATCTTCCAAAAAGCTTGCTCTATAATATCCCACGCACTGCTTATCGCCTTCACCCGCTTGAGTGCGGTGATTGAGCTTGTCTCGTCCGTCGTAGGGCCGTTTTCTGCCCCGACCTCCCTTATTACCACCATAAACACTGCTTGCATCAGCCTTGCCAGCTCTTCCTCCACCTCGCTGTGACCCTTTGCCCCATGGGGAGTCTCGTCGAGAGTCGACCCAAGTCTTCACGGGCCTAAGGTGTTCATAGTGCATCAATGTTTGCGGGTTGTTGTTATTGGGAAGCACGGCCTGAGCTCCTTGAGGCGGCAATGCGCCTCTCGGTAAGGACGATGGATGAAGTGGGACCCCATGTTGCACGCTTTGGGCCCGCGGATACACCGAGGGATGCAATGAATAGGAGTGGAAGGTGTTACTCGAGGGGAGCTGAAGGCTGTTTTGAGACGGATGACGGGGGTGCATGGTCAGGAAACCCGCCCAACCCAGATAGCGCAACTGACTTGCTCGGGATGACTTCCTGTAAATTTGAAGTACCGATGAAAAATTACAGTGAGTAGGCATGGTGGAAGCAAGTTAAGCCGCAATTTACACTAGAAAACGCTTGCACATAGACTAACAGCTAGACAGCAGGAGGCTATGTGCAGGCATGCCTGTTCAAGACATCACACGCCGTCGGCCGCAGAGACCGCATCCTATCCTCGGGCCTGAAACTGCAGGTTCAGTGTGTCAGAACAAACATTTAAATCCGTGGTGACCGCAAATCTCGTTTTCATAGACTTTTGTTCCGAACCGCTTTCGCTCCATCTTCCGATGTGCTTAGGTACATGTGCGTGAATATCGCTCGTAGGGCGTCAAGAAAAGTCTGACACGTGGTGGGATCGTATATAGACTATGTATACTTCGGTACAAGAAAAAATAAAATTTAAACATTGCCGATTCGGATGTCCTTTTCAATTCCCTTCTTGGTAGATGACTAGGATTAAATACTTGATGCCCATGTAAGCTCTCGCTCAATTATATTTTGACCCGGCCAATGGTCATGTCGTAGAGCGATTTCTTGTTGAGCGCTCAAGTGAGCGCCACGTGAAGAAAAAATGAGAAGCTCAAGGGGTGTAGTCCGCATCTCGTCTCATATTCGACTTTCTACTACAGAAAGTTTTCAAGCAGCACAATTAAAATACGCTTGTTCGTGTGGCAACTTCAGAAAGACTGACCGCTAAAAGTACCTAATGAATTAAAGATGCCAGACTTGTCGTGAAAGCGGAGAGATGTAAAGAGAGTAAAATAAGAAACTAGCTTTTAAAACTTCGGCGAGGTCAGTGGAAAAATCGAAAAATGTTAAATTAGTTCATATTTCAGGCGCCCGAACTAGGACGACACGCTTTGAGAAATGCCTCACCGCTCTGGCTTTCTTTTGGTGTGTCACTCGTCATCAAAAATCCCTAGAGATTGAGCAAACCTTAGTGCCACGTCAGCTGCCCGTGCCCGTCGATCAGTGTCGCTGTATTGTCCCGCACTGCTCTTGACGGCATGGAGCATGTCAAACAACTCGTCCACAGCCGTCTCGTCCTCTTCGTCGGAGCCGGCTTTATATCCCGCCACTTTAGCATCTACAAGTCCACGCAGTAATGCCCCTTCCATTCCCTGTCGTGTTCCGGCTGAGGAAAGGGTCTTTAACGCCCCTTCATTTAGGTGCTTACGCCCCGATTCCTTCTCTGTCTGCGCCTTATTGCGCGGTCCAATGACGTCTCTGGAGCGTGTGCTTATGTGTCGCCAGGTGGTGGCCTCTATGCACTCGCGAACTCGTTGCAATCCTTTCCTGTCTCGCAATTCTGCCTGCTCTACTAGCATTTGCTGCGCATCGTCAAGGTGCACGTACTCAAAGCCGTACTCAAGGCACCTGCCACAAAAAAAAGGTTTAGAAAAGAACAGCAATACCGTGTTCAGACTGATATTCCCGTAAGACAAACCTTACCAAACAGCGCGTTTGTGTTGCAATTCCTCTCCTTCCTCCTTTTCGGCCAATCCGCGCGAGCATGGGTTGCCATCGGCCACGCCTACGACTAAACGGAGTTCCAGATCCTCTCGGGAATGGGCGGCACGCAGCCTGCTCGTGAGTGACCAGTACGTGAGTCAATTGAGCAGGAGCCGCGCTTATTTGGCCATAGACAACTTTACCATGGTTCTATCTTGGCTAAATTCGAGCTGGTATCCTCCCCAGGCAGCAGATCGTCCAGGAAAACTAAAATGACTCCTTGCGAGGCCGCTCCCCGCTCAGCAAGCAGGAGGGGATCCTGACCTCCTCTATCCCCAACAGCGGGGGGGGCATCCATGTCCGTCACTCGTACAGCAAGATCAGCCGTATAGTATTTGGTGTCAAGCGTCCACATGATAACTTCTCCACCGTCAGAAACTAAGACATCGAAACAAGCATTGTAAAATATGTGAGCTTTAAAGTTCAATGCCACCAGGTCTTATGCTAGGGGATGAACATGCGAGAATGACTAACCTGTTCGCTTCGCCTCTTCTGCATTGGTCTCCAAATCAAACATTGTATGGGCCAAAATATTGGTGAGGTACGCTCTCATAGGGTGCTCCATGCTACCTGAGCATGTGTTCTCATTACCTCGAAGGCCAAGGATGAGCAACTCATTCGCAGGCGCACTGTCCATTCCCGCCTCACAACTTCAAATTGGGTAGCGAAACATAAGTCCGACGTGAGGGCTGAGCTGATGATGCATACCGTGGGGCAGACAAGCGGGTGGGAAGGGCAAGCTAGAGCCGGGGGGGTGGGGGGGGGGGGGGGGGGGGGGGGGGGGGGGGGGGGGGGGGGAGGGGGGGGGGGGGGGGGGGGGGGGGGGGGGGGCCAGGAGGTTAGCGAGATGCGCGGAAAACGCGACTCCCGCCCTCTCCGCGAGGTCCCGGCAGCATCCGCGGGTTGCAAAACAAACCGCCACAACGCATAAGTCGACTAATAACATTCAAACAACACAGGCTTTTCAAGCTCAGCATGTCGGATGCCAGTAAGGAAGTCCTCGCGCCTCCATCCGGAAGCGGCGGTCCTGTCATGAGGGACGAGGGGACGTGCGGAAAGGGAAAGGAGGAAAAGGAAAACGCCGAAAGTCGGGAGACGTCGGAGGTCAAGAAGACTGAAGAAGAAGGAGAGGAAGAAGACATCGATGATGACGCTTTGGAGGACGAGGGTAGCGCAGGCGGAGACGTCAGTGGTGGTAAAGACGTCGAAGTGGAAGGTGAGGACGACATCGATAGCGAGGAGAAGGAGGCAGCTCTGCGAGCAGCTCTCGTGGTGGGAATGCCGGAGGACCAGAAAGCACGGCTGAAGCAAGTCGTTTGGGCAAAGAGTGCGGGCTTCTCTCACTGGCCTGGTTTTATCTATCATCCCGCGTAAGTTAGACCTGTATCGTTTGTCGCGGATCCGTGTATCCTCCCCTCTCACCTCACTACACTAAGCCTGTGGCAAGCGCATGCAGTATTCTAAAGTTTTTATATATCATGATATTGTACTTATTCTTTTATTTCATGGTCTTTATGATAGTGACGTCAGGGATGACCTGCGTAGAAGCTGCTACTCCAGTGCAAAGGCCAAGGAGGGTCCCAGGACGCATCACATAATCTTCTATTATAATTACGGACCAAATGCTTTCGGTTAGTCATGCTGTCGATGTCAGAAACACTTAATGCTGGGTGCTTTTTCAGGGCTACATTTGAAAGTAGGTGATACCATGAGCTTTCCTGATTTTCGCGCTCCCATTTCACAGACTCAGTGCCCTTCAAGAACATCGAGCCCTGGACGAAGGAGAGCAAGGAGGCTTTCGCAAAGGCGTCGAAACGGTTCAAGGACAAAATTCCGGAGGCCATTAATTTAGCAGAGGAGGATGCTGCCAGACCGATGGCAGAGCGATCCCCGGGGCCGCTGGACTTGAAGAGTGTGAGAGAGCGTGCTCGTGAAGAAGTGAAGCAAAGTGGACAAGGAGGGCAAAATGCCCTACGAAAGGGAACGTCGAACAAGCAACAGTCTTTTTTGACATCGGAAAAGTCGCGGATAAATGAGACGCACGAAGGTGAGGGCTCCTGACCGGGTCCACCATGGCCCCCTAATAGCAGGATCGCTGTGGCGGGGTCATAATCGTGTATCAAATACATGTCGGGACCAATTCCAAACCCCTCTTACCCTTTGCCTTTTCTTCTCCATCCCTGCATTAGCTTTGAAAGGAAAGAAAAAGAAGCGTTTGCACGCGGATGATGAAATTTCCGGGGCACGCCCATCTGGAGGAGCTGCCCAGGGGGTTAAGAAGTGGAAGAAAGATTTTGAGCGGGAAAGCGAAAAAGACCGATTCAATCGCTTATCCCGCAACCTTCAAATCATGCTGGAGGATGAGATTTTGAACGTGCCAAAGATCTGCAGCACTTTGGTGAGGCGGGAAGACTCACCACAGCAAACTTCAGACGGTCTCATGTTTTTTTCCCCCCATTATTTTCCGCTCTTCGTAGGAGAAGCTCTCTGCTATGACGGTAACCATCGAGCAGCTGACAGAAAGTGGTAAGTCGACATCAACTTTCTGCGGGCTTCAGATGCTCGGCGCTCACCTTTTTCTATATTCTTCACATTGAAGGCGTAGGACAGGTTGTTAAAGGTCTACGTAAACATGCACAGTCAGAGATTCAAGTGCAAGCGAAGGCAGCTTTTTCTCGTTGGAAAGAGAATTTCAAACAAGAGATCAAAATGGCCCCCGAGCCTGCCGTCCCTGGAGATGTTAATTTGGAAAGGAAAAGACAAGAAGCGCATGATCCGAAGGAGGACAAAATAGAAAGTCAGAAGCCGGATGCGCAATCATACACGCCAACTGCATCAACGAATGCAGAAACTACCTCTTCAGGTACCTCTTCTGGCCTTGAGGGGTAGAAGTGACAGGATTCATGGAGAGAAGGACATGGACGGGTTGCTCGGTAGACTAATTGCTGTGATAGATGATGCAAAAAGAAGTGTGCAAACATCGCTTACTCGTTGTCTCTTGCTTTAAATCTCTTCTTTGATTTTTGGGCTGTGAGCCTTCATGTCTCAGGGAGGGATCCCTACATCATGGAAATGCCTCCCTTTGTCATCAATTTCCTTGGGAGATATCTTCACACCCGTCGCATGCGGTTGAGGACAAAATGGAGAACGTATGTTGCAAAGAGCTCAGTTTTATAGGAGTAGCTGACAAGTAAATATCTTTCTCTTTTGTCAGATAGTTCTTTTTACTTACTGGACAAATTAACAGTCGTCGTTGCCATGTAGCCTTTCCCCTCTTTCCGTTTGGACGCACGTCCATCAGCATCACGTCCACACATACCGAGGATGTAAAGAACGAGGCGGATTGAGCTTTTAACAAAAGAAGAAAACGCTATGCGTGCATTCACGTCAAACCAAACTTCACATTTGTGTGCCATTGATGGCCTTTGAGGATGGAAGCTCAGCATTCTATACGCGCTTCATACATGCAGTCGAGAAGCAGAGGGAAAAGAATGTGGGACGCGGCGTGGTGATGAACCGAAATGAGTGATATGTAAGAAACAGAGAAATAATGGAAAACCAAATACACCGGTTTTGAAACGAAATTTATCTCGAGATCGCGCATTTAAGCATTAATTTATCGTCGTGCTTTTGTCTTGGCAGATTTCTCTGACCTGTCGACTGCATCTTGACTAGAATAAGCGAGAGGATTAAATGTTCCGGCGCCAGTCCCTGATGTGCTACAAGTTACAGGAACAAGAAAATCAGTACTTTGATAACAATGCACACGACTAGTAACTTATCACTTACATGGTATTTGACGCGGAAGTTGAAGGTAAAAAGGAAGAGAAACCAGCCGAAGTGTTTGAAGCTGGCTGAGCGAGTGGAGGAGAGGTGAAACTAGGGGCGATGGACGTTTGCGACAGGCCAATGCTTTGTCGAAGTTGCTCTTGTGGACTTCGTATCATCAAACGGTTGGTCTTGCGTTTTCGTTCTTCATTCTGCGCTGCGAGGCGATCCATCTCCTGATGATGGAAGTCACGCAAGATCGAAATGACGTACGTTAGACACAAGGCCGACAGAAGTCCTCGACCTCACCACGCTCAAGACCGAAAGGCTTGAAAAATTGACTCCCACCCATCCTCCTTTTCTTTTGTACCTGAAATGGGTCTTGACCTGTACGTGAGTTCCATTCGCTGCGCAGCCGCTCGACCATCTCATGTACAACAGCAACCTGGGCAGCCACTTTGAGAAGTGCATCATTTTGGAGTCGAATGAGGGTCGCCAACTGGTCAGGAGTGAATTCTCTGTCGCAGTATTGAGAGATGCAATAAGTAAACCTGCTGAAGCACATTCTTGCCTCGCAGTAAGACGGAAAGGGTACCCGAATCTACCTTGATAGACCCCCGAATCCATCGCTGCCGCCCACAGTCCGACTCGCAACCACCTTGTGGTAAAGCTCCTGAATGTGTGCGTCGTACTCTTGCAGCCGCGCCTCGCACTGTATCGCTATTTCTTTCAAAATACTAGCATGACTTTGTTGTGATTGCCGCAAAGTTTCCACACCGGCCGCTCTTGGTGTACCGTATTGCAGGGCTCCATTTTCTGCTGCTTGGAGCTTCTGAGTGAAACCCCGCAATTGCTCGACTTGCTTTCGCAATTCGCTTGCAACAAGGGAAATCTCCGCATGCGAATTTTGCACTCGCAATATATCCAGCTTCAGCCTCTGTCCACGGTAATTTAAAGGACATGGTAGACTCAAGGTTAATGTATGTACCATGAAACCTCCACACAAAGAAGCAGATGATTAACCATTATAGCTGGAGGCTATGGCACGCAAACATCAAGAGGACTGAGTGATATCGGCATCAAAGAGCACGACATATTTCAAGCTACAGTCAACTCCAAAAAAACATACTAGAAATGTTTCTCTAGACACGAGCGGTTGTAATCAAAAGATTGCTTGTCCCTCTTGCATTTTTCCCTTCTATCGCCCACGTCTTGATTCTGACGTACCTTCGTGAAACGATCCAAGCTATAACTTGGCGTCGTAAATTTGTTCAGGGAATCAGCATATTCTCTGTGCTGCCTCACAAGTTTGTGCAGCTCCCACACCCTCAATTGCATATATTGAGGCAAAGACGAGAAAGTAGTGTCCCCCGTGAATCCCTGATCGTTCGGTGGCGCTGCTGAGCTTGTCGCGCCCGGAGATGCACCATGCGATGTTTGTATAGATGAGGGAGTGGCACCTAAAGCTGAAGAAACACTAGGCGCTGCACCAAAGGTGGACGTATTTCCAGCGGCCGACGAAAAAGGTGTCGATGTCGTTCCTCCAAATGAGAAGGCGTTCGGCGCAGCGCTGCCGAAAGACATTCCCCTATGATTTAAGCTGTCTGCATGATGTTGGCAAAAGTCGGCATCACAATGAGAAGGCCACAACAAAAACTTACTGCCTCAGCAATCCTCGAGGTTCTTCGTTCTTTAAAAAGCTCAGCGTTGCCGCTAGAGCAAATAAGACCGGCCAGGCATCCGCTGCTTCTTCACCGGCATAATATTTTTCGGGCCCCGGGCTGAAGGCCGGGAACGGAGTAACTACATGGCATATGTTAACCACGAGATTGAAACAGAGGATGAAAAGCTATCATGCACGTATTGAGGGGGCAGTTCTCCAGGTTACCCTGTCGGGAGCACGGTAGCTCTCAGGACGCTGCGACGGGGAGGCATTGAAAGCGAGGGTTTCCGCGCAGCCACCCGAGGTCGCTAAGGTTTTATACACAAAAATGACGATGCCTGCGACCGATGCCGACACGCGCTTGCCAATGCGATGGCTAGGGCTTGAAGGCGAGAAGGAGGGCAAGGAGACCGAGTCGGCTTCCGGGCGCGAGCCGATCATCTCGCGCTTGCTATCCCGCACCCGAAGATCTTGCGTGCCTTGGGACTGAAAGCAGGCGCGCACTCTGCCATCAGCCACATACAATTCATCGGGCTTGAAAGGATTCTACTCAGTCTTGATAAGCGAGAAGAATCTGCAGAAGTCGACAATCATCCTCATCAGACACATCACGGGTGAACTAACTTACCACTGTAACCGCACAGGTAGCACTAACAGCTTACGCATAACCGGGGGGGGACAAAGATGCATAGTTTGGCTTTAACTTTGCTTGCATGCTTTATTTTCAGTATTGCCCAGGCCTTTGTGCCATGCGTGCCCGGTTTAAGAGCTAAAAATGCGCAGAGGTGGGTCCTTGACAGTGTGACACGTTAGGAAAGCTACTGTGCAGGTCACATGCGTGCTCACGAGTCTTCGCTTCGCTTCGTCTAATCCAAATGACAGAGTTGGCGCAATTAATGTAGTACCTCTTGAGCTCGAAGGTCAACTTGACCCGACCAAGTAAGTGTCTCGGCTTCAGCGGTAGCGCAAAGGGAGAGATACATGGTCTTCCTCTGGCCCCTACAAGATGGATGATTTCTGCATACAAAAATGACGTTAGAATGCTGATTTCATTTATGTGTGTGAGAGAAGAAAACATGCAACTCTGCATCGAAGGGTGCGATTTTTTGTAGCAATTGCCTTTCAAAGACACAAAAAGTACTGTTTTCAAAATAGCGCGATTCACTGTGACTATATCAGCGCCCCCCTCTGTGGTCGTGATTGTGTGCGCTAACGTGCATAAAAACATTGGCGCAGGACTTGGGATGTCAAAATGACGTACAAAGGAGAGACCAAGGTGCTCACGGTATCTGAAGACACCTGCATCTTGGAGGCTGCAGAGAAGGTAGGGTGCTCGAAAGGTGTGATGTCGGGGCAATCTCTATTGGCTGTCCTCTAACAATCCTAAGCGATCTCTTCATTGATTTATGTTCTGCGCAGGAGATTCGATGTTACAATTCACGAACATTCTCTTTTTTAAATACCCAATGTAAGGAATGGGACGTGCCTTGCTCATGCCGGAATGGTATCTGTACAACGTGTGCGGGACGTGTAATAGCGAACCCGGACTCAAAAAAGGTAAGGCGAAAGGCTTTTTGTAAACCCCGTATTCTTGCTCCGCATGCCTTTGTCAGCAAATCTCCAATGTGTGTTTAAAAACCTATGTTCCAACCTATCTCACGGTTCTCAATTTTTTCGACAGGAGGCAATTCACGGCCTTTCCGCTGAGCAGTCGAAGAATGGATTTGTCCTGACTTGTCAGACCCATCCTTGTGGACCGGGTCTGGAGGTAGAGTTGGGCATGTACGACACGGTGTATGAATCGCAGTACGGCCAATATGAGAAGAAGGTAAATGTGTCGTTGGTGTGTACATGATTGCTCTGGAATGTATATCATACTCCATTTGCTTGATGAAAGACAGTTGTAAAGTATGGGTTGTGTCACGTACAAATACTATCTTATTTTTTCGCCATGTACTCTTCAAATACAGGCCACCACGGAGCAGAAAAGCAAGTTCAACGTCTTTGGCTAGGCTTGTCAAAGTATATGACTGATTACAGGACTCGCTTTCGAGTCATCGCTATGAATGGACGCTCAAACGAGGTAGATGTGACGGAAAGACGGTAGGATCACAATGAGCTTTCGAAAGACTTTCGAGCCAGCGAGAGAACTACGTCCAGGTGTCCCACGATCGACCCATTATGCGTCGAGGCACAATCACATGAAGTGGCAAAATTAATTTGAATGCTACCAAGCAACCCAAATGCTGTCGCCATCTTCATTTTTCTTCACCAGAAGCAAAGTTGGCCCTCTGGGCAAGGGCACTTTGGAAGCTACTCATCTTTGATACGTTACGACTTCACGGGGTAGCGCGCTTTTTTCGCTTTTATCTCTATCACTGAAATCTGCCTGTTGATGCTGAAAGCAATTTTGCCATGTATATCATCTTTGTATCAGGTCGCACTATCTGTTCATCGGCGGGCTCAGCATTGTGATGTGCCCACACGCACGGGCAGGGAAGCCCATGGAGGCGCCCGCCCTCTCTTCCCTCCCCATCGCCGCCGACCCTCCTTTCCCTCCCTCCCTTTCCCGCCTCCCCTGCAAGCTTTCCCCGCGCCCGTGGACGGGTCCTGTACGCCCTCCCTCCATTGCCGCTCTATTTCTGGCCTTCCGTCAGGAGTGCTGTTTGTATGTGAGACCCCTTTCCTGGCACATGAAGCTCATGTTGTGAGCGTTCGTCGGTTGGACACTCGCCAAGTTACCTCTCCAAAGAAAATCCTCTTCGGGAGCCCCTATGTCTTTTTTCCCTCCTTTTGTAACGGGGCTGAAACTCTTCGTGGCAAGAGCATACTAGGCCTCATTGAGACTTGTCAATTCTCAAGAATCTTTTTATATGAATTGAGGACGTGTTTGGTTGATTGACGGCTTCATTGAAGTACTTCTGGTCGCGCAGTAGCTCTCCCGCGCTTTTAAAGTGGCCCTTCGATCATCGCGGCTCAGCCGATGAGACCTTGCCGCCCTTTTATGAATTGAGGTCAGGACGCCCACGCCAACACTATCCTAACTTATCATAGGCGCCGCTGACTAAGCGTGGCATAGCAAAGAAAGGCTGCCGCCATCGCTTTGATGGCAAAGCAAGTCTGAGCTACTGTTTTTTCCCCTTCAGGAGGCTTCATCATTCCTCTCCTCGACCGCGACGGGGCCCTAATTTCAGTTTTAAGCTCTCGGTAAGTCACCTATAAATTATGCCTATCGACAATAAATGTAGGCTGTTCTTGCAAACCTCTCCTTCGCCTCCAGTTGTTTCGTAATTATTCGAATCTTAACTCGTCGCTCTTTACATTCTTTCTCCCAGATCGAAATTCGACGTTTGAGGTAACCATCTTTATCTAACCTGCACCATCTCTGGAAACTCATTTGTGTGAAGCGCGTGGAATATGGTAACGAAGAGAAGAGATGGATGTCCTGGAGGTCGCTGCGGTGGTTTTGGGCTTGTTGTTGCCCTTTTCTTCTGTCTCCTCCCCGCCTCGCCAGCTTCCGGGCTGAGTCTGCGGCCGCCGGCCTCCACATCATCCGTCACGGATGACTTATACAGCTTTGGAAGAGCAGCGAAGGTACGTCACGTTAGGGACTTTAGCCCGCGGCTGGTTCTTGAGTTCGTGAGAACTTGACTGACATGTCTTAATCCCCCTTCCCCATTGTAGCCGTTTCACCGTGCATCGGGAGACAGTGGCGGAAAAGCTAATCGAAAGCGGCAAAAGGAGCAACTGTATGAGGCTTACAACCTGCTGCATAGCCTAGCCCAAGACTTTCAGAAGCCTTTCGACGCTACAGCTATCCTTATCGTTGGGCAGCAAACAGGCGGCAAGAGCGCACTCATCGAGGCGCTCATGGGCTTTCAGTTCAACCAAGTGGGAGGTGGCACCAAAACGCGGCGGCCCATTGCCCTGCGCATGCAGTACAATCCGCGCTGCAGCCAGCCTCATTGCTTTTTGACTTTGGATAACGGGAAAGAAGAGGCTCGTTCGCTTAAGGAGATCCAGGTGAGTTGACAGGACGTGTCAAATGCAATTGATTGAGTATTGAGGCAAAGGCACCCAACAGCGTTTATAAGATTGGGAAACCATCTGAGACATTCTATCAATGTTACAACTTCAAACAGCAATATATCGAAGGCGAGAATAAACGCCTCGAGAACGATGAACTGCGATGTTTCGACCCGCGTGAGATCATGGTACGAGTCGAGTACCGATTCTGTCCCAACATGATCGTCATCGATACTCCAGGCCTCCTGAGCGCGCCTGCCAAACTCCGGCACATGAACGAGCAGCAGAGACAGCTACACCAGGTACGTTCTTTATCAGCAAAACTGTTTCCGTAGAGGCCGGATTTTTATTGTACTCAAATAGAAAATACCCCCATCCATTTTTCTTGGTATCTGCAGGCAGCGAAGGAAGCCGAGCACCTCGTTTTAGAGAAAATGAAATGCCAAGACTATCTCATTCTCTGCGTGGAGGACACCACAGACTGGAAGCACTCAACCACCCGAAACATCGTCATGCAAGCGGATCCTGACCTCCGTCGAACTGTCCTGGTCACCACCAAGGTACGGAGACTATCAGTCCGGTGGAAAGACAGAGCGAAGTCGTCAGAGAGCGTCAGAATATGTATCAATAAATATAAGAAGCGGATTCTGTGGCACGCTTACCTGTCTCCCATATTTTATTCTATCCCAACAGTTTGATACCAAGCTTCCCCAATTCGGGACGAGCGAGGATTTGGAGGACTTTCTGCGGGCACCCTTGATCCAGAAACTCTACCCTCAGATGCTAGGGGGCCCATTTTACACCAGTGTACCCTGTGGCCGTGTCGGTATGGGTAAGGATTCCGCTTTCATTAGCAACGAGGTCTTCGTGGAGGCCGTCAAGAAAGTGGAGAAGTATGACCATGCCCGCATCGAGGCACGTTTGGGGAGTGTCGGCGCAGCTCCCTTACTCCAACGCGTCGGTACGTCGAGTGTACCTGTCTGTTTACATCATCGTAACGTGACAAAAATATGTGACACATCGTATCATTTGTCATATCCAGGTGTCAGTCGACTCAGGCGCTTCCTTGAAAAGCGTGTTGAGGAGTGCTATCGCCGAAACGTTGCCAAGATTGTCCCCCTCTTGCAGGTAAGAGCTTGACAAAACATTTCTCGTCTAGCTCGCTGCATAGGTCCGCTTGAAATTAGCGACTTCCCTGAAGTTTCCGGACAGCCCAGCATTCCTCACGTTCTCTCACGTACACATAGGGGGAGTTAAGATCAGCTGAAATGAAGCTCGGACAGACCAATCAAGAACTTGAGGCCCTTTCGATGGATTTTTTGAAGAAAACCGCCAATCAATTCCGCGAGTTTTTCCTGCGTTCGCTCGGACTAGTAATCCAGGGAACTATCCAGGCCTCTCCCGCACAGTACGGAGAGACCCTAGAGACAGAGCAGTTGCGCGGAGGCTCCTTTCTGGATGCGAAAGATGTCCCGGCCGAACGCTGGGAGCGAATTATGGACGAGGAAGTTGGAAATGCGCATCATCGGCTGTTTGGTGGCGCTCAGTACCACCGAGCCCTCAGAGAATTTACCTTGGCAGTTCGCCTCATGAAGACTCCCACCATTACCGAAGATGAGATTGCCAACGCGGCCGGCGTCGGAGATATGCACGATGGCGTCAATTTTATGCGCGCAGCTTGCGTGATTGCCGTGGAGAAGGTAAAGCAGGGTTGGGAATGCGGGCATCTCATGTGTCAAAGAGAAGGATAAGGCAACATCTTATTATTCGTATACTTGATGCAATTGACATACACAGCTCAGTCCGTATTCACCAGAAGTTTTACTCATTTTCCTCCTACTGTTTCTTACCTAGGCACGGAGTTCGTTTGAGCCGCTATTGGAAGCTCTCCGGCACCGCACGACGCACATCATGAAGCGTCTGTACCCCATAACCGAATTTATGCTCCAGCGGAATGGAAAGGGACTTGAAGAGACCCACCATCGGCCATTCCAGGAGATAGTACGTCGTATTTATGAAAACTTCGTTTACAAAACGGTAGATGATTGTCTTGTGCGATGTCGGGATGACCTCAAGGCCCTCACGCGTTTCGTCACGTGGGATCTACATGAGCGTAGTGCAGGAGCTCTACAGCGTTCTCTTCCTCAGAGTAATCTGATCCAGGTCTACACGATGCAAACTGTGGCGGCATCTGCGCCCTCCTCGCGGCGAGCTGATAAAGCTCACAAAGCGGCGCATCAGCAGCAGCAAGGATTCGGAGTGGGCGTCGGCAAGCAGGGTTTGGACCACTGGGAGGAGGCCACCGCTCTTTCTCCCAGCGGCTCCGATGGATTCAACCAAGACAATCGTGATTTGCTGCAGCTCATGGAAGAAGCGGCCTGTGTGCGCAATTCAAATCGAACCAATGCTGTCGTGTCGGCGTTGGTGCAGCACATAATTCGCTCGTGGCGCGAGCATTTCGCCCGTTCGGTGGCGATGAAATTTAATTGCTTCTTCCTGATGCCTTTTATTGACGAATTCCCTTTCTACTTACGTCAAGAACTTGACCGCGTCTACGAGGGTGACATGGCTAATTTATTTGACATCTCGGAGCTCAAATCGGCGCTCAAAAGGAAGCGTGATGACCTGATTGCTGAATGTAAGGCCAACGAGCGCCTACAAGGCAAGTTTGACGTGATCGATAGTCAACTGCGCGCATCCAAGGTCGCGCTAGAAGACATGGACACAGATGAGGACGCCGAAGATGTGCTTATCGGTGGAGGAAATGCGTCAGGTGGTATAGGGATGCCCTCTGGTCAAGGTTACACCTATGAACAGGCGATAGAAGAAGATCTAGTGGCCACCGACTTGGACGAGTTTGAGTCGGAAACAGACTTGGACGGCGACACCTTTGACTTCGGCGTGTCCACCAGTGGTGGCATGGGAAGTTCACGGAAATTCGAGGATGAAATGGAGGACATCTTGGGTCCCGTGCCACCACCACCTGGTAAATCGAACAGGAAGCTGTGAGGCGGGTACGTGTACCAAAAGCGATTGGCAATTGGAGAAGACAGTCGCTGATTTGGATCATTTCGACGTTCCTCTCCCCTCGCAATTCAATTGATACGACACCGTACAGGAGGGCAATAACAAGACTGAAGGAGCAAAGCAAGACCCTCGGGCCTTAAGTGATGACCCACTGTACAAATGCCCCGTCTGAAAAAGCACGACCGACTGGACGGGCCCGGGTAAATGATTTGCGATTGTCTGTGTTTTTGTTTGCGTATATGGCAGGCTCTGTCAGAGAGATGATAAGGGCTAAAAGTCTCTTGTGCCCGACGCCCGCGATTCCATCCTTTCTACTGTGCGACGTAAGTTGCTTCCGAAGGACTTCTATTCCCCTGATTCTTTCCTAAAACTTGTTTAAAATGACCACGAGCGTACAAGCGGATGGCATAGAATGAGTATGGAAAGGAGGGATGGGAAAGTGAAAGAAGTGAGCATCCGCTAGTACTTTAGAGAGAGAGAACGCGATCAAAAACTATAGAGATAATAAGAGAGTCCGACAGGAGAATGCAAGGTAGAGAGCAGGCTTGCTGATGTCTATCCACACTGACGATGGGAGGCACATTACACATTTTTAAAGAGATATGTCGCCGACCTCGTCATCGTTCAGGCGAAATTTCATTAATCTGATGCAACTCCGCATCCATTTCTTTCTTCCTCAGCTTCCCCTTAAAAACATTTTAAACGAAAAAGCAAGGGGGGGATCCCTTGAAACCACAAAGCAACAAGCTGAGCATGATCAGACATTCTGTCTGAAAACATGGATGAGCCACAAGCTTGTCGATTACTTTTACTCGCAGCCGCTTTATATAGAGAGTGACGTGTTGCCAACCCTGAGCGATACTGCTCTCGCTACGCTTAAATTTCGAACGCCTCCGCACTCCTCCCCCTCCCCGGTGCCCTATTCCCGGACGATACGCGCAAGGGGAGGAGGGGGGGGGGGGGGGGGGGCAGAGGGGGGGGGGGGGAACACGACCGTTGTACACAAAAAAAAAGAAAGAAAAAATAATAACTGAGAAAGATTTCTTTTTTTTTTTT